>ERZ836441.1507-NODE-1507-length-22063-cov-4.512904_pt1 | contig 22063 bp, 18 predicted proteins | sample MGYA00519686_ERZ836441 | MGnify/ENA primary metagenome ERZ836441 (study PRJEB31850, sample SAMEA3708800) | human gut metagenome | biome: human gut; feature: human-associated habitat; material: faeces | place: China | collected 2014 ... | reverse complement strand
AGAATATCCACAGGATTTGCTACAACCAGAAGGATTCCTCCAAAATCTCTTTTGGCAATTTCCGGAATAATGGACTTAAATATTGCCACATTCTTATTTACCAGATCAAGTCTTGTTTCTCCTGGCTTTTGCCCTGCACCTGCTGATATAATTACAATCGCAGCATCTGCCACATCATCATAATCACCAGCATATATTTTCATAGGGCTGGCAAAGGGTATTCCATGACTGATATCCATAGCCTCTCCCTCTGCCTTATTCTTATCCGCATCGATTAACGCAATTTCAGTAAATAATCCACTCTGCATAAGCGCAAATACAGATGCTGAGCCTACGAATCCGCAGCCTATCATAACTGCCTTTTTGGAATTTGATTTTTTCTTATTCATGCAACCATTCCTTCCTTTTGTTTTTCATCTGCTTAATCCCTGCAGCATTTTTCCAAGATCATCCGCTGCTTTTACTTTATCATTAGCTTTTACTATTATTCCATGTTTGTCAATAAAATATGTTGTTCTGACCACACCCATGGATACTTTTCCGTAGTTTTTCTTTTTTACTTTCTTTCCAAGATATTCGCTTAATTTATGTAATTCTCCATTCTGATCCGGTAATTTAAAATCTGGTGCTTTTGTTCCTACTTCTAACATTTTCTGGAGAACACTGTCTGTAGCTGTAATACATCCGTGAAGAGGCAAGAAGGATGTTGACAACATAAACTGTCCGTATCCGGACAATTGAAAAAGCGTGCTTGTTATCTATACAACTAACAAGCACGCTAAGAAACAAAGTTAAATCAAATTTCTTTCTTCCACCCCTATCACACAATCCAGCTCCTGATACTCTGCCGGGCAGCCATCTGTCAGAATCTTTGCATTCACAAAAGCAGAAAATGTCACAGAACTGATACATCCGAATTTCGAATGATCTGCAAGAATATATCGATTCTTACATCTCTCAATCGCTGTTTGTTTCACCAGGGCTTCATTCGCATCTGGTGTTGTGAATCCTTCTGCTTTTGTGATTCCATTTGCTCCAAAGAAGCCTTTCGTAAAATGATACTCCTGCAGATTCTTCATTGCCTGAGCACCGATCACTGCTTCTGTAGAACTCTTGAGTTCTCCGCCAATCAGAAACACTTTGATTCCCTTCGCTGCCAGTCTCTGTGCATGTGAAACAGCATTGGTCACGAAGACTGCATTGGTATGTCCAAGAGCATCGATCATATATCCTGTCGTTGTTCCGGCATCAAGATATATGAAATCTTCATCCTCGATCAATCCTGCCGCATATTGCGCGATTTTTCTTTTTTCTTCCACATAGAGTTCGCTCTTTTGCTCAACTGTCGGTTCGTAAGCCGAGACAGTGTCTCCATCTTCTAACGCAACTGCACCGCCAAATACCTTGATGAGCTTTCCGGCTTTATGAAGTGCAGTAATATCTCTTCTTACCGTAGACTCTGATGTATCTAAAATTTCTTTCAATTCTGTCGCTGTGACAGTTTTCTTCTCTTTCAGTAGATCCAATATAATCTGATATCTTTGTTCTGTAAGCATCTTAGTCTCTCCTTTTAAAAAAGAACCTGAAGCCATGAATCTCAAGCATCCGCTTCTAGATCCACGACTTCAGGTCCTGATTCTTATATTCTTTTTATTGGTTTTGACAGATTATTTTATTCGGCATTTCATCCAAATGGTGATTGCTTTATGCTACTTTCTTCTTAAGGAGTCCAAGCAGTACTGCGGAGATGACTGTTCCTACTACGAGGGAAACAAGATACATTACTGCATTTCCAACAACCGGGAATACGAAGATTCCACCATGTGGTGCCATCAGTGTACATCCGAACAACATTGACATTCCACCGGCAATTGCTGAACCGATGATACAAGATGGTAGTACATGCAGCGGATCAGATGCTGCAAATGGAATTGCTCCTTCTGTGATAAATGCAAGACCCATGATAAAGTTTGTCGGGCCTGCATCTCTTTCTTCTTTTGTAAACTTATCCTTAAACAACAGTGTGGAAAGGGCGATGGCACATGGCGGAACCATTCCTGCAACCATAACTGCTGCCATAATATCATAATTACCAGCTGCGATTGATGCTGTACCGAATACATAAGCTGCCTTGTTGAACGGACCACCCATATCGATGGACATCATTCCTCCAAGAATCAGTCCTAATACTACTTTACTTGAATCTCCCATACCTGTCAATGCATTATTCAGGCCTGTATTGATTCCACCCATGATTGGCTCGATTACAAACATCATCGCAAGTCCGATCAGGAGAACACCGATCAATGGATAAATAAGTACCGGCGCGATCTTTTCCAGTGCATCTGGAAGGTTGTCACATACTTTACGGAGAAGTACGATGATATATCCGGCAAGGAATCCGGCTACAAGAGCCCCGAGGAATCCGGATTTTCCGCTTGCTGCCATCATACCTCCAACAAGACCAACTGCAAGTGCCGGTCTGTCACCGATTGCCATTGCGATAAATCCCGCAAGTACCGGAAGCATGAATCCAAATGCAGTTCCACCGATCTGTTTAAATACTGCTGCTACCGGAGTAATCGTACCAAAGTTTGCTCTCTGATCAGCCGGAAGTGCATTCAGATCTACGCATATTCCGTCGATCAAAAATGCGATTGCAATCAGAATACCACCGCCAACAACGAGTGGAAGCATATGAGAAACACCGTTCATCAGCTGCATGTAGATCTGGTGTCCGACACCGCCGCTTTTCTTTCCTGTAGAAGAAGAGGCTGCTGCCGGATTATTTCCATGGAAGACCGGAACATTTCCTGATTTTGCCTGTGCCACCAGCTCATCTGCCTTGCTGATTCCGTCTGACACCTGACAGATGATTACTTTCTTTCCGTCAAAACGGTCCATCGGAACCTGTGTGTCTGCTGCAACGATAATACAATCCGCATCAGCAATTTCCTGGTCTGTCAGCACATTTTTCGCTCCGCCGCTTCCTCTTGTCTCGATCTTTACGAAACAGTCGGCAGCTTTTGCTGCTTTCTCGATTCCTTCCGCTGCCATATATGTATGTGCGATACCTGTCGGACATGCTGTTACTGCAAGGATCTTAAAATCGCTCTCTGCATTTCCTGTATCTGCCAGCTGCTCATCAATGTCAGCTCTCTCATCATCTGCTTTATCAATAATAGAAAGGAATTCCTCCGCAGATGTTGCATTTCTCAGAGCTTCTGTAAACTGCTCATCCATCAGCATCATTGATAATTTACTAAGTACTTCCAGATGAACGTTATCCTCTGTATTTGGTGCTGCAATCAGGAATAACAGTGTTACCGGTTCTCCATCCAGAGAATCGAAATCAACACCATTTTTAATGACCATTGCTGCAAGTCCCGGCTTGCTTACGCAATCACCTTTTCCATGTGGAATAGCAATTCCCTCACCAATTCCTGTTGTACTTTCCTCTTCTCTTAAGTAAACCTGTTTTCTGTAGGCTTCTGTGTCATTGATCTTACCACTTGCACACATCAAGTCCACGGCCATATCCAACGTCTCCTGCTTATTCGCCGGATTCTTGTCAAAGGCAATGCTTCTTTTATCGAGCAAATCTGTAATTCTCATCCTATCGCTCCTCCTTTACAACCTGTTGATATACTCCGGCAATCTCCTCTTTTGTTGCCAGATTCTCTGAAAATGCACTTGCACTTCCTGATGCAACTCCCATGTGGAATGCATGTCTGTATTCATGTTTCTCCATCCAGCCTGCCATAAATCCGGCTACCATAGAGTCTCCTGCTCCAACACCGTTTTTTAATTCCCCTTTCGGCGCCGGAGTGTCATAAACACTTCCATTTTCTGCTACAAGGACTGCACCTTCTCCTGCCATGGATACAAGAACATTTCTTGCTCCTTTTTCCTGCAGTTTCTTTGCATATGGTACAACAGATTCTCTTGTCAGAAGCTCCACATCAAAAATCTCTCCAAGTTCGTGGTTGTTCGGTTTGATTAAAAATGGATGATATTCAAGAACGTTCAACAGAAGATCTCTCGTTGCGTCTACAACGATCATGACGCCTTTACCGTCAAGCTTCGCCATAATCTTCTGGTACATATCATCCGGCATAGATGATGGAATACTTCCTGCCAGGAATAAGACATCACCTTCTCCAAGTTTGTCAAGCTTCTCCATCAGCTTCTCTACATCTTCCGCTGAGATCACCGGACCGCTTCCGTTAATCTCTGTTCCATCGATAGATTTTAACTTCAGGTTGATTCGAGATACACCTTCATTGATCTCAATAAAATCAGATGCAACTCCCATCTCTTTGAGTCTTCTTTCAATCTCTTTTCCGGTAAATCCGGCTAAAAATCCAAGTGCAGTATTCTCGATGCCAAGATTACCAAGCACTGTAGAAACATTGATGCCCTTTCCACCAGGAAGGATCAGCTCCGAACTCGTTCGATTCGTAAGTCCAAGCTTAAAGTCCTCAACAGAGACAATGTAATCCAATGACGGATTAAATGTTACTGTGTAAATCATTTTACTCCTCCTTCTCTCAATCCAGTCACTTCAAACTGCTGCCACAGTTTATTTGTAAGCTTTATTCAGTCAAACTCGGTCAGTCTCGATAAGCTGCTTTCATTTATGACTGCTTGTTTTTCTTTATGTTTGTATTATACGTTCAAATTCGTTCATAGTCAATCAAACTAATCAACAAAATTCATGACTGTTTTTGGTGGAATTTGCACAATTTTAGTTTTTTGCCTTTAAAATAAGAACTCCGCCAGCACACAGTTGCTGACATCCATCCCCCGATGCGTCAGTCGGATTCGATTCCCACTAAATTCCAGCAATTGTTCTTCTTCTAATTTATCAAGAATTTCCCCATAGACATCATCCACATTCTTTCCAAAATAATTCTGGAAATCTGTTCTCGAAACTCCCTCTATTTTGCGAAGTCCCAGATACATGAATTCTTCCATCTGTGATTCCACAGAAAGGATTTCTCTGTCAATAAGAATCGACTCGCCGTTTCTAATCTTTTCAATATATGCTTTCCGATCACGGATATGGTCAAACCGCTCCCCTTTGATCAGAGATGAGGAACCTGCCCCAATCCCAAGGTATTCCACTCTGTCCCAGTAGCCGAGATTATGCCTGCATTCTTTCCCAGGCTTTGCATAATTGGATATCTCATATCGATGCATTCCTGCTTCTGCAAGTCTTTGTATTGTCAATTCTCCCATCGCATACTCTTCTTCCTCTGACGGAAGTTTCCATGCACCGCGGTCTAATTTCCCTTTTTCATACCAGTCGTAGAATACTGTTCCTTCTTCCAATATCAAACTATATGCGGATATATGTTCCGGCTCAAGTGCCAGAACTTTTGAAAGTGTATCTTCATAGCTTTCCATCGTCTGTCCCGGAAGCGCAGACATAAGATCGATATTTCTGTTTTTGAAACCTGCCTGTTCTGTCAGTCTCCATGTCTCAAGGAATTCCTCATAGGTATGGATCCTTCCAAGCATCTTCAGTTCTTCGTTCTGTGCAGACTGAAGTCCAATACTCAGTCTGTTCACTCCTGCTGCTTTCATGGCATGAAGTTTCTCGATATCAACTGTTCCCGGATTCATTTCCATTGTGATCTCTGCATTCTCATTTACTGAAAATGTATGATAAATTGTATTAAAAATCTGTTCTATCTGTTCCGGAGTCAGCAGAGACGGTGTTCCTCCTCCCAGGAAAATTGTCTGAACTTCATACTCTCCAGACAATTCCTGATAACTCTGAATCTCCTGAATCATAGCACTGACATAATCCGCCTGTTCTTTCGGCGTTCCACTTGCTGAGAAAAAATCACAATAATTACATTTTCTTACGCAAAATGGAATATGGAGATATAATTCTAAATTTCTCTTTTTCATCTTTAAATACAGAAAGATACTGTCTTACAAAAAACAGTATCTTCCCCTTCCTTCTTTTATCTAGTTCTCATCCAGCTTCAGGACACTCATGAATGCACTCTGTGGAATCTCTACGTTTCCAACCTGACGCATTCTCTTCTTTCCTTCTTTCTGTTTTTCAAGCAATTTCTTCTTACGTGAAATGTCACCGCCGTAACATTTCGCAAGAACGTCCTTACGCATTGCCTTAACTGTCTCTCTCGCAATGATCTTACTTCCGACTGCTGCCTGGATCGGAATCTCGAAAAGCTGTCTCGGAATCTCTTCTTTCAGCTTCTCACACATCTTTCTTCCACGTTCATAAGCACTTCCCTCGAATACAATAAATGAAAGGGCATCCACTTCTTCTTTGTTGATCAGAATGTCAAGTTTGACAAGCTCGGAACGTACATAACCAAGCATCTCATAATCAAAAGATGCGTATCCTCTGGATCTTGATTTCAATGCATCAAAGAAATCGTAAATAATCTCATTGAGTGGCAAATGATAAGTAAGCACAGCTCTTGTCTCTTCGATATATTCCATTCCCTGATAGATTCCACGGCGTTCCTGACACAGATCCATGATTGCTCCGATGTACTCGGATGTTACCATGATCTCAGCCTTTACCATAGGCTCTTCCATATATTCAATCTCTGCAGGATCCGGCATATTTGTCGGGTTCGTCAGGTCAATCACATCACCGTTTGTCTTATGGATCTTGTAAATAACACTCGGTGCTGTTGTAACAAGATCAAGGTTGTACTCTCTTTCCAGACGTTCCTGAATGATCTCCAGATGAAGCAGTCCTAAGAATCCACAACGGAATCCGAATCCAAGTGCTACCGATGTCTCTGCCTCAAACTGAAGCGCAGCATCATTAAGCTGCAGTTTCTCAAGTGCATCTCTCAAGTCCGGATACTTTGCTCCGTCTGCCGGATAAAGTCCACAATATACCATCGGGTTTACTTTCTTATATCCCGGAAGTGGTTCTGCACAAGGATTCTCTGCATTCGTGATCGTATCTCCGACACGGGTATCCTTTACATTCTTAAGACTGGCTGTGATATATCCTACCATTCCTGCTTCAAGTGCGTCACATGGAATGAACTGTCCCGCTCCAAAAGTTCCAACTTCTACAACTTCTGCTTTCGCACCTGTTGCCATCATAAGCATCGGTGTACCTTTTTTGACCGTACCTTCCTTGATACGGCAGAATACAATAACTCCCTTGTATGAATCATACTTGGAGTCAAAGATCAATGCCTGAAGCGGTGCATCCGGATCTCCGACCGGTGACGGAATCTGCTGTACAATCTGCTCGAGAACTTCATGTACATTCAGTCCTGTCTTAGCAGAAATCAGTGGTGCATTCTCCGCATCGATTCCGATCACATCTTCTATCTCTTCTTTTACACGCTCCGGCTCTGCGCTTGGAAGATCGATCTTATTGATAACCGGCATAACGTCCAGATCATGATCGAGTGCCAGATATACATTCGCAAGTGTCTGTGCCTCAACTCCCTGTGCCGCATCAACAACAAGAATCGCTCCGTCGCAGGCTGCCAGGCTTCGGGATACCTCATAGTTGAAATCGACGTGTCCAGGTGTATCGATCAAGTTGAAAATATACTCTTCTCCGTCATCTGCCTGATATACAGTACGGACTGCCTGTGCTTTGATCGTGATTCCACGCTCTCTCTCCAGGTCCATGTTATCGAGAACCTGTGACTGCATTTCTCTGCTAGTCAAAAGTCCTGTCTGCTCAATGATACGGTCCGCCAGTGTAGACTTACCATGATCGATATGTGCTATAATACAAAAATTTCTAATATGACTCTGATCAATTGTTGACAATACTTCTTCCTCCATCTATCTTTCTGACTGTTTTACAATAAAAAGTTCTACCGCAAGATTGTCTGTCAGCAATCCTGTCTTTACATCCTGCTCCAGCTGTGCCCCTTCTTCCATCACACGGCGCAGCTGTCCCATCTTAAACCGCTTCGCCTGTTCCATATTCTTTCCTGCCACAAATGGATGTAAGCCTGCTTTAGACGCAATCTCTTTTCTTCCATATCCCTGGTTCGCAAGTGCCTTGACATGGAAAAGCATCCTGTACTGACGTACCAGCAGAAAAAGAATACGCATCGGCGGTTCTTTTAAAGCCAGCAGTTCATAATACAGATCCAGTGCTTTCTGCTGATTTCCGGCTGCAACTGCATCTACCATCTCAAAAATATGATTCGTAATCTGCGTCACACAGACGGCATCAATATCTTCTTTCGTGATCGTATCTCTCTCCAGTGCATAACAGAATACTTTCTCCAGCTCTCCCTGGATATTTTCCATGTCTGTTCCAACTTTATCCAGAAAATACACTATCACAGACTCCGAAATCTGCTTCTGCTCTTTTCGGACCAGACCTGCAACCCAGCGTTTCAGTGTTCCTGCATCCTGCGTGGACAGCTCTGCAATATATCCTTTCGCTTTCACTGCTTTGTAGAGCCTATTCCTCTTATCAATCTCTTCTTCCACAAAGATAAAACAGGTTGTCTCCGGCATGTCCTTAATATAATCCGCCAGATCTGCCCCTGCCGCAGTTTTAAAAAATCCCGTATTCTCAAATACGATCAGTCTGCGCTCTGCAAAGAAAGGTAAGGTCTCTGCAAGATCGATTGCTTCTTTCACTGGCGTATTCTTCCCTTCATAATACGAATAGTTCATCGTATCACCTTCCGGAAGCATTGCCTTCACAAAACGGTTCTTATACTGTTTCTTCAGATATCCTTCTTCTCCGCAGAGAAGATATACCTGCTTAAATTGTCCTGATTTTAAATCTTCATTTAAGGTCTTCATAACTATTCTATTATAAATGAATAACCAATACTTTGACAAGAGCCTTTTTATCACCTGTTCCTATTCGCCTGTTCCTATTTCCATAGTTTTATAAATACTTGTGAACCTTTATTTTTCGTCCATCACTCTTTAGTGTAATTGCGCCACATTCCTGCGTGGACAATACTTCACTTCCGATTTCCCTCAGGCGTTCCAGCGTCTCCGCATGTGGATGTCCATAGCGGTTCTCTATCCCTGCTGAGATCAATGTTAATCTGGGTTTCACAATCTGAAGGAAGTCTTCACTCCCTGAATTCTTCGACCCATGATGTCCTGCTTTTAAGATTGGACAGCTTTCCAATGCTCCGCTTTCCACCAGCTGTTCCTCTCCTCTTCCTTCCAAATCTCCTGTCAGAAGCATTTGAAACGCCCCATCCTTCAATTCAAGTACAACAGATGCTTCATTTCCCGCTTCCAGACGAGGCATCTCCTCTTGCTTGCCACGAATACGCTCGTTTTTCCTCGTTGTCAACGGAGCGATGCATTTTAAATACATTCCTACTTTTTCTCCTGAATAAATTGTCAGCACGCTCGTCCCGTTTTCTTTCGCCATTTCTGCAAGATGGAGCAATTTCTCATCCATATACTCTTCCGGCGGCAGAACAAGCGCATCGATTTCCACTCCCTGTTTCTGATTTTGCAGAAGTTCCTGAATTCCATTGATGTGATCCGCATCACCATGTGTCACGAAAACATACTCCAGTTTTCTGATCCCCTGTGATAATAGAAACGGCTCTATCCGGTAAGTACCGACAGAGGACAGATCACTGCTCCCTCCATCCACAAGCATTTTCTTTCCTTCTCTGTCTCTTATAAAAATACAGTCCCCCTGTCCAACATCCAGGACAGTCACCTGAAGGTGTTTTGAATCATTCATAAGAATTCTGCACCCACCGATTGATCCTGCTATGACAATGCAAACAAGCAGAGAAAATCCTGCCTGTTTTCTTCGGTTATCTGTCTTATTTTTCATTGCATGAAACAGGAAGCACAAAAACAACAGCACACCATAGTAAATAAGCACCCACCATAACTCTGGCTGTCCGGTCACAATCCTGCTGCCCGGAAGCGCTGATGTCAGCTCACATAATGTATCATAGAAGGACAACAGGCGATCACAGCTTCTGAATCCAATTTTTCCTACAGTTCCCGATAATTCTGAAAATAAAATTCCACCTATACCGGTCAACATCACAAATGGAAACAACGGAATTAAAAAAACATTCAAAACGAGTGCATACGGCGGCACCTCAAAATAATAATACAGCATGATTCCCAGAAGCATTCCATTAACAGCTAAACTAATCTTAAATCCTTCCCATGCTTTCAAATGTGTTTTTTGTTCAAAAATTGGATACAATAATAAAATCCCAAGGATTGCACCAAATGAAAGTAAAAATGCCGCATCTAGCAGATACAACGGTTGATATATGCTTAAGATAGCTGCTGTAACCGCCAGGCTTGTTGGCTGATCCACATCTCTCCCGCTAATTTCTGCCCCCATGCGGATAAAAAACATAAGAAGTGCACGAAGACTGGATACCTGTGGCCCTGTCATAACCAGATAGAAAAACAGAATCCCTCCTCCGGCAATTCCGGAAAACAGAAATGAATTTCCCATTCTTCTTAATAGCCGGTAAACAGACATTCCGATCAGTGACATGTGTAATCCTGAAATTGCAAGCAGATGTCCTAATCCGTTCTTCTGATACAATTTTTTCATCTCCGGATCAAGTCCGCTTTTTTCTCCCAGCAAGATTGCAGAAAGCATCGCGCCATGTGTTTTTCCCATCTGGCTTACAATCTTCCAGTTCCAGTAATTTTTCAGCCGATCCAGCTGATTCTGTATGTTATCCCATTGTGATACAATCCAGTTCTTGTCTTTTTCAGATAAAACGATCTCAACCTGTTCTGCCTTTGTTAAAACCCCAACATGGATTCCCTGTTTTTGATAATAACTTTTTTGGTTAAAATTCCCCGGATTCCTTGGCGGATGAAACGATTGTTTTGTCCCCCGCACATTCAGTTTCTGTCCTATTTTCATTCTGATTCTTTTACCGGATTTACTATTTTTTATTGTTATAAGGATTTTCTTTTCTTTGATTGTCTGATTTTTACTCTTTTGATCTGTACAAGAAACAACCGCATCTTTCAGATAAATTGCAGTTGATTGTGATTTATTTTCAATTTTATAAACCGTGCCCTTGCAAATCACATCTTTTTCATCCGAAATCAATGTTTCTGCAAGGGACGGTTTCTGATCTTTTGTATTCTGTAAAAAACTCACTCTTACAAGCTGTATGGCAAGCAGTACAAGACATACCATACAGAGCGGGCGTTTTCTCATTCTTTGTTATCTGCTGCAATCCAGTCCAGTTCTTCATTCAATGGCTGTGACAAGTCCACCTTTTCCATGTATTTTGCATTCGATTCACCATTGATCGTAATCTGTACCTGCCTTACTCCTGCTCCCTCTACAAGAGAATCTACAATAGAATAAATCGTGATCTCCGGCAACACATCATACGCACTGATCAGAAATGTGCTGTCAAAATTCACATAACAGATTCCATCCTTTGTCGTTACACTCAACAGATTAGCCGCCGGATTGATCGTTGGATATGCCCCCTCCTCAGATGGACCTTGCATCAGCTTTTCTACAATCAGCTTTTCTTTCAAGACATTACTGCTGTAATGAACATCAACCTCTTGCCTGACCAGTTTGGATCCATTCTGATCTGCAAAATACAATGTCAGTGTATCCGTTTGATAAGAACTTAATGAGGATCCTGTTGCATCAACAATATCATCCTCATTCATTAAGCCAACATCATTTCCCTCATTATCTTTGAGCGGTTCCCCTTCCACACGGACAGATACTGCATCAATTCCATCAATCTGAAGCAGTGACTGCACAATTGCTGCCCGCATCAGTTTCTCATCTAAGGATTTCACTTCATAATATTCTTCACTGAAATCAATCTCAAGGATACTGCCCTTTAAAGCACAGTCGAGCAATTTCACCTGTTCCGGAATTGCCTGTGTATATTCAATTTCATTCGTTGGTTTCTTCATCTCATCGATTACAGATTCCGCCTTTTTTATCGCAGAATTGCCGCTGATCTTAGCTGCAACCTTTACAAGTCCTGTCTTGTCTGTATTCATACAGTAAATGTAAGATTCGCCTTCCTTTACTCCATAACGATCCCCACACGCAGTTACTGCGAGAGAAAGAATCAGAATAAGCAACACTGCGATTCCTTTTCTTTTTTTCATAACTTTTCTCCTAAGAAGCTGTATAGATCAGTGGAATTCTCACAGTAAATGTTGTTCCTTCGCCTTCTTCACTATATACTTTAATCGCACCTCTATGTGCAATCACAGCATTTCGCGCAATTGCAAGTCCAAGTCCTGTTCCTCCGATCTCTCTGGAATGAGATTTATCCACACGAAAGAAACGTTCAAAAACATGCGCCTGATCCTCTTTCGGAATTCCAATTCCTGAATCTTCTACTTTTACATAGAAAAATTTGTGGTCTGCATTCAATGATACATGAACCCATCCATTATCATGATTATACTTTACTGCATTTTCTACCAGATTGGAAATCGCAAGTGACAGCTTTGTCTCATCAATCTCCGCCGTAACCGGACGAAAGCTCTCCATTACGATCTCCACATTCTTTTTCTCTGCAATTGGTTTTAATCTCTTCAAAATCTGTTCCAGAAGTTCATTGATATTAATGGATTCAATATTCAGCGTCTGCCCCTTCTTGTCCATCTTCACAAGTGATAAAAGATCTGTAATAATCTTATTCTCACGGTCAATCTCTTTTGCAATATCACCCATGAATTCCTGATACATCTCAACCGGAAGGTTCTCCTGCTCCAGAAGTGAATCGGCCAGTACTTTCATCGATGTCATCGGGGTCTTCAGTTCGTGAGATACATTGGATACAAATTCTTCCCTGGAATCATCCAAAAGCTTCAGCCTTCCCATCATCTTATTGATCGCTTCGCTGATACTCTTTGTTTCTGTAAATGTATCCACATGCAAAACATCGTCGCTATACCCTGCACTTACATTCTCGATCGTAGCTGCAATCTGATGCAGCGGACGTACTACACAATCTGCTGCAAACACTGCAACAATCGTCAGAAAAATCATCACAAGACCAATAATCACGCTCCCCTGTGTATATAATACATCCAGAGAATCCTCAATACTATCAGTTGAAACACTTGCCAGCATTACACCGCGAATCTGATCCTCTCCGGGTATTGCAATCGGTGCAGTCACCTCGATATAATGATTCTTCTTATCATAATTATTCGTGCTCGTCCCCTTCATACAGCGCACTACACTTTCAGATACATCCAGCTTTCCCTCATCCAGACTGTAAGTATCCTTGACTACCCTCAGCTGACCATCAATTACCATAACTCTTCCGTTATAAATGTTAGTCAGCTGATTCAGACTGTCATTGACCACCTCTTGTGAAGTGTCCTCAAAATAGTGGCTCGCACTGATCTGATTCGTTAAAATTGTACATTGATTCTGAATTTCTGCTGTTCGAAGTGACACAGCACGTGACTCATAGACTTTTACGATTCCAAATAGTGCTACTACGCTGGGCACAAGCCCGGCAAGAAGCACTATGATAAAAATTCGGAATCTAAGATTGTTAAAGATCTTTTTCTTAAATGAAAATGTATTCTTACCCCTGGAAATAATAACCCACTCCCCACTTCGTATGTACGTATTTTGGTTCACTTGGATTCTGTTCTATCTTCTCTCGTAAACGACGGATATGTACATCTACAGTTCTTGCATCACCCGGATAATCATATCCCCAGATCAAATTCAGCAGATTCTCTCTGCTGTAAACCTTATTCGGATTCATCGCCAGAAGCTCAAGCACATCAAATTCCTTCGCTGTAAGATTGATCTCACGTTCCCCGATGAAAACACGGCGTCCTTCGCAATCAATCTTCATATTCCCTTTCACAAGCACCGGACTGCCGGCCGGCTCTTCCTTGCGTTTCGCTGTTCTGCGCATGATTGCCTTGATTCTTGCCTTCACTTCAAGAATATTGAACGGCTTTGTGATATAATCATCCGCACCATATTCCAGACCAAGGATCTTATCCATATCCTCACTCTTGGCAGTCAACATAACAATCGGCATATCTGAAAATTCACGAATCTGCTGACATACCTGGAAACCATCCAGTTTCGGAAGCATGACATCAAGAAGTACAAGATCATACTCACATCTTCTCGCATATTCTAATGCTTCTTCTCCATCATAAGCGCAATCCACTTCCATTCCTTCCTGTTCCAGACTGAACCGGATCCCCTTTACGATTAATTTTTCATCATCAACAACTAATATCTTCTTGCTCATACTCCTCTTTCTGGCCGTTCTTCTGCCTGCTCCTATACCGTAATATCGTCTTTTATCTTATTAAATACGCCATCCTTGATTCCCTCGATCTTCTTGAGATCCTCTATACTCTGAAAGTTTCCATGCTCCTGCCTGTACTTCAGAATACTCTCTGCCTTTGATGCTCCGATTCCACTCAAGGTCATTAATTCTTCTTTTGTGGCTGTATTTATATTAATTTTATCACTGACTGATCCACCTGCATTTCCATTCGGATCTGCCCACTGACCGGAAACAGATTGTGCTGACTCCTCTGCTTCTTCCTGCGTTGGCACATAGATTCGCTCTCCATCACTCAAAGCTTCTGCCTGATTGATCCAATCTGCAGCAGCATCTTCTGTCATTCCACCGGCCGCTTCCAATGCTTCGTAAATCCGTGCATCTGTCCTCAGTTCGTACACCCCCGGAGCATTCACAGCTCCACATACATGAACATATAACGTCTCCGGCAGTCCTTCTTCTGCATCTGTGCCACCCTGAGATCCTTTTTCTGACTCTGTTTTGGAATTTGAGGAATTCTTCTCTACATCAGATTCCCCCTCCAGTGTGAACTCTTCAAGTTCTTCCGCTGCGTCATGCTTCTCTGCACAACCACACAATCCCATGGTCAAAAAACTCAAAGCTAACGTCAATACAATCCCTTTTGCCATCTGCCCTTTACGGCATCTGCATAATTTCTTCCATCCGTTCTTCATCTTATTGCCTCACTGTTCTCAGACAGTCAGACTTCCCCTTAAAACCGGACATAAATATTGTAACGAATTTTTCTCAAAAATACAATAGATAATTTAACGCTTTGTTACAGACTTATTACAATACCCGCAAAACTGTCTATTCCCATTGGAAAAGAACAATTCCACCGGCTGCGATCAGCAATCCAATCAGTTTTCTCCATGAAAATGGTTCTTTTTCCATTCCGAACATTCCGGATAATGAGATCAGATAAGCAACCGCCAGCTGGGAAACAACAATGAAAAGTGCTGACCTTGCAGGTCCCAGAGCATCCACACTTTTAATCACAGTCCATGTGATTCCTGCTCCGATCACACCTCCCAGCAACATATAACGCGGCTGGACTTCCATAAGTGCTGTAACAGAGTCTCTTCCTGTTGCCAGCCAGACAAACAGACACAAAAGAAATGCTGAAAGCTGTACCCACCCATTGCTTACCCAGACTCCTGTCGTCTTTGTCACCTGCGTGTTGAACACTCCCTGTACACTCATCAGCGCACCTGATAGCAGTGCAATCAAAAAACCGGCCATAAGCTCATACCTCCCTATAGAAATAGTATAAGCAAATGCCGGCTTTTTTATGTATAAGATCTCTTATACAAGTGCACGTTTCAGTTTTTCGATCATCTCATCAATATGCTTTTCTTCTACGATCAGCGGTGGAACAAATCGGATGACATTTCCTTGCGCCTGAATGATTAAAAGTCCTTCTTCAATTGTCTTTTTATTTACTTCTGCAAGAGGTTTTGTAATCTCGATTCCCTGCATCAGACCTTTTCCTTTTCTTCTGACTACACAGTCCAGTTCATCTACAAGCTCATCGAGCTTCTTTGTCAGATAAGGTGCAACCTGATTCACATGCCCTACAATATCTTCACGTTCAAAAATCTCGATCACTGTCTTAACAGCTGTACATGCCAGTGGATTTCCTCCATAAGTTGCGCCGTGATCTCCCGGCTGCAGAGAATATTTTGCCACTTCTTCCGTCATTGCAAATGCACCGACCGGAATTCCGTTTCCGATTGCTTTCGCCATAGTCAGAATATCCGGTTTTACACCAAATCCCTGCCATGCAAACATATTTCCGGTTCTTCCCATTCCGCACTGCACTTCATCACAGATCATCAGGATTCCATTTTCATCACAGATCTTACGGATTCCTTCCATAAATTCCTGTGTTGCAAGATTGATTCCGCCTTCGCCCTGCAGCGGTTCCAAAATAATTGCACAAGTCTTATCATTTACCAGTGCTTTCACACTGTCAAGATCATTAAACTCTGCAAATCTTACACCTGGAACAACCGGCTCAAACGGTTCTCGATAAGAATCATGTCCTGTCACAGAAACTGCTCCGAAGCTTCTTCCATGGAAAGAATTCTGCATCGCGATAAATTCATATCTTCCTGTCTTCTTTGTGTAAGCATATCTTCTTGCCGCTTTCAGAGCACCTTCATTTGCCTCTCCGCCACTGTTTGTAAAGAAAACTCTGTCCATTCCGCAAATGCGGTTTAATTCTTTTGCCGCCTCTCCACAGCTCTCGTGGAAATAAAGATTTGATGTATGGTATAACTTGTCAATCTGGTCTTTTAATGCCTGATTCAGTTCTTTATTATCATATCCAAGTCCTGACACAGCAAATCCTGCTGCAAAGTCAAGATATTCTTTTCCTTCTGTATCATACAGATACATTCCTTCTCCGTGATCCAGCGCAATCGGAAATCGATTGTATACATGGATCAGGTTCTCTTCTGCCGCCTGTATTTTACTGTTCACCATCATAATACCTGCTTTCTTTCTGATTTAAAATTGCTGTACCGATTCCTTTGTTTGTAAAGATTTCAAGCAACAGGCAATGTGGGATTCTTCCGTCCAGAATATGTACACGTGACACACCATTTTCAATCGCATCAATACAATTCTGAAGCTTTGGAAGCATTCCACCTCCAATATATCCGTCTGTAATCAGTTCCTTGGCTTCTTTGATCTCCAATTCAGAAATCAATGTAGATGGATCTTTCGGATCTTTATAAACGCCTTCAATATCTGTCAGGAACGCAAGCTTCTCAACCTTCATGGCACGGGCAATCGCACAGGCTGCATCATCTGCGTTGATATTATAAGTATTGTATTCCTCATCCATACCAACCGGACAAATGATCGGAAGGAAATCTTTTTCCAAAAGGTCATACAAAATCTCTGCATTTACTTTCTTGACATCTCCTACGAATCCGATATCCTGTCCGTCTGAAAGCTTCTTCTCAACCTGGAGTAGATTTCCATCCTTTCCACTGATTCCGATCGCACGCACGCCAAGACTCTCTACAAGCTGTACAAGACTCTTATTCACGCGTCCCAGAACCATCTCAGCAATCTCCATTGTCTCTGCATCTGTCACACGAAGTCCGTTGATAAACTCTGCTTCCTTTCCGACTTTTCCAACCCACTTGCTGATTTCCTTACCACCGCCATGCACGATGATCGGTTTGAATCCACACAGTTTCAGAAGTGTAACATCCTCGATTACTCTGCGTTTCAGACTTTCATCTACCATGGCACTTCCGCCATATTTTACTACGATGATTTTACGGTTAAAGCGCTGGATATAAGGAAGTGCCTCAATCAGCACCTGCGCTTTATCCAGATATTTCTGCATATTGCTTGTCATTTTTTCTGTCTCCCTTTTTCTGTATTTTCTATTTTTTCAGCGTCTTTAAAGAAACTATAATTTCTCTATAGGTTAACTTCTGTAATCCGCATTGATATCAATGTATCCATGTGTCAGGTCACAGCCCCACGCAGTAGCTTCTGCATCTCCGGCTTTCAAGTCAGCAATCGCTGTCACTTTTTCCTGTGAAAGGATCTCTGTTGCCTTTTCTTCGCTATAATCTGTTGCTGTTCCATTAGCAATGATCTGAAGCTTTCCTGCACAGCTCTCGAAGAAAAGATCTACCTGCTCCGGATCAAACTGCGCTCCGGAATATCCCATTGCACAAAGGATTCTTCCCCAGTTTGCATCGTGTCCTGCGATCGCAGCCTTTGTAAGATTCGAGCATACAACAGATTTTGCAAGAACCTTTGCCTGCTCTTTTGTCTGTGCTCCGACAACCTTTACTTCAAAAAGTGCTGTTGCACCTTCTCCGTCTCCCGCCATTGCCTTCGCAAGTGTCTCATTTACATAATGAAGCGCCTCTTTGAATGCGTCGAATGCCGGTGTGCCTTCTTTGATCTTCTCATTTCCGGCCATTCCATTCGCGAGAAGGAGTGCTGTATCATTTGTTGAAGTATCTCCGTCAACAGAGATCATGTTATAAGTATCCTCAACATCACTGCTCATTGCCGCCTGAAGTGCTTTTTTGGAAATTTTTGCATCCGTTGTAATAAATGCAAGCATTGTACACATGTTCGGATGAATCATTCCGGAACCTTTCGCCATTCCTCCGATCCTCACTTCTGTATCTCCTGCCATAAATGTAACCGCAACTTCTTTTTTCTTCGTATCAGTTGTCATGATTGCTTTCGCAGCTTCTGTTCCACTTGCCAGATCAGCTTTCTTTTCCTTGGCAAGTTCTGTAATTCCGGCTTTGATCTTATCGATTGGAATCTGCATTCCGATAACTCCTGTAGAACCTACAAGAACACCTTTCTCATCGATTCCAAGAACTTTTCCTGCCTCTTTTGCTGTCTCTTCACAGTATTTCATACCTTCCTCTCCGGTACACGCATTTGCAATTCCAGAGTTTACAATAACTGCCTGTGATTTCTGTTTGCTCTCTACAATCTGTCTGTCCCACTTCACCGGAGCTGCCTTTACTACATTCGTTGTAAATGTTCCGGCGACTTTACACGGTTTCTCACTGTAAATGATCGCCATATCTGTACGTCTCTGGTATTTGATTCCTGCTGCTGTTGCTGCTGCTTCAAATCCTTTTGCTGCGGTAACTCCGCCTTCGATTATCTTCATATAACTTGCTTCCTTTCTGCTTATTGTTCATTGAATGCTGTAATATTTTCTTCATTTAAAATAAAATCATAATAATTCACATCAAGTCGTTCCGTCCATCCGATTGTATTCCAAAATGCATTTCCTACATTATTTTGTGCAAATGCGATCAGGCAGACTTTATTGATTTTCTCTTCCTGAAGAGCTTTCATGCTATGCACGACCATGTCTTTTCCGATTCCATGTCTTCGGTATGCCTCATCCACACATACATGATAGAGACTTCCCTGTCTTCCATCATGACCACAGAGAATACTTCCGACGATTTTTCCTTCTTTCACTGCGACAAAACTCGTTGTCGGATTCCGTCGCAGAAAACGTTCGACACCTTCTTTCGAATCATCGATACTGCGGATTCCGAATCCCCGGATCTTCTTCCACAATTTATATACTTCATCATAATCCTCTATTGTCATTACACGTATCATACATACCACCTTTATCAATATATCCTATGGGAACATCGGAACGAGTTCAAGTCCTTCACTCTCCGGAAGACCAAACAGCAGATTCATATTCTGAACCGCCTGTCCTGCGGCACCTTTTACAAGGTTATCAATAGCTCCCATCATAATGATCCGTCCTGTTCTCTCATCGATCTTAAATCCAATGTCTACATAGTTGCTTCCTTCTACCCATTTGGTCTCCGGACACTGATCTTTCTCTAGAACACGAACAAATTTCTCATCTGCATAATATTTATCATAAATTGCTTTTACTTCTTCATATGTAACTTTTTTTGTAAGCTTTGCATACTCTGTAGCAAGAATTCCACGATTCATCGGAACTAAATGCGGTGTGAAGTTCAACACAACTTTCTCTCCTGCTGCGTATCCAAGCTGTTCTTCTATCTCCGGTGTATGGCGATGTGTAGCTACTCCATATGCTTTGATATTTTCATTCACTTCACAGTAAAGATTCGGAAGCTTTGCTCCTCTTCCTGCTCCTGAAGTTCCAGACTTCGCATCGATGATCAGAGTGCTCATATCGATCAGTCCTTCCTTTGCAAGCGGATATGCTGTCAGGATAGAACATGTTGTATAACATCCCGGATTGGCCACGATACGTGCATCCTTCACTTTGTCCCGGTTGATCTCGCACAATCCATAGACAGCTTCATCAATATACTGCGGTGCTTTGTGTTCGATTTTATACCACTCTTCGTAAACCTTCACATCTTTCAAACGGAAATCTGCACTGAGATCAATGATCTTTGTCTTTGAAAGGATTTCTTCATTGATCAGAGATGCACACAGTCCCTGCGGGGTTGCTGTGAAGATCACATCTACCTGCTCGGCAAGCTCATCCATGTTATCATCCATGCATTTTGCATCTACAATCTGAAACATGTTTCTATATACATCTGCATATTTCTGATCCACATAACTTCTGGATCCGTACCAGACAATCTCTGCATCCTTATGTCCCATCAATATTCTTACGAGCTCGCCGCCTGCATAACCGGTTGCTCCAATAATTCCGACCTTAATCATCGTTCTCAAGTCCTTTCTTTTCTCATTCCCTCGAAATACTCCCGGGAATTACTTGTTTGCTGTACCACGGTAACGTATTACCGCAATCATTTCTCCTTATAATATACCACTTTAATCGGGATGTAAAGCTTTTCTTAAAATGAATGTATAAAAATACATGTTATTCATTTTCATGTGCATAATAATACATCTTTCATGTATAATATGCAAGTATTTTTTTCAAAAAGTTTTTTGTTACATAAAACGGCGATGATAAACGTAACTATTCCTACGTCTATCATCGCCGATCTACTTTTCTTCTATTTATCTATCTTCTATATAGAAAATATTGCTCTCATTTTCCAAAGAAGGATTAAGGTCTAAGCCCCATTCCGCCTTCTAATGTAATTGTCTCGCCGTTCATATATTTGAAATCCGGTGATGCAAGCTGTACACACGCTCTTCCAATCTCTTTCTCTACATCTCCGTAATGTCCTGCCGGCGGCATCTTTACATTCGCCTTAAATGCATCCGGATATGCTTTCTGGAAGTTTTCAAGCTGTGCTGTCCATGCAAGCGGGCACACAATATTCACATTGATTCCGTCTGCTCCCCATTCTGTAGCTGCTACTCTTGTCAGTCCTCTGACACCTTCCTTCGCTGCTGCATACGCACACTGTCCGTAATTACCGAAAAGGCCTGCTCCTGATGCAAAGTTGATTACGGATCCCTGTGTTTCCTTCAAATATGGATAACATGCCTGCATATAATAAAATGTTGCATAAAGTCCTGAATAAATCGCAAGATCAAACTGCTCTGTTGTATGATCTGCAAGAGTTACTCCTGATGCAGAAGCCTGTGCATTATTAATAAGAACATCAATTCTTCCGAATTCCTCAACTGCCTGCTTTACAACGCGCTCAACTGCTGCCTTGTTATCTGCTCCCGCATTGACATCTGCCTGTACTGCAAGCACTTTCACTCCATAGAGGCGTTCCAACTCTTCTTTCGCATCTTCCAGCTTCTTTACATTTCTTCCTGTAAGAACAAGATTCGCACCTTCTTTGGCATAAGCTGTTGCAATACCGTATCCGATGGATCCACAGCTGCCATCACTTAATACTGCACGTCCTCCTCCCGTAATGATTGCTGTCTTTCCTGTAAGAAATCCCATTTGTTTTCCCTCTCTTTCTTGCTCACATACCCTTCTGACTTTTATATTAAACAGATAGGTTGTGATCCGTTTTCGTCTGACTATCTAAATATTTTTTAGGTCAGTTTCCTTGATATCTTTATATTATCAGACATATTTACTAAAATCAACAGCTTTTTGCGATATATTTTTAACATATTCGTCAAATATATCACAATTCAAAATAACAGTAGCTAACTTTTTTTGTTTTTCTAGTTTCACATCTTCTCCGTCACATCTTGCATATTTTCACTCATTTTTTCTTTATTTTATTCATTTTTTGTACATTATATGTAATTTTATGCATTTTATTCATTTTTTCAAAATAATACTTGCATAATTATAAAATGTGGTGTATAGTAGGTTTTAGCTTATTAAAGCGGCAAAC
>ERZ836441.1500-NODE-1500-length-22143-cov-2.776711_pt1 | contig 22143 bp, 16 predicted proteins | sample MGYA00519686_ERZ836441 | MGnify/ENA primary metagenome ERZ836441 (study PRJEB31850, sample SAMEA3708800) | human gut metagenome | biome: human gut; feature: human-associated habitat; material: faeces | place: China | collected 2014 ... | reverse complement strand
ACGCAAGATTTAAACGAACGTTTTTTACTGGCGTTTTATATAAATAACATCTTAATAATCAATGATATGAGATCAAAAGGTTTTAAAGCGAAATTTATGATGGCATTTTGGGGCTTGTTCGTTGAAGCTCATTATATTGCTGCGGCCAATGATACAATGGAGGGCTCTCAAGGAATTCTACCTTTTATCATTTTACTGATAGTGTCCATATGTGTAATAGCTTTTTTGAGTTATTATATGTATAGGTTGAAGAAAGAGTATATTGCCAAAGATGGTGAGCTTATGGCGAGAAACGATGAGCTTCTTCGGTCTGTCGATGCGTTAAGCGTAAAAAATCGGGAGATCCAACAAATGTTGGTCAATAAAATCCGTGAGACTGATAATTGGAATAGGGATAATGAGGTAGAACGGGAGGATTTGAAAAAGCGCCTTGAGGAAATGGAAAAGCTCCATAATTCGTTTTTTGTTGAAACGATTCATGAAATGCGTACTCCACTATCGCTTGTGCTTGGTTCGTTGAGTGAGTTGTTGCAACGTAAAAATGATATTGACTCTAGTGAAGCGACTCAATTATTGTCTGCTTACCGTAATACCTTGGCTCTTCAAGACCTTATCGAGCAATTGCGAAATACCCGTCATGGAGATGACGTGGCAAACCATCTTCGGATAGCTCGTTATGACATGATCAGTATAACAAAGCAGATTTGTGATTTATTCGTGGACTGGATAGCCATGAATAATGTGGAATTTCATATTAATACCCAAACCTCTGTTCTTTGGGTCTGGATAGATCGTCGGAAGATGGAGTTTGCCTTGCGTGTACTTTTATCTAATGCGTTAAAAAATACCTACCGCTTTGGAAAGATCTCGATCAATATTTCCGTGGTGCGCTCAAATGGCAAGGCTTATTGTTCTTTCTCTATCCAAGATGATGGGTTAGGAGAAAGCGAAAGTACCCGTTTGGGTTTGAAACAGATCGTGGATATGACAGAATCCTCCGGCGCTATTTTCGAAGGAATTTCATCGGAGGACGAGACGGGAACCCAATATACGATATTGATTCCTTTGGGGAGAAGCCATTATATGGAACGTGCCGTGGAATTCATCGAGCCGGATGGTGATCTGGTAAAGCTGAATGAGATGCAGAAGGAGGAGATCGCCGAGTTGATCCAAGTTGTTCCGAAAAAGAAAGAGACCGGGAAGAAAATGTTGGTGATTGATGACAGTGATCAGATCCGTTCGTTCCTGCGTCATGTTTTTGCCAGTGAGTATCATGTTTCGGAAGCTCATAATGGCCAGGAGGGTGTAGAGATCGCGCGAGTTGAACGGCCGGATTTTATTTTATGTGACGTGATGATGCCCGTTAAAGATGGGCTTGCTACCTGTCGTGAAATCAAAGGCATCCCAGAATTAGCGCAAGTGCCGGTTGTCTTGCTAACCGCAAAGGTAGAGAGTGAGGATGTTATAGCCGGCATTGAATGTGGCGCCGATGATTATATAACCAAGCCATTCGATGTAGAGGTGTTACGAAGTAAGGTAAACAGTTTATTGAAACGTAGGGATGAGATGAGACGTTTCTATACGTCGAGTCCTGTAGGTGCGCATCCCGAGGGAGAGAAAACGGTAAAGAAAGATGATTCCCCTTCCAATCTTTTTATGGATGCGGTTATCTCAACGATCGAGAAACATTTGGATGACCCTAGTTTTGAGGCGAAGATTTTGGCGGATTCTTTAAACATGAGTCTCCCTACATTATATAGAAAGATAAAACTCTACTCGGATAGTAGTATATTGGAGCTTACCCGTATGGTACGTTTGAAGAAAGCCGCCGAGCTGATCAGTATGCAGCGATACTCTATCCAAGAGGTTTCGGAAATGGTCGGCTTCAACGATACCGCCACTTTCCGTAAGCGTTTTACGGAACAATACGGCGTCACTCCTTCACAGTATCTGCCGGGTAAGAATTAATCGTTTTGCCATTTCCCGAATAATCGCCGGGGAATGGCAAAATTTTTTATTTGTTTTTTGAAGCGATATTTTTCAACCTCTTTTTGATAGCCTTACAACGGTGCTAATCAGCCCGGAAATATCCCGAATGAAAATTTATAGTTTTACCTCTTATTTATGAAAGTAACACCTATTTACTTTTTTTTATAGTCCAAATACCTTTGCGATGTCATCAACGAACAACAGATTGGTCATGGGGAAGATTTGAACAAAGCGTTCTTGTTATGTGACTGAAAATGTAAAAAGTGATTGAGAAAGAATGGTTTATATAAAAGATTTATTAACTCATAAAATTATATGTATATGAAACTTAGAAATTTATTATTCGGGACAATGATCGCTTGCGCGTTCGCGGCGTGTTCAAACGAGGATGATCCTATCGTAGGACCGGATCAACCGCAAACAGGGGAAAATAACGCAACACTGACTATTTCTGTGAAAAATGTGGCTAGAAGTTTGACTAAAGCTGCAGCGGAGGGGACACAGACTGAAAATGAAGCTAAAATTACAAACTTAACAGTTGCTCTTTATGACGCTAAAACTGGAGCGCTTGTCGCTTCAACCTCTGATATTGCCAATGAGGATGCTGCTGCGGATAATGATGAGGTTCAATTTGCCGGACTGACAGAAGGTGCGAAATTACGTGCTATCGCATTTGCTAATATGCCTGAAATCTCACTGGCTGGTACAACAATTGACAACTTTGTATCTCCTGTATATACGATGCCAGCTGCCGGATTCGCAGAAAACTATTTACCAATGAGTAGTGGTTTGTCTGATCCATTCACTTTACAAGCAGGTAAAAACTATTATGGATATACTAAAACAGTGGGAGAAGGTGAACATATTCTTGTAGCAGATCCCTTGTACTTGATAAGAAATGTAGCGCGCATTGATTTTACGGGACTTAGCTTAGACATGACTAGAGCTGCAAAAGATGTATACGTTGAAGGAATTGCGACGATTGTACCAGAATGTGTATTCATCATGCATGGGCGGACGAAGTCCAATGCAGCAGATATGGGTAATGGCAATAGCTGGTGGAATGTCGTTAGCAATACCGTATGGGGTAATGTGTCCGCAACTTATGCTGCTAATGCTACAGATTATGCTTCAGGTTATAGAGGAGATTTCGTGAATGATGACGCTATGTTTACGAATATGAGAGGTTCTATTATTGAAGGATACAAGGCCAGTTTACCAGCCACCGCATTGGTACAGGATATCGCAAGTGAAGGTGCTGCATCTGCGTCTATCACAACCGCCCCTAAGTTTTATGTGTTTGAGAATCCTCAAGTTAAGGCTGCTCGTGAAATGAATGGTGCTGATAATTTCAAATCCGAGGAGCTGGCAACTGAAATTGTAGTCAAAGGTACTTATAAGCTCGAAAATGCTAAAAAGAACGGAAGTAATGCAGTATACAACTATGCGGAGAAAACAGCATATTGGCCTATTAAAATTGCTGCGACGAATGAAATGGCAGCAGCTACGGCTGAGTATTTAAAGGATGGAAAGATCCATCGTAATATAATTTACAGTATTGACGCAACTTTAGCCGGTAGAGGATATGATGATCCTACTGTTCCTCCAACAGACTTTGTTGAATTGTTTGTTAAGACAAAGGTTCTTGATTGGGGTAGCGCAAATCAATCTTCAGTTGTCGAATAATATCTATTCTTTGAATAACAACCAAAAGGCATTCCTTTTATCGGGAGTGCCTTTTTTGCATATATAATTCTGGTTATGAATTGATCCGGAGACTACAAAATTTACTATCCTTTCCTTATGATGGCGATCCCATATGTCTTGAACCTAAGAGCCGGAATATTATTTCATGAGAACATCTACAATATCTACAATTCAACCTCATACTTATTGTAAATAAATATGTTATATAGTGGTTGCAGATGAAATAACATCTACAATTTTCATTCTGCATCTACCATGATTTAATGGGAAACGCAAAAAAAATCACTTCTCAAGCTTGCGGACTCGTATATTTAGTATTTGACGATTTCATAAGAGACAGACAAAGGGATTAAAGCCAATAAGAGTTTCAATAGGTGAAGTTAGTGGTTTCATACTGAAGAAACTTTTATTTCATACTGAAGAAACAAAAGTTTCTCTATAGTAAAACTTTTGTTTTTCTATGCGAAAAACTATTATTTACTGAAATACAGAATGTTATACATTATTTATCGTTAGTAGTAATTGTTCGTGCTAATCTTTCCGGTAACCTAATGATGGTAGATCGAAGTTTGTAGTGGTAGATGTTCGCCATCTACCACCATAAGATAAATGATTTACAATCAAAATATTACATAAATAATGGTAGATGTGGTAGATGATTTGGATTATTAACACATAGAATGGCATCTGGGGCGTGTCCGGAGAGAACAACTTCTTAAACATAAATCTTTTAACTTTCTAACTTTGCCAACGGGCATTGACATATTATATTTATAACAAAAAAGGCATTCCCTGTTGATAGAGAATGCCTTTTGGTTATTATTAGAGAATTGATATTATTCGATAACAGGAGCTTGAGTGGCTGTACCCCAATTCATAACCATTGTCTTTACAAACAAGTCGGCTGTAGGATCCCCCTTAGGAAGAGTAGGATCTGCATAACCATTACCTGCGATAGTAGCAGAAATGTTATAAACCACGTTTCTATGTACCTGACCATAATATGTGTCTTCACTATCTAATCCATCGATACCAATCTTTATCGGCCAATAGCGCAATACAGGAGTACTCTCTTCGCCGAATGTCCAAGATGTGTTATCGTTCATTATAGCTTTTATATAAACTTCACCACTGATTACCAATTCGGATGCCAAAGTTGTTTTATCCAAGACGAAAGCCGGGCCTTCTTCTTCCGGATCTTCTTGTTCTCTGGCCGCTTTTGTCTGATCATTAGGCAACACATAAAAATATAAAGAGTTAGCAAGAGCAATTTCTTTATCTCCGGAAATAGTAGCACCAGTCCAATCCTGAGTATATGTTTTTGTTGTTGTACTCAATGCCTTTATATAATTAGTCGCATCGACAGTTCCAGCAAAACGACCGAATGAGCTACTAGCGTTAGTTCCGGAATAATAATCATCTCCATTAGCTGTTTCATAAGTAGCGGCAATATTACCCCAAACCCTATTTGGCAGATTGAACCACAGATTATTATTTATGCTTTGGTCTGCCACATTCGCTTTTTTACGACCATGTAATACAAAAACATCTTTAGGTACAAACTTAATTGTTCCTGATTTGTATTTTTGAATATTATTAACCTTGACTTGAGTCATATCCAAAGAAAGAGCACTCAATTCCGCACGAGCCACATTTCTAATTAATCCTAAAGGTTTTCCAGATTCAATGCTGTTTCCTCCTGTAGTGTTCGAGTAACCATAATAATTTTCACCTTCGGCTAGTGTGAATACTGGACTGATACCACTACTCATAGGCAACCCATTTGCTCCTTCTCCGGAAAGGACATAGTAATCAGATGTCAACTCAAAAGAGTTAGCGGTTGCGGTAAGAGCTTCCATTGGAACATTTGCGAAAGCTAAAGCGCGATAGCTTGCGCCCGCTTTTAATCCTTCAAATTTGATTTCATTGTTTGAATCAGTTGACTCTTCATCCTTATTAACCGCAAGATCACTAACTTGTAAGAATGTTCCATCCTCATTATACAGAGCTACAAACAAGTTGTAAATCGTAGCTTCGCCTTCCTTGGCGTTCTCATCCCCGTTGGCTTTTGTCTGTGTGCTCTTTGTTAAGTTTTTCACCACAATGGTAAGATCAGCGGTGCCTGCTTCCGGTGTAGGTGTCGGATCCACGCTAGGAATAGGATCATCCTCGTTTGAACACGCCGCGAACGCGCAAGCGATCATTGTCCCGAATAATAAATTTCTAAGTTCTATTTGGGAATGGCTATAAGAGATTGTTTTTAGCATAATTATGCTTTTGTTATATGCAGGTAAGTAACAACTCAGTAGTATTATTATAATAATGTATGGGAGCGGATGGCATGATGAGAATTTATCGGAATAAGCTTGTTTTTCAACAGAAGAGTCTTTACCTTTATAAGATTATACGTGAATTATTAATCAACTAAAAACCATAAAACTATGGAACATTACGTGAACATCATGTTGGATGGCGGCTTCAAGGCTGTGTTTGGAGATAAGCAAGTGGCGATGGATTTGCCGTATGATCTCCCGTCAGGGCGAGACAGGTCGTGACTGGAAGTACGAGCTGCTTCCTGTGTATGGAATCTATCTGTTGAACTTCAGCTTGCCAGAGTTTCCGTTGTGGCGTACGGACGTGGTGCTAGCGAACGAGCTTACGGGTGAGACTTTTGGACGGATCAAGCTCAAACAGGTCTATATTTCATTCGAGCGGTTCGATTTGAGTTATGAGGAGTGCGAGACTCCGTTGGAAATAATACAAAGTCTCTGATCTGATAAGCCGGTTGCGGACTGAAACTATAGCGGATGACACGGATCTTGGGGAGAAGTATCTTTCTTGATCCGTGCCATCCGAATCTGAAGTAATATCCGTCTCATGCGTCTAATACGCTATTAAACCGGTCTATTGCCTGTCTTTTACTAGCATCGATGATTTTCGCGTATACTTGTGTGGAGATGATGTTCTTGTGTCCTAGTAATTTACATACTGTATACAAGTCAATGCCAAGAGCTAGTGAAAGAGTGGCGAAAGTATGGCGGCTTACGTGAAAGGTCACTTTCTTGTTCTTGATGCCGGCGGCTAAAGTCCAGCCTTTTAATACCTGACATATAATCGTGAGGCTAGGTAGATGGAATATCAAGCCGACCCTGTCATTGTCATTCTCATTCTCCCTTGCGGGAAGGTATTTTATCGCTTCCTCGGACAATGGGAGATAAATAGCCTCTTTCGTCTTTCTCTGTATGATCTGTAAACGGAATTTATCATTTCCTTCTTTTTGCATATCTTCCCATCTAAGAGCGGTCAAGTCGCTGATCCGGAGTCCGCAGAAACAGCAGAACAGAAAAGCCTTTTTTACCTCTGGGCATGCGCAATCTGTCCGGATTAACCTCTTTAGTTCCTCTAGGGTCAAATAAGTACGCAGGCTGGTAGGTTTGTGGGGTTTTTCGTCTGTATCCAGCGAACCACAAGGATTCGAGAGGATCAGTCCTTTTTTGACCGCCTTATTGAGTGTGACATTCAGGAGCCGGTAATAACCGTGAATCGTGAAGTCGCTTTTGAGGTTGGGTTGTTTACGCAAGTGAGCGATGAAACCTTTCACGAAACCGGTATCTATGTCTTTAAGCAAGCATTGCGGCATATAGTCTCTAAGATGATTGGCCAGACTTCTTAATCGTAGGGAATAGGCTTTGTCGCCATGTGCGGATTTATCGGTGGACAATTCCGAGAGGAATTCTAAAAGTGTTTTTTTCCCGAGCCCGTTTATCATACGGACACCATAAATCTCGTTCTGAAGATCAATGATCCGTTGTGCCTTGATACTATTGGCCAAGCGCAAAGTGATCCGGTTCTTATCACGGTCTTCAGGGAAACGTTCCGGGGTGAGATAGAGCTTGAGGAACTCATAATACCTCTTTCCTTTGTAATAGATGTCCAGATATATGGACTGGTTCGCGTTCGACAGTTTCTTGAACCGGAGCTTTACGGGCTCTTTCGCTTTCATCTCATTCTTTTTTCTTGCCATGATTTTGCTGAATTTAAGTGATTATGTAAGTTTTTCAGTATAGTATTTCCTAATTTCAAGGAAATATCAATATGTTTGTTTCCTGTAATTTAGGAAATAAATCCTATCTTTGTCCTATAAAAAAAGAAAATCATGAGGAAAGATGTCATCAAATCTCTTATTGCCATCAAGCAAAGCGAAATTCCGTTTGATGTGATTGAGCGAGACATAAAGTTACCGATCAACCGAAACAAGATCATTACGGTTCCGGGTGTGCGTCGTTGCGGTAAGTCCACATTAATGGAGATCGCTATCAATGGGCTTGTCCGTGAAGGGGTTTCCCCTAGAAATATATTATGGCTAGGGTTTGATGATGAGCGTTTGAAAAATATGTCATCCGATGATTTGGATGATGTGATAGTTTCATACATGGAGATGTTTCCGGATATACCCATAAAAGATGTGTATATGTTTTTCGACGAGATTCAATTGATTAAGGATTGGGAATACTTCGTCTTGCGTGTCTATAAATCTTATTGTAAGAACATTTATATGTGCGGAAGCAATGCTACCATGCTGTCCACAGAGTTAAGTTCGGCTCTGCGCGGATATCCCTTGGAATACGAGACCTACCCGCTTTCGTTCAATGAATATTGCCGCTTCAAGGGGATCGCCACTAATAGCTATTTGGAACAGGACAGGGCTAGATTGAAGATGGCTTTCGAGGCATACAATCAAGCAAGCGCTTTTCCCGAAATCGTATTGACGTCATCCCGGTCGGAGCAGTTGAAACTGCTTCACGGCTATTTCGACACGATGATATTGAAAGACTTGGCCGAACATTACAAGATATCCAATACGGGTGTGGTACGGTATTTCGTCAAGCGCGTCATGGCCAATCTCACCAAGCCTACCTCCATCAATGCCATCTACAAGGACATCAAGTTCCAAGGGCTTAAAGTCAGTAAGGATGACCTGTATCTTTGGGCTGATTATATCTGTAACATCTTCATGTTCGCACGAATCTCCAAATACGACCGTTCGCTGGTAAAGGAACAGAAATCGCTTGATAAATACTACTGTATAGATAACGGTATGCGTGGTGCCGTGCTTATGCCGCAGAGCAACGACAATGGGAAAAATCTGGAAAACACCGTGTTCATGCAACTGAACCGGATGCGGCTCCCTTCGGACAAGATTGCCTACTATCAAGGAAATTGTGAGTGCGATTTTGTGCTTCAACGGGAGGATAACGTGATACAACTCATACAGGTCACTTGGGATATGGTGGATGCGAGTACGAGAGAAAGGGAAATCAAAGGCTTGCTGGAAGCCGCCTCGGTGACCGGATGCGAGAATCTTATCATTGTCACGAAAGACGAGGAAAATACATTCAATAGAGAAGGCAAGGAGATCAAGGTGATCCCTGCATGGAAATGGGTCTTGCTTTTTTCTTGCCATGATTTTGCTGAATTTAAGTGATTATGTATATTTGTTACTAGGATGATCCGAGTACCATCCCGGTAGCATAAAATACACGGATTGAGCCTTTTTCTATAGGTGAAAGTTGCAAAAGGTAGGGAAACCTATCACTTTTATGAAATTGATACATTTGTCTCTTATTATAGAGAGTTCTGCCTATCAGCGCCACGATATATCCTTCCTATTTTTGCCACATATTAAATGTGGAAATAAAAAAATATTATACAATGAGATTCAAGAGATATATTCTTTTATCGTTGGTGTTATGTGGTCTGGTCGCTTGTTCGGACGATAACACGATAGAGATTCCGGAAGCGCCGGTACTGGAGAAAGCGCAACTGGCCTTGGCGATCAAGAGCGAGAAGGGTGCGATGACGAAGGCGGGAGAGGAGGCTACTCCTACGGACGCGGACGTGATTACGGTCGGGGTGTTCGGTACGGGTTGGAGTATGGTATATACGGTGAGCGGTGAGGACATAACGACCTCTACAAGTACAGATGTGACCACGCAAGAAATCGGTCCGAAAGAGGTATATGCGGGTGCGGCAGAAGTTGTTGTCGTGGCCAATGCTTCGGCAAATGTTCAGGCAGCGTTGGCCAATGCCGGTACGAAAGACGCGTTTCTTGCTACGGTGATTAAGCTGGAGGAGGAAACTCTGAAAAAAGGTTTGACTATGAGCAGCGAGGTGCTTACAGTAACTTTGGTCGCGAATACGACTAATTATATTGGTTATAGTACGAAGCCGGGCGATATAACCGTAGGAGGTCAAGCCGGTAAAGAAGTTTACGGAGCAGGCCCGGTTAAATTAGTCCGCGATGTCGCTTCGATCGCTTTGAAAGAATTTAAGGTAGATAATCTGGAAAATGCGAATTATATAAGTAAAGGCTTCGTTTTAAAAGAAGTCTTTATCGCTAGCGCGAAAGGTGTTTCTAATGTGGCTTCCGCATCCAATTGGGGGGGAATAGAGAAAACATTTGACTTTACAAACACAGGTTTTGGATATTCAAATTATATGGTAGGTAAAGAATTCTCAGGATCTCCGAATATCGACGAGGGTTCTTATAAAAAAGGAACTCAGACAAAAAGAGATGAATTAGCAAAGGCTCATACAAAAGACAATACAGCCTTGAATCATGAATTCTATGTCTATGAAAATAAATTGGGAGAGATCGCTGAAGCGGACAAAGCTTCCGCGAACCGGGATTACGCTAACCACACCTTATTGATCGTAAAAGGAGATTATACCTATCTGCCGAATGGTTTGGCTGATACTGAAACTAATTATGTGAAAAAAGAAAATTGTTATTATGCGATACCTGTAGGAGCGGAAGTTACGATTGACGGGAAAACTGGAACTCAAAAAGGTTTCTATGTTCAACGTAACTACAAATACGCGATCTCTTTAACGATTATCGGCCCCGGTTCCGAGATCCCATACGACCCGATGATCTCCACCAATGTGAGCGCATCCGTGAAAGTGGAGCCATGGAACGTGAAGACTATCCATGAGGAAGTAGAATAAAGCAATATTGGGTAAAATAATTGATAAGAAAAAATTAGGATTATGAAACACATACTGTTTACAAAGGAATTGCTTCTCTTAGTTGTGGCTTTGTTCGTTATGATAGCGACTAGCTGCATCAAGGAGGATTTGGATCAATGCTATACGCTCAAACTGAAGGTCGAGAATATCAAGGGAGACGATATAACGGAATACGGATGGATGGAATCTACCGATCTGTATATATTCGACGCGAATCTGAATTACTTGGAGAAACGTCGCTTGGATAAGAACTTTATCCGTTCCCGCAATGAGATCGTATTGGATGGCTATACCGCCGATCGTAGTCTACGTATCGTGGCATGGGGCAACGTGAATGCCTTGGGTGAAAAGCAATCCGTATCGGAGGCCCAGACCATAGAGGACTTGAAAGTGATGTTGAAAAGCCAAGATGGTTTGGCGGTTACCCCGGACAGCCTTTATTATGGTAGCGAACAAGTGTTGACAAAAGCCGGAGGCGTAGCGAAGGAGACTGAGATCGTGATTCGTCCGAAAGTGGGTACGGTCACGATCGAGACCCGAGGGTTGCAAGAGCAACTCGGCAGGATGGGGTTGAGAAGTTCCGTGGATTGCGATTTCTACTTGAATAATACATTAAGTGGTTTTGATTACCGTGGCACGCAGATTGGCGATAGCGTATATTATAATCCGGAAGGTGCGTGGAACGAGTCCGGGGTTGAATGGATAACTCCTACTATGCAAACCGCTTGTCCGGGACAGGATATGGCTGTGTCGATAAGCGCCAATGGAGTCTCGTTAGGCTCGGCCAAGGTAGACGAGAACGGTGATCCTATTTATACGAGCGCGGGAGAGAATACCCATCTGATCCTTGAATGGGGTGAGGGCGGAACCTTATCCGTCCGGGCAACCGTTCGTCCTTGGGGAGTAGTGGAAGAAGATATTCCGATGCATTAAAGGGTACCTCATCATATATAATTAAGAAATACGATACGAACATGAAATTATTAGCGAACATATTTTTATCCGGTTTGGCGATTCTCGCTTGTGTGAGTTGTTCTAAAGATGAGGATCCGGTTCTTCCCTTAGAAGGCGCTAAGCTGTCCGTCGCTGTCAAGGCGTCCGGTACGGCTACGAAAGCCTATAATCCCAATGACGTGAATGAGTTGGAGGGTGAGGCTTATATCAATAATTTGGCAGTGGTAGTATTTAATGAGACCGGCACGGAACTGCTCGGTTATAAATGGGAGGCTCTTTCCGGGGCGGAACATTCCGCCATAATAGCCGATGTGCCGACAACGAAGGCTGTCCGGGCACGGATCATTGTCTTGGCGAACGTACCGAGAGATTTATTATCTACCGTTTCTACATACGATGAGTTCCAGACTCGCTTGGTAGACCTCTCCTCGCAATCGCAAACGAACCTAACGATGAGTAGTCAAGTGATCGTTACAAAATCCACTTTATCTGAGGAAGATAACTATTTAGGATATACGGATCTTGGCGATCAGAATGTGGATGGCATCTCCGACCCGATCCTTTTGACCCGTGTAGCCGCACGTATTGATTTGGTGAATATATCCACTCGTTTTGCCGGAACGCCGTTCGCCGGACGTGAGGTGCGAATCGATGCGGTATCTACAATATGAAGACAAAGTCTTACTATTTCAGTGAGGCGGATTGGGGAGAGACAGAGGCTCCCGATGCCGTGCGAAATTCGGAAAATACCTCGTTCGAGGATCTGTTGGTAAATGATGGCGCTTCGATATCCAATACGCCATTCGTTCATTATGTAATGGAAAATATGAAAAGCGACGATCACACGATGATCGCCGTAAAAGCTACCTTACGGGGAAATTCCAGTTATCAGGACCATACGAAAATCTTCACGGCGGTGATCAATGCGGGTGGCTTGCAGAACGGCTATGATCATAATTTCATCCGTCGCAACTACGTTTACCGTCTCCGTATTTATTTTGACGGCGAAAGTTTCGACAATATTCCCGTAACGCCAGACCCGGGCCCAGGTCCGGATCCGGAACCCGAGGTAGATACCAACTTGAATATAGCCGTGCAGGTAGTAGGCTGGGGCCCGGTAATGCAACATCCGGTAATAGACTAAATTATGGAATCATAGGGAATGAAATTTAGTATAAACAAGAAAAAACAAAAGGATATGAAACTAAGACATTTATTATTAGCCTCCTTCGCCGCATGCACTTTCGCCTCCTGCTCGGACGATAGCTCGAATGGCATCGAGATACCGGAAGAGAACTATCAGATGATAGACGCGAACGTCTCTCTTACCGCTACGGCTTTGGATGGGATACAGACAAAAGGTGCAACGGAAGAGGGCGGTGATGCTGTGCTAGAATCTGGCAGTAATAACGAGCAATTTATTAATGAACTAACCGCCTATTTGTTTTATGTAGACAATGGGGTGAACGAGGATGCATATAAATTCGCCGCAATGAAGACGGTATCCTCTGCTGCTGATGGTCATTCCGTAAAGACTATTGAGGATATCGTTGTCAAGGTAAAAGCTACGGCGGCCAGCGAACTTTCTGATACGCAATTGGCGGTGGTCTTTTTAGCGAATACGAAACTTGCTACGCCTCCTTCTAATTTGGGGGATGTGAAAGCAGCCAAACTTGAAAGTCTTGTTGATTTTATGCAAGTGCATCCAGTGCCCAGTGGTACGCAAACGTATGTACCGATGTTTAGCCAGATAGTTACGATCGGTGGAGGTAGTTCTAAGCTTCTGGCAGGAACAACATATGATAATTGGGTGAAAGGATCTACAACCCCTTCTATTACATATACAAACAATGCGGTAGTAGGTGCAGCACATAAGGAGATTGAGAAAAAAAGTGAAGCGGAAGGATGGACTGAAAAAAATTCCTCTTATGATCCGGCAAATATTCCAGATGATGATAAAATCCCATTAACCCGCCATGTAGCCCGTGTCCAACTTCAAGCTATTGATTGCGACTTCAAGAACAATTATGCAGACGCGTCATTTGAGTTGACACATGTATATATCGCTAACGCTAGCAATACTTCCCTTATCTATGCTGACGCAACAAAACCGTATAGTTTGGATAATGCTACTGCTTATTCTCATGGTTGTAGCTATGAGCGAGATGACTATTTCTTAGTGAATGGTACTAAAAATATAGCTTCTTTAGCTTGGACAATGGATGCAGGGGTAGACATCAAAATGACGGGTCATAGTCATTCTTCTAATTTGAACGGCGATGGTTCCATAAATTATAATGGTAGCAGTTGGTTCTCTTTTGATGACCAAACGATTAGTGGTGATGGATATGGACGTAAAGAGATGCCTCAATTTTATGTGTTTGAAATGAAGGGGGATAAACCGATGCTTGCAGATGATCTGAATAAAGGTGCTTCTCCATCTGGAAATATACAGACCATGTTAATTCTTCGGGGCAATTGGTATCCAAATGGAAAAACGAATGGACAAAGTAATGATGTGGTTAAAAAAGATCGCTACTACCGTATACCAATTAAGCAAGATGCGACTAGTGGCATTATTGGTGTACAACGTAATACCATCTATAAGATATACGCTACGATAACCGGTGAAGGCTCTAAGGATCCCGACACAAGCGAGTTGAACGCTTGTATCAGTTTCAGTATTAAGGTCGAGCCTTGGACGGTCATCACGCAAACTGAGACAGACGTGAATTGATTAAACTCTTTCATAACGATTAATAGCGAGAACGGGGTTCGGAATTTCCGGACTCCGTTTTTTTTGTCCTATGATGAATGGATTTGCGCTCTGCATAGGTATCCCTATCTCCAAAGATAGCTTTAACCACACCCTCAAATGCCTATATTCAATATGCTAGTTTTACCCCTTAAAGTTGAAAGTTACGCCTATCGTGCCGAATAATGGATTCCTCTAATTTTGCTAGCGTAAAAACAAGAGAAAAATTCAATCCATTATGAAAATAAAGAATATACTAGCATTGTTATGCTTCCTTTGCATCGGAGTGTCCTGCTCCATGGAAGACGATATTTTGAATAACGTGGATATGGGAGGCGTTGGGACGAATATCGCAAACACCGAGGCCGTTTTTGCCTTCTCTCTTTCCGGCAATAGCTCTATGACCAAGGCTGGTGAAATAACGGAAAATCCCAATGATGTTACTTCTACGGAATCTTCTATCAGTAATTGTTTTGTAGCTATTATTAAAGATGACAATGTATTGTCTTCTTATTGGTACGCAACAAGCGATTTGCAGACGAGTAGCGAGTCCTTTACTACGGATATCAAGCGCCACATGATCGTGAAAGTGCCAAGTGATAAGCCGGCACTTACGGCTTATGCGGTGGCGAACCTGACACAGACGACTGCCGATAAGTTATTGGCTTGTACAACCATAGCGGGTATTCGAGATGTAGAGTTGGCAGAACCTAATTTTCTAGTAAAAGTAGGAGAACAACCCATTGGATCTTATAAAACAACTACTCAATTGGCTACTCACGATGACGTGAATTGTAACAAAATAACAATTCCCGTATCGCAGAGAGTTGCGGCGTTTGAACTGGCTTCCTTCAAGGTGGTAGACACGAGTAAAGAAAAGGTGGATGGTGAGTATCCGGTAGTACCGAATGTAGAGGTCGTTTCCGTACAGATGCTGAACATTAAGCTAAGCGCTAAAGTGGTAGGTGAGTATGGTAGCTCTTTTTCCGGAGTAGATGATAATATTCTGAAGCCAACCGATGTGAACCAGAGTGATCCGAAGAAAGACATTTACGGTACTTACGATAAGATCCGTTTTTATGGCTATGATAATACGGATGTGGATCGTCAGACTTCCATGAAAATAACCTATAAGGTCGATGGTGCGGTAATGGATCGTACCTATCCGATCAAGACAAAGCCGGGAGATGCGGTGAAGGTTGTTGGGGGGAATCTCTATAAGTTATCTGTGACAATAGGTAATGCCAGCGAGGATATTGATTTTGTAATTGAAGATTGGATACCGAATACCTTGAGTGTCGGTGATATTTTTGGAGAACCAGTTAAGTAAACAGGGTAAAATAAACATAACATGAAGCAGTTAAAAGATATAGTATTGACAGGATTTTTGGCGCTCTTGGCCTTTACCGCATGTACGGAAGAGAAGCTGATAGATGAGCGACCGATGGAAACAGGTACGGTTTCGATCTCTTTCTCTACTGAGGGCGTGGAGACGAAAGCGATAAATGCCGGTGGTACTTATCAGTACGCTACGGCGGATGAGCTTAACATAAACAATATTTTCGTCTCCATCTTCAAGAAGGTGGATAACGAGTGGAAATACTTGATTTCTAAGACTGGAACCTTAGGTGATGGCAGTTTTGTCGGGACACAAAGTTCCGGCTCTTTTAAATTGACCGGTTTAACCTTACCGCTTAACACGGAACTGAAGGTGGTAGCTATCGTGAATCCATTGGAGGACAAGGTTGCGTCTTATGCGGAAATGGATTATAATGGGTTAAGTGCCGAGACGGTAACTTATACTGGTACGTTGGGTGGAGAGGGCTATTATACATTCGATCCGAAAACCTTGATAAAGGCAGGCGAGCAGGATATGAAATTTACCGCTACTAGCGGTGTGATTTCTGGCGGCAAGGATGTCCATTTGAAGCAATTGGCGGCGAAAGTAGAGTTGGACTTGGATGTGGAGTTGCCGAAGATGGAAGGCTCTACGACTACGAGTAAGTGGACGTTGGATGGTTATTCTATGGATGACATTATCAATAAGTTATCTAAAAGAATGAGTAGCGCATCTAACAAAAATAAACCTGTTATTGTATATGTGGATCAGTCTGGTGCATTGAAGGCAACAGGATCGGGAGAAAAAGTTCCAGCTGGTGCTAAGGCGTTAGTGCGGGCATGGAATAACTCTGCGGATAAAGACTGTGCTAATCAACCTAATACTAGTAATAAATATGCGCATATAGAAAGTTTTTCTTCGGGAAACCCTATTACAATGGCGATAACTACTACAACTCCAACATGGCTGTTTAATTTGATAAGTGTTCAAGTATTGAATGTGAATACACAATCGAAACTGATTATCCCCACAAATCAATTGAATGATGCGATTGGTTTGAGAGATGGATCTATCCTAGGAGGAATGGCAGATACTAAGGTCAATTTATCTTTTTACACGTATGAAAGAGACAAGGTCAGTGATCTAACAAAAGCCTTGTCTGTGAAGATAGTTGGGGAATACGTTAAGGGTGATAAAAAGGAAATAGCAACTTATAAGTTGAAGTCTACAGGTTTTCATCCCACATGGGATGAAGATGGGGGCTGGGGAGAAGGTTCAAACACTAAGTTTATTATCAATACGGAAGAATTGGAAATGGGTGGAACCGTATCTAAAATAGATATAACTTCTACCGGAGAGAGTACGGACTATCAATACTCCATCCCAATCAACCCTGAATATAAAGCGGATGAATGCACGGACGGTTTGATCCACGGTAACTATTATCATGTGACAGGAATGTTGAAACAATCAACAGGTGAGTTTAATATATGGGTAGCTCCTTGGGCTGGGAAAGATGTTAGCGCAAACTTTAATTAAACAGTAAATAGAATATTATGAAAGCGATGAAATATATATATGCCTTGTTCTTGGGCCTGTTAATGCTAGGACTGGGTTCCTGCATGGAAGAGACGGAAGTGAATGGAGGAGAGCAGAAAGTTGATGGATTACGACTGTCCTTGAGCGTTTCCGCTAGCGACGTGATCTCTCCGCTCACGAAAGCCTCGGCTACTGATGCTAATGCTATTAGCGATTTGAATATCCTTGTGTATAATAAGGATAATAATCGTTTAGTTAAAGGATTGTATTTGACCGGTGCAGCCTTGAATGGCCTTACCGTAAATAATAACGAAGAGAATAAGGCGGTTAATTACGATATAGCTTTACAGAATGGCTCTTATCGTGTACGAGTAATTGCGAACGCAGAATCTGATTTGAGTGCGGAGCCGTTCGATGAGATAAATAACCTATCGTATGGAACGCCAGAAAATTTACCTAAGATGGTAATGAGCGCATTCGATGATAATGTATCAGTTAGCGGAGGAAAAGGTTCTGCCATCCTTTCGTTAAAGCGTATTTACGCTATGATATCCGTATCTGTGAATACTTCTGGATTGAAAGATCGTACGATCAAGCCCCTAAAAGTATCTTTGCATCAAGTACCGGCTACTGGTAAATTGTTTATGAACAACTTAATCCCGGCAAATCCGTCACCTTCAGATTATATAACGGAGGCTGATATGATCGAATTTTCCAATCCGGTAGAAAATGTTAGTTCAATGAAAGATAACAGTGTTTTCTTTATGTATGAGAATAAGCAACCGGATGGTGTCTGCTTACTGAAAGACGGACAGTATGTAGAGGCTTATAAAACCCCGGCAAGTTTAGGTAACACCCCAATAAAGGATGTCGCCACTGTGGAAACGGATAAGACTTGTTCTTATATTCGTGTGGAAGCAGAGTATTCAGAAATGGGTGCTAATGGGAAGATTGTTTATCGCTTTTTCTTAGGAGATGACGCTTTTACCAATTTTGCGGTAGAGCGAAACGCCCACTATAACGTGACGCTTAATCTTACCGGTAAGGGCGGGGTTGACGAGGCTTCTTGGCGTGTGACGAAAGATTTCAACTGGGATTTTACGGTGGATGATATTTATATCGGGTATCGGATAGGCTCTATAAGTGATATCCAAGTGAAGTTACCAACAGATCATCAGTGGTTTGATAAGTGTGAATGGAGTGTGGAAGGTTCAAATAGTAAGGATTTCCAGATTGGTGCGTATGATAAAAATACGAATACGATTCGAGTTATCACGAAGAAAACGAATATTAGTAGTAAGGATCACATAACTAATACCGTGACGATTACGGCTACAGGGAAGGATGGAAAATCAATCTCTAAAACTGTAACTGTCAATCAAGTTATCCGTTTGGTCGATCCGATAGCTTTCTATAAGAAATGGGACAACAGGGAGCTTGTCAAAGTTAAGGTGCGAGAATTTAATAAGGAGAAGAGAAAGTATGAGATATTGAATTCTATTGGCCCTTGGACAGCTACTATTACCGCCGGGGATTGGTTTACGCTATCTACAGATGACGGACAGTCTGTCGTCGGAACATCGGAGTCTGTTACAGGTACTGGAGGTGATATTGTTTTTAATTATAAACCGAATTCGAGCACAGGAAGTTCTTCCACCAATCGTTATGGCGCTATCAAGGTAACCTATCATAATAACCGTTGCGAGCATATGATTTATTTGCGTCAAGGTTATGCGGATACGCAATTGTTGGATGGTGGGGCAACTTGGTCTTTATTCAATTGTACGACAAAAGGCTCTATCACCAACGCTCCGACCCAATCTGGATATTTTTATCAAGGAGGGGCTTCAGATTCCTATTATACACCATGGGATGTGACTTATGGTAATAAGCATTTGAATTGGAAAGAAAAAACATCGGAGGACATGCGCAATGAAAAATACAAATGGGAGTATGGACAAGGTCCATGTCCGAGTGGTTATAAAGTTCCTGCGGCTAGCCATTACAGTGCTATTAAGAGTGCTACGGAGAAAAATACATTATTTACATATGGAGGATATGTGTATGATGATAGTTGTCCGGTTGAGAATACTCCTTTTGGTTGGCAGTGGGATTCAGAAGGCAATGCGGTTATAGATGAAACTATAGATTGCAATCCGGCTAAAGGGACATTAATGGTTCGTTCTACTGGAGAACCTGTCAATTTGTTCTTCTCTTATGGAAAGGCTGTTATGACTGAGCATGGGAGTGCTGCAGAGGATACAGGGATTGATGAGATTGGTATTGGGTATTTGGGTGGAGGTCGACTTCTCTATAATACAGCCCATCGATATGGGGCTTTTTATTGGTCTGGATCTGGTGACTCTCATGCTGATACGAATATGCTTTTTATAGATTTTTGGTATTCTCTGAATACCAATGTTCCTATTAATGTCGGAACATTAAATACGAATAACGGCATGTTTGTTCGTTGTGTGAGGAGTGAAAAATAAATTGATATATCTAGTTGTAGAGACGCAGCATGCTGCGTCTCTCTCTATTTAACAGAAATCAATCTGACACTTTGTATTCTTAACTCCCGGAGAATCCCTTTTTCCGTCCCGACCTACGACTTGCCTCCAAATACGCAAGAAAAAAACAGTAATTGCTTAGCATATACGTAGATGTTGAAAAATGCCCTTTCATTCTAGCTAAATTAATTCATCGTAATTCATATCAAGTAGGGTGAAAAGGGGAAAAACAGGCTTACGACTGGGGTGTAACGGTACAAGAATGCCCATTCACGACCGCTTATAACCCTATTAGCGACCGCTTACGATGCCCAACGGCACGGTAGGTGTTGCCCAACGCCACCGTATGTGTAGGCTTTTGCCTCCTAATGTGCGTTGAAAACCGTCCTTTTTTATCCTAAAACATGAATAAAGCGGCGCTCCATGTCTTTATTGTGTGGCTTTCGTTAAAAGGGAATGCCACGATATGCGTCTTATATTGATCAAAAGGATCAGATAATGTCCGTTTGGCTAACAGGTTGATCTTTGATACTAAAGTGATATGAATGGCTTATTTTATCTAAACGAGATTTTTTATTCGGAAAATAGTCCTTACCTTTACGACATAGATACGTTTTCTGAACTTCAGCCTTCCCGAGTTCCCTTCATGGCGAACGGACGTGGTTCTGGCAAACGAGCAAACAGGTAAGACTTTTGGGCGGATCCGGCTGTGATCGCCCAATCTACGGGGTTTTCCTTGGAGGAAGTGAATGACCTTGAGAACCTTATCCGCAAGGAGGAGATTAAGAATTAGAAGTGGATGATGCGGATTGATGGTGTTAATAGAATCCGAGTCTGATAAATACAGTATGACTGATAAGGGGCAGGCTTACACAAGTCTGCCCCTTATTCTCTTTCTAAAGTATCGGTGTTCCTATCACCTTCCCGGAAATGAATAGGTGTTCTTATCAATCAAGGATAGTTGGTAGGTTTACCCTTTAAAGTTGAAACTCACACCTATCGTGCTAAGAAATGTTATAATCTATTTTTGTGATGCAAATTAAAAGTGAAAGGGATGAATAGGAGAGAACTCGTGAAAACATTGGCTGATAAATTGTCGGTTACGCAAGCGGAGGCGATGCGCTTTGTTCAAGCTTGGGAAGAGACTACGACAGAGGCTTTGGAGAGTGATGGTTCTTTGATGCTATTGGGCTTTGGGACGCTCTCCGCTTGGGAACAAACCGAACGGATCGGCAGAAATCCTAAGAATGGGGTGGCTTATATGATAAGAGCTCGTAAAAGCGTGAAGTTTAAGCCTGGTAAGTTATTACTTAAACGGTTGAATGCGAGCTCGTCGAAGTGAAGGCATTCACGTATGTATAATAAAAACGAAAAAATATTCGATATGAAGAGAATTCTTTTCCTAGTCCTGCTCTTGGTAGCTACGACAGGCGTTTACGGCCAGAAGTTCGCGGTGAAGTCGAACTTGCTCTATGATGCGACTGCTACGATCAATTTGGGCGTAGAGATTGGCTTGGCGAAAAAGTGGTCGCTAGATCTATCCGGTAACTATAATGGATGGAAGTTTGGCGATGAGGCTCGTATGAAACATTGGCTGGTACAACCAGAAGCTCGTTATTGGTTGTGCGAGAAGTTCAACGGACATTTCTTCGGCTTGCATGCGCACTATGCGGATTACAATGTTGGAGGTCTGAAGTTTTTGAGCAAGAATATGGAGAATCATCGGTATCAAGGTAATTTGTATGGAGCCGGACTTTCTTATGGCTATCAGTGGTTGTTGAGTGACCGGTGGAGCATGGAAGCCGTGCTGGGTATTGGTTGGGCACATCTGGATTATGATAAATATCCTTGCGCCACTTGCGGAACCGTATTGAAAAGCGATACGAAAGATTATTTCGGGGTTACGAAAGCCGCTATTTCTATTATTTACTTTATTAAATGACCCAAGCGATGAACAAGAAGATAAATGCATATATGATGGCGGCTATGATGGCCGTCGTGTCTCCGGCAATCATGGGACAGACTGCCTCAGATGGGGTTAAAGTGATATGTAACGACGTGGTACAGAAGGGTGACTCGGTATATATCGATGCCGTGGTGACGGTAAGTGGCGATGCGGTGAAATCCCGTAGCTATTTGGAACTGACCCCCGTCTTGGAATCGGCTTCGCAAAAAGAGGGGCTTCCTTCTATTTTGGTGAACGGACGTATCCGCCAGAAAGTATATAACCGTGAGGTCGCTTTAGATAATTTGAACGACGTACCTCATTATACTATCTTGAAAGCCGATAAGGAAGATCAAGTGGTAAGTTATAAAACCGC
>ERZ836441.1487-NODE-1487-length-22324-cov-14.171674_pt1 | contig 22324 bp, 18 predicted proteins | sample MGYA00519686_ERZ836441 | MGnify/ENA primary metagenome ERZ836441 (study PRJEB31850, sample SAMEA3708800) | human gut metagenome | biome: human gut; feature: human-associated habitat; material: faeces | place: China | collected 2014 ... | reverse complement strand
ATTTTTTGCTAATCCATTCATTTCAGGCTTGACTTTTAATAGTTAGTCTTTCGTTTTTCACATTTGGACTTGCTTTCTTGCTACAGTCCCCATGATAAAAGGGCGGTGTAAAGGGCAAAAGTCTCCTCGTGTAAAATCTGCGTAAAAAAGCAGCCGGGGGATTTTTTCAACAAAAAGAAGGAGCGCCGGAAAAGGCAAAGGCTTTTCCGGCGCTCCTTCCAACGAAAGGACACCTAATGGTATATAGTTTATGGTATCTCAGGCCCGGCGCACGGCGGGGACGGCATGACGGGGCAGCAGGGTGATGCCCTTCTTCTCCGCCAGCTGCCACAGCTGCGGTACCAGCAGGCTCAGCAGGATCAGGGCGATGCCGCACATTCCCATGACGCTGATGTGCTCCCGCAGCACGGCGGCACCCAGCAGGGTGGCGCAGGCGGGGCTCAGAGCGCAGAACAAGCCTGCACGCTGGGCGGTGGTGTGGCTCTGGGCCACAGGCTGGAGGGTGAAGCCGAAGCCGGTGCAGATGACGGCAAGGCCGGCGATCATCAGCCACTGGGTACCGGACTGGGGCAGGTGGGGTGCCTCGAACACGAAGGAGGACACCAGCGCCAGCAGGCCCAGCGTACCCACCTGAACGATGCCCAGGGTCAGGGGATCGTCCTCGTGGGAGAAGCGGTCGGTGGTGATGATGGCTGCGGCGTACAGCACGGCGGCCATGACCGCCAGCACCATACCGGGGGTGAAGCCGCCGGACTGGCCGGTCAGCAGTGCCACGCCGCCGATGGCCACCAGTGCGCTGACGGCAGTGGCGGCCTTGGGCAGCTTATGCCGCAGCACGGCCTCCGCCATGGGCACCAGAATGATGGCGGTATTCTCCAGCAGGGAGACGGTGGAGGAGGGGGTGCTCTTGAGCCCCGTCAGCTCCGTGGAGAGCATCAGGAAGAACAGAGCGCCCATGATGGCGCCACGCACCAGTGTATGGCGCTTGATGTGGCGCAGGCGCTTGAAAAACACCACCGCCAGCAGCACAAAGGCCATCAAAAACCGGGCCGCCAGCAGGTTGAAGATCCCCATGCCGTTCATGGCGATCTTGCTGAACAGAAGGGACGTAGCCCGTGCTGCGATAACTGCCGCCAAAAGGATCTCCGCTTTTTTCTGAGTCATGATGCCTGTTCCTCCGAAGGTTTCTGTCCGTTCTTAATCGGGGGTTTCTCTCCTACCCTTGACAGAGTATAGCACTTGGTGTATCCTTGCGTAAAGCGATACTATTTCAAATTTTGTTTGACAATCAGTCAAAGAAGGAGCGAAATTTCATGGACACCGAAAAATGCCGGGTTTTGCTCACTGTACTCCATGAGAGAAGTCTGTCCGCTGCCGCCGAGGCGCTGGGCTACACCCCCTCCGGTGTCAGCCGGTTGGTGGACAGTCTGGAGCGGGAGACGGGCTTTCCCCTGCTGCACCGGGGGCGGGGCGGGGTATCCGCCACACGGGCCTGTCAGGAGCTGCTGCCGCTGATGCGGCGAATGGCGGAGCTGGACGAGCAGTACCAGCAGCTGGCCCACCGGATCCAGGGGCTGGATGTGGGCCGGGTGGTGGCCGGCACCAATTACGCCGCCTTCTACCCGTGGCTGTCGGAGGTCATTGCCGGGTTCCATCACGCTTATCCCGGCATCCGGGTGGAGCTGCGGGAGGGCAGCTCTACCCAACTGGGCGAGCTGGTGGATCACCGGCGGGCGGACTTCTGTCTCATCAGCCAGCGGCCGGGACGGCACGAATGGGTGCCGCTGAAGGACGACCAGCTGATGGCCATTCTCCCCCCTACCCACCCGCTGGTGGAGGCGGACCGCTTCCCCGTGGAGCGGCTGCGGCAGGAGCCCTTCATCGAGTTTCTGCCGGGTCAGGAGACAGATAACTCCCGGATGCTCCAGCAGCTGCAGATCCGGCCCAAGGTCCGCTTCGCCACCAGTGACAGCCGGGCCGCCATTGCCATGGTGCGGGCGGGGCTGGGCATCACCTTATTGAATGACATCCTCACCGCCGATCTGGCGGACGGGGTGGCGGTGCTGCCGCTGGACCCGCCCCAGTCGGTGCATCTGGGCATCGCCCTGCCGGAGGAGGAGCACGTCTCCCCCGCCGCCAAGCGGTTCATCACCTATGCTCTGGACCGGCTGCCGGAGCTGGATGTCCTATAGGTACTTCGATACCAGACAGGGCGTCCAAAAGTGACAAAAATGTTAGTCAGTTATACAAACCATCCATTTTTGTGTGGATTTTCTGTGAAAAGCCTGAAAATTCCCTTCTTTCAGGGAATTTTCAGGCTCTTTTGCCGCCGGTCTGCGGCAGACGTTGATTTTTCTTAGTACAGCCGGACGGACATTCCTCATAAACCGACTGCTTCTCCCGTTGACATTCCCGCCGGAACGTGGTATAGTACCGCTTACGCCCAGAGAAGGGCGGTATATACCTCGGTAAAAAGGTTCCCTAAAAAACCTATTATTCACAAAAATTTCACATTTTTCAGGGAGCATTTGTTTTGGTATGTGCATGGAGGGAAGGGAAGCCGTCCATGTACCTGTCTGGATGAAAAAAGGAGTAAAACAATTCTATGTGGGATCTGTCTTTCAGCGCACTGAACGAGGACAGCGGCTTTTGGCCCCGTCTGCAGCGCCGCTGCTATGGGGGCTTCCGCCGTCTGTCCGGCCTAAGCCAGCGATTTTGGCTCAGCCGTGCCTATTTTCCGTTTTTGCTGTGGGTGGCGCTGGGCTTCGCCGCTCTGCGTCAGCCGGTCTATGGGGCCATGGCCCTGCTGGGGATTTGTATTTGGTTGCTGGTGTTCTGCCGGGATCTGCTGGCGTCGGTGACGCCGTTCCTGCTGGTATTTCTGCTGTCGACCCAGCGATATGAAAGTCTGGGGGATTTCCTCCCCTGCGCTGTGCTGGCGGCGCCGTTCTTTGCGGCGCTGATCTGGCACCTGATGGTCTGGCCCGTCACCTTCCGGGTGGGACGCAGCGCCACGGGGCTGCTGCTGGTGTCGGCGGCCACCCTGTTGGGGGGCTGCGGGATCCTGTCCATGCATCAGCTGCTCCAGCCTCTGAGCCTGTACTACGTCGGGTGTCTCGGCGGCGGGATGCTGGTTTTCTATGTGCTGCTGCGGTCGTGCCTGACCTATTCCAAGGGCTACGACCTGCACCGGCGGTTCGCCGCCATTTTCTGCGTGCTGGGTGTGTGCATGGCGTGTCTGGTGATGCTGGATTACGCCGTGCGGTGGCAGGAATTTCTGCAGGTACATACCACCCTCTATCTCAAGTACCGCAACTTTGCCACGGCGCTGCTGCTGACTACCCTGCCCATGTCCTTTTATCTGTCGCTGAAAAAGCCCGCCCATCTGCTGGGTGTGGCGGTGCAGGCGGCAGGGCTGGCCCTTACCGGCAGCCGCAGCGCTCTGCTGTTCGGTGTGGCGCTGCTGGGACTGGGCTTCGTATATCTGGTGCGGTGGGGCCTCATTCCCCGGAAGGCCGTGCTGCCTCTGTGCGTGGCCGGTGCGGTGCTGGCGGTGCTGGTGGGCCCGGAGCTGCTGTCGCTGATGATGGACAGCCGCATGGAGGACGGTCATCTGTTCCATCAGGGGGACTCCGTCCGGGTGCAGCTGTTCCTGCGGGGCATCACAGACTTCCTGCACAACCCCGTGTTTGGCATCGGCCTCATCAGCCAGCGCAACAGCGACCTCTTCACTGGCGTGGAGGGGAGCATGGTGTTCTACCACAACAGCATCGCCCAGATCATGGGCAGCATGGGTCTGGTGGGCATTGCCGCCTACGGCGTGCTGATGCGGGATCGTATCGCCCTGCTGCGGGCCGGAAAAACGCCCTTTGTCCGGGCGCTGGCTCTGAGCTATCTGGGGATGCTGCTGATCTCCCTGACCAACCCCGGCGAGTTCTGCCCCTTCCCCAATGCAGCGCTGATGGTGATGGTCTTTACTCTGGCAGAGGAGGCCACCGGCGACGTGGCCGTCCCCGTGGGGGAGATGCTGGGGTTTCGGCCTGCACGGCGGATATATCTGCCCCAGAAATAACGCTTTTCTTTCCCGGAACCGGACTTCCCCCGGTTCCGGGAATTTTTTTGGCACGGGACGAAGCAAGGTGCATAGGATAGGAAAAAAGGAGGTCTTTGCCTATGCAGTCAGCACAACCAACACCTGTGGACGTTTTCCTCAGGACCCACCCGGACCGGGGCGGCCTGCGCGTGCAGGTCACCTGCGGCGGCGGGCGCTTCCCCGTGGCCGGGGCGCAGGTGGTCATCAGCCGGGCCTTCGGCACGGAGGAACACATATTTTACCGGGGCGTCACCGACGGCTCCGGTATCCTATCCGGCATCCGCCTGCCCGCCCCGCCCTTCGCCTGGTCTCAAGCCTCGGACACCGCCGCCCTCAGCGGGCTGGACTATCAGGTGTCGGTACAGCATCCCATGTTCCAGCCGGTGGCTGGCCGGACGGCGACGGTATTCGACGGAGTGGAGACCATCCTGCCGGTGATGCTGGAGCCAGTGGTGTGAGAAAGGAGCGTGCATGATGCCCTATCCCTATCCCGTGGTGCCGGAGACCATCACGGTGCATCTGGGGGCGCCGGGGGAGTCCGCCCGGAACGTGGTGGTGCCCTTCGCCCAGTACATCAAGAACGTGGCCTCCCACGAAATTTATCCTACCTGGCCGGAGAGTGCCATCCGAGCCAACATTCTGGCCCAGATCTCCTACGCCCTGAACCGGGTGTACACGGAGTATTACCGTGCCAGAGGGTACGACTTCGACATCACCTCCACCACCCGGTACGATCAGGCCTATGTGGAGGACGGCGACATATTCGAGAACATCAGCCGCATCGTGGACGATATTTTCAACAACTACATCGTGCGGCAGGGCAGCGTGGAGCCGCTGTTCGCCCAGTTCTGCGACGGGGTGCGTACCCGGTGCGGTGGCCTGTCCCAATGGGGCAGCGTGGATCTGGCGGAGGAGGGCATGACGCCCTACGAAATTTTGCAGTACTACTACGGTGGCGACATCAATCTGGTGATGAATGCGCCGGTAGGCGGGAACGTGGCCTCCTATCCGGGGCGGCCCCTGCGGCGGGGCGACGCCGGCAACGACGTGCAGACCCTGAAGCGGCAGCTCAACCGCATCGGGAAGAACTATCCCGCCATCCCGGCGCTGGACGACAGCTTCGTCTTTGACGAGGACATGGAGGAGGCGGTGCGGGTCTTTCAGCAGATCTTCAATCTGGCGCAGGACGGCATCGTGGGCAAGGCCACATGGTACAAGATCAAGCAGATCTACAACGGCGTCAAGCAGCTGTCGGAGCTCAGCAGCGAGGGACTCACCATCCCCGAGGTGCAGCGGCGGTACGCCGAGGATCTGCGGCTGGGAGACAGCGGCATCGACGTGCGGACGGTGCGGTTCTATCTGGCGTTTCTGGGGTACTTTCTGCCGGAACTGCCCATGATCTCTCTGTCCGACGACTTCGATCAGGAGCTGCTGGATGCGGTGTACACCTTCCAGCGGGTCTACGGTCTGCCAGTGGACGGCGTGGTGGGCCGGGAGACGTGGAACGCCCTGCAAACGGCCTATCAGAAGGTACTGGCGGAACTGCCGGAGGATTACCGGCAATTCGCCGGGGAGGTCTATCCGGGGCGGTTTCTGGTGCGGGGCGACCGGGGCGAACAGGTGGCCCTGATGCAGGAGCGGCTCAACCAGATCAGCCGGGAGGACGAGACTCTGCCCAGTCTGGTGGTGGACGGTATCTTCGGCCCCGCCACTCAGCAGGCGGTGCTGACCCTCCAGCGGCAGCTGGGCTTCGACCCCACCGGGGCCGTGGGGCCGGTGCTGTGGGCGCAGATCATTACGCAGGGCGAGGAGTACTGAAAAATGGGAGGAAGGGGCAAAGGCCCTTCCTCCCATTTTTCTATGTGTTCTCCGCCGGATAGAGGAGGGATGCCTGAAAGCCGTTTTCCCCCAATGCCATGATATCCCCACCCGCGATGACGTCGCCGCAGAGATAGAGGTTCACCTGCACATCTCCGGCACGGCCGGGGTAATTGGTGACGGTGTAGGTGCAGCGGGTGACGGTCTGACCGTCGTAGTCCGCCAAGGGCAGGCCCGCCTCCTGCTGGAGGGCCAGATAGTCCTCCTGCCCCGCCAGCGACAGCTGCACCGTCAGGGTGCGGACCGGCTGCTCCTCCGTCTGCCAGCCCTGCTGCTCCAGCCATGCCCGGCGGGCGGCATCGTCCTTGGCGGTCACCGGGGTCTGGGAGGAACGGGCGGTACAGGCGGTCAGCAGCATCAGCAGCAGGCACAGCCCCGCAAGACAGCGCTTCACAGGCACGCAGCTCCTTTCGTTTTTTCCATCGCTTTGTCCTCAGCTTATTCCGTTTCCCGGTGGGATATGCTATAATGGAAAAAACTGCGGCAGGAGGGCTGGTTATGGAGCGCTTGGACAAGATCATCGCCGGAACGGGCAAATACTCCCGGCGGGAGGTAAAGGAGCTGGTGCGGCAGGGCCGGGTGATAGTGGACGGACGGTTGGCCTCCTCCCCAGAGGAAAAGGTGGACGCCGACGCCGCCTGCCTGCTGGTGGACGGCCAGGCACTGGACTGCCGCCGGTACACCTATCTCATGCTCCACAAGCCCGCCGGGGTCCTGTCGGCACGGGTGGACGGACGGCAGCAGACGGTGCTGGACCTGCTGCCGCCGGAGCTGCGCAAACGGGATCTATCCCCAGTGGGGCGGCTGGATAAGGACACGGAGGGGCTGCTGCTGCTGACCAACCACGGGGAGCTGACCCATCGGCTGCTGAGCCCCCGCTATCACGTGGACAAGGTGTACTACGCCCGTGTGGAGGGCGTGCTGACGGCGGCGGACACGGCGGCCTTCGCCGGCGGGATGGTGCTGGCCGACGGGCTGGAGTGCCTGCCGGCGGGGTTGGAGCTCCTCTCGCCGCAGGAGGCGCTGGTGACGCTGCGGGAGGGGAAATTCCATCAGGTGAAGCGGATGCTGGCCGCTTGCGGAAAACCGGTGACGTACCTGAAGCGGCTTTCCATGGGGCCGCTGCGGCTGGATGAAGCGCTGGCGCCAGGGGCCTTCCGGCCCCTGTCCGATGGGGAGATACACACCCTTCTTGACATATGTGGACTGAATGCCTCGACATAACGCCAAAAAATGCCCCAAAATTTTTGTGAAAAATACAAGAAAATACTTGCAAAATCGTGATTCTGACGATATAATAGAGTGTGAGACTAAGTAGTTTGCACAAAATATCCATCAGCTCTATATCAGGAGGGACTGACTATGTCCGGGAGAATTTTTCAGAACGTCGTTTTACAGTTCAAGGATACCACCGATCGCACCGTGGGCGTCATTGACGCCGAGGGTACCGTCATCGCTTGCAGCGAGCTGACGGGTATCGGCAAGAAGTGGGCCAAGTATGTGGAGGCCATCGACTCCGCCGAGGGCGGCTGCATTGCGCTGGAGGGCAAGACCTTCAAGGCGCTGCCCGGCTGGGGCGGACATTTTGACTATGCCGTGTTCGCCACCGGCGATGACAGCGTGGGCCGCACCGTGTGCGCCATGGCCTGCGTGGCCCTGAACTCCGCCAAGACGTACTATGAGGAAAAGCACGACAAGGGCTCCTTCATCAAGAACATCATCTCCGACAACATCCTTATCAGCGACATCTATATGCGGGCCAAGGAGCTGCACGTGGCCGCCGAGGTACCCCGCGGCGTATTCGTCATCCGACCTGTGGAGGGCCGCAGCGAGGGCATCTCTCTGGAGGTGGTGCAGAATCTCTTCCCCGACCGGCAGAATGACTTCGTCATCAGCGTGGGTGAGACGGACGTGGCGCTGATCCACCAGATGCCGGAGAGCACCACCAACAAGGATCTGGAGAAGGTGGCCACCACCATCGAGGAGGCCCTGCGGGAGGACGGCGAGAGCCGTGTGTTCGTGGGCATCGGTACGCTGGCCCTGCATCTGCGGGATCTGGCCAAGTCCTATAAGGAGGCCCAGATCGCCATCGAGGTAGGCAAGGTATTCGACACGGAGCGCTATGTCATCAACTACGAGAATCTGGGCATCGGCCGCCTGATCTATCAGCTGCCCACCACCCTGTGCGAGATGTTTTTGCAGGAGGTGTTCAAGAAGAACCCCATCGATGCGCTGGATCAGGAGACGCTGTTCACCATCTACAAGTTCTTTGAGAACAACCTGAACGTCTCCGAGACCGCTCGGAAGCTGTTCGTCCACCGGAACACGCTGGTGTACCGGCTGGAGAAGATCAAGAAGCTGACGGGTCTGGATCTGCGGGAGTTTGACGACGCCATCACCTTCAAGGTGGCGCTGATGGTGAAGAAGTACCTCACCAGCCGGGGCATCGACGCCTGACGGCTGCATAGAAAACCAAAGAAAAGACAGGCAGTGCCGGAGGCGCTGCCTGTCTTTTGTCGTGGAAGGGGATCGCCGGTCACGGCTTGGTGGGCTTTTGCAAAAGGATACAGATACCCGCCGCCAGCAGATAGACGCCGAAGGGGCGGCGCAGCAGCTCTGTATCCACGGAGAAGGACAGCCATGCCGCCAGCGCTGCCGCTGTCAGTCCGGCGGGGATGGCGCTGCGGAGCACCGGCTTTTCCAGCAGGCCACCCTTCCCGTGGGACAGCAGCCCCATACCGGCGGTGGGCAGGAAGTACAGCAGATTGATGGTCTGGGCGGTGCGCTGGTCCACCCCCAGCAGCAGCGTCATGCACAGCAGCAGAAGGGTCCCGCCGCCGACGCCCCACGCCGAGAGGATACCGGTGGCGAAGCCCACCGCCAGCGGCAGCAGCCACGCCGTCACAGGAGATACCTCACGCCGCCGTACAGCAGAAAGCAGGCGAAGATGCGCCGCAGCCACAGGTTGGATACCTTCTGAAACAGGCGGCCTCCCACGAAGCCGCCGCCCAGTCCCCCCAACAGATAGGGCAGGGCCTGCATCCAGTCCAGCGGCTGCCGCCACAGGCTGATGGCCGCCGACAGCAGGCACAAAGGCAGGATGGCTGCCACGCAGGTGGCCAGCGCCCGCTTCTGCTCCATATGGCACCAGCCCGTCAGGGCCGGGGCCAGCACCATACCGCCGCCCCCGCCGAACAGGCCGTTCACCGCTCCGGCGGCAGCGCCGGACAGGGCGTATTTCATGCGATCCGTCATGGCCCTCCCTCCTTCCTATGTAGCCGCCCGGCGTACCGGGCGGTGTGCCGTTACAGCTTGCGGTAGCTCTGGCAGTCGGTACACTGGTCCATGGTGGGGTTGGCCTCGTGGGTGCCTACCTGAATACTGGTGAGGCCGCAGTGATCCACATCCTGACAGTGGTGGGCGCAGTTGGTGACACTGCATTTGATGGCGGAGTTGGGGGTGCAGTTGCAGCCGTCGTTGGTACAGTTCTTGCTCATGATACATTCCTCCAAAAAAATAGAGTCAGGCGCAAAGCCTGACTCTATTTTGTCTTGAAACGGATTTTTTATGCGTCTATATGCCCAGCAGCCACGAAGCGAAGCGGAAATAGATCAGCAGGCTGGTGGCGTCCACGATGGTGGTGATGAAGGGACTGGCCATCACCGCCGGGTCCAAGCCGATCTTCTCCGCCAGCAGCGGCAGTGAGCAGCCCACACACTTGGCGAATACCACTACGAACATGATGGTCAGGCACACCACCAGACACACCACGGGGGTCACGGCGGCATTGCCCAACAGCAGACGGTCCACCAGCTGCATTTTCACGAAATTGGCCGCCGCCAGACACGAGCCGCACAGCAGCGACACCCGCAGCTCCTTCCACAGGACCTTCAGGATATCGGAGAAATCCACCTCGTCCAGACTTAAGGCACGGATGACCGCCACGCTGGCCTGCGTGCCGGAGTTACCGCCGGTGCCGGAGAGCATGGGGATATAGGAGTTCAGCACCAGACACGCCGCCAGAGCGCTCTCATAGTGGTTGAGGATCATGCCGGTGAAGGTGGCCGACAGCATGAGGATCATCAGCCACGGTAGGCGGGCCCGCCACGTGGCGAAGATACCGGCCTTCAGATAGGGCTTGTCGGAGGGCAGCATAGCGGCCATCTTCTCGAAGTCCTCGGTGGTCTCCTCCTCAATGACGTCCATAGCGTCGTCCACGGTGACGATGCCCACCAGACGGTTCTCCAGATCCACCACGGGCATGGCCAGAAAGCCGTATTTGCTCAGGGCCTGTGCGGCGTCCTCCTTGTCGTCCATGGTGCTGACCCAGACCACGTTGGGGTCCATGATGTCCTCGATGAGGTCATCCTCCTCCGCCAGCAGCAGGTCACGCACCGACAGCACCCCCAGCAGGCGGCGGGTGGGGTCGGTGACGTACAGGATGTTGATGGTCTCCAACTCGCCGCCAATACGGCGGATGCGCTTGAAGGCGTCCTCCACCGTCATGTCCTTTTTCAGGGACAGGAACTCCATGTTCATGATGGAGCCGGTGGAGTCCTCCGGGTACTTCAAAATCTCGTTAATGGATTTTCGCATTTCTGGCGTTGCCTTATCCAGAATTCGGATCACCACACTGGCGGGCATCTCCTCCACGATGTCCACGGCATCGTCCAGATACAGCTCGTCCAGCACCTCCTTCAGCTCGGTGTTGGAAAAGCCGTTGATGAGCATCTCCTGAGAGTCGGACTCCAGCTCCACGAACACCTCCGCCGCCAGCTCCTTGGGCAGCAGCCGGTACAGCAGGGGCATCAGCTCCCCGCCGGACTCCTCCAGCAGCAGAGCGATGTCGGCAGGCTCCATGGGGAGAAAGAGGTCCCTCAGGCGGGCGTACTGTTTACTTCGGGCCAGCTCCTTGATCTCATCCAGATATCGGTCCAGCTCTTCCTCGTAGTCTACCATATCGGCTCCTCCTTCCCCGCATCATAAAAAATCCCGCAGCCGGCGTTTGCCTGCTGCGGTCGCATTGCGATCGGGTCACCGCCGTGACCTGAGCACCGTAACAAGCTTTAGCATCGTGGGGCGGTGAAGCTGCATTAGATGATACCTTGGTTTCGATATCGCCTGTTCAAACCCTCTCATGGTGTCTCCACCACTCCGCGGCAGCAGCCCATATCCCTACGGTAGCCTTACCTACCGGGAAATATATCATGCAATATAAATGTATCGTAAAGCAAAAATCACCAGATGTCAACCCTAAGATACAGAACATTCCGTGCATTTGTTCCATCAAATCCTTCGGTTAACCTTGCAATTCTCGGCGTGAGCCGTTATAATAGTCTGTATATACAACCTGTATGGGTCTGTAAATCCTGAGAAAGTAGGTGGCGGCATGGAAAATTCTCCTCAGTATGTGATCGAAATGCTTCACATCACCAAGGAGTTTCCCGGCATCAAGGCCAATGACGACATCACCCTTCAGCTGCGGAAGGGCGAGATCCACGCCCTTCTGGGGGAAAATGGCGCCGGTAAATCCACGCTGATGTCCGTCCTGTTCGGGCTGTACCAGCCGGAAGAAGGCGAGATTCGAAAAAATGGACAGACAGTAAAGATCAATGACCCCAACGACGCAACAGCGCTGGGGATCGGTATGGTGCATCAGCACTTCCAGCTGGTGGACGTGTTCACGGTGCTGGACAATATCATTCTGGGTGCCGAGACCACGAAGATGGGCTTTCTGCAGAAGAAGGAGGCCCGGAAAAAGGTACAGGAGCTGTCGGAGCGGTACGGTCTGGCGGTAGATCTGGACGCCAAGGTGGAGGACATCACTGTCGGTATGCAGCAGCGTGTGGAGATCCTGAAGATGCTCTACCGGGACAACGAGATCCTCATCTTCGACGAGCCCACCGCCGTGCTGACGCCTCAGGAAATCGATGAGCTGCTGCTCATCATGAAGAATCTCACCAGAGAGGGCAAGTCCATCCTCTTCATCTCCCACAAGCTCAACGAGATCATGTCGGTGGCCGACCGGGTCACGGTGCTGCGCAAGGGCAAGTACATCGGCACGGTCAACACCAAGGACACCAACAAGCAGGAGCTGTCCAACATGATGGTGGGCCGCCCCGTACAGCTGCAGGTCAACAAGGACGAGGCCCATCCCGGCGATGTGGTGCTCAGTGTGAAGAACTTCACCGTCCCCTCCCACCTGCACAAGAAGGATGCCGTACATAATGTCAGCTTTGACGTGCGGGCCGGTGAGATCGTCTGCATCGCCGGTATCGACGGCAACGGCCAGACGGAATTCATTCACGGTCTGACGGGCCTTGACAAGAGCTCCGGCGGCAGCATCACCGTCTGCGGCCACGACATCTCCCACTATTCCATCCACCACCGGGGCGAGTACATCAGCCACATCCCGGAGGACCGCCACAAGCACGGTCTGGTGCTGGATTTCACGCTGGAGCAGAATCTGGTGCTCCAGCGGTACAAGGAGCCCCAGTTCGAGAAGGGGGGCTTCATCAAGCGGGACGCCGTCCGCAGCTACGCCCAGCAGCTGATCGAGAAATTCGACGTCCGCAGCGGTCAGGGCCCCATCACCGTGGTTCGCAGTATGTCCGGCGGCAACCAGCAGAAGGCCATCATCGCCCGTGAGCTGGACCGGGATAAGCCTCTGATCGTGGCCGTCCAGCCCACCCGTGGTCTGGACGTGGGCGCCATCGAGTATATTCACAGCCAGCTGGTGGCCGAGCGGGATCGTGGCAAGGCGGTGCTGCTGGTGTCTCTGGAGCTGGACGAGGTCATGAGCCTCTCCGACCGCATCCTCGTCATGTACGAGGGGGAGATCGTGGGCCAGCTGGACCCCAAAAAGACCACCGTATCCGAGCTGGGCCTGTATATGTCCGGTGCAAAGCGTGACAACAAAGGAGGCGATGAGGCGTGAAGCATTCCGCAGCCACTCTGTACCAAAAGGAAGGCACCAAAAAGGTGCTGGCGTCCCTGATCTCCATTTTGGTGGGTCTGCTGGTGGGCGGCATCGCCGTCATTCTGGTGGGCTGCTTCAATGAAAAGATCTCCCTCTCCGGCGCGTGGGACGGCTTCCGAATCATCTTCGCCGGCATCTTCAGCACCGGCCGCAACGCCGCCGGTGAGCTCACCTGGGGCTTCAACGCCGTCAACACCGGCGATATGTTGTTCCGGGCCACGCCCCTGATCATGACGGGTCTCTCCGTGGCCGTGGCCTTCAAGACGGGCCTGTTCAACATCGGCGCTCCCGGTCAGTACCTGATCTCCACCATGGCGACGCTGATGATCGCCCTGAGCATCCCCTCTTCCTCCGTCCCCACCTGGATCATCTGGATCCTGGCCTTTTTGGGCGGCTGTCTGGCGGGTGCTCTGTGGGGCGCTCTGCCGGGTCTGGCCAAGGCGTGCCTCAACATCAACGAGGTACTGGCCTGCATCATGACCAACTGGGTGGCCGCCAACCTTGTGACGTGGATGTTCGACATCAGCAATTTCAAGAACACCGTGGAGAACACCAAGTCCGGCTACATCTATAAGACCAGCTTCAACGGCGTGGCCACCCCCAAGCTGGGGCTGGATAAGCTGTTCCCCGGCTCTCAGGTCAACGCCGGTATTCTGGTGGCCATTCTGCTGGCCATCGCCATGTACATCCTCATGACCAAGACCACGCTGGGCTACGAGCTGCAGGCCTGCGGCGCCAACCGCCATGCCGCCCGCTACGCCGGCATCAAGGATAAGCGCAACATCGTGCTGTCCATGGCCATCGCCGGTGCGCTGGCCGGAGCCGGTGCGGCGCTGTACTACCTGTCCGGCAACACGGAGTTCTACTGGTCCACCTATCAGTCTCTGCCCGCCGTGGGCTTCAACGGCATCCCCGTGGCGCTGCTGGCGCTGAATAACCCCATCGCCGTCATCTTCGCCGGCGTCTTCATGGCCATGCTGAAGATCGTTGGCCAGCAGCTGACCAACCTCACCGCCTACAACGAGTACATCACCGACGTCATCATCGCCGTCATCGTGTATCTAAGCGCTTTCTCTCTGGTGATCCGCATGATGCTCAGCGGCCGGAAGAAGAAAAAGATCGCCGTGGCAGACACGGCTCCCATCCCTCAGGGCGCCGCCGTGGAGGATCAGACCTCCCTGCTGCCGGAGGAGGAGAAAGCACCCGTAGAGGCCGCTGTCACAGACAGCGATAACGCAGAAGGAGGCGATCAGGCATGACATTTCTGGTACAGCAGACCCTGATCTATGCAGTACCCCTGATGATCGTGGCGCTGGCCGGTGTGTTTGCCGAGCGCAGCGGTATCATCAACCTGGCGCTGGAAGGTATCATGATTTTCGGTGCTTTCATCGGCGTGCTGTTCGTGCGCCTGATGCAGGGCAGCGCCGCCGTGCTGGCCGCTCAACAGGCCGGGAACTGGGTGGCTATGCAGGGGCTGGAGCTTCTGGCTATGCTGGTGGCGGCAGCCATGGGTGCCGTGTTCTCCCTGCTGCTGAGCTTCGCCTCCATCAACCTGCGGGCCGACCAGACCATCGGCGGTACGGCCCTGAACCTGATGGCTCCGGCTCTGGTGCTGTTTCTGGTGCGTATCATCGCCAACCAGAACACCCTGCAGCTGGCTACCGGCGACTCCGCTACGTGGTTCATGATCCGAAAGTCCACCTTCGGCATCGGCAAAAACACTGATCTTGGCTTCTTCGGCGAGACGTTTCTGGTGAAGGTCTATCTGGCTACCTACGTCTGCATCATCCTGTTCGTCATCCTGTCCATCATTCTCTATAAGACCCGCTTCGGCCTGCGGCTGCGGGCCTGCGGTGAGAATCCTCAGGCGGCGGACTCTCTGGGCATCAATGTCTACAAGATGCGCTATATCGGCACCACCATCTCCGGTGCGCTGGCGGGTATGGGTGGCTTTGTGTACGCCCTGACCACCGCCAACTGCTCCTCCAACGGCGACGTGGCGGGCTTCGGCTTTCTGGCGCTGGCCGTGATGATTTTCGGCAACTGGCGGCCTCTGAACATCGCCGGGGCCTCCCTCCTGTTTGGCCTGTTCAAATGCATCACCGCCGCCTACTCCAGCATCGATATCAACGGCGACGGTGTGTACTGGCTGGCAGAGATCGGCATCAGCTCCCACCTGTACCGGATGCTTCCGTACATCATCACCCTGCTGGTGCTGGCCTTCACCTCCAAGAAGTCCCGTGCCCCCAAGGCGGAGGGCATCCCCTACGACAAGGCTCGCAGATAAGAGCGGCAGCTGCCTGTATTTTCAGGCGGCGTAGCAATGGCAAGGAAAATCACCGAGAAAGCCTAGTATGGGCTTTTCTCGGTGATTTCTTTTTCCGCATATTCGATTCCAGCCGTGCCTTTTGCTACAATAATTACAGAATATTAAGGAGGGATCGTAATGAAACGAAAACACTATGCTGAGCTAAATCGGCAAGAGCGGCGACTCGCTCTCAACGGGTTGAACCGTTTTCGCAACAAGCTGCTTGCAGCCGGACGGTATACAGATGCCGTGGATGAGCTAAAGATTGCGGCGGCTACTGTTTCCGGTAGCCGCCGCATAGGTTAAGCTGTTCTCTTACTTGTTATACGTTTTCTTCCTGCTTACAACCGTTGTGCCAATGGCTGCACCGCCGCTGACGAACAACAGGGCCATCCACAAAGCAAGGCTGCTTGTATCGCCGGTCTGGGGGACATTGTCCAGCTTGTCATTATTGCTGGTGGTGCCGTTGGTCACGTTGCTGGAGGGGAGCACCGTGCCGGGCAGGGCTTTCCACTCTGCAGCATCCAGAGTGAATTCCATAGTGTCCATTTCGTTGTCATCCACAAACAGCACGACTTTATTGGGGACAACATCATCTTTGGGAGTCCAGGGGGGCAGTGACCAGTACTCGTCAGCAGTCTCGGTTGCGATGCAGCAGGTCAGGTAAGAATACGAACCAGCTCCCAGCTTATCAGTATTCAACGTAGCCGTGGTCAGCAGAGTCTCACCACTGTACAGCTGCACCTGTACGCTGGACTCAAAGTTAACATTCTTCAGATCAACAGACACAGCGTTTTTCAGGACTCCGTTATCATGAGTCATGCCGGCGCGCTCGATGCTGCCGCTATAGGGGAACGCAGTGCCGGGCAGGGCTGCCCATTCATCGGCATCAAGCGTGAAGGTCTTCGTATCCTCTTCGTGTCCATCGACAAACAGGACAGCTTTGTTGGGAACAATATTATCTTTGGGAGTCCAGGGGGTCAGTGCCCAGTACTCGTCAGCAGTCTCGGTAGCGATGCAGCAGGTCAGGAAATCATAGCTGCCGGGAGTTACTCCCTGCAAGGTGGCAGTGGTCAGCAGGGTCTCATCACTGTACAGCTGCACCTGTACGCTGGACTCAAAGTTAACATTCTTCAGATCAACAGACACAGCGTTTTTCAGGATTCCGTTATCATGAGTAATGGCGGCGCGCTCGATGCTGCAGGGGGGCACCGTGCCGGGCAGGTTTGCCCACTCATCGGCATCAAGCGTGAAGGTCTTTTCAGCCAGCTCGCGGCCATCGACAACCAGGACAGCCTTGTCGGGGACAACATCGTCCTTGGGAGTCCAGGGGGTCAGTGACCAGTACTCGTCAGCAGTCTCGGTTGCGATGCAGCAGGTCAGGAAACCATGGCTGCCGGGATTTACTCCCTGCAAGGTAGCCGTGGTCAGCAGAGTATCGCCGCTGTATAGTTTAACCGCAACGCTCTCAGCGAAGGTAACGTCTTTCAGTTCAACGGAAACAGCATTTTTCAAGTAGCCGCCAGCATGGGTAATACCAGCACTCTCAATGCTACCGCTTGGTTCAGCCGCCAGCGCAATGATTGGCAGTAGTGTGCATACCATCACTACTGTCAGCAGAAGACAGAAAAATTTGCGTGACATACGTGCTTTCATATCTATACCCCTTTCAAATTTGGACAGTGGACAGGAGGCGGCATCATACTGTGACAGAAAATTGAAAAGTATTCACACATAATTCCCGCCGCAGTGACCTTTCCTCAATTCACCACCCATGTTATTAAAATATAATATATTCTTAATCTTCGCTTTTGTCAATAGAGCATACAAAAATAGCGATTTTTACATGGTACATTATTGGAACAATACGAAAATGTGTAGGAGTAAGGTGAAGTGCAATCCTTGCCTAATTGCCGATTTGCTCCCGAAACACAGAAACGCCCAAAACCTGACCCCGCTGTATGGTTTCGGGGCGATTCTGGGTGCTTTCTTTCGATATGAGCGGCTTTGTTTTAGCGGCGGTATCCTTTACCGCCAACCATTCAAAAGCCGCTGGTTGTCGCTTCCGGGTAACAAAAAAGCGCCGTATCGCTACGACGCTTTTGTCTTGCTCGGAAGCTGGAGCAAGGGAACGCTATTCAATTATCTGTTGTACTTTTTCTTTCTGCTTACAATCGTTGCGCCAATGGCTGCACCGCCGCTGACGAACAACAGGGCAATCCACAACAAAAGATTGGAGTTATCTCCCGTCTGCGGAGACTTGTCGGCGCCGGGTTTGACGGTGCCGCCGGACAGTTTTGCCGTTACGGTATCGGCCTGCTTGATTTCCTGTGTTGCCGTAGCGTCCTTGTAATACTTCTTGCAACCGGAGCAATACCAGTATTCGATATTGCCCTCGGCAGTCTTGGTCGCCGCCACTGCCGGGAAGTGCTTTAAGTTGGTGTGGTTCTTCGCATCAAGCTCGCCGTATTCGCCGCCGCAGACCGTACAGACAGCCTTGTGCGTGCAGTCTGCCGTGCCGCCGTGGCAATTCTCGGTTTCCGTATGGCTGGTGTCACGCTTACAGATTCGGGTGTGGGTCTTTTCATCGCTGTTCTGCGTCCAAGCGTCCCAGCTGTGGTCCAGCGCATTGCCGGAGAAGAAAGTCGCCTCGTCGGCGGTTCCCTTGGAGCTGGTACCGCAGACGGCGCAGAATTTGTAGTAGACTGCCTTTTCGGTGCAGGTTGCAGTAGACTTCAAATACTGCGCCTCTGCTTTTTCGGCAGTGAAGCTGTGTGCCGCCATCTCGCCGTAGGCTGCGTTGCAGTCCTCGCAAATGGCCTTTTCCGTACAGGTCGCCGTGCCGCCGTGGCAGTTCTCGGTTTCCGTGTGCGCTGCATCGTGAGCGCAGACGCGGGTATGGGTGCCGTCTTCGTTGGATGTCCAAGCGCCATAGTCATGGCCGAGCGGTTCGCCATTGGTAAAGGTTTCCGTGCCCTGCGCGCCGCAGGTGGAGCAGGACTGATAATATACCGCCGGGCTTGTGCAGGTGGCGGCGGACTTCAGCCGGTATTCGTTCACCTGATCGACAAAATGGTGCGGGCCAAGCTCGCCGTACGGGTGCTGGCAGACCTCGCAGAGGGCCGGGGCAAGGCAGTCGGCCGTGCCGCCCTGATGCGTGCCGCGATCCACCTCCAGATGGCAGCAGGTGTAGAATCTCCAGTGGCTGTCGGCATCGGTCTGCCAAGCGCCCGGATCTTCGGCGTGCCGATCCGGGTTTTTCTCCCCGCTTGCAAAGGTCGCTTCGCTGGTCGTTCCCTTGGAGGACAGCATACAGATCTTGCAGGACTTGTAATAGAGTGCGGGAGAGAGGCAGTTTGCTTCCTTGTACAGAAGTGCCGTGATCGCAAGTTCTCCCGTGAAGTCGTGCTCGGTCATTTTGATGCCGCAGGTGTCGCAGAAATGGTTGCAGTCCGGATCGGCGTGGTCGAGCCGCTCAGTCTCTCCGCCGCAGACGGTGCAGGTCTTCCAGTGACTGTCTTGATTCGTGCTCCAGTCGCCGTAGGTGCAGCCGGCCGTTTCAACATGGCTGGCATCGTGGGTGCAGATGCGCTTGTGTGTACCCTCCCCGTCGGGCATCCACGCACCCCAGTCATGGCCGAGCGGCTTGCCGGATTCAAAGGTCGCCTCGTCGGCGGTTCCCTTGGAGCTGGTACCGCAGACGGCGCAGGACTTGTAATACACCGCCTTTTCGGTGCAGGTCGCAGCGGATTTCAGATACTGCTCCTCGGCGGTTTCTGCCGTGAAGCTGTGCGCCGCCAGTGCGCCGTAGGACTGGCCGCAGTGGTCGCAGATGGCCTGCTCCGTGCAGGTCGCCGTGCCGCCGGAGTGCTCACGGATGGTGATATCCTTGGAAACGCTGAAGCGGTAGCCCTCCGCCGTCGTGACAGAGGCGATAAAGCGGAAGCCGGTTTCCTCCGCATTGTAGTACTTGGCAGGGATCGTCCCCGCGCAGACGCCGCCGACCGGGGCGATGGGTCCGCCGTCGCCCGAGAAGGTGAACTCATAGCTGTAGGCGGGATTCGTGCAGCCCTCCGGCAGGTTGAAAGAGAATTTGAAGTCCTGCGTGCGGCAGACGGCATCCGGTGCGGTGATGGTCAGGGAGGGAACGTTCGTCTTTTCGACCTTGTCGCCGCAGAATTCGCAGTCGCCCCAATACTGGCCGTTCTCCGTCTGCCATTTGTAGGAATGGGACGCATGGACGGTCACGGTGAGCGTGGTGGAATTGCCTGCCTTGTCCGTGGCAACGACGGTCTGCGGGGTTCTCGCATCGGTGAGGGTGATCTCGCCCTGTTCGTTGGGGGTCACGGGCTTACCGTTGACGGTCACGGTGTCCAGATACAGGTCGGTCACGGTGAGGGTCTTGTTGCCCTCGCCACAGAAGACATCGCCGTTTTTCGCACCGGTGATCGCCGGGGCGGTCTTGTCGATGATGATTTTCTCCGTGCATACAACGCCGTAGCGAGCAAGGAGCTTCGTCCCCAACTGTGCATAGATCACATAGGGCTTTCCCTCCTCCAGATTCAGAGATGCCGTATTGAAGGCGCCGGTATAAGGATAGTGATCGTGCCCGCTACTGAAAAGGACATCCGCAGCTAGGCCATTCGAGTAGAACTGATCGCCGACGGCGTACTCAAAATACGACAGTTCCTCCGGATGGGCGGTATTGATCTGTACGGTCTGATCTTCGTTGAAGAAGTGTTCCGTACCTTCGGAGCGGAAGCCGGTCCACTGGGAATCGCCCACGGAAATGGTGCTGTAATCAATGAAAACGCCGCTCCAAAAAGCAATGAAGGTAAGGCTGTCCTCGCCGCCCGTAGCAAAGTCGCCGTAGGTTTCTCCGCCCATGACTCTCCTATTGCCGATCAGCAATGCTTGCAGCCTTTCATCATTTTCTCTTGTCGGCCTTGGCGTCAGGAGCTTCCAAATTTCATCCGTCCATTTGACGTTCTCAAAGTCCGTGACCGTTGAGCCGTCCTGGTTGACGATACGGACGGTATAGTCGCTGCGCTCCTCCCAGACGGGGTAGAGCGTAAGCGCCTCGTTTTGCTCATAAATCGCGTTCAGGGAATAGTCCTTCTCGCCGCCGTCGTGCTTCGACCAGCCGACCTGCGTGTAGCCGAGGCGGGTAAAGAGCGCACCCTCCAGCTCCAGAGCGCTGTCGTGCTCCTTGTTCACCGTCTTGCTGTCGCCCGTGCCGTTTGCGCCGGGGGCGTAGGTCACGGGATAGGTCATGGTTTGCAGCTGGAGCTGCTGTGCGGCGTTATAGCCGATGCTGTAGCCCGCACTGTCCGGGGTAAAGCGGCTGGCGTAATCCGTGCCGTTGGCCTCGGCGAACACCACGGGGACTGCCGTGCTCTCGGTGGTCAGGCCGATCTCGGCGACGCTGCCGAGATTATCCAACGTAACGGTTTTTCCGTTGGCAAGATAGAGATTTGCGCCGGAGTTTCCGGTGATCTTCACGTCGCCGGTAAGGGTCAGGGAGCCTGCACTCAGTGCGACCGCGCCCTTGCCGCCGGAGTTGCCGGTAATCAGGCCGGTGCCGAGGTTGGCGGTCGAGCCGTCCCGCGTCAGTGAGATCGCGCCGCCCTTGTTGTTCTTGATTTCGACGGGAATGGCGCTGCTCTGCTGCGCCATTGTCACTCTGCCGTAGGCTGCGTCGATGCCCGCACCGGTATTTTCCGAGATGGTGCCGCCGTAGAGGTTGACATTGGTATAATAGTCGCTTGTCGCAATGGAGGGCATGGGCCAGTGGGTGGCCGAAATACCCGCACCGGTATTGCCGGTGATGGTGCCGCCGTAGAGGTTGATGGTATCATCTGACCGGGTGATGGTGGACATCACGCCGTTCCGCTCGTTGCCGGAGATGATGCCGTCATACATATTGAAGGTTCCTCTGTTAATTACACCGGGGCCGTACTTGGTGTTGCGGATGTTGCTGATGACCGGGCGATCCGTGGGATAGTCGGAGCTTTTTTGATAGTAGCAGCCGCCGTACATATTGAACGTACCGCAGTTATAAACGCCGCAAACCGGGTCGTTGTAAACATCGCGGATGCCGTCCGTTTCCGAGCTGGTCATGCAGATGCTCACGCCGTAAAGCTCAAATGTGGCAGTTTCGTCAGCAGAAACAGCGGCGCAGCTGTCGCCGGTGATGAGGCCCCGGTCGCCGGAGAGCTGGCAATCCGTAAATACCAGACGCGCATTATTCATCACAAGGAAGGCGCTTTGTGCACCCGGTACATTGCAGGTAAGGGTATGGCCATGCAAACAGATCACAAACGTGCAGCCCTCCCAAACATGGATTCGTTTCGTGAGGGTGACATCATTGGCAAGGTAATAGTAGAACGTTTTTCCCTTGTTGTTCGCTGCTTTATGGTTGATCTCCAGAAGGTCTGCTTCCGATCGGATCACGTTCATTTTTGAAATATCGCCGGAGGTATTTTCCTTCCCGTCCTTGGTGAAGTAGACCCCTTCATAGGTCGTGTGTCCGTTCATGGCCTGATGATTGCTGATTCCTCCTCCGCAGACGCAATGCGCCGACGGATGCGGCCAATCAAGGCGAACTGCGCTTGCCGTGAGCGGGAAGAGCTGCGTGAGCAGGCAGAGCGTCAGCAAAATGGCGAACAGTCGCTTTTTCATGTGGTTTCCTCCGTTTCTGAAATCAAGGGGGCTTCAATTTCCTGCAGTGAAAAATCGTAGTGCATCGCCAGCGTTTGGAACAAGGCATGCATCACGCGCTCGGCAATCGAGCGGATGTCCAGACGCTCGACGAAGCGAACCGTCTGCTCCAGCTCGTCCTCCGGCACCCGGTACACCCGCATCGCCGCCGTCAAAAAGCGGCTGAGCTTGCGTTCCAACGGGAAATGGATGTCGCATTTTCGTGCCATATAATTGCGCATCAGTCCTGCCGTGCCGATTTCCATCTCGTAAAAGTCGCTGTCGCTGTAATCCGGGAAATTTGCGCTGAAGATCTGCTTCAGCTCTGCCGTGGTATGCAGGTAGATATACTCCGATGTTTCAGGCA
>ERZ836441.1483-NODE-1483-length-22377-cov-13.776857_pt1 | contig 22377 bp, 24 predicted proteins | sample MGYA00519686_ERZ836441 | MGnify/ENA primary metagenome ERZ836441 (study PRJEB31850, sample SAMEA3708800) | human gut metagenome | biome: human gut; feature: human-associated habitat; material: faeces | place: China | collected 2014 ... | reverse complement strand
GGACACCCTTCCCGGGTTTCCCGCACACACCCTTCCGCCCCGTTGACGAAAGGTTCTCGCTCTTTTGCCTGGCCCAGAAACCGCCGCATCTCCTGCGGCGGTTTCTTTCATATCCGGAGGGGTGGGGCGCATACACTGTCCGTGAAAGGACGGGATGCATTATGCGGGGAAAAGTCTTACTGCTGCGCCGTGGCACGCTGCTGCTGATCCTGACGGCGCTGGTGGCCGCCGGTATTTTCATGGCCGTGGGAGGCCCCGGCTTCGTCAGCGCCTCCGCCGCCAAGCGGCAGCTTCCCATCTACTCGGTGGAACGGGAGGAGAAGGTCTGCGCCATCAGCTTCGACGCCGCATGGGGCAACGAGGACACTCAGGCCCTCATCGACATTCTGGGCAAATACAACGTCAAGGCCACCTTTTTCGTGGTGGGCGACTGGGTGGATAAGTACCCGGAGTCCGTGAAGGCCCTCCACGACGCCGGGCATGAGGTCATGAACCACTCCCTCCACCACGACCACTACAACGCCCTCACCGCCGATCAGGTGGTGGCGGACGTCACCGCCTGCAACGAGAAGATCGCCGCCATCACCGGCGTGACCCCCTGCCTCATCCGCTGCCCCTACGGCGAGTACGACGACCACGTGATCTCCGCCATCCGCTCCATGGGCATGGAGCCCATCCAGTGGGACGTGGACAGTCTGGACTGGAAGGACTATGACGCCGACACCATCTGCCAGCGGGTCACCTCCAAGCTCTCTCCCGGCAGCATCGTGCTATTCCACAACGCCGCCCTCCACACGCCGGAGGCGCTGCCAGCCATTCTGGACCACATGGCCCGTGAGGGGTATTCCCTGCTGCCCATCAGCCAGCTGATCTATCGGGAGAACTATACCATCGACCACGCCGGGCGGCAGTTCTGTCAGGCCCAGAGCGAGCAGTGAAATTTTTGCCGGTTTTTCAAGAAATCGGTTGATTTTTGCAAAAAATCTGATATACTCGAGGAAGGGGCGTACGGTGTATTTTGTGCGTTCTGCAAAAAAACAAAAGGAGAGAGTATGGTATGATTTTGGAACTGATTATCGGTATCCTGACGCTGGTGGCGGAGTGGATGATCTTCAAGAAGATGGGCCGTCAGGGCTGGGAGGGCATCGTCCCCTTCTACAACACCTACGTGCTGTGTCAGGAGCTGTACGGCAACGGCTGGAAGTTCCTTCTGCTGCTGATCCCCATCTACAACATCTATTTCGTCATCAAGATGAACATCGACTGGGCCAAGGCCTTCAATCAGGGCGTCGGCTTCGGTATCGGCCTTCTGCTGCTGCCCTTCATTTTCCAGCTGATCCTGGCCTTCGGCGGTGAGCAGTATCGGGATGGCAGCTATACCAATACCCAGCCCGACATGGTGGAGAATGTGGTCAACAAGGCCAAGGATGCCGTTTCCGGCAACCAGAACGACCACAAGGAGCAGTAACTGCACCAAACAAAATGGGACAGGAGAACATCCTGTCCCATTTTTTCATGTATTCAAAAGAAATGAGCGGAAAGAACGCATAAAAAAGCTGATTGCGCTGCTTTTGGCGGCGGTAATGTGCCTGAGCCTTGCGGCTTGCGACAATGGCAAGACGGAAAATACAGATCATTCGCAGGGACAGAACACGGAAAATACATCGAAGGAGAACCAGCAGACAGAAACAGCGTCGCAGGGAAACGGAAACACCGAATGCTGAGGAGCTAATGGGGGACTATAAGAACTACCATGCGGAATCAGGTAAATAAACGATTTAAGGAAAAGAGGGGAAGCGAATTTTTCCGCTTCCCCTCTGAAATTCCCTGTAAAATTACTTATTGAAGTACCGCTTCAGCAGGCCCTCGAAAGCCTTGCCGTGGCGGGCTTCGTCACGAGCCATCTCGTGGACGGTATCGTGGATGGCATCCAGGTTGTACTTCTTCGCCAGCTTGGCCAGCTCGAACTTACCGGCGGTAGCGCCGTTCTCGGCGTCCACACGCATCTGCAGGTTCTTCTGGGTGGAATCGGTGACCACCTCGCCCAGCAGCTCGGCGAACTTGGCGGCGTGCTCGGCCTCCTCCAGACCGGCCTTCTCCCAGTACATACCGATCTCGGGATAGCCCTCACGATGAGCCACACGGGCCATGGCCAGATACATACCCACCTCGGAGCACTCGCCCTCGAAGTTGGCACGCAGACCGGCGATGATCTCCTCACGGACCTCGGCGGGAACATCCTCACCGAACACCTTGCCTACGCCCACCACGTGCTCGGCGGCCCAGGTCTTTTCCTCTGCCTGCAGGGTGAACTTATCACCGCTGACGTGGCACACCGGACACTCGGCCGGGGGATTCTCGCCTTCGTAAACGTAACCGCAAACAGGACATACCCACTTCTTCATAATCATTACCTCCATATTTTTATCATTCGTTGATGGTTTTTTACTCTCCGGGGCGTTCCCCCTTGGGATGGTCTAAGTATAGCACGGAATCCAGAGGATTATAAGTTGCAAATGCAACATTTAGAAAAACTTTCCATGAACTTTTTTGCGGCAGAGAAAATACGCCGGAGGAGGGTCCTCCGGCGTATTTTTATAGCAGCTTTACTCGGCATCGGCCAGAGCCTTGGCCTCGGCAATGGCCTTCTCCTGCGCCGCAGCGGGGCAATCCTCGTAGCGGACGAAGTTGAAGGTGAAGGTACCACGGGACTGGGTCATGGACCGCAGATCGATGGCGTAGCTCATCATCTCGGCCATGGGAACCTCGGCCTCCAGCACGGTCTCGCCGTCGCCGGTGGGGTTCATGCCCATGACGCGGCCCCGGCGCTTGTTCAGGTCACCCATGACGTCGCCCACGTAGTTGTCAGGCACCGTGACCTTCAGCTCGCCGATGGGCTCCATCAGCACGGGCTTGGCCTCCGGCAGGGCGGCCTTGAAGGCCAGATTGGCGGCCAGCTTGAAAGCGATTTCGGAGGAGTCCACCGGGTGGTAGGAGCCGTCCACCAGCGTCGCCTTCAGGTACACCACGGGATAGCCCGCCAGCACGCCGTGCAGGCAGCTCTCACGCAGGCCCTTTTCCACGGCGGGGAAGTAGTTCTTGGGCACGGAGCCGCCGAACACGTTCTCGGCGAAGATCATATCCTCCTGCTCGGTCTGAGGCTCGAAGATGATATGCACGTCACCGAACTGGCCGCTGCCGCCGGTCTGCTTCTTATAGCGGCCCTGCTTGCGGACGGTGGAGCGGATCTTCTCACGGTAAGCCACTCTGGGAGCGGACAGCTCGGCATCCACGCCGAAGCGGCTCTTGAGCTTGGAGCACAGCACGTCGATCTGGATATCGCCGGCACCGGAGATCACGGTCTGGTGGGTCTCGGCGTTGTTGACCACATGGAAGGTGGGGTCCTCTTCGTTGAGCTTGTTGAGGCCGGTACCCAGCTTCTCCACCTCCTGCTTGGTCTTGGGGGAGATGGCACGGCTGTAGCAGGGCTGGGCATAATCCATGCCGTGGAGGCGCACGATGCGCTTGGGGTCGCACAGGGTGTTGCCGGTCTTGACCTTATCCATCTTGCCGATGGCGCCGATGTCGCCGCAGCAGATCTCCTTGACCTCCTCGCCCTTCTTGCCCTTCATGATGTACAGGCGGCCCAGCTTCTCGGTGTTGCCGGTGGCGGGGTTATACAGGGCCATATCGCTGGTGATCCTGCCACGGAGCACCTTCACCATGGAGTACTTGCCGTACTGATCAGAGATGGTCTTAAAGACGATGGCAGCGGTGGGGCCGTTGGGATCGCAGGCCACCTCGACATCGTTGCCGTCGTCGTCCTGCGCCGTCTCAGCCGGCATATCTGTGGCCACGGGGACCAGATCCAGAATGGTCTGCATCAGCATCTCCACGCCCAGACCGGTGACGGCGGAGCCGCACAGCACCGGGCAAACGCTGCCGTCCCGGACGCCCAGCTTCAGGCCACGGGCCATGTCCTCGGCGGACAGCTCCATGGTGTCGAAGAACTTCTCCATCAGCTCCTCGTCGGAGCCGGCGGCGGCCTCCATCAGCTCGGCCCGCAGGGCCTCTACCTCGTCAGCCATATCGACGGGAATGGCGCAGGCAGCGGCCTTGCCGCCCTTGACCTCGTAAGCGGTGTTATGCAGCAGGTCCACGATGCCCGTGACCTTCTTGTTGCCGTCAATGACCGGGGCCACAATGGGAACCACGGACTGGCCGAACTTGCCCTTCAGAGCATCCAGGCAGGCCTGATAGTCGCTGTTGTCCTCGTCGGTGCGGTTGACGAAGATCATGCGGGGCTTCTTGCCCAGCAGCTTCCAGCTGCGCTCCATACCCACGGACAGGCCGTCCTTGGCGGCACCCACCAGCACGGCGCACTCGGCGGCACGAATGGCGGAAACAGCCTCACCGGAGAAATCAAAGTTGCCGGGAGCGTCCATGACGTTGATGCGGACGTCCTTATATTTGACCGGGGCAAAGGCCAGAGAAATAGAGATCTGGCGCTTGATCTCCTCGGCGTCGTAGTCGCAGACGGTGTTGCCGTCGGCGGTACGGCCCAGACGATCCGTTCCCTTGGTCATGAAGAGCATCTGCTCGGCCAGCGTCGTCTTGCCGGAGCCACCGTGACCCAGCAGGCAGATGTTGCGAATGTCATTGGCAGTCATATACAGTATTCTCCCTTCGTTTGGTACGAATGCGCCGTCCGGCGCAGCCAGTCAATAAGGAGAGTATATACTATTTTTTTGCACTTGACAAATACAACTTTCAGCGTCTTTTTTGTGAAAAATGCCGGGAGGCTCAACGGCTCTCCCGGCATGGGTATGGAATGGTATCAGTAGTGGCGCACCAGTCCTGCCAGCAGCAGCACCGTCAGCAGCCACAGCAGCAAAAAGCACAGGAAATTCAGGGCCGACAGAGCGGCAAAGGCCCCCACGGAGGTGAAATAATACGCCAGCAGCAGGCCCGACAGCCCGCCCAGCCACGACAGCACCGTTCCGTCCCGGACGGCACGCCGCATCCGGCGGCTGCCGATGACCGTTTCGGCAAAGGCCATCAGCCCGTCCCGGTAGATGATGGCGTGGGGCCGGCCACGGCCCTCCGTCAGCTCCGACAGGGCCAGACGGGTGGAGATATCCGGGTACAGGGGCCGGGCGTCCAGCCGGAATTTCCGCTTCAGCAGCGCCGGAGTGATGTTGGCGCTGCGGGTGGCCAGCACCGGAGTGATGCGGTTGCGGCGCATGGCCCGCAGGGCCCACTCCACGTTGCGGGAGGGCTGGTATTTGATGGCAAAGATGGCGATGAGCTGACCGTCCACCGCCAGAAAAACGCCGGTCTTGAGCTTCAGGTCACGGGGCAGGGACACATGGTGCTTTTTCATGAAATAGGCGCTGCCCATGGTGACAGATTCCCCACGGATGGTACCGCCGATGCCGCCGTCCTCGTAAAAACGCAGGTCCTCCAAATGCAGGTGGGTGCCGCCCTCGCTGGCCAGCAGCTGGTCAAACAGCGGCGTCAGCTGGCTTCCGGCGGCCTGTGCCGCCGTGGCGGCATAGGACACCACCTTGCCGATCTCCTCGCCGTACAGCTTCAGTCCGTTGAGGCTCACCGTTCCCGGTGGGAACAGGTCGTCATCCGTCACCACCATCCGCCGGGCGGCGGTGATGGCGGAGGCCCCGGCATAGCCCGCCACGGCGCTGCCGCTACGGTTCAGACGGCGGTTCAACGATGACAGGGGCAGCGTTCCCGCCACCGGCAGAGCCAGCGGCAGCCCGCCGGACAGCAGCGCCGACCAGATCCACAGGGGCCGCACCGGCTGCCCCTCCCCGCCGAAGCACACCACCGCCGCCAAAATGGAGGCAGCGGCCAGCGCCAGCGGTGTCAGGATGATCTGCCAGCGATAGGAGACATCCGGCTGGTGGGAGAGCCGGTAGAAGCCCTCCGCCGTTCCCTGCTGCTTGCAGGCCCCGGCGGGAGTCACGGATACGTTATAGGGCGGCTCACCCCCCAGATCGGCCAGCCGGAAGCCTGCGAGCCGGGCTTTGGCCGCCAGCAGCTGGCCCCACAGACACAGCAGCAGGGAGATGACCGGGACGGCCGCCAGCGGCAGCTGCTCCCCGCAGCCCAAGGCGGCGTAGACGCAGTCCCCCAAACACACCAGCGATGCCAGCAGCGCCGCCGCCTCGCAGGTGATGCGGCGCTGGGACAGCTGCTTGCGGGCGCTGCGCCAGACCCGGCCCGACAGGGCCAGTGCCAGCAGCAGCAATCCGCCGGGGATGATCCCCCGCAGCACGGGCAATGCCGCCCACAGCCGGGGGATATACAGCCCCAGCCCGTCCAGCACGGACAGCACCGTCAGCAGCACCGCCTCCGGCAGTACGCACCAGCACTGGCGTTTTAAGCGGGCGCAGCGGCGCTTCTCGGCCCGGACGGCCACGTCCATATCCGGCTCCGGATCGGGTTCCGGCTCCGGCTGAGGCTCCTGCGGCTGCTCCCACAGGGTCTCCGTATCCTGCGGGATGGGGGCGGCGCTGCGTGGCCTTGTCAGCTTCTCCCACCAGTACCGCAGCACCTCTCGCAGGGGTGGGCGTTCCTCCAGAATACCGTCCTCCTGCTCCTCCAGCACAGAGGAGACCGTGTCGTTCATGATCTGCTCTAAGGAGACCTTGGGTGGCTCCTCTGGCTCCGCTGATCCCTGCGGCTGCTCCGCCGGTTCCTCCTCCGGGGCGTTCTCCTCCGAAGATGCTTCCGTGGCAGTGGTCTCCGCCGCCGGTTTCCCGTCCTCCTCCGGTACCGGTTGGTGCGGGAAGTGGATGATCTGTGTCTCGGACGGCTGGTCCTCCTCCAGCAGCAGCGGGCCGCCGGAGGAAAATACCTCCTCCAGCACCTCCGCCGGGAAATCCATATCCACCGGGTCGGCGCCGGGGGTGAACCGCAGTCCCTCCGGCTGTTGGGTGGTTTTCACCGCAGCAGAGGTCTCCGGTTCAGCGTGGGGCTCCGGCTCGGCGGGAGCTTCCTGCTGAGCAGGGGCTTCTGCCGGAGCAGTCTCCGGGGAGTTTTCCTCCGCAGGCAGATCCTCCGTCCGGTACAGGTCGCTGCCGCTGCCGAACTCCGCCAGAATATCCTCCAGAGTAAACTCCGGTATTTCGTTGTGATCCTCTCGGTGTTCCATGGTACCTCTCTTTTAGATGCTCCGGGTCCTCACACGGTGCGCTGCCGCACCGCCTCATACAGCAGGATGGCAGCCGCCGCCGATGCGTTCAGGGAAGAGATCTTCCCCCGCATGGGGATGCTCACCAGAAAATCGCAGTTCTCCGCCACCAAGCGGCTCATACCGTCGCCCTCGGAGCCGATGACAATGGCCGCCGGGCCCTTGAGATCGGCGTCATAGAGCCGGGTCGTTCCCTCGGCGGCAGTGCCGAATACCCAGATGCCTTGCTTTTTCAGATCCTTCAGCAGGGACGGGATATTGGCCACCCGTGCCACCGGCATATAGCTGACGGCCCCGGCGGAGGTCTTGGCCACAATAGCCGTCAGACCGGCGCTGCGGCGCTTGGGGATGATGACCCCGTGGGCTCCGGCGCACTCGGCGGTGCGGAGGATGGCCCCCAGATTGTGGGGGTCGGAGATCTCATCGCAGACCACCAGCAGCGGCGGCTCCCCCTTGGCGGCGGCAGCGTCCAGCAGGCTCTGCACCGTCACATACTCCCGCACGGCGGCCAGCGCAATGACCCCCTGATGGGCGTGGGTGCGGCTCATGCCGTCCAACTTCCGCCGGTCGGCCTCCACCACCACGATGCCCTGGGCCCGTGCCTTGGAGGCGATGTGGCCCAAGGTCTTGTCCGTCTCCCCTTTGGCCAGATAGATCTTATCCACGGTCGTTCCGGCCCGCAGGGCCTCGATCACGGCGTTGCGGCCCTCGATGATGCCGTCCGCCTCTGCCTCCGGCCGTCTCTGTTCGTTGTCTCTCATAGGAATTTTCCTCGCAATGCATACATAATTGGTTTCAGTATACCATACTCTGGCCGGGAGATAAAGCGCCATTCATAGAAATTTTACAGGAAAATTCCCGCCGTTCGCCTTGTGAAGATATCCGAATTGTGATATACTACACGGAAATTAAAGCACTTCTGCGCCCCGCCCGGCGGGGCTGCATGGAAGGAGACCGACATGGATCCCAACAACAAGAAAGACCAGAAAAATAACCAAAACCGCAACCGCAATATGCGGGGGGTGGTGACCCTCATCATCTGGGCGCTGGTGCTGACGGTGGTGTTCAACTATATCAACGCTTACAGCAACAATCTCACCAAGCGGGCCAGCAGCCATGAGATCCCGTACAGCCAGCTCATCGACCTCATTCAGGAGGATCAGGTGGCGGAGCTGAAGATCGAGAACGGCGTCCTGTATGCCACCCCCGTGGACGGTTATGTCTACACCGAGGAGGCCACCGATAAGAACAAGGAACCCAAGAGCTATACCCAGAGCGAGAAAACGCCTCTGATCCTGTATACCACCGCTCTCAACGACGCCAGCCTCCTGCCTCTGCTGGAGGAGCACAACGTCAAGTACACCAGCCCCGTCCAGACCCAGATGAGCCCCATTCTGGAGTTCATGATCACCTATGTCCTGCCGATGATCGTCTTGGTGGCCCTGTTCATGCTGGTGATGCGGATCATGGCCAAAAACGGCGGCGGTATCGGAGGCATCGGCAGCGTGGGCAAGTCCAACGCCAAGGTGTATATGGAGAAGTCCACCGGTGTCACCTTCAAGGACGTGGCCGGTCAGGACGAGGCCAAGGAGTCGCTGGAGGAGATCATCGACTTCCTCCACAACCCCCAGAAGTACACGGCCATCGGCGCAAGACTGCCCAAGGGCGCTCTGCTGGTGGGCTCTCCCGGTACCGGCAAGACTTTGCTTGCCAAGGCCGTGGCCGGCGAGGCCAACGTCCCCTTCTTCTCCATCTCCGGCTCGGACTTTGTGGAGATGTTCGTGGGCGTGGGCGCCTCCCGTGTCCGTGACCTGTTCAAGGAGGCCGCCAAGGTGGCTCCCTGCATCATCTTCATCGACGAGATCGACACCATCGGCAAATCCCGTGACGGCGGCCGCTTCGGCGGCGGCAACGACGAGCGGGAGCAGACCCTGAACCAGCTGCTGGCGGAGCTGGACGGCTTCGATCCCGGCAAGGGCATCATCGTTCTGGGCGCCACCAACCGCCCGGAGGTGCTGGACAAGGCCCTGCTGCGTCCCGGCCGCTTCGACCGGCGCATCACCGTGGACCGTCCCAATCTGGCAGGCCGTCTGGCCACCCTGCAGGTCCACACCCGGAACATCCATCTGGCCGAAGACGTGAATCTGGAGAAGATCGCTCAGGCCACCGCCGGCTGCGTGGGCGCAGATCTGGCGAACCTTGTCAACGAGGCGGCCCTGCGGGCCGTGCGGCTGGGCCGCAGCGCCGTGAATCAGAATGACCTGCTGGCGGCCTTCGAGACCGTCATCGCCGGCTCCGAGAAGAAGGGTACCGTCATCACGGACGAGGAAAAGCGCATCATCGCCTATCACGAGGTGGGCCATGCGCTGGTGGCGGCCAAGCAGAAAAACGCCCAGCCCGTCAGCAAGATCACCATCGTCCCCCATACGCAGGGCGCTCTGGGCTATACCCTGCACCTGCCGGAGGAGGAGAAGTTCCTCATGTCCCGTGAGGACATTCTGGCGGAGATCCGCACGCTGCTGGCCGGCCGGTCCAGCGAGGAGGTGGTGTGCCACACCATGACCTCCGGCGCCGCCAACGACATCGAGCGGGCCACGGAGATGGCCCGGAATCTGGTGGCCCGGTTCGGTATGTGCGAGGAGTTCGACATGATGGCGCTGGGCAGCGTACAGAACCAGTATCTGGACGGCACCTACTCCATGAGCTGCGCTCAGGAGACCTACGCCGCCGCAGACCGTGCCGTCATCGCCATCATCCGCCAGTGCCATGAGGACGCCAAGCGGATGCTGGAGGAGAACCGGGAGCTGCTGGATAAGATCGCCGCCTATCTGCTGAAGAAGGAGACCATCACCGGTCAGGAGATGATGGCTATCATCGAGGGCCGTGACCCGGAGACGGTGGACAACTATGGCGCTACCCGTGAGGAGAAGCAGCCCCTGTTCCGTCCCTCCTCCCCGGAGGTCATCGAGGCTCCTGCCAAGCACATCCACATCGTATCCGAGCCGGTGCCGTCCCCGGAGGAGCAGACCCCGGAGGAAGCCCCTCAGGAGCCGAAGTCTGACCCGGAGGAAAACGAGCAGAAGTGACCCGTTCCCTGCGAAAGGAGGCAGAACCCATGAAATGTAAACGACTGTTGGCGCTGGCGCTGGCTGCGGCCCTGTGCATCGTGGCAGCGGCTTGCGGTACAAAGAACAATGAGCCCGATACCCCCGCCAAGACGGACACCCCCACCGCCGCCCCCGGCGGCACCCAGACCGTGGGCGACACCGGCGACGGCACCGTCCGGGAGGACGGCTCCTACGTGCCGGGGCAGGTGAACCGGCTGCGGCTGACCTATAACGGCAACGTCAGCTCCGCCCTGTACGTCACCTCGGCGGCCCAGCTGCCGGACTACCCGGAGCTGTCCGCCTACGACGATGCGTTCTTCAAAGACCATGCGCTGGTGCTGGTGCAGGAGTCGGTGAACTCCGGCTCCGTGGAGGTGGGCATCGAGTCCGTGTCCCTGAAGGCGGACCACGCCGCCGTGGTGACGCTGACCCATCAGGGTCCCGGCGAGGGGCAGGTTGGCACCGCCGACATGGCCACATGGCTGCTGTGGACGGAGGTGGACACCGGACTGGAGGATTACCAGTGGACGGTGGCCAATCCGGCGCTGGAGTCCCAGCTGTCCCAGTATTGATAAAGCGATCCCCAACCCCCGTCTGCCATGCAGACGGGGGTTTTTCGGCGCACTTCCCTGCCGTACCCACTGGAAAATGCGGCAGAAATAGTGTATAATGGCGAAAGTGAGTAAAAAACAGGAGGGACCCTATGGACATCAGGCAGCGCTTACACCTCTCCGGCATGGACAGCCACGCCCCGGAGCTGGCCCGGAAATGGGGGCTGGGGCTGGAGGTCACGGACTTCTGCTACGCCCCCATGCTGGACGACCCCGCCACCCTTCCGGCGGTTCGGGAGAAGATGGCAGGCATCGACCATTTCTGGCTCCACGCCCCGTTTGCGGAGCTGGCTCCCTGTGCCGTGGACCCGCTGGTGCGGGAGGTGACGGCCCGGCGCTATCGTCAGGCTTTGTCCGCCGCCCGGCAGCTGGGCATCCGCCGTCTGGTGATCCACAGCGGCTATATCCCGCTGGTGTACTTTCCGGAGTGGTTCACGGAGCAGTCCGTGGCCTTCTGGCGGGAATTCCTGCCGGAGGTCCCGGAGGATATGGTGCTGGCGCTGGAAAACGTCATGGACGAGACGCCGCAGCTGATGACGGACATCGTCCGTCAGGTGGACGACCCCCGGCTGGGCCTGTGTCTGGATGTAGGCCACGCCAATACCTGCGCCAGCCGGACACCTCCCATGGAGTGGATCGCCCCCATGGCCCCCTACCTGCGGCACGTACATCTGCACAACAATTTAGGGGATTGGGATCTCCACAGCAGTCTGGGAGAAGGCAGCATCCCTATGCAGCAGATACTGGCGGCGCTGCTGGAGCAGTGTCCGGAGGCCACATGGACCATCGAAAATCAGGACTGCGCCCCGTCCCTTGCATGGCTGGTGCAGCAGGGCTATCTTAGTGAGGAGTAACCTATGACAGATCAGGAATTGAAGCAGTACTGCGGGGCCGTCACCGTCCCGGATCGGGAGATCATGGACGCCGCCCGCCGCCGTCAGGCGGAACTGGCCAAGCCCCCCGGCAGTCTGGGCAAGCTGGAGGACTACTCCATCCGGCTGGCGGGCATCACCGGACAGGTGCGCCCCCATATCGAGAAGTGCCGGGTGCTGGTGTTGGCGGCGGATAACGGCGTCACGGCGGAGGGCATCTCCTCCGCCCCCACCTCCGTGACTCTTTCGCAGGTCATCAACATGACCCGCCACAAGACAGGAATGTCAGCGCTGGCCCACTACTTCGGCAACGAGGTGGTGGTGGCGGACATGGGCATCGACACGGATCGCCCCATCCCCGGCGTGCTGGATCGGAAGGTGCGCCGCTCCACCGGCAACATCGCCAGAGAGCCCGCCATGACCCGGCAGCAGGCTCTTCAGGCGTTGGAGACCGGCATGGGGCTGGCGGCGCAGGCCGCCGCTGACGGCGTGCAGGCGCTGGGCATCGGGGAAATGGGCATCGGCAACACCACCACCTCGGCGGCGGTGCTGGCAGCTCTGACCCACGCCCCGGCGCAGGCCGTCACCGGCCGGGGCGGCGGGCTGACGGATGCGGCCTTTGAAAAGAAAAAACAGGTCATCGACCGGGCGCTGGCCCTGCATCGCCCCGACCCCGCCGACCCAGTGGGGGTACTGGCCGCCGTGGGCGGGCTGGATCTGGCCGCCATGACGGGTGCCTTTCTGGGCTGTGCCCAGAACCATGTTCCGGCGGTGGTGGACGGCTACATCTCCATCGTGGCGGCGCTGACGGCGGTGCGTCTCTGCCCCGCTGCGGGGGAGTATCTGTTCCTCTCCCACGCCTCCTATGAGATCGGCTACCGCATCGCCGCTCAGGAGCTGGGGCAGGAGCCCTGTCTGCTGCTGGGGATGCGGCTGGGTGAGGGCAGCGGCTGCCCGGTGATGTTTCAGATTTTGCGGGCCGCCTGCGCCATCATGGACGGCATGGCCACCTTCCCGGAGGCGGCCATTGAGGACGACTACCTGACCCCCATCCGGGCGCAGGACAGCTTTACGGTGACGCCATGAGGATCCTTCTGTTAGGCGGCAGCAAAAGCGGCAAGAGCATGATGGGCCAGCATATGGCCCGGCGGCTCTCCGCCGGGGCGCCCATGTACTACTGGGCCACGCTGGAGCCAAGAGACGGTGAGGACCGTGCCATCGTCCGGCGGCATCTGGCGGAGCGGGACGGCTGGGGCTTTGAGACCATCGAGCAGGGACGGCAGCTCCCGCAGGCGCTGAAATGGGTGTCCCCGGCGGGGACGGTGCTTTTTGACAGCGTCACGGCGTGTCTGGCCTGCCAGATGTTCTCCGGCCCGGAGCCGGACGGAGAAGCCCCCCGACGCACGGCGGAGGAGCTGCTGGTCATCAGCCGTCACCCGGCCCACTTTATCTGCGTCTGCGACGAGCTGTGGCGGGACGGCGTGACCTATGAGACGTGGACGGAGACGTACCGCCGGGGCCTTGCGGAGATCTGCCGCACATTGGCGGCGGAATTTGACGTGGTATGTGAGCTGACGGCGGGACTGCCCCGCCTGTGGAAAGGAGCGTGGCGCTTTGAGTGAGTGGCTGGACGGGTTTTCCATGGCCTGGGGGATGTTTTTGGCGATCCCCTGCCCCCTGCGGCGGTGGAACGAGAAGGCTCGTGAGAAAATGCTGGTGTGTCTGCCGCTGGTGGGACTGGCGGTGGGCGGCATCTGGCTGGGCCTGTATCTGCTGCTGCGCCATGCCGCCATCGGCGGACTGTACGCCTTCCTCATGGCGGCGCTCCCGTGGCTGGTGACGGGCTTCATGCACTTGGACGGCTACATGGACGTATGCGACGCCGTGCTGTCCCGCCGGGAGCTGGCCACCCGCCAGCGCATCCTGAAGGACTCCCATTGCGGAGCCTTCGCCGTCATCGGCATGGTGCTGCTGGCCCTGTGCCAGTGGAGCGTATTCCTCTCCGGCAGCGCCGGCGAAAGCCTGTGGGGGCTGCTGCTGATCCCGGTGGCCACACGGGCCTGTGCGGGACTGGCGGTACTGAAGCTGCGGCCCATGGGTACCAGCCAATACGCCGCCATGGGCCGCCACGGCGGCTATGCCGCGGCGCTGGCGGTGCTGCTGGCGGCGGCGATCGCCGTACCGCTGGTCACGGACCGCAGCTTCGCCCCCTTGGCGGCAGCAGCGGGCTACGGGCTGGCGGTATGGTACGGCTTCCGCCAGCTGGACGGCATGAACGGTGACATCTCCGGCTTTGCCCTGACACTGGGTGAGCTGGCGGGAGCTGCCGTGTGGACTTTGGTGAGGTGAGGATATGGACTTGATCATCGGCGGAGCATATCAGGGAAAGCTGACACTGGCGGCGCAGGAGTACGGCCTGACGCCGGGGGATATCTGCGATCTGGCGGCAGGTGAGCCGGTGCTGGGCGCCCGGTGCTATATCCATCTGGAGGAGTTGACCCGGCGGCAGGAGGACACCGAGCCGTATCTCCCCCTGCTGGCGGCGGCGGAGGTGGTCATCGCACGGGAGATCGGCAGCGGCGTGGTCCCTATGGACGCCGGAGAGCGGGCCTGGCGGGAGCGCCATGGCCGTCTGCTGCGGCGGCTGGCCCAGCAGGCCGGCAGCGTGCGCCGGGTATTTTGCGGACTGACGGAGGTGCTGAAATGAAGCTGACCCTGCTGCGCCATGCCCAGACGGAGGGCAGCCTGCGGAATCTGTATTACGGGGCGGCGGATATCCCCGCCCTGCCGGAGTCTCTGTCGGAGCTGCACCGCCGGGCCGGGGACTATCCCACGGCCCAGCGCTACTATACCAGCGGGATGCTGCGGACGGAGCAGACGCTGGCGGCCATCTACGGCAACGTACCCCACACCCGGCTTCCGGGCCTGCGGGAGATGGACTTCGGCGACTTCGAGATGAAAAGCTACGAGGAGCTGAAGGACACCCCGGCCTATCAGGCGTGGATCACCGACGTGGAGCACAACCCCTGCCCCCACGGGGAGAGCGCCCCGCAGGTGCTGCGGCGCAGCCTTGCGGCCATCGCCCCGGTGGTGCAGAGGCCGGAGGACGCCGTCTGCGTCATCCACGGCGGCGTCACGGCGGGGCTGATGATGACCTGGTTCGGCGGTGGGCGCTATGACTACTCCGTCTCCCCCGGTCAGGGCTTTCAGGTGACCTTCCGGGAGGGTCAGCCGGTGTCGTATACCCGTATCCCGGCGGCGGAATAAGGCCCGCCGGACGGCGTTTTCCATCTGCAGGGGCAATTTTTTGCGCCGCCGGAGAGAAAATGGTTGCATTTTATAAAGAAGTGTGTATAATATATGGAGCGGAGCATCCGCTCCATATATTATGGCTCTACAACTTCATATCCGGGCTTGTAGCTCAGCTGGGAGAGCGTTCGGTTCGCATCCGAGAGGTCGTGGGTTCGAATCCCATCAGGTCCACCATTTCGAGAAAAATCACCGCCATTTTGGCGGTGATTTTTCGTTTGACCACAATAATACCACAGACGGCAGAAAATTCTGACCGCTTTTGGAATCCGCAGGCGGTGAGTAGCAGCCCCTCACCACCTGCGGATTTTCGTTTTATGTGTTTGCCGGTGCGGCAAGTTCTGCTCTGACCGCATCGTAGTATTTCTGTACCGTGGTGCGGTCCATGCCTGTTTCCCGTGCGATATAGCTTTTATTGCTCACGCCGGGGTGCTGGCGCAGGTACTCCGCCAGCTGCTTTTTCTTGGGGCTGACGCCGTCTGGATACTCCGCAGCCGTCCCATTCCGCAGGACAGCGATCTCCGCTTTCATTTGCAGGATCAGCTTCGCCAGCTTTTCCTCACATTCCTCCCGCGTGCGGCCATATACATTGCGGGAGTGCTTCTTGCCGTCTGTCCAGACGGGCGAGTACCGTCCCTCCCACAGATCCTCCTTGAGCTGCTTGATGTAGCCCGTGCCGGGTCTGCGGCGCGGCGGTGTGTACGGTTCAAACCTCTGCGCCTCTGATGCAGCTTCTGCTTTCTGTCGGGATATTTCTGCCTTTGCGATGCCGCGGTCGATGCTGGCTGCGGCATTTTCCCGCATTTCGTTGGTAATGTGGGTGTAGATATTCAGCGTGGTCTTGGCGGAGACATGGCCAATGATGGCGGACAGTGTCTTCACATCCATGCCGTGTTCCAGTGACATGGTGGCGAAGGTATGGCGCAGATCGTGAAAGCGCACCTTTTTGCAGTCTGCCCGTTCCAATATCTGCTGGAGCCGCTTGCGGACATAGCTGGGGTCGATGGGCTGGTTCGGCTTGATGCGGGACGGGAACATCAGCGAGGAGAATACTTCTTTCCGATATTCCCGCAGAAGTCCTACCATGACTGGCGGCAGGATGATCGTGCGAAACGCTGCTTTTGTTTTCGGCTCGCTGATGATATTCTTACCGCCAACCGGCGTGACCTGCTTGCTGATATGGAGTTCCCCTGTCTCAAAGTTCAGGTCATCCCATGTGAGTGCCAGTATCTCACCCCGGCGAAGTCCTGTGGTCAGCTCCAGCAGGAAGAGTTCGTACATCCCCTCCGCTTTGGCCTGTATCAGAAATCGCTGAATTTCTTCTTTGGACAGCACCTTCATTTCTTTCGGCTCCGGCGGCGGGAGCTTGACGCCGAGGATGGGATTTTTCTTGATCAAGCCATCCTTGACCGCCCTGTCCAGCGCCATCCGTATTACATGATAGCAGCTTCGCACCGACCGCTCCGCCATCTCCGGCCCCTTGCTGTCCCGATGTGTCTTTCTGCCGTTGGCCTTCATCTCGTTCAGAAACTTCTGGCAGTCTGCCTGCGTCAGCTTGTTCAGCGGGATATGCCCGAGACCGGGGATGGCGTGGACATAGATCCACTCCTCATAGCCCTTCTGCGTAGTGGGGCGGATGGATGGCTTGCAGTGATTTTCATACCAGTAATTCATCCAATCCCCAAACCGCATATCCGGAAGTCCTGCTCTTTTTCATGCGGGTGTAACCGCTGTTCGGCATGATGGGGTCTTCCGGGTAGATCGGGTTCGGGAATATCCACTGGGAGATGGATGTCCTTTTTCGCTCGGACAGCAGCTGCACCGTGCTGGGCGGCAGCTTAATGATCCTGCGTCCCGCACCGGTTTTCGTTTCGCCCACATAGTAACCGCCGCCCTCCTTGTTGTGGAGTGTTCTGCGGACGGTCAGCGTTCCTTTTTCCGCATCAAAGTCTGTCCACATAAGGCCGCACAGCTCACCCCGCCGCAGGCCGGTGGTGATCTCCAGATAGAAGAAGTCGTGCCAGTGCTCATCTGCCTTAATAGCTTCCATGAATCGTTCCAACTGTTTATCATTGAGGATAGTTTTTGCGGCAGTCACTTTCTTCGGCAGTGTCACATCGTCGGTGGGGTTCTTTACGATCAGGTGGCGGTCAACAGCTGCATTCAGCGCCTGATGCAGGACGCCGTGTATCCTGCGGACCGTGGTGGGAGACAGCGCCCCGCCGTCCACGCCGCCCTCCCGCTGCAGCTTTCGATACAAGGTCTGAACATCGGCAGCAGTCACCTTGCTGATTTGTTTGCTGCCAAGGGAGGGTTTGATATTTCGCTCTGCATACCCACGGTAGCCCTTGTATGTGGATGGCCGGACCGACGGTTCGGCACACTCCTTCAACCAGATGTCCAGCCACTCCCCCAGTGTCATGCGGCTGTCCTCCGTAAGTTCGGCACCGTCATACTCGACAATGCACCGATGCATCTTTTCCATCAGAGCCTTTTGCGTCTTCGCGGATACATAGTGGAAGATCGAGTCGCCGTTTTCCTTGTGTCCGACCACAATACGCCCTTCCCAGCGACCATCGTCACGCTTGCGTACCATGCCGTCACCGGATGGCCTGCGTTTCGCCATTTACAGTTATCCCTCCCGTCCGTTTTTCTTTGTATAGGCATTGCATTCCCTGCGCTGCCTGCAGCCTGTTTTACAAACACACCATACCGATAACCCTTTGCGAAAGCGAGAAGAATTATCGATGTCGATGCACTTTCTACGAAAGCAACAACAGTCGCGCCCATAGCTTTCACCACATGGTCTGCTGCCAGCTCTGCCCCCGGCTCAGCTTTTGTCCCAAGGCCAGTTTCTTCAGCGCCTCTCGATGCCGCTGCTTGCTCTCCGTCCATGCCGGCGGCGCAGGCAGCGGCGGCAAATCGTCTGCCTCCTCTATGGACCGACCCAGCCGAACCAGCTCGCCCATCCAGCCCTCCTCCGGCTCCGGCGTGTTGGGCCGGAAGCCCACCGCCTGTCGGTAGGCAAACAGCGTTTCCAAATTCTCCTTCAGAAATGTTTCATCGTGGAGGCTGCTGTCCCGGCACCACCGACCGTCAGGACAGACAAAGGTGATATGTTTCCGAGTGTCCGTCCAGATAACTTCATAGCCCTCGTACTCCATGTTTTCGGCGAAGCTCTCCCGGTCAGCGGCATATTCCAGTGCGTCGTTGATGGCTTGGATGAGATCCAGCTTCCAGCTGTCACCCCGCAGTCCCGCCTGGTACTCGCCGGGGCGCATCTGCTTTTTCCGAGTGCGCTTCTCCGGCGGCTCTAACACCTGCAACCCATGCGCCATGCAGATCTCATCATTGACCTGCCGGTGTCGCTGGAGATCCGCAGCGTTCTGGTGCAGCTTTTTGCCGTCCTTGCAGCTCACGCTGTTGACCACCAGATGATTATGAAGATGGTTTGTGTCCAAGTGTGTTGCCACGACTACCTCAAAATCCGGGAACTGCTTCTGCGCAAACTCCACGCCGATGGCGTTGACCCGCTGTGGCGTCAGCCCGTCCTCCGCCGGGAAGGATTGGACGAAGTGATAGAATTGTCTGCCATCCGTTTTTCGGAATTGCTGTTTGGTTGTCATTATTTCCAGGTACGATGCCCTTGCCACGCAGTTGTGTCCCGTCACCATCCATTGGTCGTCCAGCATGGTTTTGCAGGCCTGCGTCACATATTTCAGCACGCCCATCATCGTACCAGCCGTCTGTTTCTTGTTGCGTACTGCGGTGAAGATGGCCATTACTGCACCTCCCGGCTGATGCGCAGCAGCTTTTGGCAGAGATCTGCATAACCGTCTATGAGCTCGTCGCTTCTGAGGATCTGGATGCGTCCCATGTTTGCCAGTGTCGTGAGCTGGTTGAGGTTCCTGCCTTGGGCTTTCACTTCGGCGAGGATCTCATCCAGTCCGTCCACCCGGACGATCTCCTTGCCCAGCGCGCAGGTGATGATGTAATCGGTGACAGTCATTCCGGCTTGCTTGGCCTGATGCTAGATCAGGTCTTTGATGCCCGGTGTCATTCTTGCGGTGATGATCGCTGTTTTCTTTCTCTGCATTGAACTCCTTTCTCCCCCTTGGGGCCGGGGGTGCCGGGGCCTTGCCCCGGCGAGTGCGTCCGGCGTATAGCCGGACGCTATGCTTGCCCCACCGAAGGGTGGGAACTTTGCCCCTACGGGGCATTTCTGCCCTGAACGCCCCCACATAACTGCCCTCGCTGTTGTTGCTGCCTTCGACCGTAAAATCTCACACGGCGGCTTACAGCGGTGTACATGGCGGTACTTTACGCACTCCGCTCCCCTGCTGCCGGAGTGAACGTAGCGCCCAGCTTTTCGGCTCTTGCCTGTGCCCGCTGCCGTTCCATGGCTTGCCCCGCCTTCTCCATCTGGCGCTCGTAACAGAGGGCGAGGGCATTCTTAATCGGCAGGATGGTGTACCTGAGACAGCCGTTGCGCTTGAGACCGTCCTTGGTGATGATCTCCGTGCGCTCTGTTCGGATGAGCCCATGCTCCTCCGCCCGGCTCACCAGGGAAAACCGGGGGTAGTCCGCCCCCTTTTCCAGCCGAACAAAGGGGTAGCCCTTGTCGTCTTTTAACAGAATGTTATACCGGGGCATGTAGCGCTTGATCAGCGAGTTTTCTAGCACCAGGGCCTCAAACTCCGACCGCACCAAAATGGTGTCAAACCGGTCCACCTGGGACACCATCATTTTCGTTTTGCTGTTGTGGGAGGCGGTGTCCTGAAAATATTGGCTCACCCGGTTTTTCAGCTTTTTGGCCTTGCCCACATAAATAACCTGCCCGCCGCTGTCCATCATAAGATAGACCCCCGGCGCCAGCGGCAGGTCATTGGCCTTCTCCCGTAATTCGTCCTTGGTCACAGAGCCCCCTCCTTCCCGGCAAAAATCACATTGCGCCCTTAGTATACCACGCCCCGCCCCCGGGGCAAGAGCGGCCCCTCCCTTACAGGGAATGCAGATACACCTCCAAAAGCCGCAGAGCCGTCTCCTGCTGGGCCGGGCTGCAATGAGCCAGCCGCCGCAAAAGCTCCTCCTGCCGCAGGGCCACCGAGGACTGCTCCTCCGTCAGGATGTCGTCCGGGGAGACGGCTAAGGTCTGGCATATCCGCAGAAAGGTCTCTATCCGCATATTCACCCCGCCCCGCTCGATGTCGGCATAGGTGCGGTCCGAGAGCCCGGCCCGCTCGGCCACCTCTGCCTGGGTCAGCCCCAGCCGCTTCCGGGCCGCCAGCAGCCGGTTTCCAATGGTCATCATATCAAATAACAGCATCATTCTTCCACTCCTATATCATATATAGGAATTTTACCTCCTATATTCCTTGACAAGTAGGAAGAAAGGGTGTATTTTATAGGAAGAAAAGCTCCTATATGTAGGAGGAAAGGGTGGGAATATGCGTAGTAAATCTACTCGGATCATCTGTGGTAACTGCGAATACTGGACGGGGGGGCGTAGCTTAGGCCCGCTCAGCGAAAGCGGGGAGGCACAAACCGACCATAAGGGCTTCGGCAAGTGTCTGTGCCGGGAGAGCCGCTTCATAGACATTGAGCGCAAAAGTGACCAAAGATGCAAGAATTTCCACCGCTGGGCGGTGATTTGTCAAAAGCCATGATAAGAGGAAAACGGGCCGCCGCCCGCCGCCGCTGGCCCTTAATTATGCTGCTGGCGGTCCTGGCCTTGCTGGCCGCGCTGTTTTTCCTGCGTGGCCGCACCGCCCCGGAGCCGCCCGCCCCGGCGGAGGAGGATACCCCTGCCCAAATCGCCATTCCCGGCTACGAGGGCCTCACCCTGCAGGCCGGGGCCAAAAAGCAGTCCCTCCGCCTGCCTAACCCCGCAGAAAACCACTGCTACTTTCAGATTTCCCTGTATCTGGCGGATGATACCCTCCTTTGGCAGTCAGACCTCATAAAGCCCGGCAAAACCTCCGCCCCCATCACCCTCTCCCGGCCCCTGGACCCGGGCGCCTATCCCGGGGCCACCCTGCGCTACGCCTGCTTCCGCCTGGACCGGGAGAAAACGCCCCTCAACGGCGCCGAAACGAAATTGACCCTCTGGGTTCAATAAAAAATGAAAAGGAGAAATAACCATGAAAAAGCTCACCACCCTGGTGCTGGCCCTGGCCTTGGCCGCCTCTCTGGCCGTCCCGGCTTTCGCTGCCAACACCACCACCCTCACCACCACCGTCCCCGCCGCCACCTACACCCTGAACATCCCGGCGGACCAGGAGATTCCCTTCGGTGCGACAGAAACCAACATTGGCAGCATCAGCGTAACCGATGGCACAGGCTTTGCGGTAGGAAAGAATCTAAAAGTTACACTGACTTATGATGCTTTCACATCGGAAACCGTTGCTACAAAGATTCCCTTCGCTATGGGACTGAGATCATCACAATACACAACCAGTATCTACAAGACCGTTATTAAAGTGTCTGGTGAATCAATGATTTTTGAAGGAAAGGAAACAGGCGGCATTTCGGAATTTGTTACAATAACCGGGAAAAATACCGGAGTGAACCAAGGCAGTACATATAAAGGCGCGGCAGACCAGACCTATGTGAACATCTCCAGCACCGACTGGGGCAAGGCCCTGGCCGGCGACTACTCCGCCACCATCACCTTCACCGCCGAAGTGGTCTCCGGCTGAGGCGAAAGGCGGCCTGCATGAACAAGAAAACGGCCTCCCTGCTGCTGACCCTGCTGGCGGCTGTTTTGCTGGCCCTCCCGGCCCGGGCCTGGGCGGCGGACACCACCCTGACTATCCAGGTGCCCTCTACCCACACCCTGACCCTGGCCCTGGATGCGGGCATCCGGGTGACGATGGACGGCGTGTCCTATGAAAATGGAGACTGTATCACCGTCCCCCGGCACCAAAGCCCCACCCTGACCCTCCTCCTCCCGGCAGGGGCCGTCCTGGAAAAAGCCGACTACAACGGCCGGGATGTGACCCGGGCCTTGCAAGAAGGCCCCTACCGTCTGCCGTCCATGGAGTCAGACGGCCTCCTGACGGTGACGCTCCGGCCCGGAACTTCCCAGCCTGCCACCGGCGATACCGGCGCAGCTCTTTATGTCCTGTGCGCATCCCTGGCCGCCGGGGCTCTCCTGACCTTGGGCCGCAGCCGCAAGAAACACTCATAAAAAATGCACGGAAAGGAAACGGTTCATGTTCATAGGTACACAATGTGACCTATGGGGCAAACCGGACGGTACAGGG
>ERZ836441.1479-NODE-1479-length-22400-cov-4.864399_pt1 | contig 22400 bp, 19 predicted proteins | sample MGYA00519686_ERZ836441 | MGnify/ENA primary metagenome ERZ836441 (study PRJEB31850, sample SAMEA3708800) | human gut metagenome | biome: human gut; feature: human-associated habitat; material: faeces | place: China | collected 2014 ... | reverse complement strand
TCCGGGGAAACACTGTGCGCGACCGGGCTTCCAAGTAAACATAATAATCCGGTGTATCCTGTGATATGTTTTGACATAATCCATATTCCTTTCCGCGTATCAAGATTTGGCGATTGCTTCCCGCCTGAATATAAAAAATATTATACACGATTTAAAGTGATAAAGCAAAGACTATTTTTTATGTTTTAGCAGGAGGTTTGTCTGTACTTACAATAATGTTTTCAGTATACTCAAAACCCCGTCCTCTTCATAAGAAGGGCAGACTTTTTTGGCGGCTTTCTGTACTTCTTCCCTTGCATTTGCCACTGCATAGCTGACACCAGCACTTTTCAGCATCTCAATATCATTAATGTTATCCCCAAATGTACAGGTTTCTTCCGGAGTAATCCCCAGATATTCCTGTAAAAATGCAACGGCTGATTTTTTATCCGCACCGTGTGGTGTACAGTCCATCCATTCTTTACCAGCACATGCCATATTCACCTTGTCCTTCCAGTATGGTGTAAAGACAGGTGCGCATTTTTCTTCACAATGATCTGTGTTATATATGGCAATCTTCATAATCTGTTCGCCCGCAAAGTTTTCTGCCAGATCCGGTACTTCTCTGATGTCATATCCATAGGAATCCCGGAGCCATCGGAACATCGGTGTATTCGCGTTTTCCGCATAACTTCTGTTCGGACTGGAAATAAAATAATCACATCCCGGCATTTCCTTTTTGGCCATACGGGCCATGTTTTTCCATATCTCATCTGACAATGTATGCACCTTCAGGATTTTTTCAGATGTACGGATCAGGGTCCCTCCATCTGAAATATAAGAAATGATATCTTTTACCGGAGCAAACAACTGCTTTTCACTGCTGTACTGCCTGCCGGAGCATGCTACAAAATGTATGCCCTTTTCTGTCAGTTTCCTTATTACATCCATATACTCCGGGTTAATGTCCAAAGTTCCATCTTTTACAAGTGTTCCATCAATATCTGATACGATAAGCTTTATCATAAGAATTCCCCTCTTCTTTTCTTCATTACTCAAAAACTATTGCAATATGCTAAAATCCGGGCTATATATATAATCTTCCGGAATTGTTCTCTTTTTTAACAGACCCGCCAGGTAAATCGGACAGTAAAAAATCTGATCTTTCATTTCAATGTTTTCATTACATAATACGATTGCCTGTTTGATCTCGTATGACTTATTCTGCATGACATTATTTAAAGCCGGATGTCTCATATAGTTTTTTCCGGATTTCACTTCTATCGGAAGCGGATATCCTTCATATTCTATCACAAAATCAAGCTCTCCCTGTTTTTTACTGTTAAAATAGTAAAGTTCAAAACCATGAGCGTAAAGTTCCTGTGCCACTGCATTTTCATAAATGGAGCCAAAATTGATATCCACTTCTTTATTCAGTATTCTGATCTGCAGACCATCGGCATACATTGCAGCCAGCAAACCTACATCTGATAAAAATAACTTGAACAGGTTTGTCGATTTTGACAGAAGCAACGGAATTTCCGGTTCCTGAACACAATAGGTTGGCAGTGCAACTCCAGCCTCCTTCAACCATATAAAACTATTTTCGTATCTTGAAAACTTAAAATTTTCATTCAGATTTTTCAAAATAAATCGTTTATTTTTGCTGTTCAATTCGCTCGGAATCAGCTGAAAGATTTCTTCAAGATATAATTTGTGCTCCGGATCATATCGCGATATATCTTTCTTGTAAAGCTGAATGATTCCCTTCTGCACCTGCATAACTTCATTCAGATTGTTTGTATCTAAGTACCTCTGTACAGCGGCTGGCATCCCACCCACAATCAGATACAATCGAAATAATTCCATCATTTTCTCATGAATCAATGGATCTATCGGCGTTCTTTCTTCAAAACATTTCTGCAGATTGTCCATTACTCTCTGTGAAACGCGATTTGCTCTGCAAAATTCAAAAAAATTCATCGGAAACATTTCATAAATGGACATATATCCTACTGGAATGGAACGAATATCCTTCAATTCTACTCCCAGAAGTGAACCACTTAAAATATATCGAAAGCTCCCTTCTTCCACAAGAAATTTAATCGCAGTAACAATTTCTTTGCATTCCTGCACCTCATCAAAAAATATCAAGGTCTTTCCTTTTTCCATTGGAACATCTGTTAACGCCGATATACGAAGCAAAATGTCTCTGCTGTCTGAAGCATTTTCAAAAAGTGTAACCGCTGATGGCATTTCAAGAAAGTTAATTTCTATGACATATGGGAAATTTTCTTTTGCAAATTCTCTGATACAGTATGTTTTGCCAACCTGTCTTGCCCCTGTTATCATTAACGCGGACTTTTTTTCTGTCTGAAAAAAATCCTTAATTTTTTCTTCAATTTCCCTGTATAACATTGCTCTCACTCCCTTTTATTCAGGCTATTCTGCGCTTCCGCTACATATAGTATGACACATTTCCAATTATATAACAATATTTTTGTCCGTTTTTTCAATGTTTTTTTGCTTATTTTGTCCGCTTTTTCTCATCATTTTTAACATTTTTGTCCGTTTTTTCCATAATGGTAAAGAAAAAGACTGTACACCGTCGCGCAATGCGTCAGTGCACAGTCCTTTATAAGCTTATTCAGAATCGGTCTTTACTGATCAGATTCCAAGTTTTTCTTTCATGTAGTCTACCGGAGTATCTTTTCCAGTGTAAAGTTTTATTGCAATCAGAGCCTGGAACAGCATCATGCTCATACCATTGTAAACTCTTTCACATCCTGCTTCTTTGGCCTGTTTCATCATAACAGTTTCACGTGGTGCATATACAGTATCTGTTACGATCAGGTCTTTCTTGAAGAAAGAAGGATCCGGAATGTTGGAAAGGTCTTCGAGTGGATGCATTCCTACACCTGTTGCATCACAGAACAGATCTGCTGCATGCATTTTTTCTTTGAGAAGATCATGATCTGCAAGATCGTTCATTGTAGCTTTGCAGTTTGTGTTCTTGTTGATCAGGTCAACGATTTCTTCTCCACGGCTATAGAATTTATCTTTGATGTTGAAGATTTCAATCTCAGCGATTCCGTCAAGAGCTCCGCGTACTGCGATTGCTGTTGCAGCTCCACCGGTTCCGATCAGAACCATCTTCATTCCTTTAAAATCAATGCCTTCTTCTTTGAGTCCCTGCCAGTATCCCATACCGTCAGTGTTGTAGCCTTTGAGTTTTCCTGTAACCTGTCCGTTTTCATCACGCATGTTTACAACCGTGTTGATGGCACCGCATAATTTGGCAGCTTCATCAACTTCGTCCAGATATTTGTGAACAACTGTTTTGTTCGGCATGGAGATGTTGGAACCAAGCATTTTGAGCGCACGGATACTCTGAACAGCATCTTTCAGGGAATCATTATCTACTTCGAATGCAAGCTGGATAACGTCATCGCCGTTTTTGTCATATGCAAGGTTGTGAGTTGTCGGTGACTGTGTGTGACGGATCGGGTAAGCCATTAATCCTACTAATTCTGTATGTCCTGTAATGTTTGGCATGATTTTTTCCTCTTTTCTTTTAATGAAATTATATATATTCTGATACCAACGACTTGGATCTTTGCTCCCTTAGTATCATTTATTCAAGTGGCTCTAAGTGCAGATAACCCTGAGATTCAAGTACGTTCAGGATCGCACGACCTTCCATGGTACCTTCCATAATACGGCGGGCACGTACAGAATCACCAATTGTATATACATAAGTTTCTGTATCTTTAAATGCCTCTTCAAGTCCCGGAAGTACCGGATTGTTAGAACGCATTCCAAGGCAGTTGAAGCCAAGATCGAATTCCATATCCTTGATCTGACCATCCGGAAGTTTTACTGTGAATGCATTTTCTTTTACTTCCTGAAGTGCTGTGTTTACATATTCCTTAACACCATACTTATCGTGTGTCTCACGCATGGAACATTTGGTGATCGGATCTGCAAGCATACCGATCTGAGGAAGCATATCAATGATCGTACACTCTGCTCCGCGAGGTGCAAAATATTCAATCACGTCAAGTCCGACAGATCCACCGCCGACTACAACGACTTTTTTGCCCTGACAGGCTTCATCCGGGTATTTTCCTGCATTCAGGTTGTTGATCATATCAAAGATCGTAGCCACATTTCCGGCTTCGATGTTTTCTTTAAGGCCTTTGATCGGAGGTACAAGCGGTACGGAACCCGTTGCATTTACAACGATGTCCGGTTTGAATTGTTTTACTTTCTCAACAGTTGCCTCTGTGTTCAGGAAAACATAAAGATTTTTCAGTCTTGCAGCACGTGCTTCCAGATATTTCGGGAAATCTTTCATACGAGTCTTGCTCGGAAGATCAGAAATAAATGTAGAAAGACCGCCAAGGTGATCTTTTTTCTCCAGAACAAAAACATTACATCCAACTTCAGCAGCTGTACATGCTGCTTCCAGTCCGGCTGTTCCGCCACCTACTACTACAACATTGCAGTTTTTGTTGACTTTGAGTGCTTTATAAATATCGCCTTCCGGTACAGCCGGGTTGACGGTACAACGGATCGGACGGTTTACGCCGATACGGTTTCCTGCACATCCAACATTACATGAAATACATTTACGAAGAATATCTTCTTCTCCGTTCTCGACTTTCTTAACCCAATTCGGCTCTGCGATCAGACCACGTCCCATTCCGACGATGTCCACATCCCCACTTTCGAGAACTTTCTCAACGATCTTCGGATCACGATAGTTACCAGCATTGATGACCGGTTTCTTAAATTTGTCTTTTACGGCTCTTGCCATATAGGATCTCCAGCCATCCGGAAGGAAGTTGGAGTCGATCTGGTACTGAAGAGACGGATTCAGTCCACAGGAAACATCATACATATCTACGAACTCATCCAGATATTCCAGATATTCCAGTGTATCTTCCAGAGTGTTTCCACCCGGTACTCTTTCTTCAGCAGAGATACGAACGATGATCGGGAACCATGGTCCTACATTTTTACGGACCTCTTCGAGTACCATACGTGGGAAACGAAGACGGTTTTCTACAGAACCTCCGAACTCGTCTGTTCTCTTATTATAATAAGGAGAGATAAACTGGCTCATCAGATAAGAATGTCCGCAGTGGATCTCGATTGCATCAAATCCAATTGCCTGGACACGCTTTGCAGCCTCTCCATATTTTTTAACAGTTGTAAGGATTTCTTCTTTTGTCATCGGACGCGGAACTTCTCCGCCGACCTTTGTCGGGATGTTTGAAGAAGAAACGGTTTCCATTCCGGTTCTTGCGGAAGAAGCAGATGCTCCGGCATGGTTTACCTGAATTGCTACAGTCGCACCATTTTTATGAAGGTTTTCTACGAGCTGATAATAACGTGGCATAAAACTGTCATGGTCGATACGGATCTGACTTGTACCATTAGAGCCTGCCGGATACTCGATGTTGGCATTCTCCAGAATGATAAGACCTGTGCCGCCTTTTGCACGAAGTGAGTAGTAATTCATATGACGGTTACTCATCTCACCGCTTGTTTCACCGTAGTTGGTTCCCATCGGAGTCATTGCAATACGGTTTTTAATAGTAGTTCTTTTAATCGTAATTGGTTCAAAAATCTTTGGGTAATCACTCTTCATGAAATATTCTCCTATTCATTCATAAATAATAAAATATGATATTCACATGAGTGGCAATCCTTTGTTTGTGACACAATTATCATAACTCTTTGTATTAAAAATTAACAATATCTTTCAGATAAACTTTTGATACGTTTTCGGTATCATTCGCATCTTCTGCCTGCTGCTCCTTCATATAATTGATAAAACGCTCTACAGCCGGCAGACGATAACGGTCTTTCATCCAGAACATAAACACCTGACGATAGATCTGCAAACCCTTTAATTTGTGGATATTGATACCATCTGCATCCAAAAGAATATCTGTCTGTGGCATCAGGGCAATTCCGAAGTTCTCTCTTACCAAAGACACGATAGAATATTCATCCGGACATTCTACGATCGTATTTGGTTCGATCTGGTATTTTCTGTATAAATATTTTGCATACGTTCCCATCCAGGATTCTTTCTCATAACCAATCACGGGATAATGATTCATCTCTGAAAGTGGCACTTCCCGGATTCCGGCAAGCGGATGCTTCTTTGGTGTAATGATCACCAGCTCCTGTGCACTGAGTGGAAAAAATTCCATATCCTCTTTTTTCAGATAACCCCCAAATCCGATATCCAGTTCTCCAGTACGCACTTTCGCAGCGATTGCCGGTGTATGATTCTGCCAGAAATTAAAAACTACGTTTTTATTTTCTTCTTTATCCAGAAATTCTCTTACCTTATGTGGAATATAATGGCCCGCAAGCGGAAAAATATAACCAATATCAATTTTGCCGCCATCCGCAGAAAGCTCCTGCATTTTACCCACTGCCACATCGCAGTCTGCTGCGATCCGGTCTGCATGCTCCAGAAAAAGCTGTCCTGCCTTGGTCAGTGTCACTCCCCTGCCTTTTTTTTCAAATAAAGCTACCCCAAGTTCGCTTTCCAGTACTGCCATCGAGCGGCTCAGAGACGGTTGTGATATATAAAGTTCCTCTGCTGCCTGGTGATAATTTTCCAGTCTTGCCACTTTCTGAAAATACAGAATCTGATTTAGTGTCATTACCTTCTCCTCCTGTATAATATACCTCTTATTCTGCAGTATTACCCGTTACTGTTTGTACCATCTACAGCAACCTGATCTTTCCTATTTTCCTTCCTTATATAAATAGCTAAAATTTATCAGTTATTATACCATATTAATGCATTCAATGCATTAGTTTTCCACTTTAAAAGCATTAGACTACATGCATTGTTCCTGTTACAATACAATTAAATGTTATTTTTTTAACACAATGTAACCCGGCATTTCTGATGTTTGTGACAGAACAAAAAGAAAACCGAAGAAAACTACTGTTCACTCCGTTCAAAGTTACCCGTGAACAGTAACAGCACAATTACTTTAGGAAAAGGAGAATAACATGAACAAAAAATACCTGCCAAGTGCATTGATTTTGTACTTAAACTACTTCATCCACGGTGTTGGATGCTCTATTCTGGGACAGGCTGTTATCAAAGACGCTCTCGCTACCGCATGGGGCGTTGAGGCAATGGCGATCACAGCGATCTCTGCTGCTCTCGGTCTTGGACGACTGATCGCGCTTCCGTTTGCCGGTCCTCTTTCAGACAAACTTGGACGTCGCATTTCCACAGCAATCGGCAGTGCTTCCTATGCAATCTACCTGATCGGTCTTGCCCTTGCATTTAACGCAGGCACAAGCGGTGGTTACACGATTGCTTATGTATGTGCAATCCTTGGTGGTATCGCAAACTCATTCCTTGATACAGGTATCTACCCTGCAGTTTCCGAAATCATCTACAAAGCACCTGGTGTTGCAACCATGGGAATCAAATTCTTTATCGCAATCGCTCAGATGCTGCTTCCATTCGTACTTGGAGCAACCGTAGCTACAACTGCTGCAGGACTTACTTCCTACAACCGTCTGTTCTATGGATGTGGAATCATCTACCTTGTACTCTTCGTACTGGTATTCCTCTTCCCATTTCCAGACGCAGACCAGATGGCAGCAGGTAAAAAAGAAGGACTTATCGACAGCCTGAAACACACACACTTCTCCTTCGAATCCATCGCAATGATCCTGATCGGTTTCACATGCACAGGTACTTTCCAGCTGTGGCTGAACTGTGCACAGAACTTTGCAAAAGAAAATGTAGGCTGGGCTGACCCGTCTATCATGCAGACTTATTATTCCGCAGGAACACTGATCGCACTTGTTGTGACAGCACTCCTCACAAGAAAGATCAAAGATGTTCGTTTTATTGTAATCTATCCGGTTATCTGTCTTGCAACTCTGATCGTTGTTCTGACAGGTCAGAACCAGACACTGATGATCGCAGGTGCATTTATCATCGGATGGGCAGGCGCAGGTGGACTGCTCCAGATTGCTACCTCTGTATGTAACATGCTCTTCCCTAAGATCAAAGGTACGGTAACTGCTCTGGTTATGATCGCATCCTCTCTGTGTAACTACACGATCCTGACAGCAGCATCCAAAATGCAGCCATCTCAGGTTATGATCATGAACATCGTACTTACAGCAGTTGGTGTTGTACTTGGTCTGTTTGTAAACATCCGTTACAAAAAAATGGTTGAACTCGCAGAAGCTGAGAACTAAAATGAGAACCAGGGGCGAAAAGTCCAATAGCTGTTCGTGCTTGCACGATAAGGCATCTGGACTTGGAACCCGTCGTAATCATTATATAATAGAAAGGAAACTCATCATGAATACAGTTAAAATCCGTGATATCGAAATCGGTGCAGGTGCACCGAAAATCATCGTTCCGATCGTTGGTATTACAAAAGAAGATATCATTGAAGAAGCCAAAACTTTTGATTCTATCCCAGTTGATGTTGTTGAGTGGCGTGCAGACTGGTTTGAAGGTGTTTTTGATTTTGCAAAGGTTGAAGATGTATTGAAAGACCTTCGTACAGTTCTTGGTAACATCCCACTTCTCATGACTTTCCGTACTTCCAAAGAAGGTGGAGAAAAAGCAATCGAGCCGGATGCTTATGCAGAACTCAACATCAAAGCAGCTCAGACCGGATATGTAGATCTCATTGACGTTGAGATCTTCACAGGTGATGAGATCGTTAAAAAGATCATCGACGGAGCTCATGCAGCAGGTGTTAAGGTTATCGCTTCCAACCATGACTTCTTCAAAACTCCTGCTAAAGCAGACATCATCTATCGCCTCCGTAAGATGCAGGACATGAATGCAGATATTCCAAAGATTGCCGTTATGCCACAGAACAAAAAGGATGTTCTGACTCTTCTGGCTGCAACAGAGGAAATGGCAACAAATTATGCTGACAGACCGATCATTACCATGTCTATGGCAGGTACTGGCGTGATCAGTCGTCTCTGCGGTGAAGTATTTGGTTCTTCCATGACATTTGGTGCCGCTAAGAAAGCATCTGCACCGGGACAGATGGGAGTAAATGATCTGAATACAGTCCTTGGACTTCTTCACAATGCAATGTAACATATAATATATTTACTTCTTGAAAACACCGGTATTTTTATTTAAAATAGAAATATCGGTGTTTTTATAACTGCAAAGCGTTGAACTGTTACAGTCACATTACCATCTATACTTATTTTAAGGGAGGTCCTTCATGAAAAAAATACTTCACTGGCTGGACGAGAATCTCGAAGAATTTATCCTGGTCATCTTCCTGATTGCCATGACACTGATCATGGGGATTCAGATATTCTGCAGATATGTTCTTGGAATGTCCCTGTCCTGGTCCGAAGAACTTACCAGATATCTCTTCATCTGGTGTGGATTCTTGAGTGTAAGCTACTGCAGCAAAAAATGCCTTTCTATTAAGATCGAGCAATTTGTCGCAATTTTTCCACGCCGCGGAAAAGCAATCTTCAAAGTAGTGAATCACACCTTCGAGCTGATCTTTTTTATTTACATGATTCCGTTTGCTTATTCTTATATGATGTCTTCTGTTCACAGCGGACAGCTTTCACCGGCATGCGGCATTCCGATGTACTATGTACAGGCCGCACCTCTGGTTTCTTTTGTACTGGTCGCATTCCGTGTCCTGCAGCGCTGGATCATTGAGTTCCGTGTTGCAAGAGGTGAAAATGTATTTGACCCGGCACATCCGGAACGCAATACCCCAGAATCCTTTATCCAGGCAAATGCAGAATCCCACAACGAACCTGCTCTGGAATCAGGAATCGATAACCGCATCAACACGATCAAAAATTCAAATGAGGAGGAACACTAAATGCCAGTTGTAGTTTTATTTATTATCTTTGTTGTCTTACTGGTCATCGCAGTTCCGGTATCCATCACCCTTGGAATCACATCTGTTCTTCCGTCTGTGTTTGATCCGTCCTTTACTGTTGGTGCCAAATATCTGATTCGTGCCATGTTTGGCGGTCTGGACTCCTTCCCGCTCCTGGCAGTTCCAATGTTTGTCCTTTCCGGTATCATCATGGCCAAGGGCGGTATTTCCAAAAAGCTGTTTGATGTTTTTGCCTATTTTCTTGGCAAATTCACTGCTGGTATGCCATGTGCCGTAATCGTCACCTGCCTTTTTTACGGTGCGATCTCCGGTTCTGCTCCGGCAACGGTTGCCGCAGTTGGAAGTATGACGATTCCAATCCTGTCCCATCTTGGTTATGATCTGACATTTTCTACCGCAATCGTTGCAGTGGCTGGTGGACTCGGTGTTATCATTCCGCCTAGTATTCCATTCATCATGTACGGCATGGCATCGGGTGCATCTGTCAGTGATCTGTTTCTTGCCGGAATTATCCCAGGACTCATGATCGGAGCCCTGCTCATGCTCTATGCGATCTATCACTGCAAACGCTACGGTGAAGACAAAGAAAAAATCCATGCAGAGGTACAGATGCTTCATGACAAAGGGCTTCTGAAAGTGCTCAAAGAAAGCTTCTTTGCACTGTTAAGCCCGGTCATCATTCTCGGATGTATCTACACAGGTGTTGCTTCTCCGACAGAAGCTGCTGTTATCTCCGTATTTTATGCCCTGATCATCAGTCTGTTCGTATACAAGAGCATTAAGCTCCGTGATATCTGGCCGATCCTTGTAGAAGCGATCCGTACTTTTACACCGATCCTGTTCATCCTGGCAACCTCTACTGCCTTCTCCAGAGTACTGACTCTGATGCAGGTACCGCAGACCGTCAGCGAATTTATCCTGAACAATTTCCACAGTCCGGTTGCAATCCTGCTGATCATTAATCTCTTCCTGCTGATTGTAGGAATGGTCATGGATACCACACCGGCAATCCTGATTCTGACACCGATCCTGCTTCCGATCGTGCAGGCTATCGGTATGAATCCAATCCAATTTGGTGTAATCATGGTTGTCAACCTTGCCATCGGATTTGTAACTCCACCAATCGGAGTCAATCTGTTCGTTGCAAGTTCACTGACAGATGTGCCGGTTATGCAGATTGCAAAAAAAGCCCTGCCAATGATCGCATTTTTCCTGGCAGCGCTACTCCTGATCACTTTCATACCGGCAATCTCTATCGGAATCTTATAGGAGGAAAGACATGAAAAAATTTACTACATGCAATACATCCGATAAGAAAAAGCGTCACATCCTCCGTATGCTCCCGGTGCTGACTGTGGCTGGTGCTTTGAGCATTGCCCTTACAGGATGTGGTACTTCTTCTGAAGATGAAGTACAGCGCTATTCCTGGCCACTGGCAACCGCCAGCCCGGAAGACACTGTTACACAGATCTTTGCAGAAAAGTTTGCCGAGGAAGTCGCAGATTTAAGCGATGGCAAAATGAAGATCCAGGTATACGCGAACTCCACACTCGGTGGTGACCGCGACCTGCTTGAAACCTGCTCAGATGGAGATATCCCGTTTGTCGTGCAGAATACTGCACCTCAGGTTTCTTTCATGAGTGACCTGGCAGTCTTTGATCTTCCATGTGTTTTTGATTCTCTTGACGACTGTCGTAAGAAGATCGATGACCCGGAATTCTACAGCCTGATCAGTGATGTTTACACCGACGGCGGCTATCATCTTCTCGGTATGGCAGACCAGGGTTTCCGTGTCATGAGCACAAACAAAACAGTCAATAGCTTCGCAGATTTCAAAGGTCAGAAGATCCGTACTATGGAAAACAGTTATCATCTGGCATTCTGGAAGGCACTCGGTGCAAACCCGACTCCAATGAGTTTCAGTGAGGTTTATATCGGTCTTCAACAGCATACGATCGATGCGCAGGAAAATCCATATGAAGTTATCGTTTCCAACAACTTATATGAACAGCAGGATTATGTGGTCGAGACCAATCATCTTCCGCATCTGATCTCTCTGATCGTCAACGATGATTTCTTTAAGGATCTTCCGGAGAATGAACAGGATATCATGACAGAAGCCGCACAACTTGCAACAGAATACGCAAGAGAACAGTCCGATGCACGTATCGCAGACAAGATCGCAACGATTGAAGAAAGTGGCACACAGATCATTACATTGTCCGATGAGACACGTAAAGAGATCCGCGAGGCATCACAAGGAGTGTATGAAGCGATTCGCAAAGTGATTCAACCTGAAATATATAATGCATATATGGATAAAGAATAATACCAGCGATGAGATGTAAAATTACGTATCCTATCTGTTTTATACAGGCTGTTGAAAAAATCCGGATATACTAAGAAAAGAAAATCCTACAAAAAACGCCCCACAAAATGACAAACTCGCTGTCGCTCAAACAGTGTCATTTTGTGGGGCAAAGTAGTATTTTATTTCCTAAGTATATCTACGAATCTTTTCAAGGCCTGTACAACCCAGACAGGATACGTTTTTTATCCCTCATTCGTGGTAGTTATTCTTATGGGGAACCGGACAGCGGCTGCGCCGTTAGCCATAGACTGGAGGCGCAGGCACGCTCTTTTCCCATTTGAACAGTATTTCAAATGTAAAGTAAAAAACGTCTCATAGATGTTTATCAGGCCTGAAAAGATCTGTCAGAAGTACTTAGTGAAGAGAATTCTACTTTGCTTCGAAAAATGGCACTGTCTGAGCGACAGCGAGTTTGACATTTTTCGAAGTGGTTTTTGTAGAATTATCTTCTCTTAGTACTTCCAGATCTTTGAACTAGCCTGTAAGAACAGCTATGAGACGTAATTAGTTTATATTTTATACTGTGACTTTCTCATTATTTCACATTAAGGTATACATCCTCATGTGTATGGAACCCTCCATCTATGACCACTTCATCCATATTCTCTTTCGTCACAGCCACCGGCGTGATCTTATAATACGGAATCTCATATTCTCCATCATTGGTCGTCTCGGTAACAGGATATTCACAGTCAGCTGACCCGATATCCTCCCCATTTCCAAGCATCACCGCCAGTGTCGCCGCCGTAGATGCCTCCTGCTCGATCGGCTTATACACCGTCATGGTCTGGGTTCCTTCTACAATACGCTGGCATGCAGCCAGTTCTGCATCCTGTGCGACAACAGCGACCTGTCCGGCAAGGCGGTTTTCGGACAAAACTTTAACTACCTGACTTGCCAGATCGTCATTACCACACATAACACCAACAATATCATCCGTCACTTCCAGCCCCTTGTTTACATGAGTTTCCGCTATTTCTGCAATCCAGTTATCACAATAACCGGAGTAAACGATATTAAGCTTACTATCCACCAGTGCATCTTTAAATCCCTTCTCAACTTCCTCAACATTTTTATCTGTCGGTGATCCATAAATCGCAAAGATATTTCCGCCATCCGGGCAGGCTTTTTTCAGGGCTTCACCCATCAGTGTTCCAACCATCTCATTGTCGATCGTAATATACAGATCCGCATTTACATTGGGAATGATACGGTCATAGCAGATTACACAGATTCCTTTGCTTTTTGCTTCTTTTACCACATCATATAATGCATCGCCATCAATTGGTATAATAATGATCACGTCCATTTTTTTCTGGATGAAGTACTCAATCTGAGAAATCTGTTCCTCCACTTCTCCTCCGGCCACCTGCACATTTACTTCTGCCCCAAGACTCTGCGCTGTAGACACAAACATATCACGGTCACGCAGCCATCGTTCAATTACAAAAGAATCAAAGCTAAGTCCAATCTGCAGTTTATCCTCTTCTGTTGTATGTGCTGTTTCCGTCTCCACACTCTGCTTTCCACATCCTGTAAGCATCAGTGCAAGCACTATCCCGATTATAAGAAAAATGCCTGTTTTCTTTTTCATTTTCCATACCTCGTTTTATATTCACTTGGTGTCATATCTGTCTGTTTCTTAAAAATCCTGCTGAAATAATTCGGATCTGTATAACCACTCCGGATCCCGGCTTCTTTAATACTGATATCCGGCTGAGCCAAAAATTCCTTAGCTTTTTCTATCCGCACCTTCGTCACATATTCAATAAAGTTTTCTCCGGTCTCTTCTTTAAAGATCTTGCTGAAGTAATAAGGGCTGATATTTACAATGCCAGATACATCATCCAATGAGATGTCTTTATTATAATTCTCCTGGATATACAGCATCGCTTTCTTTGCAGCAGAATTGGACTGGTCTTCCTTCTGATCCCGGATTGCGCGGCAGGCATTCACCATCTTGTCCAGAAACCATTTTCGCAGTTCTTCATACCCTGTACATGCCATGGCTGCATCAAGATAATCGCGTCGATAGCTAAATCCATAATTGATCGCGCCTGCTTCAAATGCTTTTTTCTCACCCCAGATAATATATTCCAGGGTCTTCAGCCGGATGTTATTCATGTCGTCTGCATAATGTGCCACCATCCAGTCAAAAAACACATTTATCTCCTGGATACATTCTTTTTCTTTTCCCTCTTCCAGATAACGGAAAATATTTTTTTCCATCTCTACCGGAAATTCCTCATCATACACACCATTCTGGGAAAGATCTTCGATATGTATCACACGGCTCTTGCTTCCATTCAATGCACGCAGTGCCTCACGATAAGAGCGCTCCATCTCCTGCATTTCCCGTACTCTTCCGATTCCGACACGAAATTTCGCTTCGATACGATCTTCTAATCGGGTAATCAGGCTTCGTGCCTGTTCAACCAGATCGATTCTTTCTTCATATGGATTCTCAGACAGTGCACACGGAACCACGATTGGAATACGATTGGACATGATCGATCCCACTGCACAGGAAAAAGAAGATTTTACGATATCTCTCAATTCCGCATAAAAGTCCTGTGCCTTAACATTCATTCCAACCGGGCTTACCAGCCTTCCATTCTCATAAGACTGTCCAAACTGAATGATCATAACATAGCCCTGTTTTTCCTCAATATCCAGAAGCTGTTGGTAATAGTCTGCCACCTGCATCTCCTGTTGGAAAAGAAGGCTTCCAACAAAACTGTTTTCTACGACCGGAATGACTGTTTCCAGTTTTTCCTGTATTCTCAGAAGGTTACTTCGCTGATTTCTTTTTGTATCAACTTTTGCTGTGGCCTCTTCCACTGCTGCAATGATCTTGGCCTTTGAGATTGGCTTTGTCAGATATCGCTCGACTCCCAGATCAATTGCTTCTTTTGCATAATCGAATTTGTCATAGGCCGATACAACATAAAACAGAGCTGTTGTATTAAATTTTCTTATTTCTCGCATAGCCTGTATTCCATTAATACCAGGCATATGAATATCCATAAATACGATATCCGGATGAAAAGTCTCCGCGATCTCTGTTACGGCTCTTCCTGTTTTGGCAGTTTCTACGATACATGAATCCCCAAATGTACTGGATATAACATTCTTAAAGGCTTCCAGCATGATTCCTTCATCATCTGCAACTAAAATTCGATACATTCTTCTGTCTCCCCTTTGTTATGCAATATTTCCACATTATTCTCATTCCAGTTCATCTTTATACACAGGAAGGATGATATGAACTCTGGTCCCTTTCCCTGGTCCGTCACTTTCAATCGTAAACAGATTTTCTTCTTTATAATACAGCTGTAGTCTGTCAATTACATTCCGAACAGCAATTCCCGTGGAAAAACGGTCTTCTTCATTCTGATCTGCGCGTCCGGCCATAACCCTGGCTATCATTTCTTCTGTCATTCCCGCACCATTGTCGCTTACTGTAACATCCAACATCTCACCATTTCGGTGAATTTCCATACGGATCCATCCCGTTTCCATACAGTCATGAATTCCATGCTGCACTGCATTTTCAACCAGTGGCTGCAGAATCATACTCGGAATACGAATATTATCAATACCTTCATCCACTTCCTTAATATAGGTGATATCTCCGGCAAAACGGACATTCAGGATATAAATGTAGTTATCTACCGCCCCAATCTCCTCCCAGAGCATGGCGTCTTCTTCCATCTTACGTACATTATAACGGAAAAAATCTGCCATCTTTTCAAGAAAAATTCCTGTATTATCCGCATCCCCCATCATGGCAAGCTGTGCACCTGCATTCAGACTGTTAAACAAAAAATGCGGATTGATCTGCGCCTGAAGGTATTTCAGCTGAGCCTCCTTCAGATGGGTTTCCATAAGAAGCTCCCGTTCCTTCATCTGTGCCTGACGTTCCATGCTTTCCTTAAGCTGCTCAATATTCTGCCGGATACTTTCCAGCATCTGGTTAAAACTTCGTGTTACAACACCAACCTCATCTTCAACAACTACCGGAAGCTGAGGTACATTTAAGTTACCCTTTGCAACTTCATGCGCTGTATTGGACAATGCTGTAAGTGGACGGATCATATTACGGACAAGAAGCGTTGTGACTGCAAGACCAAGTGCATATACAACCAGCATAACGAAAATACAGAGTTTATAGAGTACATTCATTGCTAAGAGCAGCAGCTGGTAATTTGCCGAGTTCGTTTTAAATCGTAAATTATTCAGCTTATAAATATAGACATTGATATATTCATAAAGCTCATTTTCATCTTCGTAGGAAGTTTTGTATTTTTCTACATTTCTTCCTCGTTTTGCCTGAACCGTCTCATTTGTCTGTTCCAGATAACTTTCTGACATTCTCCGGATATTTTTTTCCAGCATTTTCACTTCATTATCCAGATTTCGGTCATTCAGTTCTTCGATCAGATTCTTGTAATTCTGTTCATAACGATAATAATTTTCCAGAGCCTGTGTGCTCTTGGTATTTAAATATTCATAAACCGTACTCTCTACCTGCTCCAGCGATTCCGAGAGTTCATTCACAGCCGTATTACTGGAAAAGACTGCATCAATTCTTGTAACCGCTGTATGAATCTGCTTAAAGATAAACACATTGATTCCCAGCGCAAACACAAGAACCAGAAGCATAACTCCGCTCAGTCGGGTCTGTATAGAGTTTTTTACGGAAGATATCTCTTTTCCCTGTCTCATTTCTCATCCTCCGTCCTGTAATCCTTTGTATTCTCCTTTGTGATCACATGCTGGTTTACACTATAATAGTTATTACTATGTCCAAGTGACAGATACTCATCCAGTGCATTGACGCTGTATCGGCCAATCTCGTCCATATCCAGAGCAATCGCAGAAGAAATGATTTCCTTATCGATGGCATCCAGAATCACATCTGAATAGTAGAATCCGATCACTTTGACATTACCTACCTGGTTATAATCGATCAGTGCCTGATAAACACACTCTGTCACAACTTCGTCCATACATACCAGAACGTCAGGTAGATTTTCATCATTTACAAACATGTCACGTACAAATTCTTCTGTATCAAAATCTGCACTGCTGTCTACACAGTATTCCGTCAGGTCTACAGACTGGCCTGTTTTTTTCTGTGCCTCCAGTTCCTTTTTGACCTGCGAATAGACAAGATTCGTCTCCTGTGTCTTGGAACTGGATGTAGAAAGAAACATGACACTGGTAGTTCCCTGCGCTTTCAGCATGCCGCTAATCTGCTCTGTGTAAGCACTTCCCGTCTGATAACTGTTTAAGCCGACAAAACTGATCCTGCCTGTTGCAGTATCATCCGTCATAACCGTTACTACAGGGATTTTTTCCTTCAATGCTTCATTGATCAGATGCTGCTCTTCTTTACTTCCATCCGCTTCCAGAATGATTCCATCCACCTGGGAAGCAATTCCGATTTTCAGACAGTCTGCCTGAGAATAGCCGTTCATCTGTTCAGGAGAAAGAAGTTCTACATACGCATCTTTCTCTTCTGCTTCCTTGGATGCACTCTCATAAACCGATTGCCACATACCAGTATCTTTATCATTGGAGATCATCAGATAATGTCTCTGATAGCTTGCCGCATGCTCCCCTTCTCCAAGCTCTACTCTGTCCAGACTTTTCTGAAAATAAATCCAGATACCGGAAAGAAAAAAGATGCAGCCTGCCAGGATGCAAAAAACTGTCAGTGTAAATTTCTTCATAGCTTTCATTCTTTCTGTTTATTTTTACCAGATATCAGTGTAACATATTCCACTCCATAGTGCAAAAGTGTTGTTGTCCATTTCATATCCAGTTATAAAAAGGGCCATTGCGTCACACGCAATGACCCTCGTCATTCATTTTATTGATTTGTTATCTGCTTCTATCATCCATTCTTTCTGTTGGATAATACATCGAATACTACTGCGATCAGAAGTACGGCACCTTTTACTACATACTGCCAGGAATCACCGATACCCATGATTGACATACCCATGTTGATAACACCAAGGAGAAGTGCACCGATTACAACACCACCTACAGTACCGCTGCCGCCGTATGCGGAAGCACCACCGATGAAACAGGAACCGATTGCATCCATCTCGAAGGATGTACCTGTACTACCATTTACAGAACCTACACGTGCTGCGCAGAGAAGACCTGCAAGGCCAGCAAGTAAGCCCATGTTTGTATATGCAATGAAATAAACCTTATTTGTATCGATACCGGAAAGCTGTGTTGCTTTCTCGTTACCGCCGATTGCGTAGAAGTAACGTCCAAACGCTGTCTTGGATGTGATGAAGTTGTAGATCATGCAGATTGCAACTACCCATACAAGCATTACGGAAATACCTTTATACTGATATAATTTGTAGCAATACCACAGAATAACAACTGCAATCACGGCTGCTCTGCTGTAATCAGAAGCTGCTGTATTCTGGCGATAACCTTTTTTCGCTTTGTTTGCTCTGGAACGCATGGTAGAGAAAATAATATAGCATGCGATCAGAACACCAACGATCAGTGCAGAATATTTCTTTCCATCATCAAGTCCAGGAATGTTAATGTAGGATGTAAATACATTCAGGAAAGATTTGTTCTGGATAGATACTGTCTTATTATCCAGTACCAGACGTCCAAATCCACGGAAAATGAACATGCCGGCAAGTGTTGTGATAAATGGAGGAATTCTCTTATAACCAATCCAGTAGCCCTGCCATACACCAACCAGAAGGCCGATTACCAGGCAAAGGAGAATGGTGATAAATGGATTGAAGCCCTTGCTACCGATCAGGACAGCTGCAACACCACCAACGAAGCAGATAACAGATCCAACAGAAAGATCGATGTTACCACCAGTTAAGATACAGAGTAACATACCACATGCAAGAACCAGTACGTATCCGTTCTGGAGCATAAGGTTTGACATGTTCTGTGCGAAAAGAAGTCGTCCATCAGTCAGAGCACAGAACAGGATAAATACGATTACAAGTGCAATAACCATCGTATATTTTCTTAAAAAGTCTTTTATTTTTGCATTCATTTTGTTTTCCCCCTTCATTATTTCTTCTGATTCTGCATGATATGTGCCATGATGCCTTCCTGGGTAGCTTCTTTCGCATCCAGTTCTCCGGCCATTTTACCTTCATTCATGATATAAATCCGGTCGCACATACCAAGGATTTCAGGCATTTCTGAGGAAATCATGATTACAGATTTTCCCTGTTCCACCATCTGATTGATCAGACAGTAAATATCATATTTTGCACCTACGTCGATACCACGGGTAGGCTCATCCAGAATCAAAATATCTGGTTCTGTGAACATCCACTTTCCAAGAAGGGCTTTCTGCTGGTTACCACCAGACAGGTTACCAATACGCTGCTCATTGGAAGGTGTTTTCGTTCCCATTTCTTTTGTCATCTGCTCCGCCAGCTGTACCTCAAGGTCCGTGTTGATAATTCCATTATCACAGACTTTGTTCAGACGGGCAAGAGTTGTATTGAAACGAATGGACTCATCAAGGATCAGTCCGTTTGTCTTACGGTCCTCAGTTACATATGCAAGACCATGCTGGATGGCTGCACGAGGATCTTTCAAATCTACTTTTTCACCCTTTATGTACAATTCTCCGGAAATTGCACTTCCATAGCTCTTACCGAAGATGGACATTGCCAGCTCTGTACGGCCTGCACCCTGCAGTCCTGAGAAACCAACAACCTCACCTTTATGTACTTTAAAGGAAATATTGTCGTCTACTATTTTTTCCGGATACAGAGGATGATGAACCGTCCAGTTCTTTACCTCCAGCATCACTTCTTTACTTACATTGTGCTCACGTTTCGGATAACGATCTTCCATAGGACGTCCAACCATTCCTTTGATGATCCTGTCCTCGCTTAAGTCATCCACGCCTTTTGTAAGTGTCTCGATTGTGCTTCCGTCTCGAAGAATGGTACAACGGTCTGCACAGTAAATGATCTCATTCAGTTTGTGTGTGATAATAATAGATGTCAGTCCCTGTTTCTTAAATTCCATAAGCAGGTCCAGAAGCATCTTTGCATCTTCATCATTCAGGGATGAAGTCGGCTCATCCAGGATGAGCAGTTTAACATCTTTTGAAAAAGCTTTCGCAATTTCTACCAGCTGCTGTTTGCCGGTTCCGATATCTTTGATCAAGGTCTGGGCAGATTCATGAAGACCTACCTGAGCCATATGTTTCTCAGCCTCGCTGTATGTTTTATCCCAGTCGATGGCTCCTCTTTTATTTTTGATCTCGTTTCCGAGAAACATGTTTTCACCGATGGAAAGCAGTGGGATCAATGCAAGCTCCTGGTGAATAATAACGATACCTTTTGCCTCGCTGTCATTAAGCTTTTTAAACTTACACTCTTCACCCTCGTAGGTAACCGTTCCAGTATAGCTGCCGTATGGATACTGACCACTTAATACGTTCATCAATGTGGACTTTCCCGCACCGTTCTCACCGATCAGCGCATGAATCTCGCCACGCTGAACTTCAAGGTTAACGTTATCCAAAGCTTTGACACCGGGGAATTCCTTCGTAATGTGTTCCATTACTAAAATATTGTCAGCCAAAATGGCGCCCCCTTTCCCATAAAACAGGCGGGGCTTTTCACCCCGCCCACATTTAAAACTTTATTTTTGATTTGTATGACGTTTTCGTTCAGCCTTTATTAGTTTGCCGGATGAAGATATCCGTCATCATCCATTGTGTAATATCCTGGGTCAACCAGTGCTTCCTGAAGGTTGTCTTTTGTTACAACTGTAGGAACCAGAAGGAAGGATGGGCATTTATTTCCATCAGATGTCTCATAGGACTCTGTATCATATGCACACTCGAAATCCCAACCAGATTTTTCAATCAGAGACTCATCAACTGTATCACCAGCCAGCATTGCTTTTGCAAGGTCAAGTGTTACGACTGCTTCATTGGCAACTGCTTTGTAAACGGTCATGGACTGTTTTCCGTCAACGATGTTTGCAAGGTTTGCTTCATCACCATCCTGTCCTGTGATCAGAACTGTGTTATCACCAGCATAGTCAGACTCGATTGCCTGTGTTACACCAAGTGCTGTGGAGTCGTTGGAGCAAAGAGCTACGTCAAGCTGTGTTCCGTCTGCATAGTAGGATGCCAGAATATTCTGCATTCTTTCAAGTGCTGTCTGGGTATCCCATGCAGGTGTTGCAACAGAATCAAAATCAGTCTGTCCGGAAACTACATTTAAGGTTCCTGCATCAATGTATGGTTTTAATACATCAAATGCTCCATTGAAGAAGTATCCGGCATTGTTATCAGCAGGATCACCAGCTGTAAACTCGATATTGTATGTCTTGTCTCCAGCATTGTCCAGATCCAGAGAATCTACTACGTACTGTCCCTGAAGGGTACCTACTGTGTAGTTATCAAAAGAAATATAATAGGAAACAGCGTCGGACTTGATCAGACGGTCATAGGAAATAACTGGGATTCCTGCATCTGCTGCTTCATCCATAACTGTATTAAGAGCCTCGCCATCGATAGCTGCTACAACTAACAGGTTAACTCCGTCGGAAATCAGGTTCTGAATATCGTTTACCTGACGGTCTGTCTCGTTGTCAGAGTATGTAAGCTCTACTTCGTATCCAGCATCTTCGAACTGTTTCTGCAGATAGGAACCATCACGATTCCAACGCTCCAGAGACTGTGTAGGCATTGAAATACCGATCTTTCCGCCAGCTGCTCCGTCTTCTGCCATTACCGGAACTGCAAGTGAACCAACTGCCATTGCTGCTACCATTGCCATTGCTACTTTTCTCTTCATGAAAAAACCTCCCGTATCATTTTTATTTGCTATGTTCTATAGCTTTTTGATGGGATTATAATATCATATCGGTACTCTGTGTAAAATGGACTAATTTTGGATTGCTCTTTCAATTTTTGTGTTATGATATGCACAATTTTTTGCTGGACTGGACATTTTTGTTGTGGAATAGTGTTAGATTGTAATTATGTGCTATTGACATTTTTGAGATATGAAGTGTTATAGAATTCCCGAATGTGATTTTGCTATTTAATGTGTTGGTCGTTATTCCGGACGCGATTTCACAATGTATATTCA
>ERZ836441.1477-NODE-1477-length-22447-cov-3.052563_pt1 | contig 22447 bp, 25 predicted proteins | sample MGYA00519686_ERZ836441 | MGnify/ENA primary metagenome ERZ836441 (study PRJEB31850, sample SAMEA3708800) | human gut metagenome | biome: human gut; feature: human-associated habitat; material: faeces | place: China | collected 2014 ... | reverse complement strand
AATGAATGTGTACACGCATATCGGATTTGATGATGCTGAGGAAGAATTGAAACGAATGGAAGAGTTTAGAAAGGCACAGGCGGAGGTTGAAAAGAAAAACGATGCCAAAGCGGTGTCGCAAAAAATATTTAAAGTGGTGTAGGTAGGCTACATGGTAGAAACGCTCCGGGTATACCGGGGCGTTTTTTCTATGGAAAAATGATGAGGGTGACGATATAATATTAGTGTAAATACTGAAAGATAAAAATACATTGGAGGAAACATACTATGGGTGGTTTTTGTAAAAATGTTGTTGGAAGAAAATAAAGAAAAAAGACAATCTACACTATTTTATCTCAAATTCTTTGTTTTTTTATGTTTGATTCTAGTTTTGTTTACTAGCAGAGTTTGGGATATACAGGGATGTATTAGAAGTTTGGTAAGCAAGCAAATGCAAAGTTTGATTTTAGACATTGTAAGAATAGAGGTACATTTGTTTACTAGTTTAGTAATTATAGCGTTTGTTATATTTGTTATTTCAGCAATTATTTATGAAATACTGGATAAATAGTCCAATAACATTGAAAGGATAGACTATTTTCATAGACTACGAATTGGGTCATCATTTCGTTTTTCAAGTAGTCTTGAAAATGTGCTAATATTTTTGATGACAGGTTATGTCTTTGATAATAATTTTGAAAGTGAATATACTTCTATTTATTCCCGCTATTTATGGATATGTATATCTAATGCATGTGGAATAGAATTTGTTTCTTCAAGTTTGATAGGTATTTTAAATAGATTTTTTGTGTTTTGGACATCGTTAGATATAAAAGATAAAGAATAGTAGATTTGATACTAAGGAGGAATTGGGTGAACTGCATCAAGATAATTTATAAAGAAGAGAATGGTAAAGTTACTATTAATGAAGTAGATAAATATATTAATAAACAGGGAATATGGGCATTGTTTGGAAAAAGAGAAGATATATTTGAGTGTTTAAATGTTGGCAAATGTATCGATGTTGGGCGCGAAATTTTATATGATATTAGTTGCTTGCATAACATTTTATTACATAAAGAAGGAAACGAAGAATATATAAATCAATTTGCCGAGCTTTGCAATTTTAAATATAGAAAAAAATGGACACAAGAGTATTTATACCAATATATTTCAAGGCTTCGTTATGAAGTTATTGCATTTGTATATGTATATAATAAATCTGACATGTATAAGGAAAAGGAGTTTGCTTGGACTACTCATGCTAGATTTTGGAAAAATGGAAGTTCATTTAAAACAGCGCAAGAAGATTTTTATGAAAAGAATAAGAACTTGGTTTTAGGAACAAAAACCACTATTACATCGATTAAAAATATTGATGAATTAGAATGTATATTAAAAAATAATAGTTTTTATTCAAATGAGGATGAATAGGGAGGTACATCATGAAAGAAGAAGTTTTTAAAATACATAAATATGCAGTTGGACATAGGATTAATCGACAACTGTTAGTGAGTTTGGAAGATGTGTTTAAACAGTATAATGAAAATTCTATATTAGAAATTAAGGCTGAGTGTACAAATAGTACGAAATGTACATTTAGTAACATTGATGAATGCTTTGAATATTTTGAAAAGAAACCATATAGAATTGAAGCAATGGAAATTGGTGTTACGTTAGGAAATGAATATGATAGTAACAGGATTACCCTCGTATTCGATAATAGTGAACAAGCTACTACTGAAATAAAATTTTGTTTTAATAGTGGGGATGATTATTTACTGTTAAAAAATAAAATAGAGATGTGTTTGAAGAATTTCAGGTTAAATTATCGAGTGTTATCTGCTATACCAATTATGTCAATATTATTAACAGCTACATTCGTAGTGATTTGTGTATATACGGGTAAAAGAGATATAGTTTTTCCGACAATAGTTCAGCGATTAATTATTGGTATATGGTTGGGAGGAAGTTTTTTTACTTGTGTATTGCCTCCTTTTGCGAGGTTGAAGAGAAACCTGTTTCCGTGTACAGAATTTAGGGTTGGACAGAATGAATTAGTTGAGAAGAAAAATGAAGGGATAAGAAAATTTTTGATGGGTACAGTTGTTTTTGGCACATTGTTAGGTGTTCTAGGCAATTACATAAGTGATTTCTTGTTTTAACGAAAATCCTTAGTAGTAATCCTTTCCATTTTACTACCAATTTTACTACTAACAGGTAGTAACAATATGCTCATTCTTGCTCCAATTTGCCACAATCTGTAATTTCAGAGCAGACTACACGAATCCCAGAAAACCTTGCAAAACAGGGCATTCCGGGCAAAACAAGGAGAAACAAAACTATGATTAAAGTACTTTTCATCTGCCACGGCAAGATAAACGTGTAGAATGTATACCTCCGCAACGAGGGGCGGTATCAGGGCAAATCACGGCATATAAAAAGACACGATACTACGGTATTGCTACGAATGAGGTTTTAGAGCCGAAAATATAAAAAATTGTGTGTAATCACTTCGTTTCTGGATTTTGAGACGGAGTGATTTCTTTTTGCAAGATTTCTTTCTCTAAGTAATACAACTGGCAGAAGTGTGGTAAACGGTGAGCGTTTACTTTAGGAGAGAGAAGAATGAGTTTTGTATATGCAGAAAAGATTAAATATACACTTGAAGATAAACAAATTCAGGGGATAAATATATAGTGATACTAAAGTTTCTATAGAAGGTGCTGTAAAAACAAATTGGAGTGAACAACAGAGAAAGGCAATAGAAAAATATGGGATGTGTAAAAGTATAATTATTGATCCCAAATGTTGTATTTCTTTTGCAGGAAATAATATATTTCTACTACAAAAACTATTTGATCAATTAGTTGAGTGGGGAAATTTCGAAATAGATCAGCTTATAGAATATGCTTATAGAATTCACCTATCTGAGCATAAAGATAATATTGAATAGTATTTACTAAATAAGGTGGTAAAATATTGATTGCCTACCTTGCTTGGTTTACTTTGAGTTTGGTACTTATTTGTGTTGCCCTTATAAACTTCCGTAAGCGGCAATAATAATATATAATAGCGGAAAAATGTTTGGATTTATTGCCGATTGTATGATATAATAACAATAATATAATGTTTAATAATCAGAGCGGAGATGAATGCGAGGTTAAAATATGCTTGAAAATAAATTGGGTATTACTGATTCTACGGAATTGGTAAGAGCAGAAGAAAAAATCAGTAAGCAAAAAACCATAGAAATGTTTGAAATTGGATTTCTGGACAAACTGGAGCCAAGGGCATATGAAAGTCTTGCAGTTATTCACAAATATTTATTTGATGATATTTATGATTTTGCCGGTAAACTTTGTAAGGTGAATATGTCTAAAGGCAATTTCTGATTTGCGCCGTTGATGTATTTTGAAGTAGCCTTACAGAGTATTGATAAAATGCTTCAGCCAATTTTTGATGCGATTATTCAAAAAGATGTAGAAATGAATGTTGCCATTCGTTAAGAGAAGTTAATGGCAGAAACGTAAGATAATGGTACTGTTTAAGTATGGTTTGAACTTGAAAAAATTTGACAAAATTGAATGGAGGAAATATGCGGTATCTTTCAGTGAATGAAACGGCTAAGAAATGGAATATATCGGAGCGAAGTGTGAGAAATTACTGTGCCCAGGGGAGAGTTGACGGTGCGTTTCTTACCGGCAAGACGTGGAATATTCCGGAAGATGCTAAAAAGCCAGAGCGTTCCAATAAGAGAAAAGAACAACCGACTTTGCTGGATATTTTGCAGGAGGAGAAGGTAAGCAAATATCCGGGCGGGATTTATCATAAAACACAGATTAATTTGACATATAATTCAAATCATATGGAAGGTAGCCGGTTGACTCACGATCAGACCAGATATATTTTTGAGACCAATACGATCGCAGTAGAAAATGAAGTTCTCAATGTGGATGATGTGCTTGAAACAGCAAATCATTTCCGCTGTATTGATATGATTATTGATCATGCAAAATCTGCTTTGACAGAGAAGTTTATTAAGGAACTTCATCAGATTTTAAAAAGCGGAACGAGCGATTCCAGAAAAGACTGGTTTGCGGTGGGAGACTATAAGAAATTAACAAATGAAGTTGGTGGCATGGAAACTGCTCTTCCGGAAGAAGTTGCTGATAAGATAAAAGCATTGCTAACGGAATATAACGCTAAAGAAGAGAAAACTTTTGATGATATTCTCGATTTCCATGTAAAGTTTGAAAGGATACACCCGTTTCAGGACGGAAACGGACGTGTGGGCAGATTGATAATGTTTAAGGAGTGTCTGAAATATAATATTGTTCCGTTCATTATTGAGGACAACCTGAAACTGTTCTATTATCGTGGATTGAGAGAATGGGACAATGAAAAAGGGTATCTGACAGATACCTGCCTGACGGCACAGGATAAATATAAAGTGTATTTGGATTATTTTAGGATTGCTTATGAATAAAGTGATTCCCAAAATATCAAAGGTTCATCCCAATGTGCTAATTTGATACTTTGAAGATGTACTGTGAAAAAAAGCAATACCGATATCGAAATGATTTTTGAATTGAGATATTTATTCTGAAGAAAGGAAATATACAAGTGAAAGTAGTAGAAACTGGATATAAATTAGATTTACATATTCATTCAGTGTATTCCAGGGGTAAGGATCATGGAAAAGTAAGTTATAACACCTTAGAGAATATTGCAACTTTGGCAGAAAAATTAAATGATCAAAAGGTGCAGTTATGTGCACTTACAGACCATGATGCATTTAATTTTGATATATATAAGGCTTTGAAGGAATATGAAATAAAAGACCACTCTATTCTTAAGGTGTTTCCTGGAGTAGAATTTTCTGTAGAATTCGAAGGTGATGCAGAGAATGTTGTTGTTCATGTCATTGCTGTATTTGATGATTCTGATGAATCAAAAATACAAAATATAGAAAATGTGTTACAAGGAACTGACGGGAAGCCGATTTATGATCGACATATGGCGTTTTCAGAAGAAAAGTTTCTTTCTATTTTAAGAAATATTGATCTGGATACTATTTTAATAGCACATCAGAAGGGAACATTAACAAGTAAAGTCGCTAAGAAAAGTGATGCAAATACTGTTGGAGAAGAAAAATTTCAGGAATTTTTATATACAGACTTTTTTGAAGCATATGAATTCAAAAATAAAAAGAATGAGATTTTTAATAAAAGTTATGTATTCTCTAATGGAGTAGAAGAAGATTTGCGTTTTGTTACAGGGTCAGATTGCCACGATTGGAGATTTTATCCCCAAGAAGATGGAAAAGATACCTCAGAGTTTTGCTATACATATGTTAAATGCTTGCCGACATTTAGAGGTTTGGTTATGGCAGTGACAGACTACAGAAGAATTAAGACTGTGAATAGCTTTTTTAATCCTGCGGAGCTATTTTTGCCTGAAATAAAAATGGTGATAAATGGTATCGAAAAAACTATTCCATTATCGAGAGGATTGAATGTAATTATAGGTGATAATTCAATTGGAAAGTCTCTTTTGCTACATAAATTGACAAATTACATAAAGAAAAAAGATAGGCTCTTAAAAACGAAAGTTATTACTGGATATGATAATTATTTAAAGGAAAATTGTGTGGAAATTGTATCTCAGATTGAAGAAAACCAAATCTTTAGTTTTGATATGCAGGGTGAAGTAAGAGATAAATTTGAACAAGAAAAAATAAACTCAGACGATTTTTTGAAACGTTTTTATCCAGCTCCAATTAGTTCAGATGCATATAAAGAAATTGTTCAGAGGGAATTAAACAAAATATATTCATATTTAAATGAAAAATTTATCTTGGACGATTTAGAAGATAATTTGGGTTCATTTCCTATTCTTTCTTCTGATATAGAAACAGCGGAAAGTTTAACGTTTGTTGGAAATGTTAATAAGAATAATAAAAAATTCGAAGCCTTTTCTAAAGTGAGCACAGATATTATTACAATAACTGAAAAAATAAAATCTGTTCAGGAAGGTAATTGGCTTGATACTGAAGATAAAGAAGAACTTGAAAGAATAAAGAATGAGCTCTTAAAAATTTCTGACAAATATGAAAAGAAGGCTAATGGAGTAGCTGCAGAGAATACAAAAATAGGATTATTTCATACTGTTATCAGTGGATTTAAACAAAGATATCAAACATCTGTTTCTGATGCACAAAAGCGGTTATCTGACTATACAGAAAGTCTGGATCATGCAGTGGATAAGATTGTTGAACTTAGAGTCCGCAGAAAACAGAACGTGAAACCTGATATTAATATTGAAAAGGTTTCTATTGAGATTCAAACAAATCAAGTGTTTGAATACCAATTTAATAGCCGTTTGAATATCTTGGCGTTTGATACAGAATATGTTATGGATTTATTCTCTAGGAACTTTAAAACGAATGTAAGAAAATCTGTTTTTGATATGACAAGACAGGAATTATGCGATTCTATCCCATATTATGAAGGAGCTGCATCTGGAGCATTAGATGAGATTAAACGCCGTATTCAAACTACCTTAGATGATGACTTTTCTTGCAAATTTACTATTACACAACAGGGAATGGATCGTACTAAGGAATTATCATCTGGATTCAATGCAAAAATATATTTTGATTTATTGTCTTATGAGAATGACCATAAGGGGATTTATATTATTGATCAACCTGAAGATAATATTTCTCAAAAGGCTATACATGAATATCTGTTGCAGCGCTTCAAAGTAATGGGAGAACGTAGACAAGTGCTTATTGTTACACATAACCCCCAGTTTATTGTAAATCTGGATGTAGATAATGTTATTTTCTTGGGTAAAAATGAAAAGGGAATAATAGTTCAATCCGGGGCATTGGAATATAAGGATGATGAATATAGCATGTTAGATATTATTTCAACACATGTTGAAGGTGGTTTGGATACACTTAAGAGGAGATGGAAAAGGTATGAAAAGAATTCTAAAGTTTCAGATATCTGAAGATAAATATGCTTTTTATGAAAATGATATAGTAGTTTTTGAAATTGATAAAACAGATTTACAGTTTAATGTAAAGAATTTTTACCAAGCTTTCTTTGCTGATGATTTAGATTATTCCGATATTGAGTTGCAAAACATGCTAACCGGAGATAAAAATGCGACAAGGATTTTTAAGTGCGTCGAACAGCTGATGAAAGAAGTGGTCGAAAAATTGAACAAAGAAATGTGTATTGAAGGTAACAAAGAAAAATAATCCTATATAAGTGGCTAAATAAGTCAAAAAAGAAGAAGTTGTTTTTGAAGGAAACGGTATTGTGGAGCTGCTGTGTAGCCATGCGTGGTGTGGGTAATATCGATAATAAAAGAGATGCTGTTATTGGCTTTTGGTTTATAGTACATGGTACCATAAACCAGGGGTGCAGATGCGGAACAAATTCATGAAATTTATGTTCAAATAATTGGTAATCGTATATTGACTGGATATAATTCTGAATATCAGAATAAGAGTTTTTGATAAACTTGATTGTAGAGATACTGCAGGAAATGCTATAGGATACAGGCATATACCTATAAAGATTAGTAGTTATTTGACAACTGTAGGCAAGTGGGAGAAGAAGAAATCTTGGACAGAACTGAAATACTGTCAGATGAATTGATTGAAATATGGAAGTATCCTAAAAAAGATTAATTTTAGTAGCAATATGGAAAATGCAAAACCCTACGATTTGTTTCCATGTACGGAGCATGTGGAAACTGTAATTTTGTTGTCCCGAAAGGCTCCAGATGCTGAAATTAAGGTAAGATTGGATATGTCGGAATTAGACATAACAAGTGCAGAAAGCAAGGCAACATATAAAGAAATACAGGAATATGTAAAAAATAAATATGACCTGCATGTAACAAATTTATATATAGCGCAAGTAAAACGTGAATTTGGAATTATAGAAAGAGAAAACTATAACACAGGTGAAGGCAAGGCAAAAGTGCCACAAGTAACAGCTGAAAAAAGGGAAGCTATTATAGATGCACTTAAATACTTCCAGATGATTGAATAAAAGCAAAGCGGAAGAAAGTTGGGGTATAAGCGAAAAATGAAATTTTCATTTTCGGTTTATACCCCTTTTCTTTTCGGTTTTCTATAAAAATTACTGGTATTACTGTTATTTTTAAAGAAAAAAGGCTATACAGCAAAATATTTATAAAAATTATTCAGTAAAACTCCAACTTCTTTCCGCTTTAAAAAAATCAATTTTTGAGACAGCATAGTTTTTTTGGAAGAAAGTTGGCTTTTTGATAAATCCATATGTTTAATATCTCTTAATAGAATTATCTCATACAGATAGATGTATTCTTATACTTCTTAATCTATAAAGATATGATTACTATTACTTAATCTTATTAATACAGATACAGTTACATAAATGTTATCTATAAAGGTATCATGTATCTTTATATAACAGTTAAATAAATCTATAGTTAATACTCACTCTCTTATTCATGTTACTAATATAAATAGTAAATCTATTAGTTAATATTCTAACATGAATGATCCTTTTTCCTACGCAACAGCAATCAAACAAAATGTTTGAACATTGAAAATCCAATGACAAATGGTTCATACCATTTATTTTTTACCTACTCTAGATCATGCCTTACTGCTTAACAAATTTTGTATTTAACAAAATTGTGCGCAGTGCGGCATAACAAATGAATTTAGTTAGTGGGAGTCCACTAAACTAATTTCATTGATTAACGCAAATGACTAACTTCTTAAGAAATGTTACTGTAAGCAGAGAATAGACTGCGTATTCACTTCATCAGAGATCTGGTTTTAAATGAATTTAATTAATGAAACTGTACAATCGGTGATCAAGTGAGGTGTAGCAATATATTCAAAACTACTGTGTGCATCTCTACACAACATTTATATAAATGTTGTGAGGAGTAACTACAAGATTTATCTGTACTGTTTTACACTTCTTACATTTCTAATAATACTATTCTAATTATTTTATTCTAAAATAATTTCTGGATTTTTTTAGCAAAACGCTTGAAGGCTTAATATTACTGGCTTTATAAGGTGTCAAAAAAAATTAAAGGTGGAAAGAAGTTGGGGTAAAGGTGGAAGAAAGTTGGGGTTGAAGTGGAAAATGAAAAATTTTTTCCACATTTCATTTCATCTGTCATATTAATATTGGAGGTGTTAAATATGGCAAGAAAATTAAAATATCAATTAACAAAAAACACATTTGTAGACAATGATATAGTAAGGTACAGCGATGCATTTAAAAACCTAAATGCATCACAAATTAATTTATTTTTATTTTTATGCTGTCTTGCAAAACAGCAATATGATGTAGAAAAAGCGGATGAAACAGAAGGGAAAAAAACTGGATGGTCAGATGAAATAAAAATCAACATGATTGAATTTTGTAAAGTATGTGGCAAAAAAACAGACTGGTTTGATATGCCAAAAGAGAAGAAAGATGCAATATTAGACTGTTTTAGGGATTTACAAAAAAAGCAATTTACACTTTATAAATCAAAAAGAAGATCATTATCAGATGGTTTTGAAAGTTATAATTATCTTTCGTATGTAATATATAAAGATAATGTATTAACAATAAGTATGGATGAAAAAACAAGATTATTTTTTATGAATTATGATTGTTTTTTTACATCCTATGAAATAGGGCAGGTAATACAACTAAAAAGTGAAACTTCAAAATTGCTATATATCTATCTAAGATCATTTTGGGATGCTAACAAGAGACAATTTTTACCAACATCATTATCATTAGATAATTTTAGGGATATTATAGGAAAAACAGGTAGCTATTTAGAATATAAAGATTTAAAGAGACATGTGCTTGAAAAGGCTATTGCGGAAATCAACGAAAAAACAGATATTACAATAAGTGGTGATTATGATGTATATAGACATTTAACAAATGGAAATGAAGAAAATATGACACCAGAAGAAATAAATAAATGTAGAATAAAATCTATGGAGATGCGTACAGATGATGAAAATAGAAGAATTGTAACAGGGTTGACATTTAGAATAAAAATGAAGCCTAAAGAAGAAGCTGAAGATTATTTGTATGGTCTTTTTGATGATGAACTAATAGCAGAAAGAATGCGATTAAAAGCTATGAAAAAAAGGTAAATGAAAATTTAGAAGAAAATAAAAAATTCAGAAGAGATAAATATACACCAAACAAAAAGATTTAGCATGCCAGTGCTTTTTCTGGCTCGGTAAATTTTTTGTGCGGTAGACTGGGAATTGATGCATCAGCATCAAGGCGTGTAGCGCAAAAAAGATAATGCAAAAGGTGCGATTTTATGGTAAAATACTCTTTGTATATTTACATTTAGAATTGTACTTTGTGCATTTTATATAAATTGACAAAGGAGATAGTTATAGATGGCAAAAAAAGAAGTAAAGACAGATTTATGGGTATATGATTTATTAAAAGATGCAGAAATAGAATTAGATCCACAAGGAAGTTCTATAAAAGAAATAGATGATGCTTTAAAGACTGCCAGCAAAAAAGGAACAGGGCATGTAGGCTTTCCAGAATATGTTGGTGTTGTAAAGGATTTTATAATTGTTATAGAAGATAAGCCAAAAACAGACAAACATGTGCTTTTAAATGGTAGTGTTATCAGTTTAGAAACAAATGCAGTTGTAAATTATGCTATGAATGGAGCTTTATTTTATGCAAAGCATTTAGCAAAGAACACCACATATAAAAAGATAATTGCAATCGGTGTATCTGGAGATAAGAAGAAACACAAAATCAGTCCAATATATGTTGATGATACAGATTATTATAGAGAGCTTCCAGATGTAGAATCATTTATATCATTTAATGAAAAGAATATAGATGAATACTACACAAGAGAAATTTTAAAGGAAGATACAAACACAGAAAAAGAACTTGCTGAAATATTGAAAGATGCGGCATCATTACACGAAGATTTAAGAAATTATGGAAATTTAAAAGACATAGATAAACCTTTGGTTGTATCTGGAATTTTGCTTGCATTGAATGAAATTGAAAAGAAAAGTTTCAGTATAGATAATTTGGTAGGCGATACAGTAGAAACAGACGGACAGAAAATATATAAAGCTATTGAGTCAAATTTGAAACGTGTTAATGTGCAACCACAAGTCAAATTAGACAAGATTTTAAGCCAGTTTTCTATTATTCGTGATACACAGATATTAAATGAGATTAATGATACATTAGGTGAAACACCTTTAAAATACTATGCAAAATTCTTGTATGAAAAGATTTTCAAGAGTATAAAATATACCAGCTCATCAGAAGATTATTTAGGTAGATTTTATGGCGAATTTATGAGTTATTCTGGTGGTGATGGTCAGACACTTGGAATTGTATTAACTCCAAAGCATATAACAGAATTGTTTTGTGAATTGCTTGATTTAAAGCCAGAAGATGTTGTATTAGATCCTTGTTGCGGTACAGCTGGATTTTTAATTGCTTCAATGCATTATATGCTCAATGAAGTAATAACAACAAAGGGATTAAAAACAAGAGAAGAAATAGAAAAAGATCCAGATATTAACCACATTAGAAAGCATCAATTACATGGTATTGAATTGCAACCATATATGTTTACAATTGCAACAACAAACATGATTTTGCGTGGTGATGGTAAAAGCAATATAATTAATGAAAACTTTTTAAAACAAGAATCAGATAAATTACAGTTAAAGAGTCCAACCGTAGGCATGATGAACCCACCATATTCACAAGGTTCAAAGAAAAATTCTGATTTATATGAAATCTGTTTTACTGAGCATTTATTAGATAGTTTGGTTGAAGGTGGTAGATGTGCTGTTATTGTTCCACAATCATCTATGACAGGAAAGACCAAAGAGGAACAGGCAGTAAAAGAAAATATTTTAAAACATCACACATTAGAAGGTGTAATAACACTAAATAAAGATACATTCTATGGTGTTGGTGTAATGCCATGTATAGCGATTTTTACAGCAGGAGAACCACATCCAGCAAATAAAGAATGTAAGTTTATCAATTTTGAAAATGATGGATATAAGGTATCACCACATATAGGACTTATAGAAACAGAATCGGCAAAAGATAAGAAGCAACATTTATTAGATGTATGGTTTGACAGAATCGAAGCAGATACAAAATTCTGTGTAAAAACAACCATAGAAGCAACAGATGAATGGTTACATAGTTTTTATTATTTCAATGATGAAATACCAACGGATGCAGATTTTGATAAAACAGTCGGTGATTATTTATCATTTGAATTTTCAATGATAATGCAAGGAAGAAAATATTTGTTTGAAGATGAAGAGTAAACCCAAATGAAAGGAAGATAATAAAATGAAATTATCTGAAAAAGAATGGGAACCATTTTTTATTTCTTCCCTTTTCAAAGATCCGAAACGTGGAAAGAGAATTGTAAGTAGTAACCATATAGAAGGTGATACACCATTAGTATCTTCCGCAGGTGATAATAATGGTGTCACAGCTTTTATTGGAAATAGAGAAAAAGTTCGCATTTATGAAAATTGTTTAAGTATTGCAAATGGTGGATCATCAGCAGGAAAGTGTTTTTATGAACCATTTGAATTTATTGCATCAGATCACATAACACATTGTAAAAATGAAAAATTGACAGCAAATCAGTATTTAGCGATTGCATCAGTAATAACACCTAAACTGACAGAGAAATATAGTTTTTGCAGGGAAATAACGGATTTAAGGATTTCCAGAGAAAAAATAATGTTGCCAGTAGATGATGCAGGTAAACCAGATTTTGAATACTTAGAAAAATATGTTAAAGATTTAAAAGGAAAACTAATTTGTAATTATTTAAAATATGCTAAAAGTCAGATTAGTAATATTGATAATGACAACATAGACGGTGAAGAAGAAAAAGACTGGGATTCATTTTTTATTGGTGGCAAAAATGGAATTTTTAAATTGAGTGCAACAAATAGTGGAATAGATAAAAACAAATTAATTGAATCGGATATAACTAATATTCCATATATAACAAGAAGTGATGTTAATAATGGATTAAGCATGTTTGTAGGTAAAGAACAAAGAAAAAAATATAGTATTAATGACGGAAATGTAATAATTATTGGTTTGGACACGCAGACAGCATTTTATCAACCACATCAATTTTATACAGGACAAAATGTACAGATATTAACAAATCAATATATGAATAAATATAATGCGTTATTTATTATTCCTTTACTGAAAAAGCAACTTCAAAAATTGAATTGGGGTGGAAATGGAGCAACACTTGGAAGATTAGAAAGAATGAAAATAATGTTACCTATAAATACTGAAGGCGATCCAGATTACAAATACATGGAACAGTATATTAAAAATATAATGATAAAAAAGTATAAAGCATATTTAGAATATGCAGAGAAGTAGCTTCCAGAAATGGAGGCTATTTTTTTCATAATTAATACGACATCAATCATACTTCCTTTGTAAAAATAAGGGGGTATGAATAATAATGAAAAGTGACGAATTAAAAAATGAAAGTTGGAAAGAATTTGATTTTGATGAATTAGATTTAGAAATAATTAATTCAAAAGCATACCATTCGGCAAATGTAGAGGAAGATAATACAGGTATAGCATATTTAACACGAACAATATATGACAACGGTTTCAATATGCGTGTAAAAAATAATGCATTAAAAATTAATCCTGCAAATACTATATCATTTGGTGCTGAAAGTGCTCATTTTTTTTATCAACCATTTAAGTATATTACAGGTAATAAAATGTACTATATAAAAAATGTCAGGATTAATAAATTTATTGGATTATTTCTACAGTGTAGTTTACAATCGTCAGTTGAAAAATGTTTTTCGTTTGGAAATGGAATGATTCCAGAAAGGGTTAAAAAGAAAAAAATTGTTTTGCCAGTAGATGCCAATGGAGAGCCAAATTGGGGTTTTATGGAACAATATATTAAAAATATAGAACAGAAAAAAGTAATTGATTATATTGCATTTGCTTCTAAAAAAATGAATATAAAAGAATATCAGAATTAAAAGGTAAAAAATGGAAAGAATTTTATATAGGCGATATTTATGATATTAAGTCTGGTTGTTCGCTAACAAAAGAAAATATGATTAATGGAAACACACCTTTTATTGGTGCATCCGCTAATAATAACGCAGTTACAAACTTTGTAAGTAATACAAATAGAAGTTTAGATAAAAATGTTGTAAATATAAATTTTAATGGTTCGGTAGGTGAAGCATTTTATCATCCATATACAGCATTATTTTCTGGAGATGTAAAAAGATTGCATTTGAAAGATTATCCAGACAATGAATACATAAATTTATTTATCATTACTTCGATAAAGTCACAAAAAGATAAATACAGTTATGGATATAAGTTTAGTGAAAAAAGAATGATAAGACAATATATAAAATTACCAGTAAATGATGCAGGTAATCCAGATTATGAATATATGGAACAGTATATTAAAAATTTAGAATACAATAAAATAATTGAATACATGGCATATATAACATAAAGCAGGTTGAAATATACCTGCTTTTTTTATATCTTAAAAAACACCACCATATATAGTACTTTTGACAAAATGCAAAACACAATATATGGTATAAAATTCTGCTGAAAAGCACCAGATTTTTTGGTATAATTAATCTATCACAAAGGGAAAGGAATTATTTTATATGCCAAAAGAAAACATATTTTCTGTCAAGTATAAACCAGATCGGGATACTTGCACAGAAGCAAATGAAAGTAATGTTGCCAGATTCAGAACAGCAATGTTAAAGTTAGACAGAATACATAATGATGATAATGAAAAAGATCTGACTGAAAACATTATGCAGTTATGCTCAAGAAACAATAAGACTGGGGAAAAGATTAATCTTAGTGAAAGCTATGAATTTGAAGATGCAATGGACTGGCTGGAAAAAGTCTATAATGATGTAGATGCAGATTTAATGATAATGGCAATAGACCAATTAGCAGAAAGATATGGTTATACATCAGATATGGATGAAACTATTGAGATTAAGCAAGAGCAAAAGTGGTATTCAACGGAAACTTTTGAAAGCGTAATTAATAAAAGCATAAGAACATATGGTTCACTTCCAACAGCAAAACGACAGGAAGATTTTAAAACAAGAATAGCTGCAGGATATAGATTATATGAAATGGAAAGCCAACCAAGACAGCGTGTACATAGGGGTGAAATCTGGAGGGTAGAAGTGCCGACAGGTGTAGGAAGTGAAACAACTGGTATGAGATGGGCGCTTGTAATATCCCAAAAGGCACATACAAAAGGAAGTTATACATTTAATGCTGTTTATTTAGATGGACAAGCAGTTAAAAAAAGTGCATGGCAAATGGAAATAACAGAAGCGGATCTGGAATATGGTGATTTAATAAAGAAAACAGAAGATAATAAGTGTAGAATCAATCTTACAGATATATACACATTAGATAGAAAGCGATTAATGGATCGCAAGGGAAAAGTAAATAATGCATTTATGAAAAAAATAATGACAAGAATTGCATCACAATTAGGAATCACATTAGATAGTGGATGTAATATAGAAGGCATTTAATTTCAAGTTATTGCATAAATTCAAAATACATATTATAATTGTCTCATTGAAGATATGGAGATTATACATTTCTAATCAATGATTAGATATTGCTGGTAGAAAACCAGATAGTGCTGATAGAAAATCAGATAGTACCAATAGAAAATTGGTGTAGGGTAAACAGGAGTAGTGAGTGACCTCGTTTATACTGAATCATAGCTTCACAAAAAACACATCTGGAAACAGGTGTGTTTTTTTATGCAAAAAAGGCATCACAGGAAGGAAATCAAAGATTTTGGGTTCCTTCCTGTGATGGTAATTCAAAAAGTATACAAAATAGCTGTACAGCTTTTTACTGTCAAAAATTCAAAGGGGGACTTTTTGGAAGCTGTCAAAAATATTACAAGACTTTTTAGGAGTATCTGTCATTCTATTAGTAAAATAATAGAAAGGAAGTGGTTAAATGGTATACGGCTATCATAGAACAAGCACTAAAGAGCAACACTTGGATCGTGGTATAGCTGAAATTACAAAATATTGTGAAGAACATAATATGAAATTAGAAAAAGTATATACCGACCAGCAGACAGGCAAGAATTTTGAAAGAGCCAGATATATTGTTTTAACAGAAGATGTATTGAGGGCAGGTGACATATTAATTATCACTGAAATAGATAGACTTGGAAGAACTAAACAAGATACATTAAATGAACTTAGAAAGCTAAGAGAAAAGAATGTGCGTGTTATGGTTTTGGAACTTCCAACAACTTTAATAGATTATTCTTCAATAGATAATGAAATGGCAAAAATGATGATGGAAACAGTCAATAATATGATGATTGAATTATATGCATCTATGGCAGAAGCAGAAATGCATAAAAAGCAAAAAAGGCAAAAAGAAGGATATGAAGCATTAAAGGCAAGGGGCGAATGGGATAAATTAGGCAGACCAGCGGCAATAGACTATAAGAAATTCTGTAAGGAATATGAAAAGGTTGAATCTGGTAAAAAGAGACCATGTGAAGTAATGAGGGATTTGAAACTAAATGAATCAACTTATTACAGATATAGAAAAAGATATTTAGCAGAACATAAAAAAGGGGAGTGATATAGATGGGATTAAAAAGAAAAATCATAGCTGTATCACTTTGTTTGATTATGATGTTGGGTTGTATAAATGTAAATGTGATAGATGCAAAAGCATCAAGTTTTACATTAAGTGCCAATAATGATAATAGTGCAAATGATGGACTTGGTGCAGTAGATCTTGATTGGTCAACATATACAAAAAAGAATGTAATGTTTAAAGGCTATCAATCAAAAGACAATGGCATTACATGGCAAAGTATTTCTTTAATGGATTATACATCAGTAAAAAATATAAATGTATTACAAATATATCCAATTGATAATGCAAAAAATCAATTAAAAACTTGGATGGAAACAAATGGATATGGCAAGGGAATCATAAAAGTTAATAGTGTTAGTTTAGGCGATTTTAATGCTAATCCAAATACATATTTAAAAGATTCATCTGGAAACTGGAAATATGATGTTATATTTTTTGGAACCTGGGATTCAAACGGTCCAGATGGTGATTTAAATGAATCTTCTATGGAAGCTACTAGACAATTTATATTATCTGGAAAAGGATGTATATTTGGACATGATACAATACGTGCATTTATACCTTATTTTTTTAAATTAGGAACAGAATTTTTAGGTATGTCTGGTAGTACTAAAGGATATAGTGGAAATGCAACAAGTACGTGTCCAAGTCCTAGCTTATATTCAACCATCAAAATAACAAAAAAAGGTTTATTTACAACATATCCATGGAATATTGGAGAAGTTGGAACAATTTTAACAGTTCCAGCATGCCATAATTCACAAAAAACATCAGTTTCTGATATTTGGTTACGCTTTACATTGCCTTCTTATACTGAATCAGATTATAATGATGAAAATAATTTTTATTTAGTTACAAATAATAATTGTGCAATGATACAAACTGGACATGCCAATGGAAATGCTACTGAAGACGAACAAAAAATATTAGCAAATTTAATATTTTATAATTATCAATTATCTGAAGCAACATCTGTTACTGATAATTCAGCAATGGACACAACAGCACCAAATAAGCCAACAGTTACAGAAAAAGATTCAAAATTTTATTTTAGTGCAACTGATAATGGAACAACATATAAACATAAAATAGAAGCATATGCAAAAAGTAATACTAGTACACCAATAGATGAATCAAATGTAATAACATCAACAGTAACAACAGGAATAAAAGGATATAGATATTTATATGACAATAACAAAGATACAGTAATAACATCACAAAATGGAACGGAGGTTACAAGTGATGCTATACCTTATAGTAATGAAGGCGGTTATTTACATGTAGCATCAGTTGATAATGCAGGTAATATATCAGAAACCACAACAATAGTATCAAAATATAAAAATAAATATGAACATTGGGCATGGGGATTCAAAAATGAAGGTAATAACAGCAATAAAACAGCCTTTTTATTACAAACAACATATGGAGAAGAGACATATGGAGAAGAATTTACACCAGATGCAACTTATGGATTGACAGTACCAAATGGATTTTATTTAGCACCAAGATTTGGCAATGGACAGATAACAGGAAAATGGCAAACATTTAATTTTGGAACAAAGATAACACAACCTTCATATGTAATGAATTTTGAATATGACTATTTTCCAACAGATTATACAATAACGTATAATTTAGATGGTGGAACAAATAGTAGTTCTAATCCAGACAGTTATACAGTATTATATGGTGTAAAATTTGCAGATCCAAGTAAAAAGGGGTATGATTTTTTAGGTTGGTATGATGCAAATGGAAATAAGCTAACAGGAATCAATGAAGGCTGCTATGCAACATTTGCTGATACTGAAGATTTGTATAATAGATTAAATAAACGAACAACAGGGGATATAAGTGTAACTGCAAAATGGAAGAAACATGATTATTCTATAACAACAAATAAAACTGGAAGTGGTGCTATTTCAAATAGCGGTATAGTAACATACACAAATAATACATCAGTATTTATAATACCAGCCAAAGGATATACAACAAGCAGTTTAAAAATAGATGGGGTATCAGTAACACCAGTAACAAAATATAATTTCTTAAATGTAGAAGCTGATCACAAAGTAGAAGCAACATTTACAATAAGTCAAGATAGAAAGATGGAGCTTATGCAAAAAGGATATAGCTGGATAGATTTAAAATTATAAAATATGAAAGCAGATTCAGAAATGGATCTGTTTTTTTACACCTAAAAATAATTTTATATAAAAATCCTAAATTTGCGGCTTTACAAACATATAAATGGAGAGTTAGCATGTGAGCAACCAAAAGAGAACAACTGTTCTTAAAGCATAGGAGGTAAATAAATGTCCGATTTAAAAAATTGGAAAACTGAATGTGAAATTCGAAATTGTAAATTATTCATTGAATTATTTGGAAAGGAGCCGCAAATAGAACAATTAAAAGAAAATTATTATGATTTTAGAAATGAGGTTGCTGACTGTCTGCAATCTGCATCAGAAGATTTGGATGATTTAGAAGCATTTGAAGAGAATTATAAGAACGCAAATGATTTGAAGGAATCCAATGATATTATGTATCAGGCATTTGAAGCAGCATACAAAGTAGCATGTGGAAAGATTGATACAGACAATTCATATTTTTTTGATGAAAAGGAATGTATGAATTTATTAATGGAAATGCGGTCATTACATGACAAAATTGTGAATATGTTAAAATCTATTGATTTATTAGCAGTATCAGCAGGAATAAATTAAGGGGGTATTGGTATGATTGATATTGAAAAATGGAAGGAAAACATTGAAGCGGAAGCAGAAGAAAAAGAAATTAGAAATTGCAGAAGAGCAGTAGAACTGTATGGAAAAGTGGATGTTAATGAGCTTACGGATGAATTTTTAAAACTGGAATCAGATGCAGGTGAATGTATAAGATCATTGGCAGCAGACATACAGGAAGAAGATGCTATTAGTGAAAGCGTTATAGAAGCCAAAATGTTAGAAGAACAAAATGAAATGTTGTATGATATGGCAAATGCTTTTTTGAATATTGCCAATGGAATGTGTGACACAGAAGATGTAAAGTATTCTACACTATATAATAAGAAGGAATGCGAACATATGCTGAGTGTTATTACATTGATATATGAAAAAATCAGTAATACGATTCAATCTATAAAAATTTTATCTGAAAATGCGTAAAAGGACAGCTTCGGCTGTCTTTTTTGTTGTCTGATTTCAGCAACAGGTATATACTTAAGTAAGTAGATAGAATAAGAAAATAAAGGAGATGGTAGGTTGAAGAAGAAATATTTGAATACATTTATGACTATAGTTTCAGCAATTTATCTGGTTTTCTTTATAGTAGTTCTAATAAAAAGCAAGATTACAAACAATCAATTTGATTTTTTGGATGCAGATGGTTTGACAATAATTGGTTCGGTTTGTGCATTGGCTGAACTGGTTATATCAAATAGAAATGCTGTTAGTAAAAAAATAAACTCTTGGATTTTTTATAATAAAGAAGTTAATTATCAAATAATGGTAACACTTGAAACATCAACATTAGGTATAAAAGAAATTATAGAGGAATTAGAAAACTGTATTAGTAATTTCTTAAATATTCAAGAGCTGCGCAGAAAACCAAATTCAAAGCTAATGTCCAGCATTTGGAACGTATCTTATGATTCAATTGGTTGCGAGATAAATTGCTCTTTGCATTATTCAAACAGGGAGAATTCTTCTAAGATGTTGGATTTAAAAATATCAGGGCATAGCAAGTATGGGAAAATTAATTCAAGAAAAAAAGACATTCTATATTTGGCATCGTTAGTAAAGATATTAGGTAATTATTATTTTAGCAGTTCCAAGATGAGTCAGAATGTCAAGGTAGAAAAAATAGATATAATTATAAAGAGGGAAGGCAGTCAAATTAGTACATCTAATTTATTTAGTGAAGTAATAAGAGATGTAGAAGATTTTCATATAAAAACCCTTTGTGGAATAAATAAAGATGAAGAAATAATAATCAACGAACAAGAGATAAAGTGGTCGACATTAGACAGTAGAACTTTAATTGATGGATATGAATATTTTACAGATATTTTATGTGAAATTGAATAGGGGGAAGCATATGAGAAAAGTAGTTACAATAAATAAAAAGATAGAATTTGACAGTGAACTTTCAGAGGTTCAGACAAGTGTAACAAGGATATTAATGAATGGTATTAATAATGATGTAGAAACTAAGGTATATCCGCAGCCAGATGAAATTTGTGGATACAAGGTTTTCAATATTAAATTTTATAAGAAATATAATATTGTGGGAATTGTGAATGGTAGTTCATTTGAATCTATATTACGAGAATATACAATTCCTGTATTAGTATCAAACGAGAAAAAATATGTACTGTCTTATTCTACATTTAAAGGAATAATTGCAAGAGCAGCATTTAAGCGGATAAGGAAAGATACAAAAGTAAAGTGTAGTCCAGTGAAAATAGATTTAGTAAATGCATATAATTGTATAACCCAAAACGTAAATAATGTTACGGTATATTCAGGGTGGTTTAGTAAATTGGGTACACAATTACAGAATGCTTTGCTTCAAGGCAATGGTGTAGATGGTGATGCCGATTGGAATAAATATAAAAGAATAAGAGGATCGGAATTAAAAAATATTCAATTTAAATTTGATGATGATAAGTATCCCACAGGTTCCGTAGTAATTTCTCTTAGTTCGAGAGGCTTTATATTTACGAACAGTCGAATAGGAGAAGAGGATTTTTTTGAAATTGTTGAAAAAATAGTTAATGCCTTAGATACTATGAGTATTATTAAAGATGCGGATGAAGAAGATGAAGAAGACGTAGAATTGATTGTTGACGATCAAGCAGATGAAGAAGAATGATAAATGCATAGAGTCAATGAATGGAAATATTTTGTGTGTAGATTTATTTTTCAACATCCAGGAATGACCTTTGCACATTGCAGAGCTTTGTGCATTGGGAATGACAATAGAATGAATATCACAATACCTTGTGATATGAATGATATGAAATGCCTTATGATGCAAATTGCATCATAGGGCATTTTTGTAAATGGGGGTAGGGGTTCCCATTTACGAAATACGAAACAAATACCTTTGTGAAGTATTTCCCTTTTATGAGATATGCCAGACTTGAAAAGGGCTGGGATGTCCATAAAATCCCCGTAGGGCACTATATTTTGAACGTAGTTCAAAGTATAGTTATAGTGCCACCTTGAAGCTTTCAACACACTAATGAGGTTTTGATTAGTGAATAATGCACATTATGAACAAAAGCATATTGGGAATGAAATGACCTTTATGCTTGCGGTGAATTTTGTGCATTATGAACGGTTATAACTTACTACTATTTGTAAAGCTGGGACTGGAAAGCTGAAAGGTGAGCACTATACGAAATATAGTGCAGCAAAGCTCCCTACGGCGGAATAAAATAGCTATAGGAATGAAGCAGGACAAACTTTGCTGGCATAAGCCAGCATTGAGCGTCCTGAGCAATGGATAGCTATTTTATGTAGCGTGCGACAATTGATTTTGCTGCATTTTTGCTTAAAATAATTTATTTTGGCTATGCAGAAAACCAGTAAATTCAAGGTGTTACAAACTTATTAGATAATTAGTCTTACTGGGTAAGGGTAACAGGCTAATTTTATGATTACTGTACAGATAAAAAAA
>ERZ836441.1469-NODE-1469-length-22537-cov-4.105996_pt1 | contig 22537 bp, 20 predicted proteins | sample MGYA00519686_ERZ836441 | MGnify/ENA primary metagenome ERZ836441 (study PRJEB31850, sample SAMEA3708800) | human gut metagenome | biome: human gut; feature: human-associated habitat; material: faeces | place: China | collected 2014 ... | reverse complement strand
GACAAAGCTTTGGTACATTTGATTCCCAGCTTCATTTCCTAAAATCAAGTCCTGATCCTCCGCCCAGGTCCGCCCCGGCTGGGACCAGTCCGAGGGGGGCAGCTGGGCCCGGCGGGCCAGGTAGGCTTCCATCATGTCGTCAAAGGCTTCCTGTGTCATTTCATCTTCCTCCAGCTCCCTGGCCACGTCGGCCCGGAAGTCATCCATGGTTTGATTGAATTTGGGAAACCAGTGCTCCACGTCGGCATGAGCTGAGGCAATGCCCCGCCGATAGCCCTCCGCATGGCACAGCACGACTCCATCGGCTCTGGGGTCTAAGTGGTACAGGCGGCACAAGTGGGCGGTGAGTTCCACCGCCTCCCGATAGGCCTGGCTGAAATAGACTGGGTCCTCCAAACCGTCCTCACAGATCTCGAAGGAGATGTGGGTGTTGTTGCCATCGGCACCGCAGTGCCAGCCCCGCATTGTCCAGGGCAGGGTTTGGCAGACAGCCAGAGTGCCGTCCTCCAGCCTGCCGATAAAGGCGTGGACGCAGGCCCCCACATTGGGACGGTTCCAGTCGTTGTGGTTGCGGTTGATTCCCAGCAGGGTAGTCAGGCTGTCGTAGTCCGGGTTTTCCGGCAAAGGCTGGACGTACCGTTTTAAATTGGGATTGTCCGCTCCGGTGGAGTGGACCATTATCCCTTTCGGGGTAATGGTCCGGCCTGCCCGGTAACAGTCGTTTTCGGTCAGCAGGCAGCGTAGCAGCCTCATTCCCCACCACCTCCGGCGGACTGGTTATTCCGCTCTGACTGGGTGCCGAAATAAAAGGCAATGACCGCGGTGTAGATGGTCATGAAATCCTGGTCCACACCCCGGGTAAAGGCCAGCACGGCGAATACTGCTGTCAGCATCAGGGTTACCAGGCTCTTGACGCACAGCAGCCGGGCCAGCCGTTGGGTCAGCTCACTCTTCATTGGGATATTCCCTTCCTTCTCCCGCGGTTCCCCGCCCGCAGGCGGGGGCGGGCCGTATGCCCGCAGGGCGGGTAGCGGCCCTGACTACTTTTATGCTTGGACGCGCCATTTGGTTCCAGGGGAGGCGGGGTGGGGGCGGAAAGACCCCGTCCCGGGGCAGGGGGGAGGGGCCTTGCTATTCCACACAGAAAGTGGTATAATAATTTGCCATTTTATTTAGACTTTGTTTTGGTTTGGAGGATACCCCATGTGATGAGAAGCCATTGAATGGAGCAGGAAACATTATGATTTATCTTAAATGGAGGGATCTCCTTGTCAAAATATGAAGCTGAAATCAATCGGAGAAGAACCTTTGCCATCATCTCCCACCCAGACGCGGGCAAGACCACACTGACGGAAAAATTCTTGCTCTACGGGGGAGCCATCGCCCAGGCCGGAGTGGTCAAGGGCAAAAAAAATGCCCGGGCCGCCACCTCAGACTGGATGGAGATTGAAAAGCAGAGGGGCATTTCCGTCACCTCTTCGGTGATGCAGTTCCAGTACGAAGGGTTCTGCATCAATATTCTGGACACTCCGGGCCACCAGGATTTTTCCGAGGACACCTACCGCACCCTGATGGCAGCGGATTCCGCGGTCATGGTCATTGATGCGGCCAAGGGCGTGGAGGCCCAGACCCGGAAGCTATTTAAGGTGTGCGCCCTGCGGGACATTCCCATCTTCACCTTCATCAACAAGATGGACCGGGAGGCCCGGGACCCCTTTGAACTGTGCCAGGAACTGGAAAAGGAGCTGGGGATCGACACCTACGCCGTCAACTGGCCCATCGGCTGCGGGAAAGAGTTCCAGGGCGTGTACGACCGGCAGCGCCGGAAGATCATCCACTTCACTTCCAACACCAACGCCAAGGCGGCCATCGCCACCGAGGTGGAGCTGGACGACCCGGAGTTGGCCAACCTCATTGGCCAGGCCAAGCGGGATCAGCTGGCCGACGAGGTGGAGCTGCTGGACGGCGCTTCCTGCGAATTTGACATGGACCGGGTGCGCCACGGTAAGCTCTCTCCGGTGTTCTTTGGCTCCGCCCTGACCAACTTCGGGGTAGAGCCTTTCCTGGAGGACTTTCTCCGCATGACCACGCCGCCCCTGCCCAGAAAGGCCGGGGAGCTGCTCATCGACTCCTTTGACGACGACTTTTCCGCTTTTGTCTTTAAAATACAGGCCAACATGAACAAGGCCCACCGGGACCGGATTGCTTTCATGCGGGTGGTGTCCGGCAAGTTTGAGGCGGATAAGGAGGTCTACCACGTCCAGGGGGGCAAGAAGCTCAAGCTCTCCCGGCCCCAGCAGCTCATGGCCGCCGAGCGGGAGATCATTGAAGAAGCCTATGCGGGGGACATCATCGGCGTGTTTGACCCGGGAATCTTCTCCATCGGGGACACCCTGTGCGCCCCGGGCAAGAAGTTCCAGTTTGACCCCATCCCCACCTTTGCCCCAGAGCACTTCCGCCGGGTGCGCCCCTTGGACACCATGAAGCGCAAGCAGTTTCTCAAGGGCATGGAGCAGATCGCCCAGGAGGGCGCCATTCAGATCTTCAAGACTCCCTACTCCGGCATGGAGGAAGTCATTGTGGGCGTGGTGGGTACGCTGCAGTTCGATGTGCTGGACTACCGGCTGAAGAACGAGTACGGGGTGGATCTCTATGTGGAGGGCCTGCCCTATGAGTACCTGCGCTGGGTGGAACACGATGGGGACGAGCCTCTCCGGGCGGACGACCTCATCCTGCCCAACGACGCCATGCTGGTGGAGGATTATAAGGGCAACCAGCTGCTGCTGTTCGCCTCCCTGTGGTCCATCAACTGGACGGCGGAGCGCAACAAGCAGTTGACCCTGCTGGAGTTCGGCGGGGCAAAATTTTAAAAACAGCACGGCCCGGCAATCTGCCGGGCCGTGCTGTTTTCGCAAGGGGATACGTGCGGTGAAAGAAGTGACGGGCTTTCCCCTCGCTCCCGAAAGCCGGACTTCGTCCGGGATGGACGGCCTCTGCGGCTAGGCGTGGGGAAGAACAGCGGAAGGACGGCCCGCAGTTTGGAAACAGGACCGGCAAACTGGCTCATCCCAGAGCAAGGGTAAGCGGAATTTCAATCGTCACATCTTCGTATTGCAACAGGCAAACCGCGCCTTCCAGGGGCGGGACAAACATATTTGGGGCATACTCCCCGCTGACGGTGTTGTAGGAGGAATACCATGGAGTGGTCAGCGACTGGATATCCCGCGCTCCAGCTAGGACTACGCTGCCATCCTGAGCGATGATCTGATAGGCAAGTTGTTCCGACGAGGTGCAAATCTCCGTCTCCCCGGTGTACTGGCCGATCATAGCGGAGGCATACACGTCGTTTTGAGAGATGTCTTCTTCCTGCTTGCGTAGCTGTTCACAAAACGCTTCATATTGCTCCCGGGTCAGCGTGTGGTGGACGGTATAGTTTTCTTCTGTCATGGTGCGCTGGCTGTCCAGTGTCTGTAAAAGAAATTCCTTTTCCTCCGGGGTGGCGGTGCGTACCTCTAGTAAAATGCGCCAGCCGTCCGCTTCTCCCGCGAGAGAATAAGGGACCTTTTGAGCGTCCTCCGAAGCGACCGCCCAGTGAAAATTCTGCCGTTCCGGCGGGACGTCGAATACGTCGAGCCTGTCGGAGTGCGGGCTGCAGGCGGCCAGGCAGAGGGACATGATGCCGGTGAGCAGCAGAATCAGTCGTTTTTTCATGGGATCCTCCTCAGTGGAATCAAAAAGGATTTGTGTGACAGCTATTGTACTGCTTCGACAAGATTTTTGCAAGCAAAGGCTGGATGGGACAGGGTAATGGTTTTTGGGGAAAAACAGAGGCTGCTGGGAGCTTTGACAGAATGCCCGGCATATGGTATGATGCTCCAAAGAGGGTGGGCGCCATGTATGAGAACGTGCGCAGAACAAAAGGCCCCGGACTTTACCGTTTGCGGGGAAATCTTTTTCTGACCGGCGGCATTTTGGCGTGTGTGGCTGTCGCCGTGCTGGTCATTGGGCTGGTCGTCTATGCCGGATGGTACCAACTGCGCTTCCGCTCCTTCCTCCGTGACCTGTCTGACAGCACGACCTTTGCCTATGAAAATGACTGCCTGTATGCGGAGATGGACGACCGGGAGGCCCTGATATCCGGGGACAATGTCTATATCATATACAGGCTTATCACCAATGCGGGCCCAGGGCGTCTGGGCGCTGTCCCCGATGAGGAACCGGATGTAGTGCTGGAATATGGAGACGGCTCTTTCCTGCAGCTGTGGTCCGTTAAGCTGGTCAACTCGTCCACCGACCGGGAGTACGGCCTGTTTCTGCGGTATGTAAACCAGCAGGGGAAGTCTTACGCCTATGATACAGATCGGATTTTCCTGGAGCACATGACGGCAAGGCTGCCTGCGGCGGAGCCGGCCTTGGAAAAATAAGCTGCGGTGCGGCAATGGAGAACGCCTATGTCAGATATGTACGAAAAAGTATCCAGGCCAGAGCGGCGGCCCCGCCGGGGGCGGGGGATAGCCCTAGGCATTGCTCTGGCAGCGGCTGTCTTAGCCATCGGAGTGTGGTTGCTGTCCGTCTTTGGCGTTTTGTCGGTCCGCCCCAAATTTTATCAGTTTGTGTCCGCCCTGTCTGACAGCACCATTTATGCCTATGATAACCATACGCTCCGGGCGGAGGGAAATGGCCAGTCTGTGCGGGTATCCGGAGACAACGCCTATGCCATCTACCGGGGGATGAGTGCCTGGTCTCCCACCGGCTTGCCGAGACGACTTCCAGCAGGGGAGGCGGACTTGGCGCTGGACTACGGAGAGGGAACCTGCCTTCAAGTATGGATCTGGAAGGAGAAAAACGGCCAGCCAAAGGCTCATGGCCTTTCCGTCCTATTGGAAACAGGGGCAGGGGAACGGTTTGTGCTGGAATTTGGTTCGGCCAGCATCAGCCCGCTGGAGCGGTGGACTGCGGCCGATGCCATTGGAAACGAACTATGGGCGTAGTAGGGAAACGTCTGAAGCTCAGTCCAGGCGGGCGCGCCAGCAGTCGTTCCGGCACAGCTGGCTCAACCGCAGGAGAAAGGGACGAACTCCCGGAGGGCGCTGGCCCGACATCATCTGGCCGGTGAGGGCTCCCGGTCCGCGGTGCCAGCAGATTCGGATGGCAGTACGCAGAGCGCTGTCCACCCCTGCGGGGGTGGTCCCAAAGGCACGGGCCACATCCACACAGACCTGTTTGTTGCCTAAGGCCAGCCACCGGGGATCATCCTGGTCCCGGCGGAGAATATAGAACAGATAGTCATAGCCCCAGTAGACCCGAGTCAGCCCCATGGCCCGTAGCAGTTCGTGGATATTCCGGTCGATTGAATCCATGGCGAGCCCCCTCTGAATGGGTGTTTTTCGTATTTTACCGCCAATGCCCTCCTGCTGTCAATGAAAAGGACAAGGGAGAGGGCTTGTCTATTTACGAGTGGTGAAAATTGTGGTATGCTGGTTCAGTCAGCCGCTCCGCGGGGAAAAATTTACACTTTGTTAGACAATTTGCCCGCCCGGTGGGGTATAATGTGCACGTTATGATCATAGACCAGAGCTTATTAAGGAGGCATCTCCCTTGATTTACCGAAACGGATACGGTCCCATCGACCGCTTCTGTGCCAAGCATCCCCGCTTTGGCATTTCCAACCTCATGCTGTACATCGTCATCGGACAGGTGGCTGTGTTTATTCTGGACCTATTCTTCCGGGGGATGCTCAGTAGTTACTGGTTGCCCTTTTCCCGGGATCTCATCCTCCACGGCCAGGTATGGCGGCTGGTGACCTTTATCTTTCTGCCCAGCGACAGCGGAAACCCCTTCTTCCTGCTGTTGGGTTGCTACTTTTACTACTGGATCGGCACGATGCTGGAACGAGAGTGGGGTACGGCCCGGTTTACCCTGTTCTACCTGTCAGGGGTGGTGCTGTCCGTCCTCTCCGGCATGATCCTGGGCATCGCCGACATCTACTACATCAACCTGTCCATCTTCTTGGTCATCGCCACCCTCTATGGAGAGATGCAGGTGCTGCTGTTCTTCGTCATCCCTATTAAGATGAAGTGGATGGCTCTCATCGATGTGGCCCTGATTTTGGTGGCCGTCATCCAGAATCTGATGTACGGGTCTTGGGTGGGCGCACTGCTCCCCCTGGCCAGCTTTGTCAACTACTTTATCTTCACCTGGCCCTTCTGGGGGGCCAAGCTGGGAGTGCTCCGCCGCCGGGCGGACCCTAAGGTGGTCAACTTCAAGCGGGTGCAGAAGCAGGCGCAGAAACAGGCCAAGGCCACCGGCGGCTACCGCCACAAGTGCGCTGTGTGCGGCATTACCGATGCCGACGACCCCAATATGGAGTTTCGCTATTGCTCCAAGTGCGACGGGTACTATTGCTACTGTATGAATCATATCAACAACCACGTTCACATCCACCACGACTGAGTCCGCCGGCCGGCGGAGGAAGGCACGCGCCGAATGGCGCGTGCCTTTTCGCTGTAACGGGCAGGCAAGTGGGATTGAGAGAGCCAGAGAATGGAGACAAATTTTCGGCAGAGCTTGCTATTTTGACGCAGATGTGGCAAAATAAAACCGAAAAGCCCATGGTACAGAAAAAGCGTGAAGGAGGCCCTGCCATGAAGTTCCCACGCCGGATTGTAGCCTTGCTCCTGCCCCTGGCGGCGCTGGCGGCACTGGCCTTGCTGCCCGCCCTGGCGGCGGAAAACGGTGCGTCCGCTGAGCAGACAACCATTTTATTTACTCATGATATGCATTCCCATTTCCTGCCCACGGACGACGGAGAAGGGAATACCTACGGCGGTTATGCCCGTCTCAAGACGGCCATCGACCAGCAAAAGCAGCTCCACCCGGATGCGCTGCTGCTGGATGGAGGCGATTTCTCCATGGGCAGCCTGTTCCAGACTGCCTATTCCACCTCCGCCCTGGAATTGCGGATGATGGGCGCTCTGGGCTATGATGCCACCACCTTCGGAAACCACGAGTACGACTACCGTGCCTCTGGGCTGGCGGATATGCTCCAGGCTGCCGTGGCCAGCGGGGAGAGGCTGCCCGCCATCGTAGAGGCCAACTACCTACCGCCCCAGGAGGGGGAGGAGGGCTATGATGCCGACGCCCAGGCGGTGTGGGACGCTTTTGCCGAGTACGGCGTGGCCTCCTATCTGCTGTTGGAACGGGGAGGTGTGTGGTACGCCGTGTTCGGCCTGACTGGGATAGATTCCGATGCGTGCGCCCCCATGTCGGGTATGGTGCTCCATGACATCCATGCCACCGCCCAGCAGGTGGTGGACGCGGCCACAGCCGCCTGCCTGGAGGCCAATGGTGTGGAGCCCATGGTCATCTGTCTGTCCCACTCAGGCACGGATGGCGAGGGCAAAGGGGAAGATTACGAGCTGGCCCAGGCGGTGGAGGGCATCGATGTCATTATCTCCGGTCACACCCATACGACCCTGACCCAGCCGATCCAGGTCAATGATACCCTGATTGTGTCCTGCGGAGAGTACGGAAAGAATCTGGGAGTGCTGACGGTGGCCCGCCAGTCTGACGGCACTGTGGCCCTGGCTGACTACCAACTGATTCCCATTGACGGATCCCTGGAGGAGGACCCAGCCACTGCCCGGTGGATCGAGCAGGCCAAGGAGGAGGTAGAGGAAAACTACCTCAGCGACTTCGGACTAACCTTTGACCAAGTCCTGGCGGATAATCCCTATCCTTTTGATAGTGTGGATCAGGTGTACGCCACCCATCACGAATCCACTTTGGGCAACCTGTTCTCCGACGCATATAAGTGGGCGGTGGAGCAGGCTACGGGAGAGAGCGTGGACCTGGCCCTCACCGCCTCGGGGGTCATCCGGGAGAGTATCCCCCAGGGGGCGGTCACCGTGTCTGACGTGTTCAACGCGGCCTCTCTGGGCATCGGGGCGGACGGTGTGCCCGGATATCCGCTGGTGTCGGTGTACCTCACCGGGGCGGACCTGAAAACGGTCATGGAGATCGATGCGTCGGTGTCCGACCTGATGACCGCCGCCCGGCTGTACAGCTCCGGTGTGGAATATTCCTACAACACCAACCGGATGATCTTCAACAAGGTCACGGACAGCGCCCTGCGCCGGGCCGACGGCAACACCCAGGCCATTGTGGATGATCAGCTCTACCGGGTGGTCACCGGGCTGTACTGTGGGCAGATGCTGGGGGCGGTGGAGGATACCTCCTTCGGCCTGCTGTCCGTGACCGCCCGGGACAAGGACGGCAGTCCCATCGACATGAACCATTTGGAGGACTATATCGTCCATGACCGGGAGGGCAACGAGGTGAAGGAGTGGTATGCCATCGCCTCTTATCTCCAGGCCATGGGGGGCGAGGTGGACAGCGCCTACAGCCAGACCGACGGCCGGAAGGTGGCGTACGCCAGCTGGAATCCGGTGGATCTGCTAAAACACCCCAACAAGTTTACCTGGATCGCCTTGGGCGTGCTGCTGGCGCTGATTCTGATTGTAGTGCTGGTGGTGCGTCTGGTGGTGCGGCGCTTGGGCCGCCGGGGCGGACGGAAGAGCGCCAAGGGGTACTCCCCATATCGGGGGAGATAGGAATGGACAAGGGCTGGCGCCCTTGACCCGTTATCCAAAGGCTTCGCCTTTGGGGATGCGATTTCCCGACCCCATTTCTTTTGACAACCACAGCAAGGGTGGCACCCTTGCAACCCCATAAGGTCCAGCCGGGCCTCCGGTGGGTAACTTTCTAAACGATTAGAAAGTCACCAAAGAATCGCCGGGGGTTGGGCGCGGATGAACTTCAAGCGCCAAGGACGCGCTTTCGTCCATAGCGCCTGCAACCCTGGACCCTCTCGTCCTCGCAAAGTCCGCTCAAGTCCATTTCCGCCTGACAGCGAAAATTGCGTTCGCTCCCTTGCTCGTCCTCTCCCCACAAGACCCGCTTCGCTGGGCTCTTGCGGGGGCCCCAATTACGGGGGGCAGGATAGGGTGGTGCAGCGTTCTCCGTCCGGCGTACAAAGGGGGATGCCCCCAGCTTCTCGTTTCGCTGACGCTCCCCTGTGCTGTGTTCAGTTGCGGACAGTTTAACACAGTGCGCCTCATGCACACTAGATGCAGGGCACCTGCGGCCCACGGGACACGCCTGGCGCATGACAGAACAGAAAAAGGACCTCCGCCTGGTTGGTGGAGGTCCTTTCTGTTTGGATTCCTTTTTTATATCGAAACGTGGCTGTCAGCCCTGATTTTCATGTTGTTCCAGATATTCGGTCATCACTTTGATGATCAAATTAGAGACAGAGCGCTTTTCTTTTTCTGCCTGTACTTCGATCCGCCGTTTCAGCTCTTCTGAAACACGAAAACCGATCTGCTTATCGTTTTTCTCCACTGGACCGCCCCCTATGTTTAGCATTATATAGCAATGTATATCTTTTGTCTTCACAATTATTGTTAAACATTGTATAACATAGTGGGATAGGGGATGAAAACATGAAAGGCTATGCGTCAAAACAGCTCAACACTTGCGGTGGCTGTAAGCACTTTTACCAGCACTACGTTCGGAGAGGACCCAGTGACTACATTGCGATCCAGTATGGGCACTGTGCGTATCCCATGCTCAAAGACCGGCGGGTCAATGAAACTTGTCCCCATTGGGAGTCGGCGGTGCCGCCAGAAGAAGAGAGTTGAAACAAAAGAAACATCAGGCGCTGTCTGATAGACTGTCCGCACCGTAAAACAGTACGACGGAGCGGCAGCGGAAAGCGGCGCTTCGTGCGTCCCAATTTGCGCGCCGGAAAGAGACGGACGCACAACCTATCCTGGGCCCCCGTAAAATGGGGGTTCTTAGGGGGCAAATCATAAGGGCGCGGCCTTCGCCCGACTGATTTGCGCCCCTAAGCGTGCTTTTGCCTGCTTTTCGCACGAGCGAAAAGTAGGCCGCCGGAGGCTGGGCAGCCTCAATGGGTTTCAAGGGCCGGGGCCCTTGAAAAAAGCCCCCCGCCGGGATCCCGGCGGGGGGCTTTCGTATCATAAACTTGTTGCTGCGCCCAGGCGTTTCTTTTAACAAATCCCCTGCCACAGCATGGCATCGGCCACCTTCAGGAATCCGGCGATGTTGGCGCCGGCCTGGATGTCGCCCTTCATACCGTATTTCTCCGCGGCGTCGGCGCAGGCCTTGTAGATGCCCTCCATGATGTTTTTCAGTTTGCCGTCCACTTCCTCGAAGGTCCAGCTGATGCGGCCGGAGTTCTGACTCATCTCCAGGCCGGAGGTGGCCACGCCGCCGGCGTTGGAGGCTTTGGCGGGAGAGAACATCAGGCCGGCACCCTTGATGGCAGTGATGGCCTCGGGGGTGCAGGGCATGTTGGCGCCTTCAAATACGCCGATGCAGCCGTTAGCGATGAGGGCCTTGGCGGACTCCGCGTTCAGCTCGTTCTGGGTGGCACAGGGCAGGGCGATGTCGCAGGGCACCGTCCAGATGCCGGAGCAGCCCTCCACATATTTGGCGGAGGGGACATAGTCCAGATAGGTCTTGATGCGGGCCCGCTTGACCTCCTTGATCTCCTGGATGAGCTTGTAGTCGATGCCGGTCTCATCCACGATATAGCCGTTGGAGTCGCACATGGCAATCACCTTGCCGCCCAGCTGGGTGGCCTTCTGGTTGGCGTAGATGGCCACGTTGCCGGACCCGGAGATCACCACCCGCTTGCCCTGGAAGGACTGGCTGTTGTCCTTGAGCTGGGCGTCGGCGAAGTAGCACAGGCCGAAGCCGGTGGCCTCGGTGCGGGCCAGGGAGCCGCCGTAGCTCAACCCCTTGCCGGTAAGCACACCGGACCATTCGTTGCGGATCTTCTTGTACTGGCCGAAGAGATAACCGATCTCCCGGGCGCCCACGCCGATGTCGCCGGCGGGCACGTCGGTATCCGGGCCGATGTGGCGGTAGAGCTCCGTCATGAAGGACTGACAGAAGCGCATGACCTCGGCGTCGCTCTTGCCCTTGGGGTCGAAGTCGGAGCCGCCCTTGCCGCCGCCCATAGGCAGGGTGGTGAGGGAGTTCTTGAACACCTGCTCAAAGCCCAGAAACTTGATGACGGACAGGTTGACGGTTGGGTGGAAGCGCAGGCCGCCCTTATAGGGGCCGATGGCGGAGTTGAACTGCACCCGGTAGCCCCGGTTCACCTGCACCTTGCCCTGGTCGTCCACCCAGGGCACCCGGAACATGACCACCCGCTCCGGCTCCACCATGCGGCCGATGATGTTCTGCTGCTCGTACCGGGGATCGGCGTCCACCACCGGCTCCAGGGACTCCAGCACCTCCTCCACGGCCTGGAGGAACTCGGGCTCATGGGCGTTGCGGGCTTTCAGGCCGTCCAGCACGGACAGCAGGTATTGGTTCTTAATAGACATCGTTGTCGTCTCCCTTTCTTCCTTGAATGGGTTTGCCGCTTTAATATGATGTAGTAATTTTACAACGCCACCGGGAAATTTGCAAGAGTATATTTTGAAAATTGCAAAAAAATCTGTTTTGTATGAAAATTCTCCATTAAATTGCAAGAATGACCTCAGAATAACGGAAAACGAGGATGGAAATGACAGAAGACCTGCAAATAATAGCTTGACGGAGACGGACTGAGTGCATGGGGCGAGTCAGCCGGAGCTGCCAAAAAAATTTTTTTCAAAAAAGGTTGACAAAGAAGTTAAAGTGTGCTAATTTATATTTGTAGTTAGCCAACACTAACTGCAACCATAATCTCCTTCCTCCCATGTTCCGAACCAGGGAAAACGATCGCCCGGGCCGCTTGGCCCGGGCGTTTCCCTTTGCCATGGGATCTGGACGGCTTCAAAAGGGCAGCAGCTCCAGGTGCTCCAGCAGGATTTTTGCACCAATGAGGATGAGGACTGCGCCGCCGAAAATTTCCGCTTTCGATTTGTAGCGGGCCCCAAATAAGTTACCAATCTTGACGCCCAAGGCAGAGATAACGAAGGTGACCACCCCGATGAAAGCCACGGCGGCTAGGATAGGCACGTTCAGAAAGGCAAAGGTGATGCCCACGGCCAGTGCGTCGATGGAGGTAGCAACCGCCAGCATGAGCATGGTGCCGAAGGCCAGAGAGGGGTCGCAGTCCTCCGCATCTCCCTTCACGCCCTCCCGGATCATGTTGCCGCCGATGATACCCAGAAGGATAAAGGCAACCCAATGGTCCACTGCCTGAACCAGCCCGGCAAAGGCGGAACCCAGCAGATAGCCCACAGCGGGCATCAGGGCCTGAAACACCCCAAACCATAAGCCTACCAGCAGGGCATGCCGCAGTTTCAGTTTTTGGATCGACAGGCCTTTGCAAACCGCCACGGCGAAAGCGTCCATCGCTAGGCCAACCGCCAGGAGAAAAAGCTCTCCAAGTCCCATAATCGGATCCCTTTCTTTCTATGCAGACTATGCGGGAAAACAAAAAAAGAGACCATACCCGCATGTGCGGATAAGTCTCATCACCAACGGACCGGCCAGGCGGACACCCCGCCAGCGTGTTGACCGGACCACGGCAGAATGCCGTTGACTACTCCCTTATCATGAAACTCATTTTATGGGAACAGCTGTAGTTAGTCAACGATAACTTGCAGGACGGCTCATAGGTTTGACAGCGGAGGGAAGGGAGACAAAATTTTCGTTAACAAACCTTGAATTTTCCCATGGAGCGGTTGCGTTCCCTTTCCCTTCGGTAGTATAGTATAAAAATAGAGCAAGTGGATGCTGGATGGTGAGAAAAATGAGCTATATTTCTTTTGTAGACGTAAAAAAAGAATACCGGATGGGCGAAGTGACTATCAAGGCGGTAGATGGGGTCGACTTTGTCATTGAAAAGGGGGAGTTCGCCATTATTGTGGGACCTTCCGGCGCGGGCAAGACTACGGTACTGAACATGCTGGGCGGGATGGACGCCTGTACCAGCGGAGTCATCACCGTGGATGGGACAAAGGTCAGCGGCTTCAACGCCAAGCAGCTCACTGCCTACCGCCGCCACGATATCGGCTTTGTGTTCCAGTTTTACAACTTGGTGCAGAACCTGACGGCCCTGGAGAATGTGGAGCTGGCCTCCCAAATCTGCGACGACCCCATGGATGCCCGGCAGGTGCTGGAACACGTGGGGCTGGGGCACCGGCTGGACAACTTTCCGGCCCAGCTGTCCGGGGGAGAGCAGCAGCGGGTGGCCATTGCCCGGGCCCTGGCTAAGAATCCCAAGCTGTTGCTGTGCGACGAGCCCACCGGCGCGCTGGACTACGTCACCGGCAAGGCTATTTTGAAACTTTTACAGGACACCTGTCGCCAGCACGGGATGACAGTGGTGGTCATCACCCACAACACCGCCCTCACCCCCATGGCCGACCGAGTCATCCACATCAAAAACGGCAAGGTGGACAAGATGGAGCTGAATGACAAGCCAACCCCGGTGGAGGAGATCGAATGGTAACAGAGGAAAATCCCATCCGGGAAAGCCCCATTGCGGGACCCGGTGCGGGTGAGGCGGGCGAGCGTTTTGCCAAAGGCGAAACCTCGGCGCAGGGCGGATTCCCATCGCCCGAGCATAAAAAAGAAAAAGAGGATCCCTTTCGGCGCAGCCGGAAGGGGAAAAAGAAGAACCGCCTGACCACCGACGCGGTGCGGGAGGTCCGGTTCACGTTCAGCCGGTTTCTCTCCATTTTGGTGCTCTCGGCGCTGGCGGTGGCGTTTCTGGCGGGACTGCGGACAACGGCGCCGGATATGGAGTACACCGCGGACAACTACTATGACCGCACACACTTGATGGACGGATATGCCATCTCCACTCTGGGGCTGACCGGGGATGACCTGGCGGCTCTGGCCCAGGCGGATGGGGTGTCTGCCGTGGAAGGGAGCTGGACGCTGGACGCCACGGCGGAGGACGCGGTAGTGGCGGTGCGCTCCATGCCGGAGACGCTCAACCTGCTGGAAGTCACGGAGGGGCGGCTGCCACAGGCAGCGGGCGAGTGCGTTACGGAATCCATGCTGCTGACCAAGCTGGATCTGGCGGTGGGGGATACTCTGGAGCTTGCTCTGGATGAGGACAACGCCGGCAGCCTGAAGCGGACGCAGTACACCATTGTGGGCGTGGTGGACAGCCCTCTGTATGTGGGCACCGACCGGGGCAGTTCTACTTTGGGCGGCGGCTCGGTGGACGCCTATGTGTACCTTCCCAGAGAGAATTTTGACCTGGACTACTATACGGAGGCCTATTTCACCTTTGACGGTCTGGCGGAGCTGGACAGCTATGGGGATGAGTACGAGGACCGGCTGGAGGCGTATCTGGACGGTTTGGACGGCCTGGCGGATCAGCGGGCCGAGCTGCGCTACGACAGCGTGGTGGGAGATGCCCAGGCGGAACTGGACGATGCCCGGCAGCAGCTGGATGACGCGAAGACGGAGGCAGAGACAGAGCTAGCCGACGCCCAGGCAGAACTGGCTGACGCCCGGGAAAAGCTGGATGACGGCTGGGCGGACTACTATGACGGCCAGGATACCCTGGACCGCGAGATCCGGAACGGACGTCAGGAGCTGGCCGACGCCAAGGAGCAGCTGGAGCGGTCGGAGGCGGACTTGGCCGAAGGCCGGGAACGGTATGAGGACGGTCTGGCCCAGTATCAAGACGGCCTGAAGCAGTATGAGGACAGCTTGGCCCAGTATAAGGAAAGCAAGGCCGCTCTGGATGGGCAGCAGGCCCAGGTGGACGCGGGCTATGCCGAGTACGAAGCGGCGCTGGAGCCTTATGTGGGCACACCCTACTACGACATGGCGGTGGCCCAGGCGGCGGAGCAGAAGGCCCAGCTGGACGCAGCCCAAGCGGAGCTGGATCAGGGTTATGCCCAGCTGGAGGCGGCCAAGGTGGAGCTGGACGAGGCCAAGGAGACGCTGGACCAGACCAAGGTCACGTTGGACGACACCGCCCAGCAGCTGACTGACGGCCAGCAGGCCATCGACGAGGGCTGGGTGGAGTATGAGGACGGCCTGGCCAAGCTGGAGCGAGAGGAGCGCAATGGCCGTCAGGAGCTGGCCGACGCCTTGGCGGAGCTGGAAGACGGGGAGGCGGAGTACGCCGACGGCTTTCAGGAATATGAGGACGGAAAAGCGGAGGCCGACGCGGAGATCGCTGACGCGGAGACAGAGCTGGCTGATGCCCAGGCCCAGGTGGACGATATCGAGGAGTGCCAGTGGTATGTTCTGGGCCGGAACACTAATTCCGGCGTGGTGGGGTACGCCCAGGATGCCGAGCGGGTAGGGAACCTGGCCAATGTATTCCCGGTGATCTTCTTCCTGGTGGCGGCCCTGGCCTGCCTGACCACCATGACCCGCATGGTGGAGGACCAGCGCACCCAGATCGGCTCCCTCAAGGCTCTGGGCTTCTCCCGGTGGGCCATCTCCAAAAAGTACATCGGCTACGCTTTCTGGGCCAGCCTCCTGGGCGGGCTTATCGGGCTGGCGGTGGGGTGCACCCTCATCCCGGCGGTAATCGCCAATGCCTTCAACATCATGTATAATATCCCCGCTCTCCAGTTCAAGGTGCAGCCGGTGGTATGTGTGCTGGCGGTGCTGGCGGCAGTGGTGTGCACCACCGGAGCTGGGCTGTGGGCCTGTCTGTCCACCCTGATGGACACCCCGGCCAACCTCATGCGCCCCAAGAGCCCCAAGCCAGGCAAGCGGGTGTTTCTGGAACGCATCAAACCCCTGTGGCGGCGGCTGTCCTTCACTTGGAAGGTGACCATGCGGAACCTGTTTCGCTATCAGCGGCGATTCTGGATGACGGTCATCGGCATCGGCGGGTGTACCGCCCTCATCGTCACTGGATTCGGCCTGCATGAGTCGATTTTCGATATTCTGGACAAACAATTTGATGAGATCTCTCTGTACGACGCCACCGTGGGTCTGGAGGATCCTGTGACAGGTGACCAGATGGGCCGGGTGACCGCTTATCTGGACGGAAATGAGGCGGTGGAACGGTATCTGGAGTGCTACCAGGGCACGGCGGACATCTCGGTGGAGGGGACCGCGGCCAAGAACAGCTACCTCTTTGTGGTGGATGACCTGGACAATTTCACCCAGTTTATCGACCTGCGCCACCGTACCGACGACCAGCCAGTAGAGCTGACCGACAGCGGGGTGGTGATCACCGAGAAGCTGTCCGAGATGCTGGAGGTGAGCGTAGGGGACTCCATCACGCTGGAGCAGGATGACCGGCGGGTACAGGTCCCGGTGACGGACATCGTGGAGAATTATGTCTACCACTATGTCTACCTGACGGAACACTGTTATGAGACCCTGTTTGAAGAGCGGGCGGAGATGAACACCATCCTGGTGGCCTACGCCGACGGGACGGGACAGACGGAGTCAGACGCGGTTTCCGCCGATCTGATGGCTATGGACGGCGTGGCGTCTTACTCCTATATCGCCACCATCCGGGACTCCTTCACCGACAGCATGAACGCCATCAACTACGCGGTGGTCATTATTATCCTGGCGGCGGCGGCCCTGGCCTTCGTGGTGCTTTACAACCTGACCAACATCAACATCACCGAGCGCACCCGGGAGCTGGCTACTTTGAAGGTGCTGGGCTTTTATGACCGGGAGATCACCGCCTATGTGTACCGGGAGAACGTGTTCCTGACCCTGTTTGGCATTGCGCTGGGCCTGGTGCTGGGCCGGTTCCTCCACGCGTGGATGGTGGTAACGGTGGAGGTGGACCTGGTGATGTTCGGCCGCACCGCCCCGGCCTACGCCTATGTGCTGGCGGCGGCGCTGACAGTGGTGTTCTCCGTGGTGGTAAACATCGCAGCCCACTTCCGCCTGAAAAAGGTGGATATGGTGGAGAGCCTCAAGACCGTTGAGTAATACGCGCAAGGCCCCTGCCCCGGCTGAGGGCAGGGGCCTTGCTTTTCCGGCATGAGGCTGACCGGGCTGGGAAGGGTGGAAATACGGTTGCAAACTCTGGAGAAAGCGGTTATACTGTAAGAACTTCGCAAAGCTGGCTGGAGAGGGACAGAATCCTGTCACCGGCCAATGAGGAAGGTGCGCTATGAAACGGATTTTACTGCTCACCACTGGGGGGACCATCGCCTCCCGGCCCACGGAGGAGGGCTTGGCCCCCGGGCTGGACGGGGCAACCCTGTCCCACCACCTGGGGAGCTTGGCCGACCGCTATGATCTGACGGTGCGGGACATTCTCCAGCTGGACTCGTCTAACATTCAGCCGGAGGAGTGGCGGCTCATCGCCCGCCACGTTTACGAGGCGCGGAATGACTTTGACGGCATCGTCATTTCCCACGGCACAGACACTATGGCCTACACCGCCTCGGTGCTCACCTTTATGGTGCTGGGCATCCCAATTCCGGTGGTGCTCACCGGCGCCCAGCTGCCCATTGAGCATCCCCTCACCGATGGGGTGGACAACCTGCGCACCGCCCTGGCCATGGCGGCCTCTGGCCGGCCGGGAGTATTTCTGGCCTTCAACCGGAAGGTGATGCTGGGCTGCCGGGCGGTCAAGACCCACACCACCGACTTCGGGGCCTTTGACAGTGTCAACTGGCCCCTGGCGGCGGTAGTGAACGGCTCCGGCCTGGTGTTCCGGCAGGAGGCCCTGCCTCCGGCGGCAGAACCCTGCGTGCTGCGGGACCGCTTGTGCCAGGAGGTGTTCCTCATCAAGCTCACCCCCGGGCTGGATCCGGAGGTGTTTGATATGCTGCTGAAGATGCACTACCGGGGGGTGGTCGTCGAGGCCTTCGGCGCAGGCGGGCTCCACTTCATCCGCCGCAATCTCATTGAAAAACTCCACGCCGCCGCCCGGGCGGGGATGGCGGTGGTGGTGTGCAGCCAGTGCCTGTATGAGAGCAGTAACTTCACCTTATACCAGGCCGGGCAGAAGGCGTTGGCCCATGGCATCATCCAGGGTTATGACATGACCACGGAGGCGGCGGTGACAAAGCTGATGTGGGCCCTGGGGCAGACAGACAATCTGGATGAGGTGCGGGCGCTGTTTGCCCGCAGCCTGGCCGGAGAAATGAGGGAGGAGCCAGTCCGATGAACCAAAACAGAGACAACGTGAGCCAGAGGGAGCGGATGCTGGCTGGGCTGCCTTACAAGCCCTGGCTGGACAGACTGCCTGAGGCGCGGGAACGGGCACAGCGGCTTTGCTATGAGTACAACCATCTACCCCCGGAACGGTGGGGCGAGCGGGAGAGCCTGCTCAAGCAGCTGCTTGGAAAGACTGGACGGAAGCTCACTGTGGAGCCGGATTTTCATTGCGACTATGGCGCCAATATCACGGTGGGAGAGAATTTTTACGCCAACTTTAATCTAGTGATTTTGGATGTGGCTCCGGTAACGATTGGAGACAACGTGCTCCTTGCACCCAACGTATCTTTGTATACCGCAGGGCACCCCGTCCATCCGGACAGCCGGAACAGTGGTTATGAGTACGGGCAACCCATTGTTATTGAGGACGACGTATGGCTGGGCGGCAGCGTGACCGTGGTGCCTGGCGTGACCATTGGCCGGGGGGCGGTGATCGGCGCGGGCAGCGTGGTGACAAAGGACATTCCCCCTATGGTGCTGGCAGCGGGGAATCCATGCCGGGTGGTCCGGCCTATCACAGAGGGAGACCGGACGTATTACTACAAGAACTGGCCTTTTACCCAGCGGGAGCTGGAAGAGATGAAATAGGCGGGGGCTGCCCCGTGCCGGGAAAACAAAAACGCCATGCTGATTCAGCATGGCGTTTTGCCTCTCTCAATTCTGACCGACATCTTTCACGTGGCTTTTAATGGCTTCAAAGCTCTCCACGCTCAGGTCATGTTCAATCTTGCACGCATCCTCCGCAGCCACCTTGGGATCCACCCCCAAACGGGTCAGCCAAGTGGTGAGCAGTTGATGCCGCTCATAGATGCGCGAGGCGATCTCGTATCCGGTGTCTGTCAGGTGGAGAAGGCCGTCATCATCCATAATGACATAGCCGTTTTCCCGAAGCAGGCTCATGGCCCGGCTGACGCTGGGCTTAGAGAAATTTAGATGCTGGGCCACGTCGATGGAGCGCACGTTGCCCTTTTCACTCAGGGCCAGAATAGCCTCCAGATAGTTTTCAGCAGACTCATGAATTTGCATAAAATCACCCAAAAAGATTGTACCATAATTCTGCCAATAACACAACCACAAATCTTGGTTAGCACTTGACAACTCAGGAGGACAGTGTTAAACTAACTGTTGGTTAGATAGAACTAACCGAATCTATTGCCTCGGGGTGGTTCCAATTATGCCGCTGACAATGTTAGGCCGGGGACAGGAGAGCACTGTCAAACGTATTACCGGCAAGGATGAGGTCCGGGCCTTTTTAAAGAGCCTTGGCTTTGTAGAAGGGGGCAAGGTGTCCGTGGTCAATGAGATGGGCGGAAACGTCATTGTCAATGTCAAGGACACCCGGATCGCCCTGAGCAAGAGTATGGCCAGCCGCATTATGGTGTGAGCGAACCGTATATTTTGCTGTAAGTTGAGAAGAGAGGAGATCGTTGCCGTGAAAACACTCAGGGATGTGAAGGTTGGGCAGACTGTTGCTGTGGTCAAGCTCCACGGAGAGGGTGCCCTCCGCCGCAGGATCATGGATATGGGCATCACGAAGGGGACCTCTATCTATGTGCGTAAGGTTGCGCCGTTGGGAGACCCGGTAGAGGTTACTGTCCGCGGCTATGAGCTGTCCATCCGCAAGGGGGACGCCGACTGCATTGAAGTAACTTAATTCCAGCGTAGGCGCATGACCCAGATGCGTCTTTTATTACCTTCGGTAGTTAGACAAAACTAACTGGAGGCCTGCAAATTCCACAAAATGAGAGACTCTGTCAATACTAAGCGGAAGGCGGACGGTGGAATTTGGCGGGCCGCAAGCTGCTGGCCGGAATGGAGTGTGCAGTTCCGGTGAAGTGTTGTGAAGGAGGAACACATTATGTCAATTAGACTGGCTCTTGCCGGCAACCCCAACTCCGGCAAGACCACCATGTTCAATGCTCTGACCGGCTCCAACCAGCGGGTGGGTAACTGGCCGGGCGTGACGGTGGAAAAGAAAGAGGGACGGCTTAAAGCGGATAAGGAGATTACCCTGACCGACCTGCCGGGCATCTATTCTCTGTCCCCCTATACCTTGGAGGAAGTAGTGGCCCGGGAGTACTTAGTGAGCGAACGGCCTGACGGCATCATCAACATCGTGGACGCCACCAATATTGAGCGCAACCTGTACCTCACCACCCAACTTATGGAAATGGGCATTCCAGTGGTGGTGGCCTTGAATATGATGGACCTGGTGCGAAAAAACGGCGATCAGATCGATGCCAATAAGCTGTCCAAGGCTCTGGGCTGCCCGGTAGTGGAGGTGTCCGCCCTGAAGGGTGAGGGGCTGGATAAGCTGCTTTCCACGGCGAAGGACGCAGCAGCCAAACGATCCGCCCCCACCCGGCTGACTTTTGCAGGCCAGGTAGAGTCGGCCTTAGCGGATATCCAGTCGGTACTTGCCTCTGCGGTCCCCGCCGGAATGGAACGCTGGTATGCGGTCAAGGTGTTTGAGCGGGACGACCAGGTGATGGGCAAGCTGACCCTATCCGCCGATGCCAAGAGTAAGGTGGAACGGGCCATTGAGAACTGTGAAACGGCTCTGGACGATGACGCGGAGTCCATCATCACCAACGAGCGGTATGAACAGATCAGCAAGGTCATTGCATCCTGCGTCAAGAAAGGCCGCGTGGGACTGACTGTGTCCGATAAGATTGACCGCATCGTCACCAACCGGATTGCCGCCCTGCCCATCTTTGTGGTGGTCATGGCTCTGGTGTACTCCATTGCCATGGGCGGCTGGACCATTTCCATCGGCACCCACCTCACCGATTGGGCCAATGACGGCCTGTTCGGCGACGGCTGGTTCGTCCCCTTCACCGTGGACGGCGAGGCTTGGGACGAGGATTCCGGCGCCTTTGAGGAGGCATCTGCCATCATTGAGGCCTATGAGGCCGGTGGCTCTGAGGCATACCTGTACGATGATGAGACCGGCGAGACCTCTGTGCTGGAAGTGAATGAGGAGACTTATCAGCAGGCCCTGACTGTGCCCGAACCCGACCCCAACGAGTACGGCGTGTGGGTGCCCGGCCTCCCGGTGCTCATCGAGAATGGCCTGAATGCCATCGGCTGTAATGAAATCGTGCAATCCTTGATCCTGGACGGCATTGTGGGCGGCGTGGGTGCCGTGCTGGGCTTTGTGCCCCAGATGCTGGTGCTGTTCCTGCTGCTGGCTATCCTGGAGGACATCGGCTACATGTCCCGGATTGCGTTTATCATGGACCGGATCTTCCGCCGTTTCGGTCTGTCCGGCAAGTCCTTTATCCCCATGCTGGTGGCCACCGGATGCGGTGTGCCCGGCATCATGGCCTCTCGGACCATCGAGCAGGACCGGGACCGGAAGATGACCATCATGACCACCGGCTTCATCCCCTGCGGCGCGAAAATGCCCATCATTGCCCTGTTTGCCGGGGCGCTGTTCGGCAACTCCGCCTGGGTGGCCACCTCCGCCTACTTCATCGGCGTGGCGGCGGTCATTATCTCCGGCATCATTCTGAAGAAGTTCAAGGCCTTCGCCGGTGAGCCCGCGCCCTTCGTCATGGAACTGCCCGCCTACCATGCCCCCTCCGCGGGGAACGTGCTGCGCTCCATGTGGGAGCGGGGCTGGTCCTTCATCAAGCGAGCCGGCACGGTCATCCTGCTGTCCACCATTGTCCTGTGGTTCCTCCAGGGATTCGGCTTTGAGAACGGGGCCTTCGGCATGGTGGAGGACAACAATAATTCCATCCTGGCCAACATCGGCAACGCCATCGCCTGGATCTTCGCGCCTCTGGGCTTCGGCAACTGGCAGGCCACCGTGGCTACGATCACCGGCCTCATCGCCAAAGAGGAAGTGGTGTCCACCATGCAGGTGTGCTATCCCGGAAACCTGACCGCCAACATCGGCGCGGCCTTCACCGGCATCGGGGCTTACGCCTTCATGATCTTCAACCTGCTGTGCGCTCCCTGCTTTGCCGCCATGGGCGCCATCAAGCGGGAGATGAACAACGCCAAATGGACTTTGGCCGCCATCGGCTATATGTGCGGCTTCGCCTATGTGATGAGCCTGATCGTCTACCAGATCGGCGGACTCATCACTGGCGATGTGTCCTTTAACGTGTTTACCGTAGTGGCCATTGCCTTGGTTGCCTGCCTGGTGTACCTGCTGGTGCGCCGTGGATACAAGGGTGAGGCCGACAACCTGCGGGCCGTGGATGTGGTCAAGGTCTGATCCCCCCATTAGAAAGGAAGCAAAACCATGCCAACTGTCATTGTTGTGGCTGTGCTGGTGGTGATCGTGGCGCTGGCCGTCCGTTCGCTCATCAAGCAGAAGAAGAGCGGCGGCGGCTGCAACGGCGACTGCGGCCACTGCAAAGGCTGTCACTAAGCAAAG
>ERZ836441.1453-NODE-1453-length-22750-cov-4.822868_pt1 | contig 22750 bp, 19 predicted proteins | sample MGYA00519686_ERZ836441 | MGnify/ENA primary metagenome ERZ836441 (study PRJEB31850, sample SAMEA3708800) | human gut metagenome | biome: human gut; feature: human-associated habitat; material: faeces | place: China | collected 2014 ... | reverse complement strand
TTATAGAAACTTATTAACCAAGTAGTCTTGATTGACTACATCATTATTATACTAGAGGAGGTGTAAGCATGTATAAGAAAAGAGGGATTTTTGCACTGTGCTGTCTTGCGGCGGTGCTGGTTGTTGGATGTGGTCAGGAAGAGAACAAAAATACAGAGGAACAGATTCGGACGGACAACAAGCAGGATACAACAACTGATTATAAAGATAACTTAAAAGAAGATGAAACACAAAAAGCTGAAAAAACAGAGATACAGAAAACCATAACAGTGTATTCTGTGAATCTAGATAGCGGAGAGATTCAGTCAGAGGAAATTAAAGTGAATCAGTTGAGTGGAGAAGAGATATGGACAGCACTGAAAGAAAGAGATGTTTTGACGACAGACTGTAAATTGAATACATGTAATGTAAATACAGAAGAAAAAAAGATTGATCTGGATGTCGATGGTACCTTTGGAAATTACATAAGAACTATGGGTACCACAGAAGAACAAGAAGTACTTAAGTGTATCGTGAATACATTTTTGGATAGTTATAGTTGTGAGAAAATTAAGATGACAGAGAATGGTCAGCCATTGGAAACTAGTTGTGCAGTCCTGAATGGTTATATGACAAAGCAGTAAAGCAATGGAGGATACAAAAGATTGGAAAATCTAATGAAAAAGTGTATTGTATTTTTGATGACAGCGATTTTGGCAATAACGACAGTTCCTACTCCGATATGGGCGAATGAAAATTGTGAAAATAGTATCGCAATCACTGAAAATGCAGAAAAAGATATTCAGGACACGGTAACAGATCCGCGTTTGAATTATATTTATGTTGAACAGCCGTATCTGGAATCACCAGATACGCAGAAAATTGCCGTGTCTTGGGGAGATGGTACAGAAAATATTACTGAGATGTCAGCTGTAGTAAGTGGACCAGAAGGAGAAGAAATATGGCATGCATCAGAAGAGACGGATACAATTTATTTGTTTGAACGGGCCTATACGGAACAAGAGAAAGGAATCTATCAAATAACTGAACTTAATCTTGCAATTCAAGGGGTGACATATACCTATTCACTTGCAGAGTTAGGTGCAGAAACAGTATTTGGTGTGGATGAAGAATACGAAGGAATCGAGCAACTGTCACTAGTGGATGATGAAGGGATGTCGACTGATATTGCAGCGTATAATATCGATGAAGCGGGAAATGTGACAGAAAAGGAAAGTCTGGAAGAAGCAATCAATCAGGCAACAGCAGAAATACCAGCTATGATGTGTGATGATGGAGTACAAACACGGAATACGAATCTTGTAGTTGCACTAGATCCAGGACATGATTCATCACATGCAGGCGCTTCAGCAAATGGGGTCCGGGAAGAGGTTCTTACATTAAAGATTGCACAGTATTGTAAGGCGGAATTGGAAAATTATGCAGGAGTATCTGTTTACATGACCCGGATGAGTGCAGCGTGTCCTCATCCGGGAGGAAGCTCTGCAAAAGATATTGAGCAGAGAGTTGCTGATGCAGCGAAGGCAGGAGCAAGTATTTATGTCAGTATTCATTTAAATTCTTCTAAATCATCTTCAGCGAAAGGTGCAGAGGTGATTTATCCGAATTCGAGTTGGAAACCACAAGTAGGTGCAGACGGTAAGAGACTTGCAGAATTAATAGAGGATGAACTTGTAGGGATTGGATTGGAAAGAAGAGCAATTTACAGCAAAAATACAACGATAGGGGAAACCTATGAGGATGGATCGATTTCTGATTATTTTACAGTTCAGATTTCAGCAAAAGAACATGGAATACCTGGAATTATTGTCGAACATGCATTTGTAACAAATAGTTCAGATGTGAATAATTATTTGAATAATGAAGCAGGATTGAAGAAACTTGGAGTTGCAGATGCAACAGGAATCGCGAAATACTTTGGTCTTGAAAAAGAAGGTTGGCAGAAAGATTCAAAAGGTTGGTGGTATCAATCAGGATCAGGTTATTTAAAGAATCAGTGGGCTTTAATTAATGGAAACTGGTATTATTTTGATTCAGATGGTTATATGAGAACAGATTGGCAGAAAATTAAAGGATCCTGGTATTATCTTGGAGATGCCAATGATGGAGCAATGAAGACTGGTTGGCAGAAAATTAAAGGATCCTGGTATTATCTTGGAGATGCCAATGATGGAGCGATGAAGACTGGTTGGCAGAAAATTAGCGGATCCTGGTATTATCTTGGAGGAGCCAATGATGGAGCGATGAAGACTGGCTGGGAATATATTAGTGGCTTTTGGTATAATTTCGGAAAAGCTGGAGATGGCTCCATGAAAACGGGTTGGTACAAACCGAATGAAAACTGGTATTATTTAGGTGGGTCAGAAGATGGAAGAATGCAGACCGATTGGAAAAAAATAGATAATAGCTGGTACTATCTTGGTGGAACAGATGATGGTTATATGAGAACAGGCTGGCAGAAACTGGGAGATGTCTGGTATTATCTCGGAGATCGAAATGATGGCTCCATGAAAACAGGCTGGTATGTAATCGATGGTAAGAAATATTATTTCGATCAATCAAGTGGAATTATGCAGACAGGTTGGAAGCAGATAGAAGGTGCTAGGTATTATTTTGACGATAATGGTGTTTACGATGCTTCAAAAAAATATACAGATATAACAGACAATAATAGTACTACTAATAATGGAGTGAACTCTTCGACGAAGAAGGATGAGGAGAATATCGAAAGTAAAGTTGTGGAAGGAACATATCTGATAGAAGGAACAACATCTGTTTCGGTAAAACAGATGACAGATTTTTTTAGACAGAGTAAATACTCTTATCCAACGGATATTATGAAAAAGGGAGGAGCTTCTACGCTAGAGGAGTTCTGTCAGATCTATTATGAGGAAGCAGAAAAAGAAGGTATTAAAGCGGAGGTTGCTTTTGCACAGGCAATGAAAGAAACAGGCTGGCTTCAGTTCAAGGGTGATGTTAAGGCAGAACAGTATAATTTTGCGGGAATGGGTGCAACCGGAAATCGTGTTACAGGCGAATCATTTAAAGATGTAAGAGAAGGTGTGCGCGCCCAAATCCAACATCTGAAAGCGTACGGATCAACGAAGAATTTAAATCAGACTTGTGTAGATAATCGTTTTAAATATGTAGAACGCGGATGTTCAATCTATGTAGAATGGTTGGGAATTCCGAATAACCCAAAGAATAAAGGATGGGCAGCAGCAGATGGATATGGTGTTGATATTGTAAAGATGGTTCAGAAAATGAAAAGTCTGTAAATGTTGAAAAATGAAAAGAGGAAATACAAAAGTGAAGAATGAGAAGTATTGGTCAAAACTTGTTATTGGTGCTATTTGCATGATGGCAGTGGCAACAGTTCCTACTAGAGTTAATGCTGAGACATTACCTGAAGAAAAGGATACTATTGAGTCTGAGATGGCAGATTTACAAGAAGATATTGTGTTGGAATCAAATGAGGTGGCGGAAGCACAAGATGATTTGCAAACGCCGGAGGAATCGGAGAATCCGGAGACTGCAGTAGAATCGGAAGAACCAGATAATTTAGGCGATTCAGAAAAACCAGAAGATGTAAAACTTGAACCGGGATGGAATTTTATTGACGGAAAAAAATATTACGCAGATGCGAATGGAAAAATCACGACAGGCTGGGTAAAGTATGAAAATAGTTGGTATTATCTGCAGACGGAAAAAGAGTGCCCTGAAACACCAGGAGCTATGAAGACAGGATGGTTTAAGCAGAATAATAACTGGTATTATTTAGATCCAGCAAGAGGTGGTAAAATGGTTGCATCCGAATGGATGCTAATTGACGAAAGATGGTATCACTTCTATGGTGGTGGTGGAATGGAAACCGGTTGGACGGGACAGACGGGTGCCTGGTATCATTTGAATGAAAATGGATATATGGAGACAGGATGGTTTAAGCAGAATAATAACTGGTATTATTTAGATCCAGCAAGAGGTGGTAAAATGGTTGCATCCGAATGGATGCTAATTGACGAAAGATGGTATCACTTCTATGGTGGTGGTGGAATGGAAACCGGATGGACAAAACAAAATGGAAACTGGTATCATCTGAATGCAAATGGAGCCATGGAAACAGGATGGATCATAATGAATGATGACTGGTATTATTTATATCCGGCAGGAAATTCGTCAGTTGCACCAGAGGGAGCAATGGCGGTTAATACAGTAATCAATGGTTATGTAGTTGCACCAGATGGAGTGTATAATGAAGCTTATCAAGGGGCATATAATGTTTTGAATCAGGTTGGCTGGAATCTACGGGCAGCATACAACTGGTCAGCAAATCTTCCATATGTGAATTATTCGAATGATCCGTCACCAGGAAGTAAAAATTTTGCGATTCATGGATTTAAGACCAAAACAGGAGATTGTTATGTTATGGCCGGGACTTTCTATTATATGGCAAAACTATTAGGATATGATGCACACCAGATTGCGGGATATGTTCCACTCCGGAGTGGAAACATGGGAGTACATTCTTGGGTTGAGATTGATATAAATGGAAGTACATATGTTTTTGATCCTGATTTTACACATGAGTCAGGAAGAAATGGTTATCAGATTTCTTATGGAATGTCTGGAACTTGGAGATATTCGAATTATTATAGAATGAATTAATAATAGAAAGGAAGAGTAGGAATGAAAAGGAAGGTACTTGTTACTCTTTGCTTATGCATGATTGGTCTGGCTGGAACGGTTACAGGATGCGGAAGTAAAAAAGAAGAGACACCGGTAGTTGAAGAAGAAAAAAAAGAACCTGAACTGAAAGCAATTGGTCAGGAAGATAAAGAGGCATTTAAAGTAGAAGTAAAGAATGCAACTGGAAAAAATATTAAAGGCGTTGCGATTAAGTTGACAGATGAGGATGCTTATCCAGAGAATATGTTGGAAGAAGGAGATGTTTTTGCTGATCAGGAAAGCAGAAATCTTTATTACAAAGCTCTAGAAAAAAACGAGAATGAAGATGTGACGGAAGAATCTGAAACAACAGAAAATGATGGAACAGGGGATGAGAAAGTTTTAGAGCAGGGATATGACGTCCAACTGACATTTGAGGATGACAGCACAGCAGAATTGCATGCATTCCCATTTGGAGATATCGAAAAAGGGGATCTTTGTTATGCAGATGATGTGGCTTATCTCACCTATACAAGTATTGAATCTAAAGAACAGATTGATACGAAAGAAGCGGAACTGGCAGTGAAGCAGGCGGCAGAGCAGAAAGCCGCAGAAGAAGCAGCAGCACAGGCTGCGGCAGAGCAGAAAGCCGCAGAAGAAGCAGCAGCACAGGCAGCCGCAGAGCAGAAAGCTGCAGAGGAGGCAGCGGCTAGAAAAAAAGAAGCGGAACAGGCAGCAGCGGCGTCCAAACAGCAGAAGAGTTCTGGAAATTCTACAAGTAGCAATAACAATAGCAATCCAGCTCCATCTGAATCCTATAGTAATTCAGGAGATACAGGGAATTCTGAGTCATCAGGAGATGATGGATGTCTGGATGATGGATTATTATATTAGAAGTATACGAAAAGGAGATGGGGATGGAGCGTATTCCCATCCCTTTTTAGGGTAAAAGAGGAAAATATGTCATTAGTATCAAATGTTTTTATTTTGTTTGTGGCAGGGAGTGTAGCGATTTATTATATACTGCCACAGAAGGTTCAATGGTGTGGTCTTCTGGTGATGAGCTACATATATTATCTTGTGGCAGGTTCAAAATATATTTTGTTTCTTTTGTTTTCAACAATAGTTACATATGTGAGTGGAAGACTTATAGGGAGTCAGATTGGTAAGAATAAGAGGAAAGCAAAGAAATTTTTGATTGCAGGCTTGTTTCTTAATTTTGGAATGCTTGGTGTGGTGAAATATACGAATTTCATTCTTGAAAATATGAATTTGATATTTCATGTGAGTATCCCTGGAATGAAACTATTACTTCCACTTGGAATATCATTCTATACGTTTCAATCGTCCGGATACTTACTGGATGTATATTGGAAAAGAGATACAGCAGAAAAGAATCCTTTTCGTTATGCATTGTTTGTATCTTATTTCCCACAGATTCTGCAGGGACCGATTGGACGACACAGTAAAATGGCAGGGCAGTTGTATGAAGGACATAAATTTGAATTAAGTAGATTATGTCGGGGGACACAAAGAATTTTGTGGGGATTTTTTAAGAAGATGGTTCTTGCTGACTGGTCAGTAGTTTTTGTAGAAGCTATTTTTGGAAACCCTGACCAGTATCATGGACTGGCGATATTTGGCGTCTTGTTTTATTCTATTCAACTATATGCTGATTTTTCTGGTGGGATGGACATAGTGATTGGAATTTCGGAAATGTTTGGAATAACATTGGATGAAAACTTTAAGCGACCGTTTTTTTCAACATCCATTACAGATTTCTGGCATCGCTGGCATATCACATTAGGAACATGGATGAAAGATTATGTGTTTTATCCATTAACGCTTTCAAAATGGATGGGAAAATTCAGAAAAGTGGCTAAGAAAAAAATGGGGAAGAAGATTGCGGTCAAGCTTCCAATCTGTGTGGCGAACCTGATTGTATTTTTTTTGGTCGGGGTCTGGCACGGTGCAGCATGGAAATACATAGCATATGGTATGTTTAATGGCATAATTATTGCGTTTAGTGGTATGATGGGAGATCAATATAAGAAGTGGAAGAAGTCTTTGCATATTACAGGTAAAGAAAACTGGTATCATGTGTTTATGATTTTAAGAACTTTTATATTGGTGAATATCAGCTGGTTTTTTGATTGTTCGGATACAGTTGGACAAGCAGTCAAAATGATGAAATATGCAGTGACATCCTTTGAGCCGACACAACTTTTCCTGATTCCGGCGGGCAGAGAAGGAGTTGCATTTACGCCATATGCGTTGATGATTCTTCTGGGTGGATGTATAGTTTTGTTTATTGTAAGTGTATTACAGGAACGTGGAATCAAGATTAGAGAGAAAATTTCAGAAAGAAGTTTTGCGGTTCAATTTATTCTTTATGCAGGACTGTTACTTTCAATTGGATTTTTTGGCTCTACAGCAGCAGTGAGGGGATTTATATATGCACAATTCTAAAAGAATAAGAAGAATGATTATAGCAATTGCTTTAATTATAGTAATATTACTTGGACTGGATTATTTATTGTATCCATGTACTTTTATGAGAAATGATATTCATACAGTGACGACACAGAAACATCAGGACATCTTTATGGGAACTTCTCATGGAAAGATGAATATAGATCCCAAAACAATTTCATCCGTGACAGGAAGGACAGGACATAACCTTTGTGTTGGAGGAGAATACGGAATTGACGCATATTATTTAGCAAAATTATTGCTTGAGAAGCAGAAACCAGAACGAATCATTTATGAAGTGGATCCCGGGTACTTTGCGACTCAAAAAGAAGAAGGAAATAATTATTTGCTCTTTTATCATCAGTTTCCAATCTCTGTTTCTAAAGCCGAATATTTTGGAGATTTGTTGCTGGATTGTGATTTTCGGAGTGTATTGTTTCCTTGGTATGAGTATTCATTATCCTATGAAATACAATCGATACCAAAAACAGTTTCCAAAAAGTGGAACAGAGATTACAGTGTGTCAGATTTAAAAAGTGATTCACAGGAATACCATACAGATGGATTTATTGAGCGATATGCGGTAGATACGTCAACGTTGAAAATGACACAACCAAAACTCTTTTCCGAAGATACAGTTAATGTACAGAGTATGGAATATCTGCAAAAATTAATTAAGTTATGCAGAAAAGAAAGGATTGAGTTTGTAGCTGTAACAACCCCAATTCCAGAGGAGACACTGAAAAAATATCAAGAGAGCTATGAAGAGGCATGGAATTATTTTGAAACATTTTTCGGGAAAGAAAAAGTTCAGTATTTAAATTTTAATACGACGTATTATGAGTTGTTTTCACATGATATTAATTCTTATACAGATTATGATGGCCATATGAATGGAGATTCGGCTAGAAATTATTCGGAAATACTTGCATATTTTTTAAAAAAATAGCATGCGAAAGTAAATATCATATAGTCTGATCGGAAAGTAGAGAGGCATTAGACGATACGTTGGTATATCAACGATAAGATGATTGACAGATCTTATGAATTTAAAGACATTCATAAGATCTGTTTTAAATTTACGCGGGCAACGAGCCAAAGTCCGTGCTTGCACGAGACCTTGGCGACTGCCGCGATAACTTGAGAAAAGTGTGATAAAAAGATGTACAAAATATGTACTTCCAAATGAACGCTTGTAAAATGAAGTGAAATTTGTTATTATATAACCGTATGTAAAAAAATTGTAACATTTAAAAAAGAGGATATGAAGATGAAAAAGTTTTTTGATTTGCACAATTCCAGAAATCGTATGATTTTATTATGCTGTGTTGATATACTTACGATGATTGTGCACCCGTTCTTATCATTGATTTTTCGATATGAATTTAAATATGCATGGGTACCATTAGAGTACATTCACAGTATTAAATCATATATGGTAATTAATATTGTGACTACTTTGGTGATTTTTCTGCTTTTAAATTTGTATAACAGTGTATGGACATTCGCTGGATTAAGGGAGTTGACTCTGATAGGAACAGCATGTTTCCTGTCGACAATTTGCCAGGCATTTGGAATGCAGATCCTGGTGCTTCCAGTGCCTAGAAGCTATCATATTTTTTATTTCTTTTTACTGCTTTGTACGACAGTACTTACCAGATTCTCCTATCGAATTTTCTGGGTGTTGAAAAGCGGATTGCGAAAACCGGAAGGACATGTTTATCATACCTTGGTAATTGGAGCAGGTGAAGCAGGAAGTATGATTATCCAGGAGTTGAAGTATAGTGCGTATTTGAATAGCAAAGTGGTTGGAGTTATTGACGACAATCCACATAAAAAAGGAAAGCTGATCCATGGTGTTCGCATTATCGGAGGAAGAGAGTGCATCCTGGATGCAGCAAAGAAATACGATGTCGATGAAATTATTCTGGCAATTCCATCCGCTTCGCCAAAGGTGACAAGAGATATTCTTAAAATTTGTAATCAGACAACCTGTAAGTTGAAAATTTTGCCAGGTATGTATCAGTTGATTACAGAAGATGTGAGCGTATCAAAATTAAGAGATGTTTCTATTGAAGATCTTCTTGGCAGAGATCCGATCAAAGTTGATCTGGAAAGTGTCCGTGGATTTATTGAAGGAAAATGCATTATGGTAACTGGCGGAGGTGGTTCAATCGGAAGTGAGCTTTGTCGTCAAATTGCAAAATATAAACCATCAAGACTGATCATCTTTGATATTTATGAGAACAATGCATATGATATTCAGCAGGAATTAAAACTGAATCATCCAGAATTGAATTTAACAGTTCTGATAGGATCTGTCAGAAATACGAGTCGTATTGAATCTGTAATGAAAACTTACAGACCAGATGTGGTTTATCATGCGGCAGCACATAAACATGTACCGCTTATGGAAGACAGTCCGAATGAAGCAATTAAGAATAATGTATTCGGAACATATAAGACAGCGAGAGCAGCAGACAAATTTGGTGTGAAGAGATTTGTTCTGATTTCAACAGATAAGGCGGTCAATCCAACAAATATCATGGGTGCCTCCAAAAGAATGTGCGAGATGATTATTCAGACATTTAACAGATATTCTAAGACAGAATATGTAGCAGTACGTTTTGGAAATGTCCTTGGAAGTAATGGAAGTGTAATCCCATTGTTTAAACGCCAGATGGCTGCTGGAGGACCACTTACAGTTACACATCCAGACATTATCCGCTACTTCATGACAATTCCGGAAGCTGTATCACTTGTTTTGGAGGCAGGTGCCTTTGCAAAAGGTGGAGAAATCTTTGTCTTGGATATGGGAGAACCGGTGAAAATCGCAGATCTGGCCAAGAACCTGATCCGGCTGTCCGGTTATACACTTGGTGTGGATATGGACATCAAGTATACAGGACTGCGCCCGGGCGAAAAGTTATACGAAGAACTTCTTGTAAAAGAAGAAGGAATTCAGAAAACAGAGAACAATCTGATCTATATTGGAAAACCACTTGAGTTTAATGAAGTACATTTCTTGAGCGGATTACGCGAACTTGAAGAAGCAGCTATGAATGAGAGTCTGAATGTAAAGCAGATCGTTTCAGAAATTGTCCCGACTTATCATATCAGACAGGAAGATTTGAAACGTGACGAAGCAGTTAATAAGGAATTGCGTGAACTTGGAAAGATCAGTCATGAGAAACCTGTAATGGAGGATTAAAATAATGGAAAACAGACATATTGCATTTTCCCCACCAGATATTACTGAGGAAGAAATAACAGAAGTAGTTGATACACTGAAAAGCGGATGGATCACAACAGGACCAAAAACAAAGAAATTTGAAAAGAAACTGGCAGAGTATATTGGCACAAGCAAGGTCGTATGCCTGAATTCTGCTACTGCCTGCGCAGAAATGATTTTGAGAGTGCTTGGCATTGGTGAAGGTGATGAAGTTATTACAACGGCTTATACGTATACAGCAACGGCAAGTGTGATCGCACATGTTGGTGCGAAAATTGTCATGGTTGATGTGAACCAAGACTCCTATCAGATGAATATGAATCAGGTAGAAGCGGCTGTGACAGAGAAGACAAAGGCAATTATCATGGTTGATCTTGGCGGCAGAATCTGTGATTATACAAGAGCATTTGAGATCGCAGAAGAGAAGAAATCAATGTTCCATCCGAAATCAGAGATTCAGAAGAAGATGGGACGAATTGCAATTATGGCAGATGGTGCTCATGCAATGGGTGCAGTACAGAATGGAAAAAGGTGTGGAGCAATTGCAGATTTTACAAGTTTTTCTTTTCATGCTGTGAAAAATCTGACAACTGCAGAAGGTGGAGCTGCTACCTGGAGGGATATCGAAGGAGTAGACAACGAGGCACTTTATAAGCAGTTTATGCTATTATCCTTACATGGACAGTCTAAAGATGCTCTTGCCAAGACACAGCTTGGAGCATGGGAATATGATATTGTCGCTCCATACTTTAAGTGTAACATGACGGATATCATGGCTGCTCTTGGACTGGCACAGTTGAGACGTTATCCGGAGCTTCTTAAGAGAAGAAGGACTATTATTGAGAGATACAATGAAGCATTTAGGAATGAAAATGTCACGGTTCTGGAGCACTATACTGAAACAGAGCAGTCCAGTGGTCACTTGTATCTTGTCAGGGTGAATGGAAAGACTAGAGAAGAGTGCAACCAGATTATTGAAAAGATGGCAGAAAAAGGGATTGCTACAAATGTACACTACAAGCCTTTGCCACTTCTGACATCGTATAAAGATCTTGGATTTGATATCCAAAATTATCCGAATGCTTATCATATGTTTGAGAATGAGATTACATTACCACTTCATACTAAATTGTCAGATGAAGATGTGGAGTATATTATTACTTCATTTAAGGAATGTTTATAATTGTTTTGTGTAATAGATTAACGAGTGAATAAGAAAGCTTGAAAAGGATGAATTTATGAAAAAATGGGATGAATTGCCAATAGCAATGCAGAATGAAAAAGTGAGATATTATTATGATATCTTGCAGAAACATGAAACAGAACTGAAAATCAAGAGACTCTTTGATGTTGTTTGTTCTTTCGTGATGATTGTAATTTTATCGCCAATCCTTGTCCTTCTGAGCATTATGATCAAGCTGGATTCGAAGGGACCTGTTTTGTTTAAACAGGTCCGTGTAACTACTTACGGAAGAAAATTTAAAATTTGGAAATTTAGAACGATGGTCAATCATGCAGATAAACTGGGAACGCAGGTTACAACTAAAGGAGATGCGCGTATTACAAGAATGGGACATCTGCTTAGAAAGGTTCGCCTGGATGAGTTGCCGCAGTTGTTTAATGTCTTAAAGGGAGATATGACTTTTGTTGGAACAAGACCAGAGGTACCAAAATATGTGGCGCATTATACAGAAGAAATGATGGCTACTTTTTTGCTCCCAGCAGGTGTTACTTCGCGAACAAGTATTGAATATAAGGATGAAGACAGCTTACTTGAAAATGCAGAAGATGCAGATGAAGTATATATAAAAGAAGTATTGCCTGCAAAGATGGTGTATAATTTAAGAGAAATTGAAAAGTTTAGTTTCATGAGAGATATTTGTACCATGATAAAGACAGTGATTGCAGTAGCTAAGTGATGAAGTAGAGGGATTTAGAATGATAGTATCGGTTTGTGTTGTTGCATACAACGAAGAAAAGGTTTTGGGAAATCTTTTGAATGATATCAAGGCACAGGATTATGAACATTCCAAAATAGAAGTTGTACTGATAGATAGTATGTCTACAGATCATACGAAAGATATTATGAGGGATTTTCAGCAGCAGACGTCTGATGATTTTAAGAAAATTCAAGTATTAGAGAATTTGAAAAAAAAGCAGGCTTCCGGTTGGAATGTTGCAATTCGAAATTTTTCTGGAGATGTAATGATTCGTGTGGATGCACATGCATCAATTCCACCTGAATTCGTGAGAAAGAACGTAGAGATTCTCGAATCAGGGGAAATGGTTTCCGGTGGACCAAGACCCAATATGATTGATGAGAGTACACCGTGGAAAGAAACCTTGCTTCTGGCAGAACAGTCTATGTTTGGAAGCAGTATGGCTTCTTATCGGAGAAGTCAGAAAAAACAATATGTCAAATCTCTGTTTCATGGCGCATATCGTAGAGAAGTACTGGAGAAAGTAAATGGGTTTGATGAACAGTTGGGAAGAACTGAAGATAATGAATTCCATTATAGAATTCGACAGGCAGGTTATCAGATTTGTTATTCACCGGAAATTATATCATACCAGCATGCCAGAAGTACACTTCCGGGTATGCTAAAACAGAAATATGGAAACGGATACTGGGTAGCTTTAACATTGAAAGCATGTCCTGGATGTCTGGCAATTTATCATTTTGTTCCCTTTGCGTTTATCGGAGGCATTATAGTAACTTCTGTACTTGCAGCTTGTCATCATTCACTTCTTGCAAAGATGATGTGGGGAGCGTACAGTTGTCTGGCGGTTATTATGTCATTAATGGCTGTCAAGGGAAAGAAGAAGTATTGGCAGGAATTGCTGCTTCCGTTTTTATTCTTTTTATTGCATGTTAGTTATGGAATTGGAAGTTTGGTTGGATTTTTAAAACTTCCATTCTGGAAGTACAAGAAATGCGAGAGGTAGGAAATGGGTGATTTAAGAGAAAAATTGGATCGTGTAAATATTAAGGATCTTTTTGCAATACCGCAGTTTATTTGTGCAATTCCTTTTGCAACTTTACTGAAAAGAAAAAGAAAAGATATGTGGCTGATTTGTGAAGATTATAATGAGGCACGAGATAATGGATATTGGTTGTACCGCTATATCAGACAAAATCATAAAGAGCAAGATGTTGTATATGCAATCAATAAGAAATCAGTAGATTATAAAAAGGTTGTCGGATTAGGTGAGGTGATTCAGTATGGAAGCTTTAAACACTGGATTTACTATCTGGCTGCGAGCAAAAATATTAGTTCTCAAAAGGGAGGAAAACCGAATGCTGCAGTATGTTATTTGTTGGAAGTATACGGAATTCTAAAAAATAAGAGAGTATTTCTTCAACATGGAGTAATCTGTAGTGATATGCCGTGGTGTTATTATAAGAATACAAAAATGAGACTATTCGTATGTGGCGCCCAGAAGGAATATGAATTTATCCGGGATACTTATGGATATCCAAAGAACTATGTGAAATATCTTGGCTTGACCAGATTTGATGGACTGCATGATTTCAAAGTAAAGGAGAATCAGATCCTTGTTATGCCTTCCTGGAGAGAGTGGATTGCAACTCCTACATCTAAATCCAAGAATTTTGATGATGTAAGTGATTTTAAAAAGACAGAATATTATCAGCAGTGGAATAATTTCCTGAACAGTGAAAAAATTAAGGAAACGCTGGAAAAACATGACCTTCAGATGATTTTTTATCCGCATCGGAATATGCAGAAATATCTGAAGGAATTCCATCCAAAATCCGACAGAATCATAATTGCAGACTGGAGAAAGTACGACGTACAGGGACTCCTGAAAGAATCAGCATTTCTGATTACAGATTTATCCAGTATATTTATGGACTTCGGCTATATGAGAAAGCCGATGTTATATTTCCAGTTCGATATGAAGAAATTCAGAGAAGGACAGTATCAGCAGGGATATTTTGAATACAAGAGAGACGGATTTGGACCTGTATGTGAGAAATTGGAAGAAGTTGAGCAGGAATTAGAAAAGGCGGCTGCTAACCAGCTTCAGAATAATGTGGAGTATCTGAGAAGGGAAGAAGCATTTTTTCCATTATGGGATTCAGATAATTGCAAGAGAAATTATGAGGCTATAAAGGAAATCTGATATGAAGAGAATATTAATTGATGGAATGTCGAATAATATGGGGGGAATAGAAAAATTTGTACATACCCTGTATGAAATATTAAAAGATGACTGTAAAGTGGATTTTATAACAGTTGATGATAAAATACCATTTGAAGAGGAATTCAAAGCGAATGGATCAAATGTCTTTCGGATTACTCCAAGATATGTTAGTGTCAAGAATTATAAAAAAGACATTGATAAAGTTTTTAAAATGAGACACTATGATGTCCTTTGGTTTAATAAGACAACTCTCAGTAGCATTGATTGCCTGAAAGCTGCAAAAAAAAATGGAGTTTCAAAGATTATTTGTCATAGTCACTCTTCGCAGAATATGGGTGGAAAATTTACTATGATGATGCATTGCCTGAACAGGAAAAGGGTGGGAAGGTTTATTGATCAGAGAATAGCTTGTTCTCCGGAAGCGGCAGAGTGGTTTTTTGGAAAGAACCATAAGAATGTTATGATTTTTCAGAATGCTGTCGATATAAAGAAATATGAGCCGGATCAGAAAATAAGAGAAAAAATACGTTATGAACTTGGAGTGGAACAGAATTTTGTGCTAGGTCATATCGGACGTTTTTCTCCGGAAAAGAATCATAAATTTTTAATTGATATCTTTGAAAAAGTGTCAGAGCAGACAAAAGCGGTTCTTCTTCTTTGTGGAGACGGAGCACTGAAAAATGAAATTCAGGAGTATGTGAAGGAAAAACAGTTAGTAGATCGGATATTCTTTTTAGGAATCAGAAATGATATAAACAGAATACTTCAGGCGATAGATTGTATTGTATTCCCCTCCGTTTTTGAAGGACTTCCCTTTGCACTTGTAGAAGCACAGGCAGCAGGAGTTCCCTGTGTTGTATCAGATACAGTAAGCAAAGACGCTGGACTTACAGAACTTGTGCATTTCCTGAGTTTGGAAGCTCCATTAGAAGAGTGGAGAGATACAGTTCTGAACTATAAAGACTACAGGAAAGTCAGTGTCAAAAAGCAACTAGCAGATAAAGGATATTCATTGGATGTAATGAAGCAGAAAGTAAGAGAGATTATTAATTCATAATAAGGCGGAAAATAGCATGAGAGCAATTACTGATATTAAAGAGATGCAGCATATCGCATTGGATGTGCTCATTTATCTTGATAAAGTCTGTAGTAAATATGGACTTAAATATTTTATCGTAGATGGAACACTGCTCGGTGCGGTCAGACATAAGGGATTTATTCCGTGGGATGATGATATTGATGTCTGGATGCCACGAGCAGATTATGATAGACTGGCAGATGTTATACGACAGGATGGAGAAAAAAAATATAAATTTTGTACACCACAGAATACGAAAAAGTTTATTTATCCGTTTGGTAAGCTGATCGATGTCAGAACAGGACTTTTGGATGATACTAGTGCAAAATGCGAGATTGGAGTGCATATTGATGTATTTCCATACGATGGATTGCCAGGAGATAGTGAACCAGAATATAGAAAATTTGCGAAAAGATGTGTTTATCTTGCTGAACAGAGATATCCGGCATTTACAACCTGGAAACAGGCAAAAGAGAGAACAGATAAAGGACACTTCTATTTTGCAAAGTGGGTGATGCGAAAAATAATCGGTGGTTATAATATTGTAAAGATAATTGACTGGTATGCAAGAAAACATGCAAATACTTATCCACGTTTTATATGTTGTCTTCCGGCAGAATATAAATATGATCAGATTATGGATGCATCAATTGCAGATAATCTTACAGAGCTTGAGTTCGAAGGACATAAATTCAAAGCTCCGGCAGATTATGATACATATTTGAAAAAGTTATATGGTGATTACATGCAGCTTCCGCCGGAAGAGAATCGACAGCCTCATGCAAGAAAGGCCTGGTGGAAGTAATTGGAAAAAAAGAATAACGTAATTAAATGTATCAGATATAGTCTTTTTGTGTTGCACCTATGGATTGGAATTTTAGCACTTGTTAAAGGTAGCTTTGAAATTGCGTTGTTGTGCGTGACAGTATTCTGGTTTCATAATATTTTATTTAGTCTGGAAAGATGGAATAGCAGATTTATATTCTTCTTTTTTCATTGCATGATTTTTATGTTTTTAATGGTGCGGCCGATTATCAGTATATTTAAAGGTTATACCTGGAAGTATTATACAGATGCAGCATTAAGATTTACATTTGTGAGTCTGTGGATTACCCTACTGTCAATGTTTGTTGGAGTGATAATGTATGAACAGTATCATGCTTGCGCATTAAAAAGATCTCGTTCTAAAACAATAATTTCAAAAAAAACTGTTAGATGGTATGAAACGGATGAGTTTAGAAAAAGTTTGCAGTTAATAGCTGTTATTGTTTATTGCATATCTTTTGTTGCATACTTTTATTTGCAGATGGAAAAATACATGTTTATGAGAGGGAAAGTATATAATGATTTTTATACAAGCTTTGAGAGCACAGCCCCATATATCGTGCAGTTCCTTGCAAGTTTTAGAACTTATAGCCTGGCAATATATTTGTCAACAGCACCAAAAAAGAAAAGCACATTTTTGATTCTGAGTTCTTTTATCTTAGCGGATTTCCCGGTACTTTTATACGGAAAAAGAAGTTTGATTATGACGGATGCACTTTTTATACTTGTGTATTATATTCTGCGTAATGGAATGGGTGAGCAAGAAAAGTGGCTTGGAAAGGTTGAAAAGACATGTGTTTTTATAGGAGCCCCGCTTGCACTTGTGGCAATGGGAGCAATGAACTATATAAGAGCGGGTTCATCTGTATCGACAAAAATATCAGATTTACTTCTTGATTTCTTTTTTAAACAAGGAGTTAGTTTTAATGTTTTAAATCTGGGATATGAAAGTATTCCGTTTTTACCACAGCGTAGATTTAGAAACTATACTTTTGGAAGTATCATCGATTATTTTGCACATGGTAGTTTCGCACAGAAATTTTTCCATGCGGAAGATTTAGGAAGTGGAAATAATTTATTGTGGGCTCTTAAAAGTAACAGTTTTGCTCATAATATGTCTTATATTGAAGCGGATGATTACTTAGAAGGACATGGTTTGGGGTCTTCTTATATTTTGGAGGTTTTTGCTGACTATGGGTATATAGGAATTATTCTATTTAGCATTCTGCTAGGTGTTATTCTGATTTGGTTTGTTAATGTAATGAGAAAGATGAATTTTGGATCAATGATCGTAATTAATATCATCATGAATATCTTTTTTATGCCAAGAGGAGAGGCAACAGGATGCATCACATTTCTTGTATATGCACAGTTTTGGGTAATTATTTTAGTGGCTTATATGGGAGCTGCTCTAATTGCTCGTACCTATTCGTATAAAAGTTTAAAAATGAAAGGAATTGAAGAAAATGTTTGAACATTTTGGAATTAAAGACATCTTTTGTGGTTTATGGAGATTTAAGTATCTGATTATCGCAGGTACAATTATTGGGGTACTTGGAGGCTACTTCTTTTTAAGTTCTGATAACAAAATTAATGAAGAACATAAAGAGTATTATATGTCAGAGACCTGGTATTTTGGAAATACAACTTCTGATGCACAGGATAATACGAAATCAGATTTAAGACCGGCAAAAACGTTTAATGCTCTATTAGATTCCGATATGTGCAGAGGATATGTAAAAGAAAGACTTTTGGAAATATATTCGGAAGAGGAGTTGCTTAAGATTTTTGGAAACGAAGGAAATGCAAATGGTTTTACCTGGGAAATCATGACAAAAAATATGAGTCATTTACTAGGGGATGGAGAAGAATCTGTAAGCCTTGCCATGAAACTGGAAGACGAGGAATGTGTAAGGACAATTATGTCTATTTATGATGATTTTGCACATAAAGTGCAGCAGGAAATGCAAATTACATATCCGGGAATTACAGTAACAAATCTTGGAACGGGTGAGGAAATATATGTGTCTTCACCAGACGGTATGTCTGCAAAAGAAAGTTCGGTTCTTGGTGCAATGTTGGGGTTTGTAGTGTCGTGTATCATTGTATTCTTTATCTGTCTGTGGATGCCAACAGTGAACCGGAAAAGTGATTTTGATGAATATGGACTTTTTGTATTAGGAAAAGTGGAGGAAATAAAAAAATGAGACAGGAAAGATATGATGTTTCAGTGAATTTGAAAAAAAGAGAAGAAAATAAGAAAACAGCGTATAATATTATCGAAATATGTAAGAAGAATAATTGGAAAAAAATTGGAGTAGTATCAAGTACATCTTATAAAAAGGATAAGGTGATTGCAATACTTAGCCGTTCTCTAAAAAAGGCAGGAGAGACAGGAATTTCTTTCGCAGAGATTGAGCCTTTGAAGATATATGCGGATGCGATTTATAAAATACAAGACTGTGATGCAGTAGTGCTGGCAGAAAAATATAATTATACAAAATTTAGTGACTTTGAAGATATGTTGCAAACCTTAAAAGAATATAATATTAATATTGTCGGAGTGGTTACTTTCTAGAAGGGATTTATATGAATATTTTATTTGTTGTCAATGCTTTGGGAAGCGGTGGAGCAGAAAAAATCTTTATGGATATTGTAAACAATTTTGATTACAGTAGACATTCGGTTACAGTGGCTATGGTAGACCATTTCGGAATTTATGTAGCACAGTTACCAAAAGAAGTAAAGAAAAAATATATATTTGAACATGTTTCAACACCGGTATGGAAACGTAGATTTTATGGAAGTGTAAGTGTAATCGGTACATATATACTGCGGAAAATATCTCCAAAATATTTTTATGATCATTATATTGCAGGGGATTATGATGTAGAAATTGCATTTCTTGAAGGAGAGGCAACAAGCCTTGTAGCACAGTCGAAAAATCCAGATTCTGTGAAATATGCCTGGGTTCATACGGATATGATCAAGAATCCATGGACAGATAAATGCTATAAAAATTTTGAACAGGAAAAAGAAGTATATTCTAAATATGATCGTGTGATTGCTGTATCAAAGTCAGTAAAAGAGGCATTTGAGAAAAAATTTGAGCTACCGGCGCAGGTTGTATATAATGCATTGGATGAAAAGGAAATAGAAAGAAAGACGTTACTATTTGAAGGCAATCCGAAATCAGAAGAGATTACTCGCCTAATCAGTATCGGTCGTTTGGAGAAAGTAAAAGGATTTGAGCGTCTGATCGAAGCGTTTGCTGAGTTGATAAAAGAAACTCCAAATGTGGAATTATATCTGGTAGGAGATGGATCCGAACGAAGTGGGTTGGAAAGGCTGATTGTAGAAAAAAAAGTTGGTGATAAAGTTAAACTTCTGGGATTTAAGTCAAATCCATATCCGTACTTAAAGTCCAGTGATGTTTTTGTGTGTTCCTCGTATGCGGAAGGATTTAGCACAGTTGTAACAGAAGCATTGATTCTTGGAATTCCTACAGTAACAACAGAATGTGCTGGGATGAGAGAACTGCTTGGTGATTCTGAATATGGACTTATTGTAGAGAATAGTACAAAGGGGATTCTCGATGGTCTTCGGAAAATGACAGGTGATCCTGTAATGCTTGAAGCATATCAGAAGAAAGCAAAAGAAAGAGGAAGAGCATTCTGTGTTGCAGATAGAATTAAAGAGATTGAGGCATTGATTGAACAGGATTGTGAGAAAAAGAGAAGAAGATGATGTAGTTTTGTTTGGATAACGAAGGGAAAGGATTACAGAAACTATGAAAAAATTTTGGCATTTTGCAAAGACGTCAGGTATTTATTTTGCCGGAACGGTTTTACAGAAGATTATCAGCTTCTTTTTGCTACCTATCTACACAAAATATATTAACCCTAAGGATATGGGAACATATGATGTTCAACTGGCATATGTAACGTTTTTATGTTCTGTATTATTCCTGAATATCTGGTCAGGAATTATGAGATACACGTTTGAGTATAAAGATGAAGAGCGTAAAAAGCCGATTACAACAGGTATGGCTATTTTTATGTGTTCTTCTGTTTTATATACAGTACTGTTTATTGCCGGAGCGTTTGTATTGAAGGTTCCATATCTTGAATGGATTTATCTATATGGAATTTTATCAAATGTGCAGACTTTATTAGGATATTTGGCCAGGTGTTTTGGGAAAAATGCACTTTATGCAACAGCAGGACTTGGGACTTCAGTAGTTACAATGGCTTTCAATGTTCTCCTGATTGTTGTATTTAGAATGGACTATTCTGCAATGTTCATTTCCTCTTGCATTGGATTTTTGTTTAATGCAATTGTGCTTGGAATAGGAATTCGTTTTGATAAATTAATCTCTTTCAAAGCATTTGATTTCGATTTATTTAAACGTTTGATTATTTTCTCTATTCCGTTATGCCTGAATTCAATTGCATTCTGGTTTTTGACAGCGTATAGCAGAGTTGCAATTTCAAATATTCTTGGAGAAGAACAGAATGGTATGTATGCAATTGCAGGAAAGTTCTCGTCGTTTATTACATTGTTCACGACTTGTTTCAATCTTGCATGGCAGGAAATTACTTATGTGACAGAAGCTAATGTGAATGATGATAGGAAAGGATTTTACACTCAGGCAATCAATTATTATATGCGTTTTTTGGGAATGGGAGTATTACTTTTGATACCCGTTGTATATGTAATCTACCCGTTCTTCATTAATGAAAGTTATAGTGCAGCAAAAGTATACGTCCCACTTTATCTTTTCGCAACAATTGCGTCGGTGATCAGTGAATTCCTCGGCGAAATCTTTACAGCTACGAAAATGAATAGGTATTTATTCTGGACAACTGTAACAAGTGGTACATTAAATGTGATTTCAGTCCATGTACTTATTCCAATTTTGGGTGTACAGGGGGCAAGTTTATCTCTTCTTATTGGATTCTGCGTGAATACAGTTATGAGATTGATTATTCTGAGAAAAGAAATTTCTATCTCACTGGATCTGAAATTTCTTGGATTCTTTATTTTACTTGCGGTTGTTGTAAGTATGGTATATATTCACGGAGCAATCTGGAGCAATATTATCAGCTTTGTAATAGTGGGAGTAATTTGCCTGTTTGTATTTAAAGATATTCTGTTACAGATTCTTCAGTCAATCCAATTAAAGAAAAATAAAAAAGCATAATATTTATTAGTAGAATATAGAGTAAGGGGATATCCTGTATTGTGTTTCAATCTAGGAACACAATACAGGGTATAATTTTATAATCCCATTCGCTTCGTATAGATAATTAAAAGAAAGTGAACTTTGGGGTATTTGAAGGAGAATGCGAAATTACGCTTTTATCAGAAGTTTTAATATGATAGACTAAAAATATAAGAATATTCCAAGGGAGGAACTGATATGAAGCGTAATTTCAAAAAATGGATGCTAGTGGGGCTTTGTGCAATGATGAGTATGCAGACATCTGTTGCAGTTCTGGCAGAAGAGATGTCATTATCGGAAGTACAGTCTAATGAGAAAGTAATTGTACAGGGTGAGACGGCGCAATGGAAGAAAGATGAAACAGGCTGGAAATACCAAAGGGCAGACGGTTCTTATGTTGCAAATCAATGGGATCAGATCAATGGAAATTGGTATCATTTTGATCAGAACGGATATATGGAAACTGGCTGGAAAAAATTGAATGGAAGCTGGTATTATTTGAAGTCCAGTGGGGCAATGGCAACTTACTGGGAGAAAGTGGGTTCAGACTGGTATTATTTTGACCCTAGTGGGGCAATGCAGGTAGGATGGGCAAAATCTGGAACAATTTGGTATTATCTGAAACCAGATGGAAGAATGACTGCGAATCAATGGGAACAAGTTAGTGGAAACTGGTATCATTTTGATACAAATGGAGTAATGCAGACCGGTTGGTTGAAGGTTGGAAATATCTGGTACTATTTGAAGCCGAGTGGAAATATGACTGCAAATCAATGGGAGCAAGTTAGTGGAAACTGGTATCATTTTGATGCAAATGGAATGATGCAGACAGGCTGGCTGCAGCTGGGAAATACATGGTATTATCTAAAATCTAATGGGGCTATGGCAGTAAACGAATGGGTAGAACGTGATAGATATTATGTAGATAGTAACGGAGTTTATATTCCGGGAAAGAAAAAGACTTATACGGACAATATTTACACCATCGATCTTGGAAATGGTCAGACAACCACAGTAAAAGGTCACATTGATGTACAGTAAGCGTCCAATAAGAGGGTGTATCGAAATTTCTGGCTGTTGCATGTAA
>ERZ836441.1441-NODE-1441-length-22883-cov-4.468723_pt1 | contig 22883 bp, 20 predicted proteins | sample MGYA00519686_ERZ836441 | MGnify/ENA primary metagenome ERZ836441 (study PRJEB31850, sample SAMEA3708800) | human gut metagenome | biome: human gut; feature: human-associated habitat; material: faeces | place: China | collected 2014 ... | reverse complement strand
CAGTTCAGAATTGTGAGAAGATTGCTATGGATTATGGTAATCAGGAGCTTGCGCAGGAACATCTGTTATATGCACTTCTTACACAGGATGACAGCCTGGCCGCAAAATTAATGGAAAAGATGGGACTGGATAAGAACATGGTCATTAACCGTGTGGAGGAGTCCTTAAGAAAACTTCCGAAAGTACAGGGAGGTCAGCAGTATGTCGGACAGGCACTGAACAATGTTCTTGTACATGCGGAAGATGAAGCAAAGCAGATGGGCGATGAGTATGTATCAGTAGAGCATCTGTTCCTTGCTATGATAAAGTATGCTGGTAAAGAGATGAAGAGTATCCTAAGGGAGCTTGGAATCAGTCGAGATGGATTTTTGCAGGCACTTTCCAGTGTCAGGGGTAATCAGCGAGTGACCAGTGATAATCCGGAAGCTACTTATGATACCTTGAACAAATATGGATCAGATCTTGTGGAGCGTGCAAGAGAGCAGAAACTGGATCCAGTCATTGGACGTGATTCTGAAATTCGGAATGTTATCCGTATCTTGTCCCGTAAGACGAAGAACAATCCGGTTCTGATCGGTGAACCTGGTGTTGGTAAGACAGCAGTTGTAGAAGGACTTGCACAGCGTATTGTGCGTGGTGATGTGCCGGAAGGACTGAAAGATAAGACGATATTTTCACTGGATATGGGAGCACTGGTAGCAGGAGCCAAGTATCGTGGTGAATTTGAGGAACGTCTGAAAGCAGTGCTTGAGGAAGTGAAGAACAGTGATGGTAAGATTATCCTCTTTATTGATGAGCTGCATACGATTGTCGGCGCCGGTAAGACAGATGGTGCTATGGATGCAGGCAATATGTTAAAGCCCATGCTTGCAAGAGGAGAACTTCACTGTATCGGTGCAACAACACTGGATGAGTATCGACAGTACATTGAAAAAGATGCGGCACTGGAACGTCGTTTCCAGCCGGTTATGGTAGAAGAACCAACTGTAGAAGATGCAATTTCTATCCTGCGTGGACTGAAAGAGCGGTATGAAGTATTCCATGGTGTTAAGATTACAGACGGCGCATTGGTAGCGGCAGCAACGCTGTCAGACCGTTACATTTCCGACCGTTTCCTTCCGGATAAAGCAATCGATTTGGTTGACGAGGCATGTGCACTGATTAAGACAGAGCTGGACTCTATGCCGACGGAGCTGGATGAGTTGAACCGTAAGATTATGCAGTTGGAGATTGAAGAGACCGCTTTAAAGAAAGAAGAAGACCGGCTCAGTAAAGAGCGTTTGGAGCATCTGCAACAAGAACTGGCAGAACTGCGTGCAGAATTTGCAGGCAAGAAAGCTCAGTGGGATAATGAAAAAGTAGGAGTTGAGAGAGTTCAGAGACTTCGTGAAGAGATTGAGCAGGTAAATAAAGACATTGAAAAAGCACAGCATTCTTATGATCTTGAAAAAGCAGCTGAATTGCAATATGGTAAATTGCCACAATTGCAGAAGCAGTTAGAGCAGGAGGAAGAAAAGGTCAAAGATGAAGATCTCTCACTGGTACATGAAAGTGTTACAGATGAGGAGATTGCCCGTATTGTGTCACGGTGGACTGGAATTCCGGTTGCAAAGCTGAATGAGAGCGAACGTAATAAGACCTTGCATCTGGCAGATGAACTTCACAAGAGAGTCATTGGTCAGGATGAAGGTGTGGAGCTTGTGACAGAAGCAATTATTCGTTCTAAAGCCGGAATCAAAGATCCGACAAAACCGATTGGTTCATTCCTTTTCCTTGGACCTACCGGAGTTGGTAAGACCGAGCTTGCAAAAGCACTGGCAGCAAGTCTGTTTGATGATGAGAATAATATGGTGCGTATCGATATGAGTGAGTACATGGAGAAATACTCCGTATCCAGACTGATCGGAGCTCCTCCGGGATATGTAGGATATGACGAAGGCGGTCAGCTTACTGAGGCAGTCAGAAGAAAACCTTATTCCGTTGTACTTTTTGATGAGATTGAGAAAGCCCACCCGGATGTGTTCAATGTCCTGTTACAAGTATTGGATGATGGACGTATCACGGATTCACAGGGACGTACGGTAGACTTTAAGAACACGATTCTTATTATGACTTCCAATATTGGTTCTCAGTATCTTCTTGATGGCATGGATGACCATGGCAACATCAGTGAGGAGAGCCAGACTATGGTTATGAATGATCTTCGTGCACATTTCCGCCCAGAGTTCCTGAACCGTCTGGATGAGACGATTATGTTCAAACCATTGACGAAAGACAATATTTATGACATTATTGATTTACTGATAGCAGATGTTAACAAACGTCTGGCTGATCGGGAAATTCAGATTGAGCTTACAGAAGAAGCAAAGAAAATGATTGTGGATGGCGGATATGATCCGAATTATGGTGCAAGACCTTTGAAACGTTATCTGCAGAAAAATGTAGAAACATTAGCTGCAAAACTGATGCTTCAGGGAGATATCGGCACCGGAGACACAATTGTGATCGATGTGGAGAATGGTAAGCTGGTCGCAAGGAGCAGGTCATAAACGGTGATAATCTTTCATATAGATGTAAATTCGGCTTATCTTAGCTGGACAGCAGTAGAACAATTAAAGAATGGAGCCAGGACAGATATCCGTACAATACCGGCCATTATTGGCGGGGATCAGAAATCCCGCCACGGTATTGTGCTGGCAAAATCTGTCCCAGCGAAGAAGTATGGCATTCGTACCGGGGAACCGGTTGCGAATGCCTTTCGTAAGTGTCCGAATCTTCACATGGAAGCACCGGATCATGAAATGTACCATAAGCACAGCAGGGAGCTTATGGCTTTTTTGCGTTCTTATACTCCTGATATCGAGCAGGTCAGTGTCGATGAATGTTACATGGATTTTACGGGGATTTCAGGCCGATTTGCATCACCTGTGGAAGCTGCATTTGAGATTAAAGACGAAGTAAAAAGGCGGTTTGGATTCACAGTTAATATTGGAATCTCAGACGTGAAAGTGCTGGCGAAGATGGCATCAGACTTTGAAAAACCGGATCGTGTCCATACACTTTTTAGGAAAGAAATTCAGGAAAAAATGTGGCCGCTTCCAATTTCAGATCTTTTTATGGCAGGGCATTCCAGTGTGGAGACATTGAGAAAACTGGAGATTCAGACGATTGGTGATCTGGCAAAGGCTGATCCAAAGCTGATAGAATTGCATTTGAAAAGCCATGGAAGGCGTCTGTGGGAGTTTGCCAATGGAATGGATGACTCTATTGTAGAATCGGAAAAAGCTGAGGCAAAAGGAGTCGGAAATTCGACTACTTTATCCAAAGATGTGTCAACAAAAGAAGACGCGCAGAAAGTCTTGCTTTCTCTAGCCCAAAGTGTGGGAGGACGTTTGAGAAAACACGGATATCATGCAGGTGTGGTCAATGTGGAAATCAAGTATGCAGATTTTACCGTGAATTCACATCAAAAACAGCTTGAAAGAATGACGGCAAGTGATCAGGTCATTTATCAGACTGCAGTGGAATTATTTTGTGAAATGTGGAATGGAAAACCAATCCGATTGCTCGGAATCCGGACTTCCAAGCTGTCGCAGGAGGGGGAACCACAACAATTGAGTCTCTTTGATCTGAATTTTCACAGCAGCGATAACATTTCTGAAGAAGTCAAAAGTTTTGAAAACAGCCAGAAACATGAAAAATTAGATCAGGCACTGGATGAAATCCGAAAAAAATTCGGGAAAGATGCAGTTGTCCGTGCCAGCTTTTTAAAAAAGCCGGAAAAAGAGGAAAAGATGTGAAAAAGCCGATTAGTAAAATTGACATTCCTATATAAAAACGCTAGAATAGTAAACAAGATTACGTTTATAGAGCGCACTCTAAAAGTGCCCCGATATTCGAAGGAGGAATTAGGAAAATGTCAGAAGTAAAAAAAGTGATTATGCTCGGTAATGAGGCGATTGCCCGAGGAGCATATGAGGCGGGCGTGAAAGTATCTGCCGCATATCCTGGAACACCGAGTACTGAGATCAGCGAGAATCTGGTCAAATATAAAGACGATCTTTACTGTGAATGGTCTCCGAATGAGAAGGTCGCAACAGAAGTTGCGATTGGAGCATCTGTCGCAGGTGTCCGGGCTATGTCCTGTATGAAACATGTAGGATTTAACGTGGCAGCAGACCCGGCTTATACCGTATCTTATATGGGAGTCAATGGAGGACTTGTCATTGTCGTAGCAGATGATCCGGGACTTTACAGCTCTCAGAATGAGCAGGATACAAGAATGGTCGCAAGAGCTGCACAGCTTCCGGTACTGGAACCTTCCGACAGTTCTGAGGCAAAAGAATTTATGAAGATTGCATTTGATCTGAGTGAAAGGTTTGATCGTCCATTTGTATTTCGTACAACGACAAGACTGGCACATTCACAGGGACTGGTAGAGTTATGTGACCGTGAAGAGATTCCGGATAAGCCATATGAAAAAAATATCCGCAAGACAGTTATGATGCCGGGAAATGCAAAACTCCGCCATGTGGAGATTGAGAAACGCAACCTGGAGCTTGCAGAGGCAGCCAATACACTCCCAATCAACTGTGTAGAGATGAACGATACAAAGATTGGTGTGATCACAAGTGGTATTCCATATCAGTATGTAAAAGAGGCACTTCCGAATGCTTCCGTACTGAAGCTTGGAATGGTGAATCCGCTTCCAAGAAAATTGATTGAAGATTTTGCTTCTAAAGTAGAGAAGCTTTATATTGTAGAAGAATTGGATCCGGTTATTGAAGAACAGGTGAAATCCTGGGGAATCAAGGCAACTGGAAAAGAAATCTTCACGGTTCAGGGCGAGTACAGTGCGAATATGCTAAGAGAAGCAATTCTTGGGGAGGAATTAAAGCTTGATGCACCGGCAGCTGCGCCTGGAAGACCTCCGATTTTATGTCCAGGCTGTCCACACAGAAGCGTGTATTATGTACTGAACAAGTTAAAAATGCATGCGGCAGGAGACATCGGCTGTTATACACTTGGTGCAGTGGCACCGCTTAGTGTTGTCGATACAACGATCTGTATGGGTGCAAGTATTTCCAGTCTTCATGGAATGGAGAAAGCAAAAGGCAAAGAATATATTAAGAACTGGGTAGCAGTAATCGGAGATTCCACATTCCTTCATACAGGTGTGAACTCTCTTATGAATATGATGTACAATAAGGCAACCGGAACAGTGATGATCCTTGATAACTCTACGACAGGTATGACAGGACATCAGGATCACGCTGCAACTGGTAAGACACTGCAGGGAGATCCGACTTATGCCATTGACATTCCGGCATTATGCCGCGCGATCGGTGTGAAAAATGTCATCGAGGTCAACGCATTTGACATTGAGCGTCTGGAGAAAGTCATCAAAGAAGAAGTGGCAAAAGATGAAGTTTCTGTCATTATTACAAAAACACCATGTGTACTTTTGAGTAAAAAGAAAAAACCGCTTTACGCAGAAGAACCAGATAAATGTAAGAAATGTGGTATATGTATGAAACCGGGCTGTCCGGCTATGACAAGAAATGCAGATAAGACGATCCATATTGATGATACCATGTGTACCGGATGCGGACTTTGCAAGAGTCTGTGTAAATTTGACGCTATCAAATTAGTAAGGGAGGGTGACAAATAATGGCTACTAAGAATATTATGATCGTAGGTGTCGGCGGCCAGGGAACACTCCTTACAAGCCGTATTCTCGGAGGACTGGCACTTGCCGGAGGATATGATGTTAAGCTTTCTGAGGTACACGGAATGGCTCAGAGAGGTGGAAGCGTTGTTACATATGTGCGTTACGGTGAAAATGTAGCAGAGCCAATCGTAGAGGAAGGACAGGCAGACGTTATCATCGCATTTGAGAAGCTGGAAGCCTTAAGATATGCACATTTCCTCAAAAAAGACGGTGCATTGATCGTCAATGACTGGAGAATTGACCCGATGCCGGTTGTGATCGGAGCGGCTGAATATCCGGAGAATATTTTGGAGAATCTGAAAAAAGATCACAAAGTCTATACGGTAAATGCAACGGAAGAAGCGAAAAAGCTTGGAAATTCCAGGGTATTTAACTTAATCGTGCTTGGAATCGCAGCACAGCATATGGATTTTACAAAAGAGCAGTGGTATGAAGTAATTGAAAAAACAGTACCTCCAAAGACGATCGACATCAATAAAAAAGCATTTGATGTAGGATATCAATTATAATAATACTATCAGAAAAGAGAGGCAAGAAAGCAATGGCAAGAGTAGCATTGGAAGATTGGCAGGAACAGATCCGTGACCCGAAGATTGAGTGTATGAGCCGCGATGAGATGACTGCCCTTCAGAGTGAGCGTCTGGTACGCCAGGTAAAGAATGTTTATGAAAATGTAGCATTTTACCGCAAGAAAATGGATGATATGGGAGTGGAGCCGGGAGATATCAAAGGAATCGAAGATATCGGTAAGCTTCCATTTACAACAAAAGAAGACTTAAGAGCCAATTATCCATTCGGACTTCTGGCAGTTCCGCAGGAGAAAATCGTCCGTGTACAGGGAACATCAGGAACGACCGGGAAACTGACCCTGGCATCTTATACAGAAAAAGATGTAGATGTATGGGGAGAGTGTGTTGCCAGAGGACTTACAATGGCAGGACTTAATGCAGCAGACCGTATCCATATCTGTTACGGATATGGACTTTTCACAGGTGGGCTCGGGCTTGACTTCGGAGCCAGAAAGCTTGGCGCAATGGCAATCCCGATGTCTGCAGGTAATACAAAGAGACAGCTCATGTGTATGGAAGATTTTGGAGCCACAGCATTTGCATGTACGCCATCTTATGCCCTTTATCTTGGTGAGGCTGCAAAAGAGGCAGGAGTGGTTGATCGTCTGCAGTTAAAGGCTGGTATCAATGGAGCAGAGCCTTGGACAGATGAGATGCGCCGTAAGATTGAGGAACTTCTTAATGTCAACAGTTTTGATATTTATGGACTTTGTGAGATTACAGGACCGGGTGTTGCACTTGACTGCATTCATCACAAAGGTATGCATGTGCAAGAGGATTATTTTTATCCGGAAGTCTTAAATCCTACAGATCATACACCATGTAAAGATGGAGAGACGGGTGAGCTTGTATTTACAACGCTTGTAAAAGAAGGTATGCCGCTTTTGCGTTACAGAACAAAAGACCTGACAAGTATTGATCATTCAAAATGTGAGTGTGGAAGAACACTTCCGAGAATCCATAAATTTACAGGACGTACAGATGATATGAAAGTCATCCGTGGTGTGAATGTATTCCCAACTCAGGTCGAGACTGCACTTCTGTCAATGGGTGGCGGAGTTGCACCACACTATATGATGATCGTTGACCGTGAGAACAATCTGGACGTATTGACTGTAGAGGTAGAGGTTGATGAGAAGTACTTCTCAGATGAGATCCGTAAGCTGGACGGACTTCGTAACCGTGTAGCAGCAACTTTGAAGCAGGCACTTGGTGTAGCAGTTAATGTAAAACTGGTAGAGCCTAAGACAATTCAAAGAAGTGAAGGTAAAGCAAAACGTGTCATCGACAATCGTGACATGTAGGAAGGAGGATTGGATTATGGGAATCAGTAATACAATTCAGCAGTTATCTGTATTTTTGGAAAACAGAGAGGGACGTTTGGACACCGTGCTTAAGATACTGGCTGAAAATGATGTAAATATCGTGGCATTAAGCCTGGCAGATACTTCTGATTATGGAATGCTCCGTATGATCGTATCAGACCCACACAAGGGAAAAGCTGCACTTAAGGACGCTGGAATCACAGCTATGCTGACAGATGTTGTGGCTCTTCGCGTACCTCATGCGGCCGGTTCACTGAGCAAAGCGATGCATCAGATCGTGGAAGGCGAGATCAACGTGGAATATATGTACGCATTTGCAAATGGTGCAGACGCTGCAGCAGTTTTAAAGAGTGATGATCCTGCGAGAGTGATTGATATCTTAAAAGGAAGCGGATTTGACGTATACACAGCCGATGAGGCATACCAGGCAAATTGTTAATATGTATCAGCTGGGAGTCAATCCCCCAGCTGATATAGCCTCCGGCAGGGCGCACATTGTCCGGTGGACAATGGTTTTGCGCCGACCGAAACGGAGTGTAGACTTGCAGAGGTGCGCAGTAGAAGTATGTCATGCAATTGCATGACGCGCACCTCGCAGCAAGAATGCCGAGGCATTCTTGAAGTTTGAGGATGCTAAGTATTAAGTATGCGGTCAAAGGTTCAAAGGAGCCTTTTAAGTGACACCTCTGCATCGTAAAAAGTGCAGAGGCGTTTTTTTCTTATGATATAATAGATCTTAGATTTGAAAAGAGGACGAGGAAAATAGAAAGGAATGAAAGATGGTATTATTACAGCAGATGGGGATTTTGTTCGTCTATATGATGATTGGGTATGTAGCATGTAAAAAGGAATATTTTGATCAGGAATTTGGAAAGAAATTATCCTGCCTTGTAGTAAATGTTGCGAATCCAATGTTGGCAATATCAGCAGTGGTGAACAATGAGGAACAGATCGCGAAAAAAGATTTTTATGTAACTGTATTGCTTGCAATATGTTTTTATGCGTTTTTCTTAATTCTTGCGCAGATCCTGCCAAGACTGATTGGTGTACAGAATTCAGACATTGGTGTATATAAAATGATGACTACCTTTAATAATATTGGATTTATGGGCTTTCCGGTGATTGCCGCAGCATATGGAAATGGAGCACTGATCTATGCAGTTCCGTTTTCTATCATGTTCAATATTCTCTGCTATACATGGGGAATCCAGACGCTCTGTGGGGGTGGTGAAAAGGGAAATTGGAAAAGAATTATAAATATAGGAACCATAAGTGGGATTATTTCGATTGTTTTGTTTTTTATGCAGATCCCGGTTCCGAAAATGATCTGTTCTCTCTCAGCAGGACTCAGTAATCTGACAGGTCCGCTTAGTATGCTGGTGATTGGTATTTCTATCGCTGCAATGGAATTGAAAGATTTGTTCACAGATGTAAAACTGTTGAAATTTGCATTAATTAAATTACTGGCTGTCCCTGTTGCTGCAATGCTTCTTGTATGTCAGGTAATAGATAATCGGTTGATCTGCGAAGTATTTCTGGTCATGATGGCAACACCGGCAGCGAGCATGTGTGCAATGCTGTCTCAGCAGTATGGAGGGGATTATGAACTGGCAGCAAAAGGCGTGGCGCTGACTACAATCTTGTCCGTTGTAACGATGCCAATTGTATCTGAAATCGTATTTCATATTGCTGTATAGGTAGGACGGACATATATATCAGATTTTTTAGATATATGTTTTATGATTTAATAAAAATACCAGGCCTAAGGCCTGGTATTTTTCTCGTCATTGCTGTCTTAATCTCATTTCATGTGTATGTCTTTTAAATATCAAAATGCTATAAAAGTTGCTTTTTATATATTATAAAAGGTACATCATCTAAAATATGATTAAATCATTCATGATTAAAGCTTAGTTACGTTAACAGCCTGAGGTCCTTTAGCTCCCTCAGTAACGTCGAATTCTACTTCCTGTCCTTCCTCAAGAGACTTGAATCCTTCCATGTTCAGTCCTGAGTAGTGTACGAAAACATCGTTTCCGGACTCATCAGAAATAAAACCGTAACCTTTTTGGTTGTTAAACCATTTAACTGTACCTTTCATTGATAGTACCTCCCTAAAAATTAAAAATAACTAAGAATGCTTTATCACATTAGCATGTATCAATAAAAAAGTCAATAAAATATGGAATATTTGTAATGTTTTTACCAAAAAAGAACATAAAAATGTAAGGAATTCGTCAGATACGGAAACCATTTGCTTGACGAATGGTTCACGGACGTGTAAAGTAGAATAGAGTATTAAAATGATTTTTACTTTATAATAATGAGCAGGGGTTTTGTAGAAGAATGATTACACTGACAGGAAAAAAGATATCCGAAGGCATTGCAATCGGGAAATTAACATTTTATAAAAGAGACATCAAAGAGATTAAAAGAATCTATGTAAAAGATGTAGAGAAGGAGATTCAGCGTTATAAGAAAGCAAGAGAAAAAGCAATTGCTGAACTGGAACTTGTCTACGATCTTTCTGTGCGTGAAGTCGGTGAGGCAAATGCCGCAATCTTCGAGATGCAAAAGGAACTCCTGGAGGACCAGGAATATACAGATCATATTATAAAGAGGATTCTGGAAGAAAAACTTAACGCAGAGTATATTGTTCAGACGTCTGTAGAACAGTTAATTCGAATCAGTAGTCATCAGCAGAATAATCCAATTCAGGGAAAAGAAGAAGATGTCAGAGACGTGGCAATTCGTGTGATCCGCATCTTGTCCCGAAGCTGGAAGGATCGTATGCTGACAGATGAGCCATTTGTCATGGCTGCGAGAGATATATATCCAAGTGAAGCGCTTCAGTTCGATAAGGCAAAGGTACTGGGGTTTGTGACTATGTACGGAACAATTAATTCACATACTGCCGTTCTGGCCAGAACGAAAGGAATTCCGGCGGTCATCGGTCTTGGAGAATCTCTGAAAGAAGAATATGACGGAAAGACAATTATTATAGATGGTTATGAAGGAAAGATTTATATTGAGCCTGACTATGCAACTCTAACGAAGATGCGGGAACGCAAGGATGCGAATCTGAGACATGTCAGGAATCTGGAACGTCTGAAAGGTAAGGAGAACATTACCCAGAGTGGTCAGAGAATTGATATCTGTGCCAATGTAGGCACAAGAGAAGATATTGAAAATGTTTTAAGAAGTGATGCCGGTGGAATTGGATTATTCCGGAGCGAATTTCTGTATATGGAAATGGGGAGCAAACTGCCTTCCGAAGAGCAGCTCTTTCAAGTTTATAAACTGGCAGCAGAGTCTATGGGAGCCAACCGTGTTGTTGTCCGAATCGCAGATTTTGGCGGTGACAAGATGGTAGAAAGTGTAGATCTTGGAGAACAGGCAAATCCGGCGATTGGGCTGCGTGGAATACGTATTATGATGGAAAAAGAAGAATTGTTCCTTCCACAGTTTCGCGCGATTCTCAGAGCTTCTGCACTTGGAAATGTATCTATTATGTTTCCGATGATTACATCCATGGAGGAAGTGGCAGCGGCAAAAGCCCTGCTTGAAAAGGCAAAGAAGCAATTGAAAGATGAAAAGACTGCTTATAATGAGAATATTGAAATTGGAGTCATGATCGAGACTCCGGCAGCAGTCATGATCAGTGGAGAACTGGCAAGAGAAGTAGATTTCTTCAGTATCGGAACGAATGATCTGTTGCAGCTTACACTTGGCATGGATCGTGAAAATCCAAAACTGGACAAGTATTATAACCCATACCACCCGGCTTTGATGAAGATGATCCGAATCGTAGCCAACAATGTACATCTGGAAGGAAAAAGAATCAGCATCTGTGGAGATTTGGCAGCAGATCTGAGCATGACAGAATTCTTCGTACAGATTGGAATTGACGAACTGTCCGTAGCGCCACACCAGGTACTTGGACTTAGAAAGAAGATCCGAGAGATACAGTAGTTCGACTTGAATATAATAACAAAACGCAAAATCCTCACAGTGATATGACTTAAGCACGATAGAGTCGAGACGATTATCATCAAGAAGGGCTCTCCCGAACTTGATGATAGTTTATGGCTCGACGCAATGTTTCGTGCGCGGAATATCAATGTGAGGATTTTGCGTTATTTATCATACAATCCTACTAATCCCTAATTGTGCAATCTGCAAAAAAATCTACATGAATTTTTGGCTATTATTTTGACTGAAAATGATTGACTCTGACTGAAAATGATTATATTATGTGATTGAAGATGAACGAAGTTGATTGAAAATGACTGAGAGGTGATTTGATGCTGGCGGAAGAAAGATTCCGGGAAATTCAGAAATATGTGGAAAGCCATGGTACTGTGACAGTACAAGAGCTGACAGATCTTTTGAATACGTCAGAATCTACGGTGCGGAGAGATCTGACAGAACTTCACAAGCGTGGAACTCTTATCAAGGTTCACGGTGGAGCGACAACTGTTGGAACTTCCGTGAGGACAAGAGATGAAGAATTGTCGGTCAGACGAGACCGGAATACAGAAGAAAAACATAAAATCGCAGTATATGCGGCTGAACTGATAGAGGCAGATGATTTTGTATATCTGGACGCTGGAAGTAGTGTAGATCTTCTGATTGACGAATTGAATGAAGAGTCAGCTGTTTTTGTGACGAATGCGATTGGGCATGCGCAGAAGCTTTTGAAAAAGGGGTATGAAGTTCTTTTGATCGGTGGAAAATTAAAAGGTGTGACGGAGGCAATCGTCGGTGCGGAAGCATTGGAGAGTCTGAACCGGTACAATTTCACAAAAGGATTTTTTGGAACGAATGGAGTTCACCCACAGAGGGGGCTTACCACACCAGACAGTGAGGAAGCGCTGGTCAAGAAAAAAGCGATGGAGCGGTGTGCACAGTGCTTTGTACTGGCAGATTCAAGCAAAATCGGTCAGGTAACATCAATTACATTTTCTGATATGAAAGAATCCGAGATTCTTACAACAGAGCTTAAAGATTCTTCTTATAAAAAATATAAAAATATCGTGGAGGTTAAGTAGATGATTTACACAGTGACATTTAACCCGTCTCTGGATTATGTCATCGGGGCGGAAAAATTGGAACCTGGAAAAATCAACCGGACAACGAGAGAAAACATTTACCCTGGAGGTAAGGGGAATAATGTTTCTGTGGTACTTTCAAATCTGGGACATAAGAGTAAAGCACTCGGATTTGTATCAGGATTTACCGGAGAGGCATTGGAGAAGATGTTGGACGATTTTGGCTGTTATACCGATTTTATCCAGTTGGATAACGGATTTACCAGAATCAATGTAAAAATCAACGCCGGTGAAGAGACGGAAATCAACGGTCAGGGACCAAAGATCAGTGAAGAGGCCATCGGAAAGCTTTACGAAAAACTGGATGTACTGACCAAAGGAGATGTACTTGTTCTTGCGGGAAGTATTCCGAATACCTTACCGGAAGATATTTACGAACGCATCATGGCAAGACTTGACGGACGTGGGATCAGGATCGTGGTAGACGCAACAAAAGATCTCTTGATGAATGTCCTGAAATACCATCCATTTCTTATTAAGCCGAACAACCATGAGTTGGGAGATATGTTCGGGGTTCAGCTTAAAACAGCTGAAGAAATCATAGAATATGCAGGAAAATTAAAAGAAATGGGGGCAAAAAATGTATTGATTTCCATGGCAGGCGATGGAGCCATTCTTTTAGATGAACATGGAAAAGTTTACCAGGGTAGACCACCGAAGGGAGAGGTCCTTAATTCCGTCGGAGCGGGAGATTCCATGGTAGCAGGATTTGTCACCGGTTATCTCAATACCGGAGATTACGAGAAAGCATTTGAACTTGGAATTGCAACTGGAAGTGCCAGCGCATTTGAGTATTGGCTGGCAGAAAAAGAAGATGTAGTGAAACTGTTGAAGAAAGAACCTGAGTTATACGGATTGTAGGAGGAAAGGGAATGAAGATTGTAGATCTGTTAAAGCGGGAAAGCGTAGAACTGAACGGCAAAGTTACATCAAAGCCGGAGACGATCGAGAAGATGGTCGCACTTATGGCTGCCGGAGGGAACCTGACAGACGTGGAAGCCTATAAGAAAGGCGTATTTGCAAGAGAAGAGGAAAGTACAACAGGAATCGGAGAAGGAATCGCGATTCCACATGCCAAGACAGCGGCAGTAAAAGCACCGGGACTTGCAGCTATGGTCGTAAAAGACGGGGTAGATTATGATTCACTGGATGGAGAGCCGGCGAAGCTCATTTTCCTGATTGCGGCACCGGATACAGAAGACAATGTGCATCTGGAAGTGTTAAGCCGTCTGTCCATGCTTCTTATGGATCCGGATTTCAGAACCGGACTTATGGAAGCGGAAAATGTAGACGCATTTTTCAAATGTATTGATGAGGCAGAGAGAAAGAGATTCCCGGAAGAGTATGAGACGGAAGAAAAAAGCTCAGAAAATACATCAGATGAAACACAGGTAATGCATACAGTGCCGGAAAAATCAGGATATCGGGTGCTGGCAGTTACCGCATGCCCGACAGGAATCGCACATACTTATATGGCGGCAGAAAGTCTGGAAAATAAAGCGAAAGAAATGGGCATCACGATTAAAGTTGAGACCAATGGTTCCGGTGGTGCGAAAAATGTGCTGACAGCTCAGGAAATAGAAGCTTGTGATTGTATTATTATTGCAGCAGATAAAGATGTAAAGATGGCAAGATTCGATGGCAAACCAGTCATCATGACAAAGGTGGCAAATGGAATCAGCAAGGCTGAGGAACTTCTTAATGAAGCCACAAGTGGAAATGTAAAGATATACCACCACGCAGGCGGTGAAGATGAAGAGGGCCAAGTAGCAGATGAGAGCCTGGGCCGTAAGATTTATAAGAGTCTGATGAACGGAGTATCCCACATGCTTCCATTTGTCATTGGTGGAGGAATTTTGATTGCATTGTCCTTCCTTGTAGATGGAGCGAATGCAGGAACTTCAAGCTTTGGTAGTGGAACACCATTGGCAGCATTCTTTAACACAGTAGGTAATACAGCATTTGGTATGATGTTCCCGATTCTGGCAGGATACATTGCCATGGCGATTGGAGACAGACCGGCACTCATGCCTGGTATCGTCGGTGGACTTCTTGCAAAAGCAGGAACTTCCATTTTCCTTCCGGAAGAACAGTGGGTTTCATCAGGATTCTTTGGAGCACTGATTGCCGGATTTGTAGCTGGATATCTGATGTTGCTGTTAAAGAAGTTGCTTGAGAAACTTCCAAAATCATTAGAAGGAACAAAACCGGTACTGTTATATCCATTCTTTGGAATTTTACTGATGGGTGTGATTATGATCTTCCTCGTAAATCCACCAATCGGAGCATTTAACACATGGCTGAATAACTGCCTTGCAAGTATGGGAGAGTCCAGTAAAATCCTTCTTGGTGCAGTACTTGGAGGTATGATGTCTATCGACTTCGGAGGTCCATTTAACAAAGCAGCTTATGTATTTGGTACAGCGGCAATCGCCAGCGGACAGATAGATATTATGGCAGCAGTTATGATCGGCGGTATGACACCTCCAATCGGAATTGCACTTTCAACACTGCTTTTTAAGAATCGTTTTACAAAGAGCGAACAGCAGACAACGGTCACGAACTTCATTATGGGAATGTCATTTATTACAGAGGGAGCGATTCCGTTTGCGGCATCTGATCCACTCCGCATCATTCCACCTTGTGTCGTTGGCTCAGCAGTAGCAGGAGCATTATCCATGGCATTTGGCTGTGGATCCAGAGCACCTCACGGTGGACTGTTTGTAATCGGTATTATTGAAAATGCACCGATGTTCCTTGTGGCACTTGTTATCGGAGCAGTCATCACAATGGCAGGAATCGTACTTCTGAAAAAGCCATTAAATACAGAAAAATAAATGAATTGTTGTTAGTAAAAAAAGATATTAAATATAATTGAGTCAAAAATGAGAAAAGGAGATTAAAACGATGAAAGAATTTAAATATGTAATTACAGACGCAGAAGGAATCCATGCAAGACCAGCAACTATGTTAGTAAAGAAAGCGGCAGGATTTAAGTCCGATATTAACATTGAGGCAGAAGGAAAAAAAGTGAATGCAAAAGGAGTTCTTGGTGTTATGGGACTCGGCGCTAAAAAGGGAGCAGAGATTACAGTAACTGTAGATGGTGAAGATGAAGAAATCGCAGCAGCAGAGCTTGAAACATTTTTAAAAGAGAACCTGTAGGAAGCATTTCTTTTTGGAAAGCACAGAGAAATGGATTATTAAGAGAATCTTGAAAACAGGAGAGTCGGATCATGATGATTACTTTAGAAGGTAAAAGTGTATTTGGCGGGGTTGCAATTGGCAAAATCCAGTTCTATAAGAGAAATGAGATTACTATAAAGAGAACCCGTGTGGAAGATGTGGAAAAGCAAAGACGTTAGAACTGTTAAAAGGATTATATGAGAAAGCATTGGAAGATGTGGGAGAGGCAAATGCCATGATTTTTGAGGCGCATCAGTTAATGCTGGAGGATCCGGACTATGTAGAGTCAATTGAAAATATTATTCGCACCCAGGATGTGAATGCAGAATATGCAATCGGTGCGACAGCGGACAACTTTGCAGCAATTTTTGAAGCTATGGACGATGCTTATATGCAGGGAAGAGCAGCAGATGTCAGAGATGTCTCAGAGCGGCTCCTTCAGGCATTATCCAGTCAGAATGAAACTGTTATGGTGATGGATGAACCTGTGATCATTGCAGCAGATGATTTGGTGCCAAGTGAAACTGTTCAGCTTGACAAAGAGAAGGTGTTGTCTTTCGTGACCATGTATGGCTCTGCTAATTCTCATACGGCGATTCTTGCAAGAACCATGAATATTCCGGCAGTGATTGGTCTTGGTGAAGCATTGAAAGAAGAATATGATGGTAAGGTCGCAATTGTAGATGGAGTAGATGGAAAAGTCTATATTGATCCGGATGAAGAGACTATGGCTTCCATGCAGAAAAAGCAGAAGAAAGATCAGGAACAGAAAGAACTTCTGAATCAGCTCAAAGGCAAAGAGAATGTGACAAAGAGTGGCCAGAAAGTGAATGTCTACGCAAATATTGGAAACCTGGCAGATGTAGGAGCGGTTCTTAAGAATGATGCCGGCGGTATCGGATTATTCCGAAGTGAATTTTTGTATCTGGAAAGTGATACTTATCCAACAGAAGAGCAGCAGTTTGCAGTATACAAAAAGGTTGCTGAGACGATGGCCGGGAAAAAGGTCATTATCCGTACTTTAGATATCGGAGCTGACAAGCAGGTAGATTATTTTAAACTTGATAAAGAGGATAATCCGGCACTTGGATATCGTGCAATCCGAATTTGCCTGACAAGACCTGAGATTTTTAAAACACAGCTTCGTGCGCTCTATCGTGCATCCGCTTATGGACAGATATCTATTATGTTCCCGATGATTATTTCGGTAGCCGAAGTAAAGAAAATCAAAGAAATCGTCGAGGAAGTCAAAGCAGAACTTCGCACAGAAGGAGCAGCTTTTCGGGAAGATGTAGAACTTGGAATTATGATTGAGACACCGGCAGCAGTTATGGTAAGCCGTGAACTGGCGAAAGAAGTTGATTTCTTCAGTGTCGGAACCAATGATCTGACACAGTATACACTGGCTATTGACAGGCAGAATCAGAAGCTGGAGGATTTTTATGATTCTCATCACCCGGCAGTACTTGCTATGATCCGTATGGCAGCAGAGAACGCTCATGCAGAAGGAAAATGGATCGGTATCTGCGGAGAACTCGGAGCAGATGTGACTCTGACAGAGACATTTTTGAAAATGGGTATTGATGAATTATCAGTAGCTCCGGGAATGGTTTTGAAAGTCAGACAGAAAATCCGGGAAGCAGAGTAGAAATAGGATATGTAAAATGAAAGACTGCTATTTTACGAACCCCCAATTCGTAAAATAGTAGTCTTTTTTTCGCCTTTTTATGCAGTGTTCTTCTGCCTTTTGCTACTGGTATCTTTTATATTTCTGTAGTATAATGATAAAACGCGAAGAAAGCGAAGGAGTATGAAACAATATGAATTTACTGACGATGGAACACGTCACAAAAGCATATACAGACCGTGTGCTTTTAGATGATGTGGCTTTTGGAATAAATGAGAATGAAAAAATCGGAGTCATCGGAATCAATGGTATGGGAAAATCTACACTTTTGAAAATTGTGGCTGGTGTGGAGGAATACGATTCCGGAAAGCTCAGTATGGGAAATACGGTAAAGATATGTTATCTGCCACAGACACCAGTGTTTGGAGAGGAAGAGACGGTACTTCAGGCAGCAGTGCGTGGAATCATCAGTGATACAGATCAGTGGACGATGGAAGCAGAGGCAAAATCTATGCTGAATCAGCTTGGGTTTTCAGACTATGAAGAAAAGATGTCGCATATGTCCGGAGGACAGAAGAAAAGAGTGGCACTTGTGAACGCTCTTTTGACACCGGCAGATATTTTGGTACTGGACGAGCCGACGAACCATTTGGACAACGCGATGTCTGAGTGGCTGGAGGAGTATCTGATCAGGTTTAGGGGAGCAATTCTCATGGTGACGCATGACCGTTATTTTCTGGACCGCGTTGCAAATCGGATCGTGGAGGTAGATCATGGAAATCTTTATAATTACCCGGGAAGTTATTCGGAGTTTGTAAAACTCAAAGAGGAACGCCAGAACATGGCACTTGCTACTCAGAGAAAACGAAAGAGTCTGTTGCGTACAGAGCTTGAGTGGCTGAGCCGCGGTGCGAGAGCGAGAAGTACCAAGCAGAAAGCGCACATTGACAGGATCAAAGCCATGCAGGAGATGAAAGATATCCAAGAAGAACGCCGTGTTGCTATGGATTCGGTGGCATCCCGAATGGGAAATAAGACGATTGAAGTGTCCGGACTGTGCAAATCCTATGGGGATAAAAAACTGATTGATAATTATGAGTATATTTTCCTGAAAAATGACAGGATTGGAATTATCGGACCGAATGGTTGTGGAAAGTCCACACTTTTGAAAATGATTTATGGAAATGTGGAACCGGATGCCGGCACGATAGAAATTGGCCAGACGATCCGTATGGGGTATTTCTCGCAGGAAAATGAAGAGATGGATGGTAAGATGCGTGTCATCGATTATGTTAAGGAAGTAGGAGAGTATATCCAGACTTCAGATGGCAGGATCACAGCTTCCCAGATGCTTGAAAATTTCTTGTTTGATGGAGCAATGCAGTGGTCACCTATTGAAAAATTATCTGGTGGTGAGCGAAGAAGACTGTTTCTTCTGCGTGTGTTGATGAGTTCGCCGAACGTTTTGATCCTGGATGAGCCGACCAATGACCTGGATATTCAGACACTGACCATTCTGGAAGATTATCTGGATCGATTTGATGGAATCATTATCATCGTATCCCATGACCGTTATTTCCTGGATCGTACTGTGAACCGCATTTTTTCTTTCGAAGGAAATGGAGTGATCCGTCAGTTTGAAGGCGGATATTCGGATTACCTGATCCGCAAAGAACTGGAAAGTCCGGAAAGCGGGAATACTTCTGCTAGTCTGAAAGCAAAGAACGCTTCAAGTGGAAAAGATAATTCAGAATCAGATGAAAATGACGATAATTCTGCAAATTTGCAGGACGCATGGAAACGTAGAGAGAAAAAGCTGAAGTTTTCCTTTAAAGAACAGCGTGAATTTGATACAATTGATGAAGAAATTGAAGTATTGGAACAAAAGATTGCAGATCTAGATAGCGAGATGATGAAAAGTGCAACGAATTCTGTGAAACTTGGTGAGCTTATGGTGAAGAAAGAAGAGACAGAAAAAGCGCTGGAAGAGAAGATGGACCGATGGGTTTATCTGAATGATCTAAATGAACGAATCTTGAATGGAGAATAAAGGAGGAACAGATATGTGGACAAGGGAACTATTGAAACGTAATGCAAAAGAAATATTTAAAAGAAATTACTGGACTTGTGTTGGTGTATCACTTGTACTTGCAGCGCTGACCGGAGGCGGCAGTTCTGTTGTCGGAAAAATTGGAGGAAACGACACCAGTGTTTCTTATCATCATTATGGAAGTGATTATTACTATGGAGATTCTGCCAGAGGTTTTATGATTTCTATGGTCGTGGTGGCAGTTACGCTGATCGTAATACTTGCAGTTGTTGCATTTACAATTTTTGCTGGAAATGTATTTAAAATTGGCGGATGCAGTTTCTTTATTAAAAATCGTACCATGACAGGAACATTTGGAAATCTATTAGATGGATTCAAGTCCGGACATTACGGAAATGTTGTAAAGACCATGTTTTTTTATGATTTGTATATAGCATTGTGGTCATTGTTATTGGTGGTGCCTGGAATTATCAAATCTTATGAGTATCGGATGGTTCCATATATACTGGCTGAAAATCCGGGCATGGATTCTAAACAGGTATTTGAAATCAGTAAGCGAATGATGAATGGACAGAAGATGGAGACATTTATATTGGATCTTTCATTTATTGGCTGGGCGCTTGTGGCAGGTATTACGTGTGGAATCGCCGGTGTATTCTATGTGACACCATATGTAAATGCAACAAATACAGAATTGTATGCATTTAATAAAGTTCAGGCGTATAATGAAGGATACATTCGATAGCAGCGGAGAAAAATTTGCTATTACTCACCATCTGAAGGACGCCACTGAAAAAGTCCTTATTTTGCACAAAGTAGTACAAGATAAAGTATATTTGTATGTTTTGCGCTACTATATATTGTATGTAAAAACGGTTTTTCAGTGGCGTCCTGAAGAGGTGGGAGTCTTCTCGATTGAGATAAAAGCTGCTGTAAAGTTCATGGCATATCATAGGTCATGAGCTTTACAGCAGCTTTTTCATTTAATAGAAAATTGCATTTCCGATGTGACTATTTGGAAATTGTATATTCGATTATATTCATCAGATCACGGGTCAGAATATCGGAATCCAGTTCGGGTTCCATACATTTTTGTTCCAGTATATATTTGACACTGGCTACAATGATAGTGTTGATCATATTGATATTCTTAGAAGTGATTTGGTTATCCTTATCTTTGATCGTGAGAAGAAGCTTCATACAGCGCTCCTGGATATTCTTTCCATAATACATGTCCATGAGGTCCGGTGAGAGTTTGTCAGCTTCCTCCGGAAATAATTCATAATACCGCTTAAACAGAATGCCAAAATCCTGTCCATGTTTCCCGAAGAAAAAATTATAATAAATCTTCGGATTCTTTAACATAGATTCTACGAAGAATCTCCATACAAAGTAAAAATTCTCAGTTGAATCCCAGTTCTTACTGCTCAGCCTTGCAAGCGCTTTGCTATATTCATTAAAATGCTTCATGGAAGCGAGAAGAATCAATTCGTTTACATCTTTAAAATAGAGATAAATAGTGGAATTATGAAAGCCGGCTTTCTCGGCAATCTTACGAACAGAAACGTTATCAATGCCATATTCATCAATAAGTTCTTCTGCGGCCTCGATGAAACGAAGCGTATTCTCACGCTGTAATGCTTCTTTATTATTTTCACCCATAATTATATAATCCTTTTCATGAAAAAATCTTTTTAAACGATGCCTTTATCATAGCATACTTTGATGATAAGTGAAAAATAAAAATTGAAATATATAAAAAATTCGAAAAATTGTATAAATAAAAATTCATATTGAAAAATATTTGAAAAATATTGACAAGCGAAAAATGTGTTGCTACTATAAATGCATGGCAATAAGTACAAGCGCGCTTATTACATGGAAAACATGTTAAAAAGAGAAAAGAGGAATAAAAAAGATGAGCAAGATTTATGACGTAATTGTTCTGGGGGCAGGTCCTGCAGGTTTAGCAGCAGGTCTCTATGCAGGTAGAAGTCGCCTGTCTGTTTTGATTATTGAGAAAGGACAGGACGGTGGACAGATTTCAATCACAGATGAGATTGAGAATTATCCGGGACAGGTTGTGGATCAGCCAGAATCTGGTCCGTCTCTGATCGCACGTATGACAGAGCAGGCTAAGAAGTTTGGAGCTGAGCGTGTATCTGACACAATCAAAGAAGTAACACTCGAGGGAGATGTAAAAGTTCTTAAAGGTGAGAAAGGTGAGTACCAGGCAAAGAATATCATCATTGCTACAGGTGCTCATGCAAGACCGATCGGTTGCAAGGGCGAGGCAGAGTTCCTTGGAAGAGGAGTTTCTTACTGTGCAACTTGTGACGCGAACTTCTTTGAAGATTTTGAAGTATATGTAGTTGGCGGTGGAGATTCCGCGGTTGAGGAAGCTATGTATCTTACAAAATTTGCAAGAAAAGTTACAATTATTCACAGACGTGATGAGTTACGTGCAGCGAAATCCATTCAGGAGAAAGCTTTCAAGAACGACAAACTTCACTTTATGTGGGATACAGTTGTTGAGGAAGTTGGAGGAGATGGAATCCTTTCCTGGATGACAGTTAAGAACGTAAAAACCGGTGAAGTTACTAAGATTGAAGCAGATGAAGACGATGGAATGTTCGGAGTATTCGGATTTATCGGCACAATTCCTAATTCAGACATCTTCAAAGGCAGCGTCGAGATGGATGAGAGAGGATACATCCCAACAGATGCAGATATGCACACCAATATCCCGGGTGTATACGCAGCCGGTGATGTGCGTGTGAAGAGCTTAAGACAGGTTGTTACAGCAGCCGCTGACGGAGCAATCGCAGCAGTTCAGGTAGAAAGAAGCATGGCTTAATCAGGCATTCCGTCGGTTTACTTGAATGAAATTATTTGTAATAAAAGAACCATAGAAGAATGTTCAAAGCAAAGTATGGTTCGATTCAGGAGGATTTTTAAAATGTTAGAAGTAGATAAGAATACATTCCAGACAGAGGTTCTGGAGGCAGATGGTTATGTATTTGTAGACTTTTTTGGAGATGGATGTGTTCCGTGTGCAGCACTTATGCCAAAGGTACACGAGTTCGCTGATACATATGGTGACAAATTAAAATTTACATCTCTTAACACAACAAAAGCACGTCGTCTGGCAATTGGTCAGAAGATTCTTGGCCTTCCGGTTATGGCTATCTACAAAGATGGAGAGAAAGTAGATGAGCTTGTGAAGGACGATTGTACACCGGAGACAATCGAAGCGATGATCAAGAAATACATCTAAGATTTTA
>ERZ836441.1440-NODE-1440-length-22888-cov-12.419831_pt1 | contig 22888 bp, 18 predicted proteins | sample MGYA00519686_ERZ836441 | MGnify/ENA primary metagenome ERZ836441 (study PRJEB31850, sample SAMEA3708800) | human gut metagenome | biome: human gut; feature: human-associated habitat; material: faeces | place: China | collected 2014 ... | reverse complement strand
ACAAGGATGCCACCGCTGTGGAGAAGAACCTGATGGTGACGCTGGAGGTGTGCTATGAGTTCTATCTCCGTGGCTTCCACTTTGATACCATCAGCATCTACGACTCCGACGCCACCGCCTTCAAAATCACGGAGAACGGCCTGCTGCCGCCCTTCATCTCCGTTCGGGGACTGGGCGAGTCGGCGGCTCTGGACACCGTGGAAAAGCGCAAGGGGAAGCGCTTCATCTCGGTGGAGGAGTTCTCCACCTGCTGCAACAAGCTCTCCAAGACCCATATCGAGCAGCTGAAGGCGCTGGGCTCCTTCGCAGGCATGGCGGATACCAGCCAGATCACCCTGTTCTGATATGGTGCGGTATATTCAGATCACGCAGGTGCCGCCGGAGCGTCTGGCCCTGTGGCGCAGCTGGCTGTCCCCTCAGCGGCGGAAGCGAGCCGGGAGGATGCTGGATGACCGGGAGACGGTCTGCGGCGAGGGATTGGCCCGTGAGCTGCTGGCGGCGGCGCTGCACTGCCCGCCGGAGGAGGCACCCCTACGATACGACGCACAGGGAAAGCCCCTGACGGACGGCCTGTATCTCAGCATCAGCCACAGCCGTGGGCTGGCGGCCTGCGCCGTGGCGGACTGCCCGGTTGGGCTGGATGTGGAGCTGGTACGGCCTGCGCCCCGGCGTGTATGGGAGCACCTGTCCCCGGAGGAGCGGGTCTATGCCGCCGATGATGCGGCGTTCTTCCGCCTGTGGACCGCCAAGGAGGCACTGCTGAAATGCCGTGGCGGCCAATTCGGGCAGCTGCGGGAGCCGGCGCCCTTCCTGACGCCGGAGGGCTTCGCCCTGCCGGGCTATGCCTTCTCCCCGGTGCAGCTGCCGGAGGGCTGGACAGGAACCCTGTGTCTGGCAGAAAGGCGGGCATAGGACCGGCCCGGTGCGGCATAGGCTGGTTCCGAGGTGGAACAGCATGATGGAACGATTTTCGCACCTGCGGCGCAAGGAGGTCATCAATATCTGCGACGGGCGGCGGCTGGGCTTCGTGGGGGATCTGGAGCTGAAGGTCCCGGAGGGGGAGGTCAAGGCCCTCATCGTGTTCGGCCCCTGCCGCTTCTTCGGCCTGTTCGGCAGGGGGGAGGATTTCTACGTCCCATGGGACTGCGTGCAGCGGTTCGGGGACGACATCATCCTCATCGACAAGCCCTTCCAGCGGCGGGAGGAGGACAAAAAGCGCCGCCGCTGGGGCTAAACCGGGACAATACGGCGAAAAAGCCGCTGATTTTCCGGGAAAGCCGCAAAAAATCCCTTGCAAACAGCCATAGACTATGGTATGATATTTCAGCATTCCGCACAGGGGCGGACTCCCGGTCGGTGCCGCAAGGTTGGCCGGGGGGAGGAAGCCTCTGGAGGTAAGAAACTAAATTCAAAGGAGAAATGAACAAACATGGCAAACCAGAACATCGTATCCATGAAGGCCCTGCTGGAGGCCGGTGTCCACTTCGGCCACCAGACCCGCCGCTGGAACCCCAAGATGGCTCCCTACATTTACACGGAGCGCAACGGCATCTATATCATCGACCTGCAGAAGACCGTGAAGAAGCTGGAGGAGGCCTATAACTTCGTGCGCCAGCTGTCCGAGAACGGCCAGTCCCTGCTGTTCGTGGGTACCAAGAAGCAGGCGCAGGAGGCCATCAAGGACGAGGCCCTGCGCTGCAATATGTACTATGTCAACGCCCGCTGGCTGGGCGGCATGATGACCAACTTTAAGACCATGCGCACCCGTATCGACCGTCTGAACCAGCTCAAGGCCATGCAGGCCGACGGCACCTTCGATATGCTGCCCAAGAAGGAAGTCATCAAGCATCTGGGCGAGATCGAAAAGCTGGAGAAGTATCTGGGCGGCGTGAAGGAAATGAAGAAGCTGCCCGGCGCTCTGTTCATCGTGGATACCCGCAAGGAGCGCAACGCCATCGCTGAGGCCCATCGTCTGGGCATCCCTGTTGTGGCCATCGCTGATACCAACTGCGATCCCGACGAGATCGATTACCCCATCCCCGGCAACGACGACGCCATCCGTGCCATCAAGCTGATCTCCTCCATTATGGCCAACGCCATGATCGAGGGCCGTCAGGGCGAGCAGGATGAGGAAGCCGCCGCCGAGACCGCTGAATAATCCGAGGATCACCGCTTAACCAACGGGGCAGGGTCGTTGCCCTGCCCCGTTTACCTTTGAAAATACGAACTGGAGGAAAAGAAAATGGCTTTTACTGCTGCTGATGTTAAGAACCTGCGTGAGATGACCGGCGTGGGTATGATGGACTGCAAGAAGGCGCTGACCGAGACCGACGGCGATATGGACAAGGCCGTGGAGTATCTGCGTGAGAAGGGTCTGGCCAAGGCCGCCAAGAAGGCCGGCCGCATCGCCGCCGAGGGCGTGTCTTACGCTCTGGTGGAGAACGGCGTGGGCGCACTGGTGGAGGTCAACTGCGAGACCGACTTCTGCGCCAAGAGCGCTCCCTTCGTGGCCTTCGTCAAGGACATCGCCAAGGTGGTGGCCGACAACGATCCCGCCGACGTGGATACCCTGATGAACTGCAAGTATCCCGGCACTGAGCTGACCGTGTCCGAGACCATGCCCGAAAAGGTCATGTCCATCGGTGAGAACCTGCAGATCCGCCGCTTTGTCCGCTTTGCCGAGAACACCAGTGTGGGCTATGTCCATGCCGGTGGCAAGATCGGCGTGCTGGTGAATCTGGCCGTGGAGGGCGGCGTGGATGCCACCGAGATCGGCAAGAACGTTGCCATGCAGATCGCCGCTCTGAATCCCCGCTTCTGGGACAAGTCTCAGGTCACCGAGGATGTGCTGGCCGAGGAGAAGAAGGTGGCTCTGGCCCTGATGGATTCCGACCCCAAGATGGCCTCCAAGCCCGCTCAGGTGAAGGAGAAGATCGTCATGGGCAAGATGAACAAGTTCTATGAGGAGAACTGCCTGCTGCAGATGGAGTTCGTCCGTGGCGACCTGTTCTCCGGCACCGTGGAGCAGTATATCGCCGACGCCGGCAAGAAGCTGGGCGGCAGCGTGAAGTTCCTGACTGCCGTCCGCTATCAGACCGGCGAGGGCATCGAGAAGAAGGAAGAGAACTTCGCCGCCGAGGTGGCTGCCCAGATGAATCAGGGCAAGTAAGTCTCTTTATAGCAAAAGAAATCATACACCGTAAGATAAAAGCACAGGGCGCTTTCCGTAAGGGAGCGCCCTGTGCTTTCCTATTTACTTTCAGACCATGGTAAAGTATCATACGGATATCAGGAGATGCTGGCTATGATAACGATCCAAAGGGCAGATGATGTTTTTTCTGTCGATACCGAGCAGACACAACAGTATGATGAAGCACCCTCCCTCTGCGACTGCGGATGTTGCTGCAATGATTATGCCTGAATCATAGAACGAACCGTTTCCGAAGTCGATGAAGAGCCGATAAGGGAAAACGAAAGAAACGCAAACGACCTTTTCATAGAATATTGTTTGCCCCCGGCGGTCCACTTTTGCCAATAGCAGCATTTTTCATAGGGAACGTGCCTCCGGCGGCCCACTTTTCCCAGCAGCTGGAAAAGTGGGCAAAAGCACACACCGTCGTGTCAGCCGATTTCCAGCCACGTTGTGGCGTGAAAATCGGGACACTTCCTCGAAACCACCTCGCTTCATCCGCCACAGGCGGCGCTTCGGCGGTTTCCGCCAAAAACCAATGGTTTTTGGATTTCCTTTACCTTCAAGAGTTTCGTTCGATATGAGATGCCGTGGAAATTGACTCAGCAGAAGCCCCGCTGCCGCTCCCGCCCAGATGAAGAAACTGGTGGTTCTGCCGCTTGGGAGTATGGATTCCCCCGGTAGAAGAACTACCCCCTTCAACCACCCAATGTAGCGGCAGCGTGAGTAGAAGAACGCCGATTCCCTGCTTCGGCGGAATTTAGGAAGCAACTCTTGCACACAAAAGGAAGTCCAGAAACCATCGGTTTCTGGCGGCATTTTTTGCATACTTTTTGCTGCTGTTGGCAAAAAGTATGCCGTCGGAGACAGAAACAAAATGAAAAAAGCTCTGTGAGGTTTCACAGAGCTTTTAATCATCAGATCGCACGGGTAACCTTGCCGGAACGCAGGCACCGGGTACAAACATACACATGGCGAGGCGTGCCATTGATAACCGCCTTAACACGCTTGACATTGGGCTTCCAGGGACGATTGGAACGCCGGTGGGAGTGAGAGACCTTGATGCCGAAGGTCACGCCCTTGTCGCAAAATTCGCACTTAGCCATCCGTTGCACCTCCTTGCTGTGACTAACTTCCGCTTGATTCACAAGCATTTAATATAGTAGCAGATAAAACCGGAAAATGCAAGCACTATTTGACAAAAAAACAAAAAAATTCGGCCGAGGACGGAAGCGGCAGCTTCTCCACCGCAGGAAACCGCTCAGGGAGCGGGAAGGCGGGTACCGCAGAGGAGACGTAAGGGGAGGTGGGATGCGTTTTTGGTATTGTAAAAACGCCCCCCGTACGATATAATACTATAAATATAAACCGAGGAACAGGGGGCTTCCATATGGCAGATAAGGTGAAGCGCACCCCCGCCAAGCTCAGCAAGCTGGTGGAGGATTTTGATATGGAGATCGTGTGCCGGGGCAGCGACTATGACCAGCGCACGGTGAGCATTTCCGATATGAATCGCCCGGCCCTGCAGCTGGTGGGCTTTTACGACTACTTTGAGCCCAAGCGCCTGCAGGTGTTCGGCAAGTCCGAGATGACCTTCCTCAAGGCCATGAAGCTGGAGGACCGCCGCCGGGTGTTCGACAACCTGCTGCGCTGCGAGATACCGGCCCTCATCATCGCCCGGAACATGGAGATCTTCCCCGAGCTGCTGGAGATTGCCCGGAAGCACGGTCGCACGCTGCTGCGTTCCGAGCTGAACACCGTGGAGCTGACCAGCCAGATCATCGACTACCTGAACCGGGCGCTGGCCCCCCAGATCACCCGCCACGGCGTGCTGATGAACATCAACGGGCAGGGCGTGCTGCTGCTGGGCGAGTCCGGCATCGGCAAGAGCGAAACGGCCATCGAGCTGCTGAAGCGCGGCCACCGGCTGGTGGCGGACGACGCCGTGGAGATCCGGCGGGTGTCCGACTCCCTCTACGGCACGGCCCCGGAGCTGATCCGCCACTACATCGAGATCCGTGGCATCGGTGTCATCGACGTGCAGCAGCTGTTCGGCATGGGCTCCGTGCAGTTTGATACGGAGCTGGACCTTGTGGTGCAGCTGGAGAAGTGGGTGGACGGCAAGTTCTATGATCGTCTGGGTCTGGGGGAGGAGATGTATTCCATTCTGGGCGTCAAGCTGCCGTATATGATCATCCCCGTCCGGCCGGGCCGAAATCTGGCCGGCATCGTGGAGATCGCCACCATGAAGAACCGGCAGATGAAGTTCGGCTATAACCCGGCCCGGGATTTCGTGGATCGGGTAGACCGCCAGATCGACGCCCTGACCCGGCAGAGTGGGGAGCAGAAATGAACTACATCGGCATTGACATCGGCGGCACCAACCTGAAGGCGGGGCTGGTGAACGACGAGGGCAGCATCCTCGCCATGGAAAAGCGCAAAATTGCCGAGGTCTCCGACCAGAAAGCACTGGTGGAGGCACTGGTGGCGCTGACTCAGAGCCTGACGGAGCGGGGCGGCCTGACGCCGGAGCAGATACGCTCCGTGGGCGTGGGTGTGCCGGGAGCGGTGGAGATCCACTCCGGTGCGGTGCTGTACACCTGCAATCTGCCCCTGCGGAACGTCCCCCTCCGCAAGCTCTTCCACCGGTATCTGCCCTACCCCCTGTATGTGGAGAACGACGCCAACTGTGCGGCGCTGGCGGAATACTACGCCGGAGCCGGCAAGGGCAGCAAGCGCTTTGTCACCATCACGCTGGGGACCGGCGTGGGAGCGGGTATCCTCCACAACGGACAGATCTATCACGGCGCTAACGGCATGGCCGGCGAGGTGGGCCACATGAGCATCGTCTACCACGGGGAGCCCTGTCCCTGCGGCCGCAGAGGCTGCTGGGAGCGCTACGCCTCCGCCAGCGCCCTGAAGCGCCTGACGGCACGGGCCATGGAGGAGCACCCCGGCAGCATCCTGTGCCGGGTGGTGGCCGAGAACAACGGCAAGGTATCGGGCCAGTCGGCCTTTATCGCCGCACGGGAGGGCGACCCCGTGGGCCAAAGCGTCTGCGACGAGTACATCGGCTATCTGGCGGCGGGAGTCACCAACGTGGTGAACATCTTCCAGCCGGATACGCTGGCCATCGGCGGCGGCGTCAGCAACGAGAGCGACGAGCAACTGCTGCTGCCCCTGCGGCGGCTGGTGGAGCAGGAGAGTATCCCCTGCAACCGGGACAAACGCACCCGGATCGTCAAGGCCCAGTTGGGCAACAACGCCGGGATCATCGGCGCCGCCCTGCTGGGAAAACGGAAATTACGGAAATAGGAGGCTGGCCTATGTGCTGGTATGAGCAGCTGGATGAAAAAGTGCGGGAGTACCTGCCGGATATGACCATGGAGCGGGAGGTCCCCCTCAGCAGGCACACCTCCTTCCGCATCGGCGGCCCCGCCCGGCGGATGGCCTTCCCTGCCAGCCGGGAGCAGCTGGTGATCCTCATGGGACTGGCGGAGTCGTGCGGCGTGAAGCCGTTCCTGCTGGGCCGTGGCACCAATCTGCTGGTGGACGACCGGGGGCTGGACACGCTGGTCATCAAGACGGCGGAGCATATGACGGCGGTGCGGCAGCTGGACGAGGTGACGCTGGAGGCGGACGCCGGCATCCTGCTGAACCATCTGGCGGTGTATGCCCAGCAGCACGGCCTGTCGGGTCTGGAGTTCGCCCACGGCATCCCCGGCACCTTAGGCGGGGCCATATGTATGAACGCCGGAGCCTACGGCGGCGAGATGCGTCAGGTGGTGACGGAGGTGACGGCGCTGCTGCCGGAGGGCGTGCGGCGCTTCACGGCGGAGGAGGCGGCCTTCGGCTATCGACGCAGCGCCTTTCTGGATACGGAGGCGGTGGTGCTGGGCGCCAGACTGCGCCTGACCCCCGATGACCCCGCTGCCATCCGGCAGCGGATGGACGATCTCATGGCCCGCCGCCGCCAGTCTCAGCCGCTGGAGTATCCCAGCGCCGGCAGCACCTTCAAGCGGCCGGAGGGCTACTTCGCCGGGACACTCATCGAACAGACGGGCCTGAAGGGCCTGACGGTGGGCGGAGCGCAGGTCTCCACCAAACACGCAGGCTTTGTCATCAACGTGGGCGGCGCTACCAGCGCCGACGTGGAGGAACTGATCCGGCAGGTGCAGCAGGCGGTGTACGCCGCCCACGGCGTGCATTTGGAGCCGGAGGTGCGAATCGTCCGCTGAGAAAGGAACGAGCATGGAAATTTTGATCATCACAGGGCTGTCCGGCGGCGGCAAGAGCCGGGCGGCCTCCTATCTGGAGGATATCGGCTACTACACGGTAGATAATCTGCCGGCGGAGATGATGGTGAAGTTTGCCGACTTCTGCGCCGGGTCCAGCGGACGGTACGACCGGGTGGCGCTGGTGTACGACGTCCGCTCCGGGGAACCCACGGACATCCTTATCGAGACGCTGGAGCGCCTGAAGGCCAGCGGCGTCAACTGCCGGATGCTGTTTCTGGAGGCAGATAACCAGACCATCGTCAACCGCTATAAGGAGACTCGCCGGATGCACCCCCTGCAAAAGAAGGGGGAAAGCGTGGAGCAGGCCATCCGCCGGGAGCGGGAGTGGATGCAGCCGGTGCGGGATCATGCGGATTTCGTGCTGGACACCTCCGCCCTCTCCATCGCCAAGCTCCGCAGCGAGCTGCTGGACCTGTTCGGCCAGCAGGGGGATCGGGGAGGATTGGCCGTCAACGTCCTATCCTTCGGCTTCAAGCACGGCATCCCCATCGAGGCGGATCTGGTGTTCGACGTGCGCTTCATGCCCAACCCCTACTATGTGCCGGAGCTGAAGAACAAGACGGGACTGGATCAGGCGGTGCGGGACTTTGTGTTCTCCTTCCGCCAGACCAATGATTTCATGGAGCAGCTGGAGAAGATGCTGACCTTCCTGCTGCCCCTGTACGCCGAGGAGGGCAAGTCCGCACTGGTCATCGCCATCGGCTGTACCGGCGGCCACCATCGCTCCGTGGCGGTGGCCCATGAGCTGGCGGAGTACATCACGGAGGAAGGCTATCAGGTCACGGAAAACCATCGGGACATCTCCCGATAACAGGAGGGACGCTGTATGGAGCCATACCGACAGTCGGTAGCACCGGAGCACGGCCCCCGCATCGCCGCCATCGGCGGCGGCACGGGCCTGTCCACCCTGCTGCGTGGCCTGAAGCGTTATACGAAGAATATCACGGCCATTGTCACGGTGGCCGATGACGGAGGCGGCTCCGGGCGGCTGCGGCAGGACCTGGGGATGCTTCCGCCGGGGGATATCCGCAACTGTCTGGAGGCGTTGGCCAATGCCGAGCCCCTGATGGCCCAGCTGATGCACTACCGGTTCCCGGAGGGAGAGCTGGCGGGCCAGAGCTTCGGCAATCTCTTTCTGGCGGCCCTCAACGGCATCATGCCCAGCTTTGACCGGGCGGTAGAGAGTCTGAGTCAGGTGCTGGCCATCACCGGTAGGGTGCTGCCGGTGACCAATGAGAATATCCAGCTGGAGGCGGAGTTTGAAAACGGCGCACGGGTGGTGGGGGAGTCCCGCATCTTTCAGTGCAAGCAGGAGCAGGACTGCCGCATCCGCCGGGTGAATCTGCTGCCCAGCCGTCCCAAGGCCCTGCCGGAGGCGGTGGAGGCCATCCGGGAGGCGGAGATGGTGGTGCTGGCGCCGGGGAGCCTGTATACCAGCATCATCCCCAACCTGCTGGTGGATGGCATCGTGGAGGCCATCCGGGAGTCCCGTGCCTTGAAAATTTACGTCTGTAATGTCATGACGCAGGAGGGGGAGACAGAGGGGTATACTGCCTCGGACCATATCCGTGCGCTGTTTAACCACAGCTGCCCCGGCCTCTTTGACTTATGCCTGGTCAACGACGCCCCCATCCCACCTTCGGTGATGCGGGGCTATACCCGTGAGGGGGCGGAACCCATCCTGTGCGACCGGGATGCCTGCGAGGCGCTGGGGGTGGAGGTCATCACTCGCCCCGTGTCCACGGTGGAAAACGGGCTGGTGCGCCATAATCCGGGCCATTTGGCGTGGGAACTGGTGCGGCTCCATGCCCAGAGAAATATCCGTCTGGTGGAGGATTCCCTGCGCCGGACGCCGAGAAACCGAGTAGAGAAATGAGGAAGGTATGCAGTCATTTGCGGGAAAGGTAAAAAACGAGCTGTGCCGGGTGCCGGTGCAGCGCCTGTGCTGCGCACGGGCCGAGGCCTACGGCGTGCTGCTCTACGGCAATACCTTCAGCCCCACAGAGGTGCGGATCATTACCGAGAGCGCTGACTTTGCCGCCCGGCTGCCCCGGCTGTTCCAGCGGGCCTTCGGTCTGAAATTCGACCGTCTGCCGGAGGAGGAGCGGGGGAAGCTGATCTTCGGCATCACCGACCGGAGCAAGCTGGACCGCATCATCAACCAGCTGGGCTACGATCCCCGGCAGAATCTGGTGCTCCATGTGAACTTCGGGCTGCTGGAGGACGAGTGCTGCCGGACGGCCTTCCTGCGGGGGGCCTTTCTGGCGGGGGGCAGCGTCACCGACCCGGAAAAGCGCTATCATCTGGAGCTGGATACCGGCCATGCACAGGCCAGCCGGGAGGTAGCGACGCTGCTGACGGAGATGGGCTTTCTGCCCCACAGCGTCCGCCGGGGTGGCAGCTCCGTTATTTACTTCAAGCAGTCTGAGCATATCGAGGATCTGCTGACCACCATTGGGGCCCCGGCGGCGGCTATGGATATCATGACAGCCAAGGTGGATAAGGAGATCCGCAACGGGGCCAACCGAGCCATGAACTGCGACATGGCCAATGTAAATAAGACCATTGACGCTGCGCTGGAGCAGAAAAATGCCATCCAGCGTCTACAGGAGAACGGACGGCTGGAGCGCCTGCCGGAAAAGCTGCGGCAGACAGCGCTGCTGCGCCTGCAATACCCGGAGATGTCCCTGTCCCAGCTGGCGGAGAAATGCGACCCGCCGGTGACGAAATCCTGCATGAACCATCGGATGCGGAAACTATTGGAGGAGGCGAAGAAGCTGTGATGACGAAGGAAGAGCGGTGCCGTCTGGCCCTTGGCTATCACCGGCAGCACTATAACTGCGGTCAGAGCGTGCTGGGGGCCTTCCGGGACCTGACGGGTCTGACGGAGGAGCAGTGCTGGGGCCTTGGCAGCGGCCTCGGCAGCGGGATGCGCTGCGGCGGCATCTGCGGCGCCGTGTCCGGCGGCGTGCTGGTGCTGGGCCTGTTGCACCCCTACACGGCACAGGAGGGGCCGGAGGGCCGGCGGCGCTCCGTGGAGCAGGTCAAAGAGTTCCAGCGCCGCTTCACCCAGCAGTTTCGCCTGCTGAACTGCCGGGAACTGCTGGCGGAGCGTGGCCTGCATCCTACGCCTACGGCGCAGGCGGTAGGGGCCGACGACCACTGTGGAACACTCATCGTCTCGGCGGTGGAGTTGCTGTGTGACTATCTGGCGGAGCTGGACGGCCAAAAATAAGAAGCCGAGAATAAGCAGCCAAGAGCAAGCGGTCAGGGATGAACCTGCGACGGAGGAAAGAGTAGCTATGGGATTTGTGCATCTTCATGTGCATACGGAATACAGCCTGCTGGACGGTGCCTGCCGCATCCGGGACCTTCCGGCCCGCATCCGGGAAATGGGCCAGACGGCGGTGGCCATCACCGACCACGGGGTCATGTACGGAGCCATCGACTTCTACCGGGCCTGCAAAGCAGAGGGCATCCATCCGATCATCGGGTGCGAGGTGTATGTGGCCCGCCGCACCCGGTTCGACAAAATTCATGAATATGACGCCGAGTCCAGGCATCTGGTGTTGCTGTGCAAAAACGAGACGGGCTACCGGAACCTGTCGTACATGGTGAGTCAGGCATTTGTGGAGGGCTTTTACATCAAGCCCCGCATCGATCTGGACCTGCTGCGCCAGCACAGCGAGGGCCTCATCGCCCTGTCGGCCTGTCTGGCCGGGGAGATCCCCAAGCGGCTGGTAAACGGCGACTACGACGGGGCCAAGGAGTACGCCCTGACCATGCGGGAGATCTTCGGGGAGGATAACTTCTATCTGGAGCTGCAGGATCACGGTATCCCCCAGCAGACGCTGGTGAACCGGGATCTGCTCCGCATCCATCAGGAGACGGGCATCCCACTGGTCTGCACCAACGACGCCCACTACCTGCGGCCGGAGGATGCCGAGAGCCACGATGTGCTGCTGTGCATCCAGACGGGCAAGACCGTGGATGACGAGAACCGGATGCGCTATGAGCCGAGGAACTTCTACCTCCGCTCTACGGAGGAGATGGAGGAACTGTTCGGGGCCTATCCCGACGCCGTAGCCAACACTCAGCGCATCGCTGACCGCTGCCGGATGGAGTTTACCTTCGGCAAGTATCACCTGCCGGAGTTCCGGCTGCCGCCGGGGGTAGATTCTCCCACCTATCTGCGGCAGTTGTGCGAAAAGGGGTTCACCGAGCGCTACGGCACGGAGCACGAGGACTACCGCCGCCAGCTGGACTACGAGCTGGACATGATCGGACGCATGGGCTTTACGGATTATTTCCTCATTGTGTCGGATTTCGTCCGATACGCCAAGGATGCCGGTATCCCTGTGGGACCGGGCCGAGGCTCGGCGGCGGGGAGCATGGTCTCCTACTGTCTGCGCATCACGGACATCGACCCCATGCAGTACCATTTGTATTTTGAGCGCTTCCTGAATCCGGAGCGGGTATCCATGCCGGATATCGATATGGACTTCGGAGACACCCGCCGGGGCGAGGTGGTGGACTACGTCCGCCGCAAGTACGGCGACGACCATGTGGCCCAGATCGTCACCTTCGGCACCATGGCGGCACGGGCCGCCATTCGGGATGTGGGCCGGGCGCTGAACATGACCTATGCCGAGGTGGATGTGGTGGCTAAGCTGGTGCCAACGGCCCTGCACATTACCCTGAAGGATGCGCTGAAGCTGTCCAAGCAGCTCTCCGACCTCTATGAGACGGATGAACGGGTTCACCGGCTTATCGACATGGCGCAGGCGCTGGAGGGGATGCCCCGCCACGCCTCCACCCACGCAGCCGGTGTGGTCATCACTAAGCGGCCGGTGTATGAGTATGTACCGCTGGCCCGGAACGACGAGTCCATCGTCTGCCAGTACACCATGGTGACGCTGGAGGAGCTGGGGCTGCTGAAAATGGATTTTCTGGGCCTGCGGAACCTGACGGTTTTGGACGACGCCGTGAAGATGGTGCAGAAGTACCGACCGGACTTCCGGCTGGCGGATATCCCCATGGACGATGCAGCGGTGTTCGAGATGCTGTCGCAGGGCAAGACCGGCGGCGTATTTCAGATGGAGTCCGCCGGTATGACCGGGGTGTGCGTGGGGCTGAAGCCCCAGAGCATCGAGGACATCACCGCTATCATCGCCCTGTACCGCCCCGGCCCCATGGAGTCCATCCCCCGGTTCATCGCCTGCAAGCACGACCCCAAGCTGGTGGTGTACAAGCACCCCTCCCTCCAGCCCATCCTGTCCGGCACCTATGGGTGCATCGTCTATCAGGAGCAGGTCATTCAGATCTTCCAGCAGCTGGCGGGCTATTCGCTGGGGCAGGCGGACATGGTGCGCCGGGCCATGTCCAAGAAGAAGGCCAAGGACGTAGAGCGGGAGCGGGAGGCGTTCCTCCACGGCGACCCCGCCCGGAACATCCGGGGCTGTGTGGCCAACGGCATCCCGGAGGCAACGGCTCAGGCCATCTACGACGAGATCTACGACTTCGCCAACTACGCCTTCAATAAGGCCCACGCCGTCAGCTATGCGGTGGTAGCCTATCAGACGGCGTATTTCAAGCACTACTTCACACGGGAGTACATGGCGGCGCTGCTGACGTCGGTGCTGGATAACTCCGACAAGGTGGCGGAGTACATCACTGAGTGCCGGGACTGCGGCATTGAGCTGCTGCCCCCGGACGTGAACCGCTCCAGCGACGGCTTCACCGTGGAGGATGGAGGCATCCGCTTCGGGCTGGTGGCCATCAAGAACATCGGCCGGGGCTTTATCCAGACCATGATGCGGCGGCGGGAGCAGGACGGCCCCTTCCGGTCGTTTCAGGACTTCTGCCAGCGGATGTTCGACTGCACGGACATGAACAAGCGGGCAGTGGAGAATCTGATCCGCAGCGGTGCCTTCGACTCCATGAAGGTGCGGCGCTCCCAGCTGATCCAGGTCTTTGAAAAGGTGCTGGACAGCATTGCAGAGTCCCGGCGCAAGAACGTGGAGGGCCAGCTGGATCTGTTCGGTATGGCGGCGGGGGAGGACGCCCCGCCGGCGGAGACGCCCCTGCCGGACATTCCGGAGTTCACCGCTGCCGAGCGGATGTTCATGGAGAAGGAGACTACGGGCCTTTATCTCAGCGGCCACCCCATGGCGGATTACCGGGCGCTGGCCCGGCAGGCGGGAGCGGTGCCTATCCACACCATTCTGGAGGACTTTTCCGCCGAGGACGGGCCTGTCCGGTTCGCCGACGGCCAGAGCATCACCATTGCGGGCATCATTACTGCCAGCCGCACCCGCACCACCCGCAACAACGCCCTCATGGCCTACGTGACGGTGGAGGACGAGGCGGCATCCATCGAGCTGCTGTGCTTCAGCCGCACCATTGAGCGCTGCGGCAGCTATATGCAGGTGAACAGCCCGGTGCTGGTGCAGGGAAAGCTCTCCGTCCGGGACGAGAAACCGCCGCAGATCATGTGCGACAGCGTTTATCCCCTGAAGGAGGGGCTGCCGCCCCGGCGGGAGAACCGCCGTCCGGCACAGGAGAACGCCACCATTTATCTGCGGGTCCCCGGCATGGACAGCCCGGCGTTCCAGCATATCAAGCTGGTGATGACCATGTTCGAGGGGGACACGCCACTGAAGATCCGGCTGGCGGACAGCGGCAAGCTGTTGGGGGCCAAGTGCCTGAACCACCCGGCCTTCGTGCAGGAGTGCCGGGAGTGGCTGGGTCCGGAGAACGTGGTGGTGAAAACCGCCTTCACCGGAAAATGAGGCTCTTGCCGCCTGCGGGCAGCAGATGCCGCAAAGCGTGAGAAAAGGCCCCGGACACCCATGGGTGTCCGGGGCCTTTTATGCCGGATGGGTCTTGTCGTTGGGATGGAGCAGTGCGCTTACGGAAAATGGGGCAACGGAAAGAGGGAAGGATCAGTGGCAGGCGCAGTAGCTGCGGGTGCTGGCGTAGTCCTTGGGCATCTCCACGGTGTTGGGCGGGAAGAACTCGTTGACCGGGAAGGCCACGCTGCGGAACAGGCCGCAGGGGTCCTCCTGATCGCCGCCGCTGCACTCCGTCTGGGGGATGCAGTAGTCATACACCGGGATCAGCAGCTGGGTGTCCCGCTCCAGCCGCACCAGAGAGAACTGTCCTAAGGTGACATAATACCGACGGCCGCCGTTGTCGTCAAAGAGCAGGGGCTGGTCGAAGCTCTGGGCGATGAAGGCGGGGATCTCCGTCAGGCCGCAGTCGCAGCGGCAGGGCTTGCAGCGGTCCTCGGCACGGGCGTCCAGCACGATGGGGTCCACCGCCTCCACCACCGCCGTGGGCAGGTTGCTGCGGCGGCAGCCGGGGATATCCAGATCGTCCAGCACCGTGTCGGAGGAGAAAATCTTGGCGCTGCCCTCGCTGCCGAAGAGAATGACCCGCTTGTCAAAGACGCACAGGCCCTCTGCTTCGGTGCAGCGGGGAGTGCCGGTGCCGACCTGGAGAGTGACCCGGTAGAAAAACCGCATATCGATGGAGTAGAACCCCCGGTTGAAGGTGACGGGCTCCACGTCGGTATAGACGTAGAGCAGCTCCGCCGTGCCGCCCCGCACCATCTGGCAGGCCGACAGCACCTCCTGAGCCGATGCCGTGGGGTAAAAGCGCAGATCCTCCACGCAGTCCTTGTCACGGCAGGAGTCGAAGATCTTATGGGTATGGATGCAGACGGCCTCACGCACGCTGCTCAGATCGCAGACCGGGCCGGGCATACCGTTTTCAGGCATAGAAAAACCTCCTATTTAAGTACTCAAGGGCATCGCCCTTTCAATCCAGTCTATGCGTCCGGCCCGGCGGGGTGCGGGAAATGCAGGCGAGGAGGGGAAAAACCTCTGTACAAATCGGAAATTTTTCATTATAATAAGGGTGTATAGAAAAGCCGAAAGGACGTGATCCAATGGGAGTCGGATTTATCCGTGACAAGCTGGAGATCAAGTTTCTCATTTTGTACATTGCCGCCCGTGTGTCGGAGCCGCTGCCGCTGGAGGGGATGCAGGAGCTGACCATGTGCGACGACGGCATTGACTATTTCGATTTTTCGGAGTGTCTGAACGATCTGGTGCAGACGGAGCATCTGCGCCTGACGGAGGAGGGGCGGTACGCCATCACCCCCAAGGGGCTGAAAAACAGCGCCATCTGCGAGTCCAGCCTGCCCTATTCCGTGCGGCTGCGGACGGACAGGAACATCGAGGAATACAACAAGGAGCTGCTGCGGCAGGCGCAGGTGCAGGGGAAGGCCATCCCACGGGAAAACGGCACCTACACCGTGGAATTAAAGCTCAGCGACGATGTGGACAGCCTGATGCAGCTGGAGCTGATGGTGGCCACGGAGGAGATGGCCAAGGATCTGGCGGAGCGGTTTCGCAAGGACCCGGAGCATCTCTATGCCCGTGTGCTGGAGGCCCTGTACGAGGAACAGAAGTGAAATGACGGAGGGCGGCGGGAGCCGTCCTCCGATTTTTTGGGCTTTACAAAATAGAAAATATGTTCTATAATGAAAGGGAAACCAAAGGGGGAAGGAGGGAGCGCTATGCGAGCCAGACCGATCAGCTGCTGTTTTTCCGGCCATCGGCCCGGTAAGCTGCCGTGGGGCGACGATGAGGGAGATCGCCGGTGTCTTGCGCTGAAGGAGCGGCTGTGGAACGAGATGGAGGCGGCCTATGAGCGGGGCTATCGCCACTTCATCTGCGGCATGGCCCAAGGGTGCGACCTGTATTTCTGCGAGCTGGCGCTGGCGCTGCGGCAGCTGCACGGCGACGTGACGGTGGAGGCGGCCATCCCGTGTCCCTCGCAGGCGGAGGGGTGGCCGGCGGAGCAGCGGCTGCGGTGGCAGCGGCTGGTGGCGGCCTGCGACTATGAGACGATGGTGCAGCAGCAGTACAGCCCCGGCTGTATGCAGCGGCGCAACCGGTACATGGTGGATCACGCCTCGCTGCTGATCGCCGTACACGACGGGCTTCCCGGCGGCACCCGGCGCACCATCGAATACGCCCTGCGACGGGGCATCGGCATTGTGGATATCCCGGTGGGATAGGCAAAAGCGTGGGACGCCGGAGGGCGTCCCACGCTTTTCTTATATTGCGTTCTGTTGATCTATGCTCTGTCACTTGATGAGCTTCTGGATGGCCTTGCTGTCGGGGGTGCCGGCAGCGGCCAGCAGCCCGAAGAGGATGGCCTCGCAGGTGGTGAGGAGGATACCCTCCTGTTTGGCCCGCTCCAGCGCCATCCGGTGGTCGGCGGGCTTGCGGCTGGAGAGGCAGTCGGCGACCAGATACGGCTGGTAGCCGTGGGCCTTCAGGTCCATGGCGGTCTGGAGCACGCAGATGTGGCTCTCGATGCCGCAGAGCAGCACATAGGGCTGCTGCTCCGGGGGCAGCAGCTTCTCCCGCAGCTGGGGATAAGCGCTGAAGGTGAGCTTTTCCAGATGCTCCGATGTGCCGGCGGCCTCCCGGATGGGGGCCACGGTATCGCCTAGACCCTTGGTATACTGCTGCGTCAGGTACACGGGGACGCCCAGCACCCGCAGCCCCTTCAGCAGCTTTACGGTGTTTTGGAGCAGCGTTTCGGGATCGGTCATGGCGGGCAGGATACGCTCCTGATAGTCCACGCAGACGGCGGCGGTTTTTTCTCGGATGATTCGCATAACAGACCTCCTGTTGACTTCTGTGGATAACAAAAAGACCCGAAGCCTTACGGTTTCGGGTCTTTTTGGCACGCCGTGAGGGATTCGAACCCCCGGCCTTCTGGTCCGTAGGTTGTCCCAAAGAAAAACGGAGCCATTTCGGCTCCGTTTTGCGCTGTTTAACGCTATTTGGTGGGTAGATTTTCCGTTGTTTCCGTCCGGAACTGCCTGTTCCTATCCCGTTCTGGGTCAAAAGTGGGTCAAAGATGATCTTGTGATTACAAACTGAAAGCATTTCTTGGCGAAGCATATAAGGGTACTGAAACCGAATGGAAATATGTTACGGATCAAATGGTGGAGCTAGAAGCAATACTCTCTAATACCACTATGTTTGGATTACTGTGTGTTATGATAATCTTGCTTTTGAGCGGATATGTCCATGTGCCCCAGTAGAGCATACGGAAAACTGTTTGCTTACTTATTGCTATATCATCCGCTATAAACAGTAAGATGAAATCCTTACTGATTCAGTCGGTCTAACAGGTATGCAAAATTTGAAATCTTCAATTTCTCTTCAAGGCACAAGACCTCGAATCTGGTTCCGAAGTAATCCATAAAATAGCCGGTCTCGCAAAAATCGTTTTGCAAATAGAAATGTTTTTAATATCAACGCTTTCCTCCTTGTATTACGCTTTCGTCTTGACAGAATATTTACACTTCGCTTGACTCTGCGTTTGGGGTACAGTATTAGTCATATTTATGTGGCAGCACAAAATTTGATATGCTATAAGCAAAGAAAAAACCGAGGCCCCCCGCATAGCAAGGGGCCCCGGGGGTGCTGTTTTATTTTGCCGCTTAGGTTTTTCTTTTTGGCTTACGCCTCCCTCTCCTTACGCTTGAGGACGAAGGCTGCGGCGAGAATCGTCACGGGCAGGGCGATGACCCAAACCAGCACGCCGGTGTCGCCGGTGGCCGGAGTGCCGCCGTTGTTGGTGCCGTTGCCGCTATTGTCGCCGCCGGAGGTGCCGCCGGTCTGAATGGTCACATCGCTCATGTCATAGAGCCGGGTCTGGCCGTTTACGAAGCGGTAGTAGGCCGCCAGGGCGTAGTAGCCCTGCTCGGTGGCCATGTCGTTCCGCTCGCCGCCAGCGGTGTGCCGGAAGCCGCCGCCGGTGACATAGAACCCGGCAAGAGCATCCAGGACGGTGTGGCCGTTCTTCACGAAGCGGCTATCCGCGGTGGGATCGATGCCCAGGGCGGTGAGAGCCACGATGACCTGGGCGCAGGACTCGCTGTTCACGGTGCCCCAGCTGCCAAAGCCGCCGTCGCTGCGCTGCAGGGCGGAAAGGACCTCCAGAGCCTTATCCACAGCAGCCTTCACGGTCTCGTTGGTCTTGTAGTAAGGTGCCAGGGCCTGGATGGCCATAGCGGTCATATCCGGGTCGGCGTTCTCGCCGCTGAGGTTCCAGCCGCCGTCGGGAAGCTGGGCATCCAGGATGACCTGAATCAGCTTCTCCCGGGTCACATCGCCCATAGTGGGGTAGTTGTGGCTATCCAGGGCAATGAGGGTGAAAATGGGGCCGTTAATGTCCTGGGTCTGCACATAATCCATGTTATCCAGACCCTTCAGCAGGTTGTGGCCGCCCACATTGGTGACATCCTTGCCGATGGCCGTCAGGGCCAGGATCACCCGGGCGTTGTCGGTGACTTTGGCCGGGTGCAGACGCTCATTGGCGTCAGCCTTGGCCTTCACATACTCCACCACATTGTCATAGTACCTGGCGGGTACGGTGCGGCCGCTGCGGGCCAGGCCGATGACCATCCACTCGCCGCCGGTGGAGTTCACCGTGGGGGTGCCCAAGGTGGCCATGAAGTCGCCGGTGGTCTTATAGATGGTGTCCAGGTTTGCCATGAGGTCCGCGTGCTTGAGCTGGTTGAGCTTGATAATCGCGGCGGTGAGAGCGTTCACCTTGTCAGCGTCCACCAGGGCCTTGTCCTCGTCGGAGAGGGCATCGTAGGCGGACTTGGCGGCGGTGATGGCGGCCTCGCTATTCAGGGTGACATCGGCGCCGATGGCGTCAATAAGGTCCTCCACGGTCTCGATGTCGCCCTTCAAAACGGTGATGGTCAGGTCGCTGATCTCCATCCGATAGAACTTCGCATACTTATCTAGCCATTCGTATCCGCCGCTTCTGTGGGTAACATCCAGATAGCCGCCGTAAATTCTGTAGGTGCCTGCCGGGGTGGTCTTGGGTACGGTGAAAGTGATGCTCTTGAGGGCCACCTCGGGGCCGACGGGGGTAGTGCCCTCGCCCTCCCAGGAGTCGCCGCCCTTGGACCACTTGGAGAAAATGTACTCCGCACCGGGAATATTGGTGGAGTAGTTCAGCAGGCAGTACTGCAGCTTATAGTCCTGGGCCAGCTGCTCGATGGGCAGCGTGGGGATGGAGATGGTGAGCTTGTCCCCAGCCTTGACCTGCCCGCCGTTCTCGGCCACGGTCTCATACTTGGGCTCCAGCTTGAAGTTGGGGTTGTTCTCCACTTGCAGCGTAATATCCGCCAGCATACCGAAGCCATAGCGGGTGGAAGCGGCGATGCCGCCGGTGTTGCCCTGATCGCCCTCGCTGCCGGGATTGGAACCGTAGCCCCGGTTATCGGAGCTGCCCTTGGTGAGGGTGATCGTGCCGGATTCCGTCAGATAGGCCGCAACGCGGGGCTGATAAGATACCTGTTTTTTCACACCATTTTCATCAATACGGTTAATATCGTGCTGGTTGTCTGTATTTACTACGCTCTGCAGAGGCATATCCGTATAGAACACCGTCGTGGTCGCAGGGTTATAAATACGGAGGATCTTGTGGATATTGGTAGGCCGCCCGATGATCCAGATACCCGCCGTATCGCCGGTGCGCAGGGGCTCGCCGGGGCGGGAGATGTTCTCCTGCACATAGCGGGTGACCTTGCCCTTGAGGGAGTAGACCTGCGTGACGGTCTGTCCCTGATAGTCGGCGGTGACCTCGATGCCGTTGTAGCCGTCCTTGAGGAGGATGGTCACATTGCCCTTGGCGTCGGGGGTGTAGTCGGTCTTGACGGGGGTGCCGTCCTTGTTGTACTGGAGATAATTATAGACGCTGACCTTGGCGTTGGTGCCGCTTACCTTAAAGGTGAAAGGCGCACCCTCCGTGCCGTAGTCGTAGGTCCAGTTGTCGTATTTGCTGGTGTTGCTCAGAGAGGTGAAGTTCGTCAGCTTCTTGTTCAGATCCTGAATAGCCGTCTCCTCGGGGCTATTGACATGGACGGGGATCTCCGGGATCTGGCCATAGAAATTGCCCGCCTTATCCGTAAAGGTAACGGTAAAGGTGGTGGTGCCCGCCTTCTTAGGCACCAGGTAATACTTCATGGCCGGGAGGGTGCTGCCGCCGCCCAGGCCGCCATCCTTATAGACATCCTCCACTTCCTTGATCTCGAAGATGCTGTCATCCTTGATGTCAAATTTCAGAATGCCGGGCAGGGTATAGGGCAGACCTTTTTCTACCGCATATCCAGCAGGATACAGTGTCGTAGGCCGGTTCGTCCAAATCTCCCGGAATACGGCGGGATAATAGGTGTCCTCGTGCCCCAGGTCCAGATTATAGTGGTTGGCACCCATCATGAAGTCGTCGTAATATTCCGTGGGCTTGCCGATGGAGCTGCCGTCCAGAATGGACTGCTCGTTGACGGTGCGGTACGCAGCCTCGTAGGCCGTCATGACTGCGGCGTTTTCCGTAGAGTTAATGTATAAAAACTCCGCACGCTGTGCGTCGGACATCTCCAGATACTTCACCTGGGCCTTCTGCACGGCGTCGTAATACTGGGCATAGTTTTCTGCGGTCACTTTCCCGGCAAAGGTGTTCACCAGGTCGATCCATGCCTGAATGCCGTCCTCATGGCGCTTTTTCAGCTCCTCCACGCGGGCCACGGAATCCTGCAGCTTTTTCACCGTCTCCGCGGACAGCTGCTTCTTTTCCTCGTCGGTAAATCTGTCATAGGCGCGCTGATAGCTCATGACGATCTTGTAGTGCTCGGCATACGTCAGATTATCGGTGCTCGGCAGAGCGCTGATAAAACCGGTCAGCTCCGCCGGAGTAGTCTTGACCACAATCACCGTAACAGTGGTGTGGATCTCGATATTGGGATCCTTACTGCTGGTGCCAACGAATTCGATTACCGTTTTATCCTTTGCCAAGGGAACAGGTTTTTTGGCAAACGCCTGCATGACAGGTACAAGTGCCTTCCGCTCGGCAATATGAACCTCACCGTCCACTAAAATCTTCGATTTTAATGTTTTCAGGCCCGAATTGCCCATTACGTTCATAAAATACGAAACACCGAAGTGGCCCACCGCAGGGGAAACATACACGGTATAATTCCAGCAGCCCTTGGCATAGCCGGTCTCGCCTGTGGGATTGCCGTTTTCATCTGTCTGGAACAGAGTACCCTCGGGATAGCCGTAGAATACATTTTCCTTGTCGAAATCGGGGGTACCACTGAAAATAAATTTCCCCCAGTAGTAGTCGCCCGGCTTGGTGAGGGTCAGCTTGTAATTCTCCGTGCAGCCCTGGGCGGTGACGGCGATGTAGAAATAGGCCGAGCCGCTGCCGGTAAACTGATTCGCCGGGGTGGAAGCCACGCCGTTTTCAAAGTCCGCCAGGACCTTGCCGTCGCTGCTCTTGAGCTGGGCGGTGGCCCCTGCGGGCAGGTCGGAGAGCGTCACGGTGAAGCCGCCGTCGTTATACTGCTTGAGATGGGTATAGTTTGCCAGCTTGCCGGTGAAGGCAGCGGTTTCCTTGTCAAAGGTCAGGGCCACTTTGGTACCGGCGGAGCCGTCCTGATGGATGGAGGTGAGGGATACATTGCCGCCGGAGAGGAGGTTGCCCGCCGCCTGGAGGGCGATGGTGTAGGTCTCCGGGGCGGCATCGCCGTCATTGCCCACCTTCAGGGTGATGACGGTGCCCACCTGAACGGGAATGGCATCCTTGCGGCCATACTCCGTGCCGCCCACATAGATGCGGACGCGGTTCTGCTTGTTGCTGGCGGTGGGGGTGACGGTGAGGGCGGTGACGCCCTCGGGCAGAATCATGGTATAGTCATGCACACCGGAGGAAAAGGCGGGGTTCAGTTCGCCTGCGCTGAGGGCGATGGCCTTCAGGGTTTTGTTGCTATCCCCAAAAGCACCGCCGATATCTGCACCCAGGTTGCAGGTGTGCTGCACGGCGATCTCGTCCCCGGCCTTCAGCTTGCCATTGGCCACGGTGTAGGCGGCGAAGCCCTCACTGGTGAACCAGTCGTTGAGGGTGCCCATCCAGCCGGAGCCCTCGGCGGCGGCCTTCTCCTCGATGCCGTTGATTTCGCTGATGTAGCCGGTGTCCGCGCCGGTCTGGGAATAGCCCCCGGCCGTCAGTGCGTCCACGATGCAGCTCATCATGGTGGAGTCATCCTGGAGTGTGACCCACTCGTCCACCAGCATCCCCTCCCAGGGTGCGCCGTCGGCCTCGGCCCAGGTGGTGTTTTCCACCGTCACATGGACCTGACCTGTGTGGTCGTCCGCCGCCAGCACGCTCACGGGAAGCAGTGACAGCGCCATGATAAGCGCCAGCAGCAGAGAAATGATTCTTTTTTTCATTTCTTCTTCCTTGTATTATAGAGTAGTAGTTTTTAAAGCCCCTCTCCAAGGGCTGTGCTACA
>ERZ836441.1437-NODE-1437-length-22973-cov-4.681779_pt1 | contig 22973 bp, 20 predicted proteins | sample MGYA00519686_ERZ836441 | MGnify/ENA primary metagenome ERZ836441 (study PRJEB31850, sample SAMEA3708800) | human gut metagenome | biome: human gut; feature: human-associated habitat; material: faeces | place: China | collected 2014 ... | reverse complement strand
AAAAAAATACAGGCGCGGAAAGCGATTCTGCCTTCCGCGCCTGTTTGCATGATCGGAATGATGATTGTCTCGGGATACCTTTTCAAGAAAATGTCTGAAAACCCTTTGCCATAAGGGCTTTTGAGCCGCCATGGGGTAAAAGAAAAGCGCCAGCCTTTGTATCAAAAGCTGGTACTTACTATGGCTCCCCTGATAGGATTTGATACAATTTGGCGAAAGTCAGAAGGAGCGGTAAAATTCCCCCCTCCTCAAACCTTCGCATTCGATAAGATCACGCATTTGAAAAAAATGAGGTGCTAAAATGGCAATTCAAAGTTGTGTGCCTGCTTGATATTTTGCGCTTCTTCTAAAACCTCTTTTGGGCAATCAAAAAGGAATTCCTGTAGCGAAGGACATAGTGAATATTGTCTTGGATTTCCGTAAGATGTCCAACTGCTTTCGTATACAAGATCATGCTGAACAAATAATTCAAGACAGTTGCCATAATTGCTTGAAAGTTCAGAATCCAGTTGATTTTTATTTTCCCAAAGCTTTATATCCTCAATCTGCGTCTCAGCCATCCAGCGGTTTCCAAACGAGCGCATTTTTTCATCAATAATATAGGCAACAAAGAGTCTTGTTGCGGAATTTAACACATCTGATTTCCATATCTCTTTAAAAGTATCAACTGAGAGTTTTGTATGTCGATCAACACATTCTTTCAGTTCTGGCAGTACCGCTGCAGCGTTTGCGGTATATTTTCTGAACGACTCAATGCCCAATTCTAAAGTACCATCATTAACTGATCCTCCGCTTATAGACGACAGCAGGTCAAAGGCATTGTCAACATTTATGTGGTAGATTTCGCTTTCGTTCAGCCATTGAGTAACCCTCTCCTTGGTGACTTTTCGAGCTTTAACATAAAGAATATAATACAAAACAATGCGTTCATCATCAGTAGTGATCTCTGAAACAGAAAACATTTGTGGGGAAACATTAGAAGACATTGGCAGTGTCCTTGTTTTTAGATACGCCGCATATTTGTCTCTAAGCTTTTTGCTTTCATAAGTAATAACACTAACCTTAGTCTTCCCAACAGATATGGCTTCACTTACAGCATCATAAATGTATGAAATGTCTGTATCGGAATCCAAACGACGTAGTTTGTATTCGCTATTTAAGAACCCATACATATTTGTCAAATCAATCTCTGGCAATGCGATGGGGATTACCGGTACATCTTCGTACCAAAGAACACCCGCCTCATTCAAGCAATATGCGCTCTGATAATAATCCTGAGAGAGAATTGCTATATTAATTGCGCTACTTTTCAATGCAGCCTTAACTTCATTCGAGATTTTTTCATTTATATCGTTACCAGGTAAAGATGAACAAAAAATAGTATTTCTTGAAATGCCCGTACCGCAAAAGAAATCAACCAGCATATCTGCTATACCCTTGTCGGTTGATCGGTGGCTTATAAAAATCATATATCTTTCCTTTGCTTGTGCTTGTTGTGGTAGTATCATTGCCTTTTGTTTTTCATATCCTATAAGCAGTTCCTCATATGTTCTGGCCGAATTATCCAGTGTGACAATGTAAGGAATATTGTCTGCCCATTTGACATTGATATAGCCATATTGTATTAGCTCTCTAACAATACCATTAAGTTCATCTTTTCCCCTTGCGGAAAGCCCTACATAGCGCGCATCCAATGCTTGCGTAGGATTTGGGGCTTGAACAAGCTCTAATAGCAGGGTTTCTGAATTTGATGGGAGTTTTTTTAATTCCATAATTATCTTCGCTTTCTTACGCTTTGCCCAGAGTATTTCTTCTTGCGTTATGTTTACCTGTCCAACACAATTAAAGCACGATGATCAGGTGAATTTATCGAAAATGTGCAGACTCTTTCCCACACAAACCTCCACCACATCCAAAACGGGACACAAACTATCAGTAACATATTTCGTCAAAGCATAACATAAATCCTGCATATAAGCCAGCATCTACCTGTGTTAATTCTGCTCATTCCAAACAAAAATCGCCCGCACACCTCGGTATCGTACCGAAGTAAGCGGGCCTTGTCGTTTATGCAGCATCAGACGATAATTTCCATCTCATTCGCAAAGGTAAACCTTATTGAACCGTCCACCTCCACCATCACCCTTTTCACCATGCTCATCCAGAGCATCGCGTCAAACTCCTCAATGGGCATTTCCCTGCTGTGCAGGTTCTTTATGAACGTCTCCAGTTCACTCCTCTTGTGGGCACGCCTTGCGCACTCAGCCTCGATGCCTTTGAGCTGGCCAGCCGCCCGCTGGAACCGTTCAGACAGACTCTGGTATCTCTGCTCGAATTCCGCCTGATCCATGGCCATGCTGGCGTTCTGCTCAATCGCCTGCCGGATCAGCTCGGATGCAACGTCCATTTCCTCTCGCAGGTTTTCCGCCTTTGCTTCCAGCTCAGCCGTTGCGGTCAACTGTTCCATGATCGTCGTTGTATCCTCGAGGATAAACGTCCGCTCATCCAGCAGCCGGTTAAAGGCTTGCAGAAACCGCTGCTGAATCTCCACTTCCGTCAGGTGCGGCGTGCCACAATGGTGACCGTCCTTGAATTTTGCATTGCATTGCCAGATGACGCGGCGGTACTTATCGGTGGAGTGCCACACCTTGCTGCCGTACATCTCGCCGCAGCAGCCGCAGAAAATCCGTCCCGCAAAGCAGCTCGTGCCATTGTGCTGGCGGCCCGCCTGCCTCCGGCGTTCGATTTCTTCCTGCACCATGTTGAACACTTCATCGGTCACAATGGCCGGATGACTGTTCTCGACGTAATACTGCGGCACCTCGCCCTCGTTGACCTTCATTTTCTTGGTGAGGAAGTCCGTACAGAAGGTCTTTTGCAAGAGCGCATCGCCCTTGTATTTCTCATTGGTGAGGATGCTCAATATAGTAGCCGTCTGCCACGTTTTCTTGCCAGCGGGCGTTGGGATGCCCTCCGCCTCAAGGATCGTCTTAATTCCGTAGGGCGTTTGTCCCTTCAAGAACAGCCCATAAATCCGGCGCACAATCTCCGCTTCCTCGGGCACGACCTCCGGCTCGCCGTTCTCACCCTTGCGATACCCGAGAAAGTGCTTGTAAGGCATGGACACCTTTCCGTCCGCAAACCGCTTGCGCTGACCCCATGTAACGTTTTCGGAGATGTTGCGGCTTTCTTCTTGCGCTAGCGAGGACATGATCGTGAGCATCAGCTCGCCTTTGGAGTCCAGTGTGTAGATGTTCTGTTCCTCAAAGTAGACCTCTACGCCATGCTCTTTCAGAAGCCGAATGGTCGTCAGGCTGTCCACCGTATTTCGGGCAAAGCGGGAAACGGACTTGGTGATGATGAGGTCAATTTTCCCTGCGAGGGCCTCCTCAATCATGTCGTTGAACTGCTCGCGCTTTTTCGTGCTGGTGCCGGTAATGCCTCTGTCGGCGTAGACCCGCACAAATTCCCAATCTGATTTCGCGCGGATGTAATCGGTGTAGTAGCTGACCTGCGCCTCGTAGCTGGTTTTCTGCTCGTCGCTGTTAGTGGAAACGCGGGCGTAGGCTGCCACGCGGCGCTTGCGTGCGTTGGCAATGGGCGTGGCCGTGAATCGGTTTCGTGTCGCTGGAACGACGGTCACCCGGGGCTTATAGGCTCTGGCTTCGCTCATTTCTCATACCTCCTCCGGGCGTGTTCCGCCGCCTGCGCTCTCATTTCATCCGTCCAACTGCGGCTGCGGGACTTGTCATGCCATTCACACTCTACCTTCGTGCCGTCCTTCATCACAAACACCAGCCGGTTAAAGGCAGGGACTCGAATTTCCTGCACCGTTTCCCGAAACAGCTCTGCATCAAATTCACCTGTATCCAATGCAGACGCGGTAACTTCCATCAAAATATCTTCCGGGATTTGCTTGGCATGGCAAGCCTTTTTCCCTAGCTTCAGATAGGTAGCGCAATTCCATGCGATCTCTGTGCAACTGACCTTCCGATGATACCTCTTTCCGCAGTTTTCGCATATCAGCATCCCCGTAAAGGCGCTGTACCTCGGCGCATCCTTTGCGATGCCGTTCCGCAGGCGATTCTGCTCCATTTGTTCCTGCACCCTCAGAAATGTCTCCGGAGGCACAATGGCAGGGTGTGTCCCTTCCGCATAGTATTTCGGCAACTCACCGTGATTGTTCTTTTCAAGTTTCGTGAGATGGTCTGCCACATAACGCTTTTGAAGCAACGCATTTCCGGCATACTTTTCATTCTTGAGCATATCCAAAACACGCTTGGGCGACCACATGCCTCCGCGACAGCTTGGAACTTGCGTTTCACGCATGATGCGCGAAACTTGCGCGATGCCCACGCCATCAAGGTAAGACTCAAAGACCCAGCGAACGACGGCTGCCTCTTCCTCATGGATAGTGATGACGCCCTTGCGGATACGGTACCCGTACATGAAGCGCCAAGTAGCCGGTTCACCCAATTCAAACTGTTTGCGGATGCGCCACTTGCAGTTTTCCGAAACGCTGAGACTCTCTTCCTGCGCAAAAGAAGCGAGGATGGAAAGCATCAGCTCGCCATCCCCGCTCATGGAGTGTATGTTCTGTTCCTCGAAGTAAACGTCCACGCCCAACGTTTTCAGCTGGCGCACCGTTTCCAGCAGCGTAACCGTATTTCGGGCAAACCTGCTGATGGATTTGGTGATGATCCTGTCGATTTTCCCCGCGCGGCAATCCACCAGCATCCTCTGGAAACCTTTGCGATTGTCCTTGGTTCCGGTTAGCGCCTCATCCACATACACGCCAGCATAGCGCCATTCGGGATTGCGCTGAATGAGGTCGCTATAATAGCTGACCTGCGCCGACAGGGAGTGCAGCATGGCATCCTTGCCGCTGGAAACGCGGGCATACGCCGCCACACGCTGCTGTACCGGCAGGGTTGGCAAGCGGGATTCAATTTTGCGTATGGTCTTTTCCACGCAATTCACCTCCTTGGATAGCTGGCATATTACCTCTGATCGCGGAGAATAGCAAGTTAATTCGGATCAGCAGTCGATGAAAACAGGCTGGTACTTTTCCCGCAGGAATCGGTCGGCAGCGGCAAAATCCACCTCGGAAAGCACGCCCTGCCTGAGCATGCTCCGACAGATAGCCATCATCACCTGATAGCGCTTTTCCCGTTCAAACCGTTCCGCTTTCATCCAATCACCTTCGAGTAGTTGCCCGATACCCAACCAACCTTCGCGTCAATCACAACGGCGTGCCAGCCGTTTTGTGCCGTGGCAACGTGCGGGAAGGTGCTTCCCGGCGCGACAGCAGTAATTCGGGCGTATTCAGTGCCGTTGCCGCAGCGGACGTTCACCTTCCCGCCCTCGGATACGATCACCACCGTCGTACCAACGGGCGCAGGTTCATTAGGCGCGGGCTGCTCCGGCGTGTCGGGCTGCCCATCATCATCTGCCACAGCGTCCATAAGCGCCGCATGGGTCTTGTCGCCGTACTTGCCGTCCGCTTCCAGACCTTCTTTCTTTTGGAACGCCAAAAGCGCCTTCTCCGTTTCGGAACCAAATTCAGCGTCCGCTCCATGCTTGGGCAGCGCATAGCCCAGCTGCATCAGCAGCTCCTGCAGTGCCTTTACATCAGAACCCACAATGCCGCGCTTCAGCAGACGGCTTCCAAGCGCAATTTCCGGTGCGGGGATTTCAGCGGCAGCTTCCCTGTACTGGATAAAGGGCAGCTTGTACCAGTACTTCCACTTGCGATCCTTCACCTTCGTGCGCACACTGCCGTAGCTAAAGCCGCGCCACTCCACGGCATAACCGTTGCCGACGTAGTAGCCCACATGGCCGTCCGTGTGCAGCGCCAGACCGACGATCTCCGGAAGCGTGTCAATCGTGCCCCAATCCATACCCATGGATTTTGCCCATGCGAACATGGCGTTGGCTCCCTTGTCCGGGCAGCCATTCGCGCCGTATTTATTGGGTACGGCAGCATCAGTGCCGATAGCATCCAGCATGGCCTGACCGCCGTTTGTCCACGCATAGCCCTTCGCGCCGCCGATGCAGTCGCAAACCACCTTCCTGTCCCGAATGTCCTGCTTGTACCGGCTCATGCGGGAGGCGGTGTAATGGGACGGATACTGCTTAGCCTTTCGGCTTAAGAGGCTCGTTTTTGCCTTATACCCACAGCAGCCGTACCAATAGGGCTGGCCTACCATCTTCAGACAGTAGGCCGCAAAGTGCTCGTTGGTAAACGGCGTATCGATCCGCTCCGCCATTACTGGTCTCCTTCCTGCTGCTCGTCCATGCGCCCGTGCAGCTGTGCCAGAATGCCTTTCAGCTTGTCAGGGACGGGCAGTCCCAAGTGCGCCGCATTCTCCAGCATGGAAACACCCTCATTGGACAGATAGAAGCACACCACAGCGCTGCGCAGCGCGTCGCCTGTGCCGACCACATGGAGATCAACAACGTGCGCCACGCCCACCAGCATGATGATAAGCACCTTCTTGCAGATGCCCTTGAAGCCTACGGCGCTGGACAGCTTCTTGTCCGCAATCGCGCACATCAGGCCGGTCACATAGTCCAGCACCATGAAAATCAGCAGCGCCGTCATCAGTCCGTCTACGCCTCCCACAAAGTACCCAATCCAGCCGCCAATGGCCGTAAAGGCCATCTGCACCTTTGCCCAGACGATGTCAATGGAAAAGTTCCTCATCATAAATTCCTCCGTTTTTGTATTTCAAAAGCCGCCCTTCCGAGCGGCTCTTGAGTCAGTTCAGCGCGATCTGCGGCGCTGGTTCGTTCGGGGCTTTCGCCCTCCACAGCGCGGGCACGTTCGGCGGCTCCCATCCCGCCAGAGCGGTGTGCCCCTGCAGGCAGGCGTATAGCGTGCCGTTTGCATCCGGGTACGCGACCTCGTCGCCTGCGACGTAATTCACACCCGCCTGCCAGACGCGCACTTCGTCCTCGTGAACGATCTCCACCTTGTGCCAGAACGCGGGCACCTTGTCAGGAAGCCAGTCGCTCTGCGTGGTGTGCGCCTGAATGCAGCGCCAGAGAAAACCGCCGCAGGCATACACATCGCCCACCTGCACGGAAAGACCCGGCTGCCAGACGCGCCCTTCCAGCGCGGGCTGTACCGAGAGCAGCTCCTCATCCGTGAGCTTTCCGTCCGCCACGGCGGAGCGCAGCAGCAAGCCCAGCACAGCGGGCAGGGTTTCCTCCGCGCTGACGGCAATGAAGCCCTCGAACGGCAGCGCCTGCATTTTCATTTCGTCCGTGACCGTTTGGCCTTCGGACACTCCTACGGTATCCGGTAGGATCAGCACCTGCTCCGCCGTTACGCCCGTCATCTGGAAATTGTCGCCGGACAGGGTATATTGGCTCTCCGCGAGCCGTTTGGCCGCAACAAAAGAGGAGCGGATGACCGTTCGCACCCGCCCCTCCAAGGGAATCACGATTTGCATTTTCTTTCCTCCTTCTTAGCCGACGCCGCTGCCGCCATTGTAGACCACCCGCAGATAGGGCGGGTTGTTCGTGTCCGTTCCGCTCATGCGCATATATCTGCTGGAATAGGTGGACGAGCCGAAGTTGTACGGGCTTTCATACAGACAAAGTGCTCCATACGCGCCGCTGGCCAGATTCTGTATGGCCGAAGCCAGAACAGAGAACGTGGCGGTTTCACCGCGCCCAATGGTGCCAATGGCTCCATAGCTGGCCGCGATGGCGGGATAGCCGCTGGACGACGCATTGGTGATGGCGCACAGGTACAGCGTTTTCGCGCTGCCGGAGCCGCTGCCCGTTTTGCGGTTCAGCGTGAGCGTGGCCGACTTGATCGTCGTGCCCGACAGCATGGAGCGCAGGTTGCCGAACCACATACAGCCGTAGTTCCAGTTGAGGGACGATTTGTATCCGCTGTCGGAATACACGCCCTGAATCACGTCCAGCGTATCCGAGCGCCAGCCGCCGCGATAGGATTTGGTCGTTGTCGCATAAAGCAGCGCCGTGTTGTCCGGCGTAACCACCGGGATGGCTGTTCCGTAATCTATGGTCACGCCCGTATCGTAGATCTGGCCATTGTTGCCTCTGTTCCGAGAGCCTGAAGGCACCGAGCCGCTGCAGATGATATACCCGGCGTAGGAGACCATAGACCACGAGCACGACCCCTTGCAGCTTTGCATATACGCCCAGCCCATGTAGACCTCCAAGCCCTGCAAGGCGTTATACAGCCCGCAGTTATAGAGGTTCACGTGCGTGGTGCGGCAGTAGATGGAGTCATAGGTCACGTTGTTCGCATCCAACGTACAGCTGTTCATCTCCACATGATGGTTCATTTGCAGCTCGATGAGATACGGGTTTCGGTTGGAGCCGTTCAGCGTTCGGATTTCCCGCAGGGATACGTTTTGGAAGCAGATGTGCGCCGAGCAGCCCTTGACGGAGATAAAGCTGTTCAGGCGGCTGTTGGCATAACCGTAGATGATCAGTTTTCCAGGCCCGGAAACACCCTGAATCTGCGTTCCGGCAGGCTCGTAGATTTCGCCTGTACCGTTGGGCAGATAGATATAAACATCTGAGCGCAAAAACCGGTTGTTGACCGCCTTCACCGCGTCGCCCAGAGAGCGGAAGTAGGTGTCGCTGGCACCCGAATATGAAGTATTGACATGGAGCGCAATCGGCCCGCCATAGGCGCTGGCCACGGAATTGGAAACCACCTCGTCGGCATACAGCTGCTTGAAGCCCACGTTGCCGTTAGCGCTCATTTCCATGAGCACGTTTTCGTTGTTAGCCGGATCGAGCAGCTGGAGCAGAAAGTTTTCGGTCGTGATCGCCACGTTGTTGGGGCCGATATAGATGCCGGAGCTCTTCACCTCCTGAGCTCCTGCCGCCACCCATGCGCTGCCCGTGTATCTTTTCAGAAGATTCGGCGTAGCGCTGGTATCCAACCACAGCATATTGGTGTAGAGCGTTGTGGGCGCTGTGCTGCCGCGATAGACCTTTTCGGTGTTATACGTCGAGGTACTGACCTTGAGCGCGATGTTATTCGCGTTCTGGGTGATGCGGGATTCGGCGTTCACCATCCGGGAAACCATGCCGTACAGATCCTCCGGCGCTGCGCTCCATGCCGTCCATCCGTCCAGCACTTCCAGTTTGATGTTCCTAAACTGCACCGTGCCCGTCACGCCGTTGGAACCGCCGGTGCCCAACGAAAAATACGCGATACTGGTGGGATGAAAGCTGGTCAGGTTCAGCGGGCCATATTGCATTCGTACCCAATCCCCGTCGGTAGCGACAAAGTTCGCGTCCGTTGAGCGCAGATACCAGCCGCGTCCGGTGGTCTTGACCGTGGTTCCGTCCGTATCGAGATAGCGGTAATACACCCAAATGCCGGTGTACACGTTAGCCGTCGAGGAGGCGCTGGTATTTACGTTCGTCCGCTTGATATCGAAGGAGATGCGAATGTTAGCGCCATTGCCGCTGTGCGCAAACAGATCCTCCGATACGCTCATGTTCCACCCGGTGTAGTTGGTCATGGTGCCGTTCGGATTTCGGTACCTGTTATCCACGAAGGTGTGCGTATTGCCGGAGTTCAGGCAGTAATTGCGCCCGGCATATTTCTCATAGGCGTACAGCGCCGAGGATGTCACCGCCGAGGTGATGGCCTGCGGCGTGACCTTCTGTTCAGCCTGTTCGATGCGGGTAGAAAGCGTCGTGATTTCCGTCTTGTCCGCTTTCAGCGCGATGGCCGCGCTGGTCTGCTCGAAGCGGGTATCCATTTCGGTTTTCGTATAGAATGCCGAGAGATCAATGTCCGCGCCGCACGATTCCCAAGCCGTGCCGTTCCAGCGCTTGAGTTCATTCGGCTGGACAGAGGTATCCAGCCAGAGCGCGTTTTGAGTAGGGTTCCCCGGTGCGACGTTCGCCACGGCAATCTGGTCGCTTTGGGTAATCTGCGCCAGCAGGTCGGCCTGATCCTGCTGATATTGCTCACTGCCGCGTACCGTGGATACAATCGCGTCTTCGGTGAGCTTCAGTTCAGCGGCGCTGACTCTTTCACCCAACGCGTCCATATCGTCCTTGTCCGCCTTGTCCGCCACCATGAGGCGCAGGTAGGTGTTGGACGTGATGTCCGTGGCGTTCAGGGCGTTGATGGTCGCTTCGCGTGCAAACAGCGTGTCCACGTCCAGATTAGCGGCGATCAGGGAGCGAATGACGGCGTTATCGCCGAAAATGTTCTGCACATTCAGCGTTTGGGCGGTAATGCTGCCCTCGATGATCTTCTCGCCGCCGTTGATGCTCAGGTCGGCCACATCGTCATTGGATACCTGCTTGAGGGTGGACACCACATTGCCGCTTTCATCCACGGAAACCGAATAGAAATGCCCGTCCTTGCCCTTGACCACCAGCTCGCCCACCGTCAGGGAGACCATGTTTGCCTCGGTCACAGCCAGCTTGGCGATATACAGTTCGCCCGCTGTGCCCTGCGTGATGATGGCCGTGTCTGTGGTCAAGTCCTTGATGTGCGCCCAATCGATGTCGGCGGTTCCAATATCAGCCTTCACCATGCTGGCCACAGCAGCCGAAAGGGTCGTGATGGCCGCCCAATCGATATTGGCCGAGTTGATGTTGGCAGTCGTGATCTGGGCTTTGGAAATCTCCGCGATATCCGCCGCCAGCCGCTCAATCTGCGCCCAGTCAATGTTGGCGTTGACGATATTTGCCGTCGTGATTTGCGCCGTTGCGATCATGGCAATGGATGTGTACAGTTCATCCGCCGTGATCGCGCCTGCTGCCAGTTCTTTGATCTTAGCGGTAACGGCATTCAGGGCATTGACGTTTAGAACGTCGATCAGGGCTTCGGCAATGTGCGCCCGCGTAATGCTGGCATCCTGAATGTGGGCGGAGCCAATTGCCGCGTTCTTGATTTGCAAACTGCCCACCGAGCCGGATTGCAGTTGGCCGCTGCCCACGGAATTGAGCGCCAGCTTTGCGCCGGTAATGGAGCCGCTGGCCAACTGCCGGGCAGAGATCATGCTTCCCTCCAGCGCGTCGGCCACAGTGCCCAGCGTGACGGATGTATACTTTTTGGTCATGCAGTCGTAGGTGTACTGCGTCATGCGCATGGACACTTCCACGCCAATGCGCCGGGCAATCACCCGCACCGAATCGCCCAGAAAGATGTCGGTAAGCGCTGCGTACTGCCTGTACTCCTCCGCATCCGAGCAGTTCACGAAATCCACCTTCAATGTGACCGTAGGCAGATCGCAGCCCGCGTCAAACTCCGCCTGCGCCGCCTTGCGCATTTCGGCATAGCACTGGGTTTTGCTTTTCGGCTCGTCGCCGTCCGTGACTTCCTTCGCTTCCGATACCGGCAGATGAATCCATTTCGGATGGGTATAGGCGTTGAGGTTGGGACTATCGAGGTACAGTTCCGGCAGGTACAGGATGTTTCCGTCAGCGTCCTCGCCGGTGGGCATGATACGGGTGACCACATCCGTTTCGTCCACGTCGTAGGAGATTCCGGTCAGGTTCTTCTTCTCCCGGATGGACACGTCGGTGTTATTGCCTACACGCTTCACCAGAAACACATCGTACCAGTCGCGGGCCAGCTCCGCGCCGTACTTGCTGACCAGCCCGTTTTCACCCAGCATGGCTTCCACGGGATTGACGTTTTCCCATTCCACGTCCTCGGCGGTTGAAGTCAGGTCGGAATAAAACGAAAAATCATGGCTGGACAGGCACACCCCCGACAAGCTCTGAACGACGGAAGCCCCCACCGCAGAGGGCGAGGGCTTCAAAGACTTGATCATATTGTCGAGCAGGTCGTAGAAAATGTGGCGGGCGTAGACCGTTACTTTATCCAGCTCTGGTACCACACGGTAGATGCGGAATGGTTGATCCCGCAGCTGCCGGGCTTCGATGGCCTGATTGCGGAAGCCCACATTCGTCTGTACCGTCTGGGTTTCTGTGCGCTGGAAGGTCAGATACTGGCTGGCCATATAGCCGTGCTTACCATCCGGAGCGGTCACCTCATACCAGCTGGATGTGGTTTTGTTGAGCACGATGATCTCGCGACCCTTTTTGTACTTGCCCAAGATGCGGTAATTCGTGCCCGTTCCGGAACGCAGGTGCAGCGGTCCGCTTTTCGTGGTGATCTTATAGATCTGCACGTCGTAGGTGCTGGTCTGGTACTGCTGCGTCACCAGATCAACGCTGGGAGTCATAGCGGCAGGCACAGGCGCTCGCAGAATGCAGCCCTCCGAAAGCCGCGTCCATTTGCCGCGCTCGTCGATGTCGTGTACCAGCGTGAGCTCCCATTCGCCGTTCAGCGTTTCGGTAACGGTGCAGGACATGGGCGTGACCGCGCCGAGGCCGTTGCCCGAAAAGTCAGTGCAGCTTGCAGGATATACACAGATCATGGGGATCACCTCTTTCAGGGCATAAAGAAAGCGCCCAACCAGTCGGCGGACGCTCAAAAGATATACTGGAATTTGACATTCTATCGTATTTATATCCAGTTTCTATTTGAATATCGTATTAAATACCGGCAGCATGTTATCTATCCAATTATTGGTTTCCCTGTCATAAAACTTTGTATCGGAATTAACAGCAAACGGTATTTGGGCGTTAACGAGCGAAGATGTCACAAATTCTGCAAATACGACCTGCTCTTCTATCGAATAATCATCTCCGTCATTATAATTACCCGGCATCCACGCACCTACCCAAGTGGGAATGTCTGTTTTTTTCTGCCACTCCAAGGCATAATTGATTTTATCGATTATAATCTTTTTTTCGCTTTCGGTACCGATTGTCCACAGCTTTCGATCATTGTCCTTTGACGGCCCGGCGGCATAAAAATGCCACTCCGCCATAAGATAACCGTTAGCTTGCGAGGGTATTTTAAGTTCGCTGAGGTACTGGGCGTCTGAACGGAGTCTGGGAGAAATAATTATAATCCTTTGAGGGTTTGTTTTTCTGATCTCCGTCACAATTCTTTCGTATAATTCATTTATTTTTTCAGGCTGTTTGTTAAGCGCGTCCGTTGCCTCAATCAGAAGGTCAAACGATAAAAGATAAGATTTATCCTTATACCTTTCGGCAACAATACGCCACCAGTCCACAACCTTTTGTAAGTTTTCCTCATTCGGATTGTTTTTAAACTCATCCGCTTGATATGCGATTATGGGTATAATACCGTTATTTATGCAATCATCAATCTGTTCGTCAAGCGCCACAAACAAATCGTTATCAGCCTTATCCTTTATCCTGATACGAACATGATTAACCCCCGCAGCTTCAAAGTCCTGCACCACTTTGAGATTATAATTTTCTTTTCCTTTTTGGGTTTTAGACCAGTCCACATCCATTCCTTTACCTAATTTAGACTGATATTCCCATGGAGATATGGGATTTACACCATATGCGACTTCATTTTGCTCGTTTTTGCTCAATGGTATTTGAGATGATATTGTCACCTCAGATAATTCCGTACCGTCTGCAAAAGCAGCATGAAAAGACATCAGCGTAATGATTATGCATAACACTATTTTGCGTTTCATTTTACCTCCAGAATACTTGATGTATTATTCCATACTTCAAATTTGACAACCTGATATCGAAACTTTTACCTCCGCAAATACTGATCTATCGTTCAGATTATAACACACAGAATTAAAATCAGCAATCAGAAGGATCAGAGATACCTCCAATTCGGCTGAATAACGACCTTCGTCACGTTTCCTGTCCAGCTAATGGCGTTCTGGCCGGGCAGCAGCGTCGGAAAATCCCCGCTCATGCAGCCGTTCATGCCGGTTACATCCTTATAGGCTTCCATGAGCGGGCTGTCCAGCGTAATGCTGTCCGTGATACCGTCCAGTTCCACAATGGTCATGCCCACCATGAGCGTGATTTCGCCGGAACCATATACCGTAATGACCGGCTCCGAAAACACGCTGCCGGGGTTGGTGATGAACGTGCCGGAGGTCGTTACGGTGATCTCCGGCACATTTTCCTGATACCAGAACGGCTTGCAGCGGAAGTTCACGGCGAAGCTGAGGTGCGGGTTGCCGCGCAGAATCTTCTCAAACGGGATCTGATTGACAATCCGGGCGAAATAAAAGCCACCCTGCCGATTGGCGAAGGTGACTTTACTACTGCCGCGGAGCCACGCAGCGATTTCGGAGATATGGGAGGGGGTAGAAATAAGGCATGTCGCTGTTAGAAGCAAATCGTCGTATGCGTTGTCGCCCTCAAGCGTGGTCAGACTCCCCGACTTGCCGGGGATGTTCGTAAAAACTGCCCTTTCGGACGGAATAGTAACGGGCGGCGGCTCCAGCACATGAATACCATATTCTGTGCAGCGCTGTCCTTTCCAAAGGAACCAATCGTTCAATGTGGTGTCATCTCCTATACAGAAAGCTACATCTACTAAAAAGCATAGCCAATTCTTACTTTTCCATGATGTATTGCGGGCAATTCTCACAGAGAGTATTACACTCCTGCATTTCAAAGCGATTTCCAGCACGAGTTACACCAATATAAGGAATATTCTTTTCATGGCATATCTCAATGACTTCTTTTCTCTTCTCCGATGGCATCCGATTACCCAAGTAAACTTTTGTGATCGGAAAAAATTCCTTTGTAAAGCCAGCATCTTTATGGTTACCAGGCAATAACAATCGCCATTCATTTTGGTATGCCCAATCAAAGCTCTTTCTCAAGGCACCGTGAAAATAAATATCCCACAATCCTTCCTTTGAAAGAATTGCATCCTGAACGCACATCATATTTTCAGTTACTTTTTTCCGTGTCTTACAATATACGACTGGAAATAGATTATAGTAAACATCTTTGTATTGAAGATTGTTTGGATCAACAGTATATTCAATACAAAAGCCTCGGTGGCAATCTGCATAAGCGCCTCCCCACATAAGTTGCGAGAAGGGTGTGGTTGCAAAACAAGACACACGAAACATACGTTGAATTGATTTTACAAAGTCACTATATTCAATACGTAACGCTTGCGCGATTGACTCATGCCAGTCCTGCTTTGAGCCCAATTCACTCTTTATTCGCAGACAGAATAATGAAATAGACAGTTTTTCACCCACTTGACGCTCATCGGCAGAAAAGATGCTTTCAATGTCTTTTCCATTTGTCAAAGCAGAATACATTTTCTGTGATAATGCATATCCAATATCTTCAATTTTTGTAATAGCATTTGCATCACATCCACCCCAATTTGCGTATTGTTTCAACCTTAAAATGGAATACTCTTCCCACGGGACGTAAATATCAGAATCATACGGATCATCAAATTGATCCGGACTGTTCAAATATACGCAATTTGATTTCAGAGCTTGCAAAGAATAGTTAATATGAGTAGTATTTCCATCCTCTGCTTTCTCTTCTTTTGCAACATTAGGGAAATATTTATATAATTTCATAGGCATGTTAAACTTGGCTCGTAATCCAAATTCATCATATCCCATTTTTTCAATCTCATCTAAGGCGAAAATGGCCCCATTGATCACACAATAATTATTAATAAACTCAGGGCCAGCTTGCTGAAATTGGGATAGCAGATCATACATATTTGGCATAACAACTGCGCCTCCTGCCGATGCCATATTTTGTACAAATAAGTATATCATGCTCTAACAACTTCAGCAAGTTCTCCCCAGTATTGTATCATTATGCCATTCTCAGCCCCTTTCCGCGCTGCTGCCGTCTGGTCAGCGTCGCAATCTCTACCGCCAGAGAGCGGATATCCTGTTCGTCCCGTACCACCATCTGCTGTACCTGAATGGTGGAGGAGACGTTGTTGTTATAGGTTCTTCGGTTGTCGCTGCTGCTTTGGACAATAGCGCCTTCCCGCGCTTCGCCGGTAAGAAAGCGTGAGGCGTTGCGAATAACCTTTGCCTGTTCCTTGCTTTCCTTCAGCACGCCCGCGCCAAAACCGCGCATGGTCATCACGCCGACCTCGTCCCGGAACACCTGCGAAGGGCTCTTGATTTTCAGTTCCTTTTTCGCAGCGTTCACGGCTTCGCGGGCAGCAGAGCGCATGGCGGAGATCACGCCGGAGCGCCCGGTCAAAATACCGGCTCGCAAACCCGCCATGGCATTTACGCCTGCAGACCGAAGCGTCGCTGTCGTCAGATTAGCGCTGACGGCCGTGCGCACACCGGAAGCCACGCTGGCTCCCGCTGAACTCATGCTGTAGGACGAAAGCGCACTGGCAAGGCCCTCTGCGGCGCTGGTGCCAAAGGACGAAAGCGCATCGCCCGGCAGTGCGCTGGTGACAGCGGCTTCAACGCTGGCTGCCAAGGCACCGGCATCCGAGGTAAAATCATAACCGCTCATGCCTCCGCCTACGCCCGCCGACACATTTTCGCCAACGGGTTTGACGCGCTGAGAGGGCGAATGGATGTCCAACGCCATGTTCAGAGCGGCTTCAAGGTTGGAGGCGACCGTTTCTGCGTCGCTGTCCCAGCCTGCCGCCGTCATACCTTCGCCCACGCCTTCAAGGATGTGGGTGCCGACCTCGTTGGTATCCAGCTCCTGCAGGAACGTCAGGATGGTTTGCAGGTTCTCCAGATCCTCCTGCTTCACTTCCTGTCCCTGCTGGATGGCGGCTACGATTTCAGCCACATAGGTGGAAAGCTCCGCCACGCGGTCTGCCGGGAAATCGTATTTCATGCTGGTGTCCAGTGTGCCCATGATGCCGCTGTCGCCGCCGAACAGGAAGCTCCACCACTGACCCAAGCGGCCCTTTGCCGTTTCAATGCGTTCCAGTGCGGAGTCGATCATGTCAAGCGTAGTGGTGGGCAGCAGACCGGCAGCGCGTCCCAGCGCCGTCGTGCCAAACTGATCCACCTCGGCTACTTCCGTGCGCAGCTTGTCAATAGACTCCTGTGCGCCGGTCACGTCCGGGGCTACCATGACGTGCAGCGTACCGTCCTCGTCCAGCACGGCTACCTTGTCGGCGGTCAGCAGTTCCTTGGGCACTGCCTCCACCGGAATTTCCTGTCCGTCCTGCCAGAATTTCGTTTTGGGGTCGAGCAGCACATCCTGCGGGTTTTCGTACAGCTCACCCAGCTTGACGATGCCCTGTACCTCTAAGCGTCCTCATCATCGTACTGGATGCGCAGGTGGGTTTTCACCTCGTCGACGGTGACGATCATGCTGCGTCACCTCATTGACCAGATGCCATCAAGCCCGCGTTGCGGAGGGCGGCCAGCAGGCCGTTGAAGTCGTCCTTCAGGGCTGCAATGGTGGTCGCCTCGCTGTTGGCAATATAGGCGATCTGCGCGGCAGGTTCCGACTGGCCGAACAGATCGTCGCCGCCCTCAACGGTCGCACCGGGCAGGAATGTCAGCTTGCCGCCAATGACCAGCTCGCTGCCGCCGTGGGCAAAGTAATTGTGGGTGTTTCGGGTCATGTCTTTTTCAGGATCAGCTCGTTTCACCTGTCATCCCTCCTTACGCCGCTTTCATCTGCAGTACCTTAACCGCTTCGGGAAGGATGAGCTTGCCGTCCACGCGCTGAGAAGCCAGGAAGCCCACCTGACCGGTCGGAGCATACAGCTCGTTGAGACGCTGGAACTTGCGGCCTTCCCGGTCGGCAATCCAGTAGTAATTCATATCGCCAAACACCATCGCCTTGGCACCGGCGGTAATGGTGGGCATGAAGGTGGAGGTGTAGACCGGGCGGTTCAGAATGGTATCGGGCGTACCCGCCGTTACGCTGGGCTGCCAGATATAGTCGCCGTTGCCGTTCTTCAGCTGACGCAGCGCCTTCATGGTCGCGTCATTGGTCAGAAACACAGCGCTGCGGCGGTACGGGGCGCGGAGGCTGTAAAACAGATCCATGACCTCGTCGAAGGTCAGCGCTGTCGTGCTCTTGGTGGTCACACCCACCTCCGCGCCGCCCGTGGTATGAAGCAGGCCGGTGGGCTTGCCGGTGCCGTTGCCCGTGAAGAAGGCTTCCTCTTCCGCAGCGCCGATGCGGCGGGCAAACTCGCGGGCGATATATGAAGCTACATCGAACACGGAATCGTGCAGCAGTTCGTCGGAAACCTTGATCATCGTCGCCAGCTTATAGGCGCTGATGGAGGTCTGACCGAACGCGTCGTCGCTCTCCGGATACGCGGCTTCCTCATCGATCCAGCTAGCTGTACCCTTGGACACCACAATGGGAATCTTACGGTCGCCGGAGCTGGTGCGGATGATGTGGGCAAAGCGACGGAAGATGTTCTCCTCTTCAAGGGATTCAATCAGGGTATGCTCGTACTCGTCCGGCACGAGATAGCCGCCCTCGGAATCGGTGCCCACCTGCAGCGCGTTGAGCACCTCGTGCGGTACGGACTTATCGCGCATGGTGCGCCAGAAGGCAGCCTTATACGCATCCGAAGCCCAGCCGGTCTTTTCAGCCTTGCCTTCGGGCGCGACGGGCTTATCCGTGAGCGTTCGGGCAGTCGGACGGTCAAACTCCAGATCCAGCGCCTCCTGACGCTCCAGCCGCTCGATTTCCTTGCCCATGCGGATCACGTCGGCTTCCATCTGGTCATAGGTAGCGCTGTCCTCGGCGGACAGGGTACCGTTTGCGTCCTTGCGGGATTCCACAAACGCCTTGGCGGCCTCCCACAGCTTGACGCGCTTTTCGCGCATGGCGCGGATTTCATTCATAGACATGTGTTTTTTCCTCCAGTCAATAGTCGTATTTCAGGCGATCCAGTCGGTCGGCAAGGGCGGACGCGCTGGTGCGCGGCACTGCTTCCGGCTTTTCGGTCTGCACCTTTTCCAGCAGACAATTCATCACGCGCTGCTGCACGCTGGCGGACGAAAAAAACATGGATTCTCCCGTTTCCTGCGGCTCGTTCTCCGAAAAGAGAATCTCATCGCAGAAGCCAAGCTCCTTGGCCTTCACGGGGTTCATCCATGTTTCGTCGTTCATCATGTGACTGATACGGGCTCTGCTCAGTCCCGTCTTCAGCACGTAGGCATTGATGAGGCTTTCCTTGACCTCGTCCAGCAGCTGGCCAGCCCTGCGCATTTCCTCGCTGTCGCCCATGGCGATGGTGAAGGGGTTGTGAATCATCATCATGGCCGTGGGGCTCATACAGACCTTGGTGCCCGCCATGGCGATGACGGATGCCGCGCTGGCTGCAATGCCGGTGATCTTCACCGTCACGTCGCCCGGGTATTCCCGGAGCATGGTGTAGATCTGCGAAGCGGCAATGGTATCGCCGCCCGGCGAGTTGACGGAAATAACGATGGGGCCGTCTGCGGAGAACAGCTCCTCCCGGAACGCGGCAGGGGTCACTTCATCCCCATACCAGCTTTCCTCCGCAATCGGCCCCTCCAGAAGCAGCGTTCGCTCTTCCGGGTTGGTTTCGTCTCTGGCCCAGTTCCAGAAATGCTTGTTCATCTGGATTTCCTCCTGCCGCGCTTGGGCGGCTCGTTTTCTTCTGGTTTGGTTTCTTCCCCCGGCGCATCTTGTCCTGTATCTTGGCTGCTTTCCTGATTACCCTGAATGGCAAGCCCCATGAGCACGCCCAGACCTGCGAGGCTGATGGGAATCATGTTGCCGTTGACCAGATAGGCGTTGCCGCCTTCCTCCTCGGAAACCGGGTTCAGGTTTTCCAGCTCCCGGATATCGTTGGTGGACATCCAGCCGTTCTGCCGGGCGATGGCATAGCCTTCCATGCGGGATTTATAATCGCCCCGCATGAGGCCGTCCAGATTGAATTGCACATAAAAGCGCCTGCCACCGTTGCTCCCGGCTTTTTCGTTATCCGGGAATAGAGCGCGATTGATGGCCTGTTCAATCCTCACCAGCCATGGCCGGATGGTATGGACGGCAAAGGAGATGTTCTGCGATTCGATGTTGGAGAAGGTCGCCCGGTCAAGATCGCCGATCATGTGTGGCGGCACACGAAAGATACGGCAGATTTCTGACACCTGAAACTTGCGGGTTTCAAGGAACTGTGCCTCGTTGTTGGGCAGGCTCAACGGAACGAACGACATTCCCTCTTCCAGCACAGCCACGCGGCTGGCGTTGCCGGAGCCGCCATAGGCAGCGTTCCAGCTGGCCCGCAGAGCTGCCGGGTCTTTGACTGTGTTCGGGTGTGTCAGGATACCCGATGGCCGGGCACCGTTGGAGAAGAATTTGCTGCCGTATTCCTCGGCTGCAATGCCGAGGCCTATGGCGCTCTTTTCCAGCGCAATGGGGCTATACCCGACGATACCGTCAAAGCCGAGACCGGGTACATGCAGTACCTCGCTTGGGTCAAGCGCCCACGTCTTGCCGTCGCTGGTGGTGTAGGTGTAGGTCAGGTTGCCCTTGCTGCCCCTGTCCACCTCCATGTGATCCGGCAGCAGCGGATACAGGCTGTCGATTTGCGAGCGGCCTGTGCGGATGATCTGGCAGTAGCTGTTCCCATAGAGCAGCAGATGCGTCAGCATGGTTTCCCGCCAGATAAACGAGGTCATCTCCAGATTCGGCTCGTCATGGAGCAGGCGGTACAACGGATGATCCACGGCCTTCCGACTGCCTTCATCCGTGGCTTCATACACATGGAAGGGCAGGCTGGCGATGGTTTCGGCGATCACGCGCACGCAGGCGTAAACGGCAGAAACCTGAATGGCCGAGCTGGGGCTGACCGACTTGCCGGAACCGCTCATACCGAAGTAAAAGCTGGGCGCGGCGGATACGGCGTTTGGGGGCTTGTCCCGCGCCCGGAACAGATATGAAAATGGATTTTTCACAGTTAACCTCCAAACAACTTGACACCACCCGTGACACCAAGTATAATGTGGGTGGAGGGGATAATCCAATGTCCAAATGGGAAAAGCTAATCCAGAGAATCCTGTCCTTATCCAAGGACTTACGATTCGATGAATTGCGTAAGGTATTAGAGGGTTGCGGCTACCAGATGTTTGCACCCCGAAGCGGGAGCAGCCATTACACATTCCGAAAACCGGGGTGCCAGCCCATCACCATTCCCAAGCATGAACCGATCAAAAAGATCTATGTGGAAATGGTACGCGATATTGTAGAAAGTGAGGCGAGCTATCATGAAAACAATTGAAGAATATATGGCTTTGCCCTATCGGCTGGAGATTATTCCCGATCCAGATGAAGGCGGTTTTGTGGGCGCGTACCCAGAATTGCCGGGATGTCTGACCAGCGGTGAAACGATGGAGGAAGTCGCCAAAAACGCTGAGGATGCAAAACTCGCATGGATCAGCGCGGCATTGGAGGAAGGCGTCACAATCCATGAACCGGATATGCTCAATGCCTATTCCGGACAGTTCAAACTCCGCATTCCCAAGTCCCTGCATCGTTCGCTGGCCGAGCATTCCAAAAGCGAAGGAATCAGCATGAACCAATACTGCCTGTACCTTCTATCCAAGAACGACGCACTATACGGCGTATGACTTCCAAACCGTCTTGCTTCGGCAGGGCGGTTTTTTTAACGAAAAGGAAACCGCGTATAATCGCCCGCGTGAGCAAAGAACTGACGCTTTACAGACTTTGGCGGGTGTGAAAGCGGGCTTAGCCTGCTTTTTACATTCCTCTGCCTGTTTTTTGATTATGGCAGCTTTCGCAAAGCGCTTGCCAGTTGCTTTCATCCCAAAACAGCTTCATGTCGCCCCTGTGCGGGATGATGTGGTCAACCACGGTGCCGGGCGTGAGCTTGCCCTGCTTCATACATTCCGCACACAGCGGATGGCTGCGGAGAAACCGTGCACGCGCTGTGCGCCACTGGCTGTCATATCCCCGGCTGGCGGCGTTCTCCCGTGCAAACAGAGCGCGATGCGCTTCGCAGTACACCCCGTCCGACAGGTTCGGGCAGCCCGGATACCTGCAGGGACGTTTTGGTTTTCTCGGCATAAGCTCACCTCACAGCACTATGAAGCCGCGATGATTGTAAATGGAATCGCCGCCGTTTAGGTTCTTCATCGCCCGATCCAGCGCCATGACCAGCGCCACCGCGCCGTCCACCTTTTCGGTGGATTTTTCTTTGTCCAGCTTCAGGTTGCCAGCCGGATCAGTGCGCACATAGGCATTGTCCATATTCCAGCGGAGCACCGGATGCCCGCCGTGGCACAGCTTGTGCTCCAGCACGAGGCGCATCAATTCCTTCGTCGGAGGCGACATATCCTTAAAGCCCTGACCGAAGGGCACCATGGTAAAGCCGTCGTCCTCAAGCGTCTGTACCATCATGGTGGCGTTCCATCGGTCATGGGCAATTTCCCGAATGTTATACCGCTCACCCAACTGGCAGATGAACTGCTCGATAAATCCATAGTGGACGACGTTGCCCTCCGTGGTGTGGATATAGCCGCGCTTCGCCCACTGGTCATACGGCACATGATCGCGCCGAACGCGCAGGGAAAGCGTTTCCTCCGGAAGCCAGAAGAAGGGCATGACCGTATACGGCTCATCCTCATTGCTGGGCGGGAACACCAGCACCAGTGCCGTAAGGTCAGAGGTGCTGGACAGGTCAAGCCCGGCGTAGCAGGCGCGGCCTTCCATCTGATACGGGTCAACCACGCCGCCACATTCATCCCACTTGTCCATGGGCATCCAGCGAACGGACTGCTTCACCCATTGATTCAGGCGCAGCTGACGAAACTGGTTCTCGTCGGCGGGCGTTTCCTGCGCCTTATGGAACGCATCCCGCACCTTATCGATGGTGATGGTGTGTCCCAGAGAGGGATTGGCCTTGTACCAATTCGCCTCGCTCGTCCAGTCCGCGTCATCCGGAAGGCCAAAGATAACCGGATAAAAACGCGGATCGACCTTCCGGCCTTCGAGCACGTCCAGCGCCTTCTGGTGTACCTCCCAGCAGATGCTGTTGCGGTCGGTGCCTGCGGTCGTCAAAAAGAACCACAGCGGCTGCTTTCGCGCATCGCCGGAGCCTTGGGTCATTACGTCATAGTCCAGCTAATAAAAATCAAGTCCATTTTTCAGAA
>ERZ836441.1435-NODE-1435-length-23011-cov-5.905341_pt1 | contig 23011 bp, 19 predicted proteins | sample MGYA00519686_ERZ836441 | MGnify/ENA primary metagenome ERZ836441 (study PRJEB31850, sample SAMEA3708800) | human gut metagenome | biome: human gut; feature: human-associated habitat; material: faeces | place: China | collected 2014 ... | reverse complement strand
TCGTGCTTGGAGATGTGACACAGTAAGTTACTGAAAAAGAGAAGAGGAACTGCACCTCCTGAGAGACGGCAAAGACCATATTGCAGGAATGATTTTTCAAACACGCTTTAGTGTGTACAGAATAGGTTTGTGTGAAAAATGCCAGGTAAGAAAATAAAAACGTTTCTTCTGTCCATTGGATAGAGCAGAGCGTGGAAATTCTGCCTGGCAATTTTTTTATTGTTAAAATTATTGACAAACGATAATTTTAAGCTATAATTAAATCATAAATTATCGTTTTTCAATAATTCTTATAAACCAGTTAGAGAAATCTATAGTAAAGGATTAAATAGTTTAATCCAGCACGATAGCGGATTTTCTCGATATCGGCAAAAGGAGGTTCCCCATGAAAGAAAGACATTTATTTACCCTCTTATCTGTGGAAGCGGCCGCCTGCGTCCTGTTCTGTATTTTACAGCGCAGCTTATCCGGTCTGTTTTCCACCTTGATCGCATTCCCTTTTGAGCAGATCGGAGCTGGCCTGCGGGTTCTGTCGCTGTCTGGGGCTGTAGGAAATGTGGTCGCAATCATCTTATACATGCTGTTGGGACTTATCCCTGCTGGAATTTGGGGATTCCTGCACTGGCGCAAGAAATCAGAACCCCTGGATATCATGCTTCTGGTTATCAGCGCTCTTCTTTTTGTAACCCTATACTACATGATCAATCCGGGACTTTTGTCCACCGGAGTGCCAGGCACCGGGAAATGGTCCCTGGGAAGTACCTTCTATTCCGTCCTTCTGGGTTACCTGCTTATCCGTATTTTGCTTCATTATAAAAATGCAGGAACGGAGAAACTGCAAAAGGGGCTTTGGTTCCTTCTTGGCACTGTGAGCGTGGTATTGGTGTATGGCATCTTTGGACAGGAGCTGGGAGGGCTGCTTCAGAATCTGGAAACGGTACAGAAGGGAAATACAGGCATAGAGCTAAGCGACGGTTTTATTACTTTTTCCAACCTTACCCCTACTTATGTTTTCCTGTTCCTCAACTTTGCAGTCCGTATTCTGCCATATGTACTGAATATTATAGTTGTTTTCCTGGCGAGAAGGCTTCTGGCTGCAATGAAGGAAGACCTGTATCAGGAAGAGAGTGTAAAACTGGCGGGAAAACTTTCCCACTTTTGCGTGTGGACCTTAGCATTCACTATTGGGGTAGATGCGGTATTTAATCTACTGCAATTGTTTTTCCAGAGCAGACTTTGCCAGCTTGAGTATGTGGTGGCGGTCCCGGTATTTTCCCTGGCCTTTGTGCTGGCGGTGCTGTTGTTTGCAAAGTATATAAGGGAAATGCAGAGGCTGAAAGAGGATAATGACCTGTTTATTTAAGCGTATGAAGATGTATAAACGGCAACTGGACTGTATCAGCAGGCAGCGAAGCGAACCGGGACTATGGAGCGATTTGCGATAAGGAAAGGAAATGATTTATGGCAATAAAAGTATGCCTTGAAGACGTATTGAAAGAGCGGGGAATGACGTCCAAGGAATTGTGCAGCCTGGTAAACATCACAGAAGCCAACCTGTCCGTCCTCAGAAGCGGAAAGGCCAAGGGCGTGCGGTTCCACACCATTAACCGGATCTGTTATTTCCTGCAATGCGATGTTGGCGATATCTTAAAATTCGATGGAAATCTGGAGGAGGACGAAAATGAAGATTAGGAAATCAAAATATCACCAAAAATCGGTTAAGGTGGTCCATTGCGGTGCTCTCATCTGGAGAAAATTTTCCACAAATTGTGACGCACATCTTGCAGAAAGATTTTTGAAGGGACGGGAGAACAATCATCTGTTAAAAAGTTTGTTCAAATTATCGGTTATTTTCATGGCCTTTACAGCCAGCGGCTGTACTCTTGCAGTCCCAGAAGCCGGCACAGATGGAAACGGTGACCGCCTGATCGGCGCCTTTATCACCTCCGAATATCTGGACCTATATGATATGGAAGGCTATCTGAACGACCATGCCGCCTCCCTTATGAACAACAGCAGTATCACCATAGGAAATGACAGCCGTTATGAGGGGAAACTTGTGGCAACTGTGGATAAAGAAGGTGCCCAGTCTTCTTCTGAGTGGAAAATTTCCTTTGGAGACATAAAAGGAGAATACATTTTAATGCCAGTGACCGAAGATGAGGATGGAAATACATCTGTAGGAAATCTTTGCTCCGACGGAGTAGGAGATCCGTATTTGAACTACAACGTTACTGATGATGGAGAAACACAGGAAATCAGCGCCACTGTTTACCAGGTCTCTGGCAAGTCAGAACACACCCAGTATGTAAATCCGGTTTTCCAGAAAGAAAACGGGGAAATTTATGCCATGGCTGGAAACGGCTATTCCAACGGTGTGGGAGGCTCAGAAGGAAACACTATGGCAGCTACCCTTTCCGGTGAAACTACTACAGTGGAAAATGGAAAGACTAAGACAGAAGGATGTAAAGTGACGGTTCAGTTTGCCACTATGTACAAGCCAGTGCGGACCATCATTTACCAGATGAATGAGGCGAATCAGGTATTGAAACAGACTGCCTATAAACCATCTGAGGTGCCGGATAGCTTGAGGGTAGAAGGAGACACTGCCTATATTCTGGCGGAAATCAGAAAGGAAGATACTTCAGGCAAAATGGTGACAACCAGGACAATCTTGAATTTGAATTCGTCAGAGGATGAGGAAACGCAGTACCTGGAGACTTGGTATCCCCTGGATAATGGGCTGATCAGCAAAAAAGATGTAGAGATTGAATATTGAATAAAAATGCCAGGAAAATTAACCTGGCATTTTTGCGTAATAGGAAATCTTGTTGGAATTTATTATTTATTCATTTTTCCTCGAAAAAAGCAGAATTTGTACAAAATAAATACATAATTCATACAAAACCAATTCCAAACAATAAAAAGCAATAAAGAATAATAAAAAAACAATTGACAACACTACAACACTTTGCTATACTAAAATTACCAAAAAGAGGCGGGCAAAGAGAACATTTTTTATTTATGCAAAGGCGCATGAAACTACATCGTGACTAAGTTGCTAAATAGAAAATGTTTTTTTGCTATAAAGGCATCGACACCAGAATTTTATAAAATATTTTCTAAAAAATGTCCTGCTTTTATAAGAACACACCTGCGGCAGCAGGCGCTTCCGCTTTCCGAAAAGGCTTACTACCGTACCGGCATTAAGGACGGATAAGAAAGGAGAAAAAACTATGAAAATGATGAAAGCAGCAGTAGCACTTGGAATGGCACTTACCATGACTGTTACAGGTGCATCAGCAGTATTCGCAGAGGGAGAGACACTCAGCGTTGCTACTGATTTCGAGATCAAGACTCTGGTACCGTGGGCTGCATCCGAGGAGAATGCATTCCTGGTACTGAACCAGGCAGAAGAGGGACTGTTCCGTATGGACGAGAACAACCAGCCTCAGCCGGCTCTTTGCGATACTTATGAGGTATCCGATGACAAGCTTACATACACCTTCCACTTAAGAGACGGAATCCAGTGGAGCAATGGTGAGCCTGTAACAGCAGCAGATTTCGTATACGCATGGCTGAAACAGATGAGCGCAGACGCAACAAACGGCTACAGCTTCATTATGACAGACTACATCGTAAATGGTCAGGAGTATAATGAGGGAAGCGTTGAGGCTTCTGAGGTAGGCGTTAAGGCTGTTGACGATCAGACACTGGAAGTTCAGCTGAAGAGCCCGACACCATACTTCTTGAACCTTACTACAATGGATATGTTCTTCCCGGTTAACGAAGCATTCTGTGAAGAGCAGGGCACAAACTTCGCTCTTTCCCCAGACAGCATGCTCTACTGCGGACCGTACGTGATCACAGATTATGATCCGGCTGTAGGCGTTACTTTCGCTAAAAACGACAATTACTGGGATAAAGACAACGTAGCAATCGAAGATGCACAGGTTCGTGTAATCAAAGATGCTGCAGCTGCATTAAGCGCATATCAGGCTGGCGAGCTTTCTCAGGTTAAACTTGATTCTGCAAACGTAGTAGCATACAAGGAGGATCCGGAATTCTCCCAGGAGATCGACTTCCGTACAAGCTATGTACAGTTCAACCTTACAGATGACGTAATGGGCAATGTAAACATGAGAAAAGCTATTTCTCTTGCTATGAACAGAAGCGCTCTTACAGATAACATTCTTGCTGATGGTTCTGCACCAGGATTTGGTCTTGTAGCAGACGGCATGAGCGGTGATGGAGAGAAGACATTCCGTGAGCTGAACGGAGATGTTTCCCCATATGATCCGGAGCAGGCAAAAGAGTACTATGACAAAGCAGTTGAAGAGCTTGGAAGCGCACCTTCAGAGGTTACTCTTCTTGTAGCTGATGACTCTGTATCCAAATCCGTTGCAACATTTATCCAGAGCGAGCTTGTTACAACACTTGGTCTGAACGTAGTAATCGATACCAAGACTGTACAGGGACGTGGAGAGCTGATGGATGCCAACAACTATCAGTTTGCTGTAACAGCATGGGGTGCTGACTATGATGACGCTATGACATACCTTGATCTGTGGACAAACGGAACTCCATACCGTGGAAATTACAACGATGCAGATTACAATGCACTGATTTCTGATGCCAAGACTCAGACAGACGATGCAGCTCGTCTTGACGACATGCTGAAAGCTGAGAAGAAGCTGGTTGAGGAAGATGCAGTTGTTGCTCCTGTATACCACAGAGGTTCCGCTGTTCTGACAAAATCCAATGTCAAGAACCTGATCAGCCATCCGATCGGTGTTCCGCTTGAGTTCAAGTACGCTTCCTTCGAATAATCTCTTATTTAGGTGATTGTTGGATATAAACTGGTAGCGAAACAGATCTCAGAGGTTTGCTTCAAATTCAAGTAATATTCCTTAAGGAATAGGTAACGGACCGTATACAGCAGTGGCTTACACAGCCGGTATACGGTCTGTTTTTCACAGAAAGAAAAGGAGTACTGTTCACTACGTGCACAGTAACAGAAAAGGTGATGTCATGCTGAAATATGTATTAAAGCGATTGGGGTACATTCTGGTTACCTTGTGGGTAATTGTAACCTGTACCTTTTTCATGATGAAAAATCTTCCAGGTACACCTTTTGATGCTGAGCGTTTTAGTATTATGACACCTCAGCAGCAGGAACGTGTGCTGGAAATGTATGGATTAAATGATTCTCTTCCAATGCAGTATGTGAAATATATTAAGAACATGCTGAAAGGAGACCTGGGTACTTCCTTTACTTATGTAAACCAGGATGTTTCCAAGGTTATCACAGGTCGTCTCGGACCATCTGCGCTGATTGGTATCCAGGCAGTACTGATCGGACTTGCAATCGGATTAATTTTAGGAATCCTGGCTGCCTGGAAGCACAATAGCGGAATTGATTACTTTACTATGATATTGGCAGTGCTTGGAGTCTCGGTGCCGAACTTTGTCGCCGCAGCCCTTCTTCAGTATTACATAGGTCTGAAATGGGGCGCTCTCCCGGTTGGATTCTGGACTGGCTGGAATTGTTCCGTATTGCCGTCCATTGCGCTTTCGTTCAGTGCAACAGCTATGGTTGCCCGTTTTATGCGTACCGAAATGCTGGATGTACTGGATCAGGATTACATCGTAACTGCAAGAGCCAAGGGACTGAGCCAGATGAAGGTTCTTATGCGTCATGCAGTCCGCAACTCCATCCTTCCGGTTGTAACCATTTTAGGACCAATCGTAGTAAACCTTATGACAGGATCTCTTGCTGTAGAGAACATTTTCAGTATTCCTGGTATCGGAAGCCTTTTCGTAGACTGTATCAAGGCCAATGACTATCCGGTGATCATGGGTATTACTATTTTCTATGCCGCATTCTATATGCTGATTGTACTGCTTGTTGACCTGGCTTATTCTCTTATTGATCCGAGAATTCGTCTTGCCAAAGGAAAGGAGAGCTGATCGTGGAGAAATCAAAAATTGACCGCAGCATGTATCAGAAAGCGAAAGTAGAAGCCTCTGAAAAAGAGCACATCGCAGCTCCTGCTTCCACTATGCTGGCTGACGCATGGATCCGTCTGAAAAAAAACAAGGCAGCAGTTGTAGCATTATTTATTCTGATCGGAATTATCCTGCTTGCCATTTTTGCACCGATCTTCAGTAAATATTCATTTAGAGACACTGATTATAACAATGTATATGGACTTCCAAGTGCAGCACACATTTTTGGTGCTGACCAGTTTGGACGTGACCTGTGGGTACGTACCTGGATGGGAACCAGAATTTCCCTTATGATCGCACTGGTAGCTGCAATCCTGGATCTGGTTGTAGGTGTTCTTTACGGTGCTGTTTCCGCTCTTTTCGGGGGAAAGGTAGACGCTGTTATGCAGCGTATCATTGAGGTACTGGTTGGAATCCCAAGCCTTATCATTGTAATCCTTTTCCTGATGGCATTCCCGGCTGGTGTAGGAACTATTATCGCTGCACTTTCCATTACCGGATGGGTAAACATGGCCAGACTGGTTCGTGCCGAGATCCTGAAACTGAAGAATCAGGAATTCGTACTTGCTTCTCAGGTTCTTGGAACCAGCAAATTCAACATTATTATGAAGGATCTGATCCCGAACACAGTCAGCGTTATCGTAATCAACGTGATGTTCACAATCCCAAGCGCTATCTTTACCGAGGCATTCTTAAGCTTCATTGGTATTGGTCTGGCAGAGCCGCAGGCTTCCCTTGGTGTATTGATCAACGGTGGTTATCAGGTACTGCGAATGTATCCACATGTACTGATTTTCCCGGCAATTGTTATCGTACTGATTATGGTATGCTTCAGTATTCTGGGCGACGGACTTCGTGATGCCCTTGATCCGCAGATGAGAAAGTAGGTACAGCTATGGGAAAAATATTAGAAGTTAAGAATCTTACAGTCCACATCAAGACGCACAAGGGCGTTGTCCAGGCTGTGCGCGGCGTGGATTTTTACCTGAATGAGCAGGAGACACTTGCGGTAGTAGGAGAGTCCGGTTCCGGAAAATCCATTACCATGAAAGGTGTTATGGGAATCCTCCCAAAGAATGGAAAAGTAGTAGAAGGAAGCGTAATGTTTCAGGGAAATGATCTGACCAAATATTCAGAACGTCAGATGCAGCAGGTGCGCGGAAGCGAGATTGCCATGATCTTCCAGGATCCCATGACTTCCCTGAACCCGACCATGAAGGTTGGAAAACAGATCGAGGAAATGCTGAAAGAGCACCGCAAGGAGATGAGTAAAGCCGACCGTAAGACAAGAGCCATTGAGCTTCTTTCCCTGGTTGGAATCTCCAATCCGGAGGCACGTTACGACCAGTATCCACACCAGCTGTCCGGTGGTATGAGACAGCGAGTTGTCATCGCCATTGCACTGGCCTGTGATCCCAAGGTGCTGATCGCAGATGAGCCGACCACAGCCCTTGATGTAACGATCCAGGCACAGATTCTGGATCTGATGCGCGATCTTCAGAAAAAGATCAAAACATCCATTATCATCATTACCCATAACCTTGGTGTTGTGGCAAATATTGCAGACCGTGTTGCTGTTATGTATGGCGGAAAATTAGTTGAGACAGGAGATGTGGAAGATATTTTCCACAACCCATGTCACGAATATACAAAAGGCCTTCTTCGTTCTATTCCAAAAGCACACGAAAAAGGCGGTGAGCTTCAGGCAATTCCGGGAACTCCTCCGGATCTTATGGAGCCTCCGGTTGGATGTCCTTTTGCGGCAAGATGTAAGGAGACAATGATCGTTTGCCAGAAATACATGCCGGATTATACCGATTGCGGCAAGAATCACAAGTCAGCATGCTGGATGCTTGACGAGATGGCACAGGAGGTAAACTCTGATGAAAAATGATGAAAAGCAGGTACTTCTTGATGTCAAGAACCTGAAGAAATACTTTAATGTTGGAAATAAAAAGATCCTGAAAGCAGTTGATGACATTTCCCTTCAGATTTATAAAGGAGAGACTCTTGGTCTGGTTGGAGAGTCTGGATGTGGTAAATCTACCTTCGGAAGAACTGTTATCCATCTGTATGATCCTACAGATGGTACGGTAACTTTCGATGGAACGAAAATTGACAAGAATCTGGATACAAAGCAGAGACATGAACTTTGCAGAAGAATGCAGATGATTTTCCAGGATCCATATGCATCCCTGAACCCGCGAAGAAAAATTCTGGATATTGTAGCAGAGGGAATTGATGCTCATGGTCTTGCTGCCAATAAAAAAGAACGTGATGCCAAGGTCATTGAGCTTCTGGAAACCGTTGGTCTTCAGGCAGAGCACGCAGATCGTTTCCCTCATGAGTTTTCCGGTGGACAGCGCCAGCGTGTTGGTATTGCACGTGCACTTGCAGTAAATCCGGATTTTATTGTATGCGATGAGCCCATTTCTGCTTTGGACGTTTCCATCCAGGCACAGGTTATCAACCTTCTGGAGCAGCTTCAGAGAGAGCGTGGGCTGACTTACCTGTTTATTGCACACGACCTTTCCATGGTGAAGCACATCAGTGACCGTATTGGTGTTATGTACCTGGGATCTCTTGTTGAGCTTGCTGACAGTGAGGAGCTTTTCGAGAACCCAATGCATCCTTATACCAAGGCTCTTCTTTCTGCAATCCCGATCCCGGATCCGGATATTGAGAAGAACCGTCAGAGAATCATGCTTGAGGGTACACTTCCGAACCCCATTGATCTTGGCGAGGAGTGTAAGTTCTGCAGCCGTTGTCCTGTTTGCAAGGATAGCTGCCATAAGAGCCAGCCGAAGCTTGTTGAGGTAAAACCGGGACATTTTGTTGCCTGCAGTCAGTGCGCAGAGTAATATTTGACAGACAGATTGGGTATCTATTCAGAAGATATGGAAAGCTAAAAGACTGGCTGTAATATGAAATGTATAGTGCTATATAAGTTATGTTAACTGTTAAAATAGCAAGAGATAGACTTAGGAAAAATCAGACAGCAGAAAACAGGAGGAAGAAGGATGTTTATTGAGGAACGGCAGATAGCCATCGAGAAAGTCCTTCGGGAAGAGGGAAAAGTCCGGACCAGGGAGCTGAGCGAAATGTTCCAGGTCACAGAGGACTGCATCCGTAAAGATCTGAAAACTCTTGAGAATGCCGGCAAATTAAAAAGAACTTACGGTGGTGCGATTCTTTCCCAGGATTACCCGCTGGAAAGAGATGTTATCGACAGAAGAAATTATCATGTGGACAGGAAGATGGTGATCGCGGCTAAGGCCATGACGCTGATCAAGGAGCGGGAAGCGATTTTTCTTGATATATCCACAACCAATATTGAGCTTGCCAAGCTTCTTGCGAAATCGAAAATGCAGCTTACCGTAGTGAGCAACATGATCGATATTTTACAGCTGCTTGCGCAAAATCCCAAGATCACAGCCATTGGAACCGGTGGAATCATGTATCCTACAGTAAATGGATTCCTTGGTTCTGCAGCAATCCAGGTGATCCGGCAGTACAGCTTTGACCGGGCATTTATGGGAAGCTGCGGAATTGATATGATGGATCACACCGTCACGACTCTTGGAGTGGAGGACGGATTGACCAAGAAGGCTGCAATTGAAAGCAGCCGTCATAAATATGCCGTGATGGAGCGGGAGAAATTTTATTTTAATGAATCTTATAAATTTACACAGCTTGATGAACTGGACGGAATCATCACAGATGAATTCCCGGATCAGTCGGTGCAGGATATGCTGGATTCCCTTGGTGTAACGCTCTATTAAGAAACGGCAGCTCGGGAATGCAGCAACAAAGTGACAAGACCGGCGGGCATGGGAATAATTTGTGAAATTATCAGAATGCAAAGTATTGCAATAGCTGCAATGTGATAGTATCAGGCTGGGTGAAAGGAAAAAGAGGATATGAGCAAATTTACTTTGGAGGTTTGTGCAGATTCTGTGGAATCTGTACTTGCCGCTGAGAAAGGCGGAGCAGACAGGATCGAGCTTTGCGGAAATGTGGTGATTGGAGGAACAACTCCATCAGAGAGTCTTTTCCGCGAGATCCGCAGGTATAGTGATATTAAGATCCATGCACTGATCCGTCCAAGATTTGGGGATTTTTGTTATACTGAATATGAATTTGATATTATTCGTTCAGAAGTGAGAAGATTCCGGGAACTGGGTGCTCAGGGAGTTGTGATCGGTATGCTAAGACCGGATGGCTCCCTGGATGTGGAGCATCTGGCACAGCTTATGGAGGAAGCGAAGGGGATGTCTGTAACTTTGCACAGGGCTTTTGACGTGTGCAGGGATCCAATGGAGGCACTGGAGCAGGTCATTTCTCTTGGTTTTAATACCATTCTCACATCTGGACAGAAGAATAACTGTGTGGATGGATCGCCGCTGCTTGCAGAGCTGGTGGAAAAGAGTGCCGGTCGTATTCACATTATGGCTGGTGCAGGAGTGAATGCAGACGTGATCGCTCCAATCTATGAGAAAACCGGAATCACAGATTATCATATGACGGGCAAGGTTTTGCTGGACAGTGAGATGAAGTACCGCAAAGAGGGCGTGAGTATGGGACTGCCTTCTTTGAGTGAGTATGAGATTTTCCGCACCAGTGAGGCTGAGGTGAAAAAGGCCCGGGAAGTTTTAGCAAGGCTTTGAGGCTGGGACGCTCTTTCACAAAAAAAGAACAATTTTTTCGTGAAAGGGCGTTTTTTCTATTTAAAGTAGGAGGATGAATAGATGTTTCTTCAGAACAGTCAGAGGAAGATTGAAGAAGAATTTTTGAAATTAACAGAGAAGCTTGGGGCGGACAGGGAGCCACTAAAGACGATTTGTGAGAAACTGGATGGGTGCGGCAGAGACCTGGGTCTGGCGATGAAGTATTTGTATGTGACAGCGCCTTATAGTGATCTTGTGAATTATTCTTTTGAGGAGATTCAGGATTTCGCAAGCCATGGGCTGTTTCTTTATAACACGCTGGAGCGTGTGAAAGAGCTGCCGGAGGAGATGTTTTTGAATTATATTTTGGATCACAGAGTGAATGAAGAAGAGGTACTCCCATGTCGAAGCTTTTTCTGGAATGAATTAAAGGATAGAATTGAAGGAAAAAATGCGAAAGATGCGGCAATTGAGGTAAATTACTGGTGTGCGGAGGAAGCTACTTATCATAGTGGTGATGACCGTACACTTCCGGCACTTACGGTATATCGAAGAGGTTACGGCCGCTGCGGTGAGGAGTCTGTTTTTCTGGTAAATGCACTTCGGAGTGTGGGAATTCCAGCGCGGCAGGTGTATGTACCAAGGTGGTCTCACTGTGATGACAACCACGCATGGGTGGAACTTTGGTGTGACGGAAAATGGTATTTCACAGGCGCTTGTGAGCCGCTTATGATCCTGAATAAGGGGTGGTTTACCAATGCTTCTTCAAGAGCCATGATGGTGCATTCCCGCCTGTTTGATCTTTTCCCGGCAGAGGGTGAGGATGTGATCGGAAAAGAAGGCGCAGCGGTTATGCTGAACCAGACTGCGCGTTATGCCAGGGTGAAAACAGTTTCTGTAAAAGTGACAGATAAAGAGGGCGCAGCTGTAAAGGGCGCTCAGGTGCAGTTTCTGGTATTGAATATGGGAGAGTATTTTCCCATTGCAAAGGCAGAGACAGACGAAGATGGAACCGTTTCTTTAGTGACTGGTTTGGGAAGTGTAAGAGTTCTGGCGTTCCTTCCGGGAATGGAAGGATTTGCACAGGCAGATCTGGATACCAGAGCGCAGGATGAGATTTCCCTGATTCTTACTGGTGAGACTGTGGAAGCTGAGGATTGGAGAGCTGTAGATGTAATTGCTCCAGTTGACACCCCGGTGAACCCGGACATGCCTACCCCGGAGCAGAAAGCAGAAGGAACCAGACGACTGAATGAAGCAAACAAGATCCGCAAAGAAAAGAAAGAGAACTGGGTAAACCCGGAACTGACCGCTTTTCTTGCAAGAGAAGACGAGAAAGAACTTCGTCAGGAAATAGTGGATGTGCTTTCAGAGAAGGATCATACAGACTGTGTTTGCAGTGTGTTGGAAGAGCATCTGGAATATGGAAAGAGGTATGCGAAGGAATTTAAAACAAAGTCTGGTGCTAAGGAATGTGGTGAAAAAGAAATGGATGGCACCCCAGGTGCTGAGAATGGCTATAATCTCTATATCAATTATGTATTAAATCCCCGTGTGGAGGACGAGCTTCTTCGTCCGTACCGAAAGGGCATTCTCTCCTTCTTCACAGAAGAGCAGAAAGCAGACTTCCGCGCAAATCCGGCAGAGATCTGGAATTATATCCAGGCGCATATCACCGCCTACCCGGATAACGAGCGCGAGACCGTAATGGAAACTCCATACGAATGCCTGGTATCCGGAATTGGTACCGAGCGTTCCCAGAAGGTACTTTTTGTGGCAATCGCCCGTACACTGGGAATTCCGGCAAGATTGAATCCAGATAATAAGGTAATGGAATATTGGGTAAAAGACCTGTTTGTTCCCGTTTTGAAACAGCAGGAGGGTGGCGCAGTTCTAATACTGAAAAAAGAGGAAGATGCTGTATGGAACTACTATCAGAACTGGACCATGGGACGTCTGGTTGGAAATGAATATGTTTCCCTGAATCTTACAGGCAGAAGCTGGGATGGGGATAACTTGAAGCTTGCACTTATTCCAGGAACCTACCGGATCATCACCACCAACCGTCTTCCTAACGGAAATCAGTTTGCATGGGAGAAAACATTTACGATAAAAGAAGGCGGACAGAGAGAAGAAACCTTGCGTCTCCGCGAAGCTCAGCTTGGCGATATGCTGGAGCGTATTTCCCTTCCGGAGTTTGAAGTAAAAGATTCTACCGAAAACACAGTAACCTGCGCTGAGTTAACCAAAGGCGGCAAGAAAATTCTCATGTGGCTGGAAGAGAGCCGGGAGCCTACGGAACATATTTTGAACGAAATGCTGGAACATGCAGAAAAATTCCACGAATTTGAAAATTCCATCTCTTTCATGATTCGTACTCCGGAAGCCAAGCAGGATCCTCTTCTGGGAAAAGTGCTGAAGATGTTCCCAAAGGTTTCCATCTATTACGATTCCTTTGAGGAAAACATCGAACTTCTGGGAAGAAGAATGTACGTTGATCCGGACAAGCTTCCGCTGATCCTGGTAACAAATGGCGAGTCTGTAGGGATTTATGCAACCAGCGGATATAATGTAGGAACTGGCGATATGCTGATCCGTATTATGGAAGAAGTGCCGGAGGCGCAAGTATGAGTAAATACACAGAAATTCACCCAGATGGACAACGTGCATACCAGTTTGTAGCTGACACGGCTTACGTCCGTGAATCCGGCACAAAGGGGGAGCACAAAGCAGCGGAATACATTTTGAAGGAAGCGGAGCAGGCAGCAGCCCAGCTTGGAAAGCCCGCCTACATCCAGACACCCCGCATGGAATTTTTTCAGTGTCCGGATTTTCAGCAGAAAAAGGCAGAGCTGGTAATCTGCCAGCCTTATAAGAAGGCTTATCCGGTGCGTGCCTACCTGAATGGCGCCTGCACCCTGGAAGAGGGCATCACAGCACCATTTCTCTTCGTGGGAAAAGGAGACGACATCAGTCTTTCCAAGGCAAAAGGGGCAGTTGTGCTGGTCTGCGATCCTATTCGTGAAGATATGATAAATAAAATAAAAGCAGCAGGTGCACTTGGCTTTGTAACCATATGCGGCACGCCGCTGGATCAGGGGGAAGACCGGATTCCAACCCAGTACCGCCGCAAGGCAGGTGATCTTCCAGGCGCATCTATCCATTATCTGGATGCAGTGGAAATCGTGGAGAAACAGGCATCCAAGTGCTGCCTGAACATTCAGCAGAGCGAGATTTCCCGCAATTCCGCCAATGTGGCAGTACGCATTCTGGGAACTGATTTTCCAGAAGAAATCGTTACGGTAACGGCTCATTATGATTCTGTTCCGGAAGGCCCTGGTGCATATGACAATATGTCCGGCGGAGCCATGGTGATGGAAGCTTTTCATCATTTCGCAGAGCACAGACCAGCCAGAACTATGGAGTTCATCTGGTTTGGCTCCGAGGAAAAAGGTCTGGTTGGAAGCCAGAATTATGTGAAATCCCATGAAGGAGAAATGAGCAGCCATGTGTTTAATCTGAATGTAGACCTGGCAGGGCAGCTCCTGGGAGGAAACGTTCTGGGAGTAACTGCAGATCCGACTGTCTGTGCAGAACTGAAAAATCTCATGGAAGAAAATCAGCTGGGTGTTACTATCAAAAACCAGGTCTGGGCCAGCGATTCTAATACTTTCGCATGGAAAGGTGTGCCAGCGCTTACCTTAAACCGTGACGGCTTTGGCATGCATACAAGACACGATACGGTAGAATATATTTCTCCTCGTGCACTGGAAGAAGGGGCGAAAACTCTCTGCACAGCAGCTGCATGGGTGGCAAACGAGCCAGAGCTTTCCTTTGAACGGGAAATTTCAGAGGATATGAAGAGAGAACTGGAAAAGTATTTTGCCTGATTTATTAGGAAAGTTCTGAACATTGTTGCGCGGCGACATATTTTCATGTATGGGGATGACGCCTCCTGCGAAATACCAGGTTGGTAAGTTTTAAATTTAAGCGAGAAAGTATGAAAAATATGTAAACTAAAAAATCTGCGATACGGCTTCTGATGAGAAGCATTTGTTGCCTGAAACAGTAATACATAAGAAAGGAACTTACTATGAATAAAGTAATCGAAGAAAGAACAAAACGTACCGAATGGTACCGTGACGCCCGTTTCGGCATGTTTATTCACTGGGGACTTTATGCAATCCCTGCCAGAGGAGAATGGGTGCGCAGCGTGGAGCAGATTCCACATGAGGACTACTGCCATCTCACAGAAGAGTTCACAGCTGAGAATTACAACCCAAGAGAGTGGGCGCGTCTTGCGAAAAAGGCAGGCATGAAATATGCTGTGCTCACAGCCAAACACCATGACGGCTTTTGCCTTTTTGACACCAAACTTACTGACTACAATTCCATGAATGCAGCCTGCCACAAAGACCTGGTAAAAGAGTTTCTGGAGGCGTTCCGCGCGGAAGGAATCAAAGTCGGTCTGTATTTTTCCATCATAGACTGGCGCCATCCGGATTTCCCGCACTATGGAGATATGCACCATCCAATGCGCAACCATCCGGAATGCTCCAATGAAAACCGCGATTTCGACCGTTATCTGGAATTTATGTTTGGTCAGATTAAAGAGCTTCTTACCAATTATGGTAAGCTGGATCTGATGTGGTTCGACTTCTCCTACGGAAATATGAAGTGCGACAAATGGAAAGCCCAGGAGCTGATTTCCATGGTGCGTTCCATCCAGCCTTGGCTGATCATTGATAACCGTCTGGAGGGCAGTGCTGAGGACTCCGGTTCTATTCTTACTGCAAATCCTACCGAATATTCCGGCGATTTCGCATCTCCGGAGCAGATGATCCCGCCAGCAGGAATCCGCAATGAGCTTGGTGATCCGGTACCATGGGAAGCCTGCCTGACCCTGAATAACAATTGGGGCTATTCCTCCAGTGACCGTCATTATAAATCAGCTGAAATGGTCATCCACATGCTGGTTGAGTGTGTCAGCAAGGGCGGCAACCTGCTCCTGAATGTGGGTCCTGATGCAAAAGGCCGTATTCCGAAGGAGTCTGTGAAGATTCTGGAAGAAGTAGGAGAGTGGATGGACGAGAATTCCAAGAGCATCTACGGCTGCGGCTATGCTGAGATTGATAAACCGGAATGGGGCCGCTACACCCGCAGCGGAAATAAGATCTATGCCCACGTTATGGAACCTCAGGCAGGAGCAATCCCTCTTACCGGAATTCACGGTAAGATCAAAAAACTCCGCCGTCTTTCCGACAATTCCGAGGTAAAGCTTACGGATTACTGGAACCTGAAGGAATACTCCCAGAATCAGTTCTTTTTCCTCAACGCTGACACCTGCGACAGCTACCCGCTTCCAGATGCCCGGGATACGGTTGTGGAAGTAACGCTGGAAGAAACAGAAGAATAAACAGAAGAAGAAACAGAAAGGGACTGCCGGGAAATGGCAGCCCCTTTTTGGATTTATAAGAAAGCCAATCTCTGGCACTTTCCTGAACTGGGCAGTGTTTATAAGAAAGCTAGAGCGTGTTTGGAAAATCATTCCCGCAATCTGCACGCCCCACTTTGCGGGAGATTTCACCCGAATTCGGTTGCCGTAGCCCGCTGCGGCGCCCTCATCCGGGCGAAATCTCCCACAAAGTGTGACGCACATCTTGCAGAAAACCTTTTTCAAACACGCTCTGGTACAACAATGATCGTCATTGCTTTTCCTGCCCGGTGGGGTTCTTCGTTGGTGGCGTAATATTATACCAGGTCTTTCCTTCATCCTTGGTCTGATAGACGGCAGTAGGGCTCACATAAATAAAGTTATCAATTTTTTTGTCTTCTCCAAATGTATAATAGGCGAATCCATCCTTTGTTTCTGTAGTACTATTATTATTCTGAACCTTATAGAAAGGGCTGTTTTCATAGGTCGAAGGCTGCAAGGTCCATTTATCCAGTGCGTCCTTGAATGGACCACCGCCTGCATAGTAGACACGGACTTTTACTGTCTTTGCACCGATTCGAAACGTCTGATTTGAAAAATATGCGGCGTTATTATCCATATTGCCTGTGTTTTCTAGTGTATTGAAATTAAGATAATTGTTTATGGAATAATCAATCGTTCCAGAATAGCCTCCACTCCAATTTAAAATAGCTCCCGTATCTTTCTCGTAGGAAACCATACAAAATCCGTCTTCGTCTGGTTCCCCAATCCAGTTGTCTTTATCGTTGTTACTGATCCCTCCGACCGTGAGTGTCGAGCTCGTCTGCCAGCCCAGCTTTTTTTGCACAAGATCCACTTTGATCGGTTCCGGGATTTCTGTATCTATTGCTTCGGCCATGATCTTCGCATAAGCGGAGCGCACATTAGCCAGATCTGTTGCTTCTCTGGATTTTTCAAGCTGGCTGGAAAAAATGGGAATGGAGATTGCCACAAGTACACCAATGATAGCGACTACGATCAAGAGCTCAGCCAGCGTAAATCCATCGTTCTCGTTCATATTTTTTTTTACCATTTTCGGTACCTCCGGTGTGATGAAGTTGCACAATCAAGATAGTCCATTGTACCATTTAAGCTCTTTAAATTCAACCTGACACAGCGGATTTTATAGTTTGTCTATGCAAAAAACATAAGGAACCTAAATACTGCGGTGACGGTAAAAGATGGATTGCCCTGGTTTTGGCAATATAAAAAGAACTTCGAAAAAATATTTCGAAGTTCTTTTAGAATGGCTGTGTTTTCTGTGAGTCATCCGGGCAAAATCTCTCATAAGTCGTGATGCATATCTTGCAGAAAGCCTTTTATCCAATACACTCTAAAGTGAAAGTCTATTTTTTACTCTTTAAAACATTTCGCACGATCATACAAATGAGAATGGTAACCACCATATCTGGCAGTGTATTTCCCACAGGAATATCAATTCTCATTAAAATTCGGTACAGCACAAATCCGATCACCCAGATTACCGCATTTGTTATGTCAACCGCTTCGCCCAGGCTGTCAGCACGCTTCAGAAGGAAGAAATCGGCAATCTGAATGGCAATCATCGGTGCAAATACAGAACCGATGAGATACAGGAAATCGGTAATGTTGTCCATTGGATATACAATTGCAGCAATTGTTCCGATGATGGTTACGGCAATTGCGGCATATTTTCCATTAATTTTGGAAAATACAGATTCAGATGAAATTCCGGCGGAGTAAGCATCCAGGAATGTGGTGGTAACAGTGGAAAATACAATGATCAGAAGGCCTGCAATTCCCAGTCCGGCTTTCACCATAATCTGAGCAATGTCGGATTCACCGGTATAAATCGCTGCACCCATACCGATTACATACATCCAGCAGCTTACAAGACCGTAAACAATAGAGCTTACAGCAGTTGCTTTCACTGGCTCCTTCGCCTCGCGGGTATAATCACTGATCAGCGGCAGCCAGGACAGTGGCATTGCAACAGAAAGCTCAACCGCAGCACCAAAGGACATGGCTTCCTCGCCAATGGCAAGTGCAGTCCCGCCATCAAAGAAGATGAGCTTGCAGAGTACCAGTGTGAGGATAAAAAGTGCTGCCATAGCGATGGTGTTGATTTTTCCAAGGTTTGTGATGCCGATAAAAATCCACAGTACGATCAGTGCACCGATTACCAGACACCATACCCAGCTTCCGGTATGTAACACACCGTTTGCGGCCAGAGCTCCGTCGTAGATCATAATAGCAGTCCAGCCAACCAGCTGAAGTACATTCAGGAAGGAGAAGAAAATCCCGCCCTTTTCCCCAAAGCTCATTTTTACAGTTTCCATTGCACTGCGGCGTGTTTTTCCGCCAATTACTCCGGCGAGGAAAAGCATGGTACAGCCAATAATATGTCCGATGATAATGGCAAGAAGACCTTTTCCAAAGCCAAGTGAGGCAAAATAGGTTCCAGTGAGGATTTCCGCCAGGGAAACACCAGCGCCAAACCAGATCAGGCCGTTTTCAAAAATGGAAGTACGTTTTTCAGTCATGTTATTTTGCCTCCTTATCAGCGGCTTCTGCCGTAATCTCGTCATGTGACAGTGTGAATTCATTTTTTATTGCAAATCCGTGATCCATAGGACCACTGCCTTTTCCAAGATCCAGCATAGCAGCAAGTGCTCCGGAAATATATTTCTTTGCCCTCTCCACGGAAGTATCCAGGTCAAATCCCTTTGCCAGATTAGAAGCAATGGCACTGGATAAGGTACATCCTGTTCCGTGAGTGTTAGGATTGTTGATCCGCTTTCCCTGGAACCATTTGTAATTGCCTTCGCGCCACAGAAGGTCATTGGCGTCATTCAGCTGATGACCACCCTTGCAAAGCACTGCACAGCTGTATTTCTCCCCGATGGCAGCAGCGGCTTTGATCATATCCTCGGCAGTTTCTATTTTCATTCCGGACAGAACCTCTGCCTCCGGAATATTCGGTGTCAGGACTGTGGCCATTGGAAGAAGCTGACTTTTAAGGGCTTCAATGGCTTCATCATTGATCAGCTTGGCTCCGCTTGTAGCGACCATAACCGGGTCTACTACAATGTTCTTTGCTTCATACTGGCGAAGTTTTTTCGCAATGGTTTCAATCAATGCGCTGGAAGATACCATTCCAATCTTCACTGCATTCGGATAAATATCTGTAAAAATATTATCCAGCTGGTCGGCCAGAAATTCTGGCGTTGCTTCCATAATACCTGTTACACCGGTAGTATTCTGTGCGGTAAGTGCGGTAATCGCACTCATGGCATATACTCCATTGCTGATCATTGTCTTGATATCAGCCTGGATACCGGCGCCTCCGCTGGAGTCACTTCCAGCGATTGTTAATGCTGTTCTCATAATTTTCTTCCTTTCTCTTGGCCTTGTTTGAAGCAGTTTCCACGAGTTATGAGTTATAACGTGAAAAAATCTTTTTACAAACCGGCACTGTTGTTATGTATGCATTAATTTTATATAGCGTCCGAAAGTGGTGCCCCCAGCCGAACGCTGCATTGCTGCCATATGAAAAAAGAGACACCCCAATGAGGTGTCTCCGAAAAAAATCAAACCCATGATGACTTCCTACGGCGGCATTATCCGCATCAGGTAATAGGGTCGAAATTCACAATTTCCTCTCAGCCTGTGTACAAGCTCCCCTGTTCTTTTGTTATTATAGTAATAATGGGAAAAATTGTCAATAAGGTGTTGGAATACAATAAATACCAAGCGCACAAAAACACCTCGCGGAACGTTATCAGTGAACAGTGACCGAAAATCGTTTACGCTAACTCCACAACCAGCACCTGATATCCATGCAGCTTAACTGAATTTCCATCCAGAACCATATCCGGGTAGTTATTGATCAGCACCTTTTTGCATTCTGATGGAAGTGTAATTTCCTGCTCATCCCACTGATAATTGCCAACCACAAGCAAAGTTTTATCTCCTTTACGGTAGTATGCCATTAAATTATGCCGGTCTTCCATAAATGGCTCCAGAGCACCATACACAACGGTTTCTTTATATTCCGGATCCTTGCGAAGAGCGATCAGTTTCTTATAGAAATTAAGTACGGAATTTGGATCAATCGTCTCTTTTTCCACATTAATTGCGGTATAATTGGAATTTACCCGAAGCCACGGTGTACCAGCTGTAAATCCAGCATTTTCCTCACCAGTCCACTGCATGGGGGTACGGGCATTGTCACGGCTGCGGCGGGCAACAGCTTTCAAAGCTGCTTCCGGGGTAAGTCCGGCGTCAAGTGCAACTTTATATTCATCCAGAGTTGAAATATCATCTACCTCGTCAATTGATTTGAACGGGATATTTTCCATGCCAAGCTCCTGTCCCTGATAAATAAAGGGAAGTCCACGAAGCATGAAATTCAATGCTGCCAGCATTTTTTTGCTTGTGTCACAGCAATCACCTTCTGGAATATAGTGACTGACACCGCGAGGCTCGTCATGATTCTCGATAATATTGGAAACGAATCCGAAATCCCCCATTTTGGCCTGTGTCTCAAAACAGCAGCGCTTGTAGTCGTCAGGTGTGATTTCTTTGCAATCGTACCAGCCTTTTTCAGAACCTCCGAAAATGGTTTCGTTAAAGTCGAACATAGAAGAAAAATAACCATTGTTTCCAATAAAATCCGGGAGCTCTTCGTCTTTTGCGTTGAAAACCTCACCTACGGAAAAAGCATCGTGAGGCTTGAAGGTGCGGTCACGCATTTCTCCAAGAAATTCTCCGATTCCGGAAGCTTCCTCCAGCATTTTATTAATGCTGCAGAGTCCGTCCTCACGATCAGGCTCATAATCATGCATAGGAAGAGCTTTTTTGATATTAATGATAGCATCAATGCGGAAACCGCCAAGACCCTTGTCCAGCCACCAGTTAATATTTTTATAGACTTCCTCACGGAGCTCTGGATTTTCCCAGTTCAGGTCAGGCTGCTTTTTATGAAAAACATGAAGGTACTGTTTGTTGGTGCCAGGCAGATCCTCCCATACCGAACCTCCGAAATAGGAGCGCCAGTTAGTAGGAAGCTTCCCATCTTCTTTGTCTCTTAAATAGAAGAAACGGCCGTATTTTCCATCCGGATCCTTACAGGCTTTTTTAAACCATTCGTGCTCATCAGAGCAGTGGTTTACAACCAGATCCATGACAATATACATGTCACGTTTCTTTGCTTCTGCGATAAGGCGGTCCATATCCTCCATAGTTCCGAATCGCGGGTCAATGTCGTAATAATCGGAAATATCGTATCCCTGGTCGGCAAGAGGGGAGCGATAGCAGGGGGAAAGCCAGACAATGTCAACCCCCAGCTCCTTTAAATAATCCAGTTTCTCAATAATTCCCGGCAGATCGCCGATTCCATCACCGTTTGTGTCATAAAAGCTTTTCGGATAAATCTGATAGGCTACTTTATCCTGCCACCATTTTTTTTTCGTGCTATTCATTTATGTCTCCTTATATATAATGATTATCTTTGAACTAAGTACATTATACATACATGAAAAAGAAAATACTTCCCTTAATTTGATTAAAAAATACGAAATTTTGACCAGAGATTGTTTGGAAAATCATTTCGTACATAGGGGGGGCAAGCGTGTTTTATAAGGAAGGATTCTCAATCCCCTGGCTGTGTTTCCGATATTGCAGAGGTGTGGTTCCTGTATATTTGCGAAATTCTCTGAGAAAATTCCCCATATTGTTATAACCACAGTCCAGACATATCTCGGTCACTGGAAGACTGCTGTCTTTTAATAAACGTACTGCCTGGCGGATGCGATATTCATTCAGGTATTCTATGGGAGACATGCCGATTGCTTTTTTAAAAAAACGGCAAAAGTATTGCTCATTGAGTCCGATCAGGGATGCCAGATCGCGGATATAAATTTTTTCCTGGTAATGGTCGCGGATGTAAGTGATTGTGGTTTTTATGGTCTCGACCCTGTGGTCATCAGATTTTTCAGTCTGGGAAAAAAGCTGGCGATTGGAAAAATCTGCAAAAATATTTAACAGGGAAGCCTTGATCAGAAGCTGATCTGCCAGGCCGACAATGGCATTTCCAGAAGCGCGGAATAAATTTATATGTAAGGAATCATGAAGCTCTTCCAATTGTTCAGAAAAGCTGCAGCGGTAAAATGCGTTAGTGATGTTCTGGAACTGCTCCTTTATAATAGGAAAAACAGGATGGTTTGCAGAAATACATCTTGGAAAAATCAGACGTCCGTTTTGCAATGGCTGGACAAGCTGAGTCTGAACCGTATCGTAAAAAGGAGAGCAGAGCAGTTCCGGTTGGAAAACGACAGCGTATTCCATGGAGACTTCTTTTGAGCGTGCACGTATGCTGTGCAGTTCGCCGGGATTAATAAAATAAAAACATTCTGAAGATACATCAAATGTTTCCATATTAATATCTAAGGTGAAGGTTCCACCGGGAAAGTAAATAATCTCGACCTCCTCGTGCCAATGGTGCTTGACCAGGATTCCGTGTCCGCTTAGTTTTAAACGGTAAAAAGCACAGGGAAAAGCCTGGGAGCCATGAGGATTTGTTTCTTTTAATGCTGGTGATTGCTGTTGATACATAGAAACCTCCAAACTGGGGAAAGGGTATAAAATAATGAATTTGTTATATGTATTGACGCTATCATGTCTGAGGGCGAAAGTCAATGATTGAAGAAAAAGGATCTTGAAAATAATGTTATAAAAAAATATAAATTTTTTTGTAAAAAGTGCTTGACGATTCCTTACGGCAGTGGTATAGTAAACAAGCTGTCGCAAAGAATTGCTTCTGAAATACTGAAAAATAAAATAGTTTTCAGAAAATTCGAATTAACTGTTGACAAATGACTGA
>ERZ836441.1432-NODE-1432-length-23043-cov-15.966461_pt1 | contig 23043 bp, 20 predicted proteins | sample MGYA00519686_ERZ836441 | MGnify/ENA primary metagenome ERZ836441 (study PRJEB31850, sample SAMEA3708800) | human gut metagenome | biome: human gut; feature: human-associated habitat; material: faeces | place: China | collected 2014 ... | reverse complement strand
GAGCACGGAGGAACGGCTCGATGCGAAAAAGCCAAAGGTAGAGGCAATCCCGCTGGCTGACCTTATACCCTTTCGAAATCACCCCTTCCAGGTGAAGGAGGACGAGGAAATGGCGCAGCTCATGCGGAGTATTGCCGATGCCGGCGTACTCTCTCCGGCGGGAGGCAGTATTTTATGGGATCAGAACGCGACCTTCATAAACAGGGCAACGCAGCACAGGATAACAGCCAGCGGAACATAAAGGTACCGGCCGATGCCATACCACAGGCGGCCGTGGGTCTTCCCGCTGCCGGTATTGATGGCCGAAAGCAGCTCGTCCTTTTTCATTACATAGAACCAGGAAACAGCGCCCAGCGTAGCGCCGATGGGGATGATATAGATGGAAACAAGATCCATCCACGGCCCCCATTGGGAGATGGTCTCCATACCGATGCCGAAGCCAAGGCACAGTACGGCCAGGATGATGAGGGTAGCGGTGCGGCTCAGCCGGGGGAACCGGTGCTGGAGCGATTCCGCCACGGCCTCGAACATGTTTTGCAGCGAGCTGACCCCGGCAAAGATCATGGCGATATACAGGATAACGGCAAACAGCTGACCTAGGGGAATATCCTGCAAAATGGTGGGCAGCGTGACAAACAGCAGGCTGGGTCCTGCGCCTACATCCAGCCCGTAGGAAAAGCAGGCCGGGATGATGACCAGCGCGGCCACCACCGCAGCGATGGTATCAAACAGGGCGGTATGCTGCGCCACTCCCACCACATCCTCCTGTGGAGAGAGGTAAGCCCCGTAGACGATCATGCCGCTGCCGGTGACCGAAAGCGAGAAAAACGCCTGCCCCATGGCCCAGATCCAGATCATGGGGTCTGTCAGGGCCTCCCACCGCGGAGTAAACATAAACCGATATCCCTCCGCGGCGCCGGGCAGGAAAAATACCCGTACCGCCAGCACCAGGAAGATGAGGAAAAACAGCGGCATCATGATCTTATTGGTCTTTTCTATGCTGTGGGCCCCCAGAAACAGCGTAAGCAGGGTGCCCACCACTACGATGATGTGATAAGGCACCACCGAATAGGGCTGCGCCGAAAAGGAAGAGAACCAGGCGGCGGCATCGGCGGTCATCAGGGTGCCGGTCAGGGAATCCACCAGCGCTTTCAGCACATAGGTAACAATAACGGCATACCCGATAGCGATGCACAGGGAGCCCACCAGCGGCAGCCAGCCCAGCACACCGCCCACCTTCCCGGCTGTTTCTCCACGGGTGGCCCAGGCATTGCGGTAGGCCCCCAGGGTGCCGGTGGCCGCCCGCCGCCCCATGGCGAATTCCGCCGGAAGGCCGACATAGCTGAAGATAAAGACAAACAGCAGGTAGATCAGCAGGAAAGCCCCGCCGCCATTGCTGCCCAGTTTGTTGGGGAAACCCCATACATTGGCCATTCCTACCGCCGAACCGACCGAGGCCAGAATGAAGCCCCACCGGCTGGCAAAGCTCCGTGTGCTTTTTTGATGTTTCATTTCATTTTCTCCGTTTCCATAAAACAAGCCGTGCCTTGCGGCCGGCTTGCTGCTCCCTGCTATTTTAGCGCTTTATATCGAAAGAGTCAACACAGCCCCGCCCGGTATTCCAAATATCCGCAAAAATATGCTTGACAAATTAAGGAGGACAACACCATGCAGGAATTGCAGATCGGCAGAGTTTACCGCCACTTTAAGGGCGATTATTACCTGGTGGAGGGCCTGGCGCACGATTCGGAAAGCGGCGTGCCCTGTGTCATCTACCGCAAGCTGTACGGGGATGGCGGCCTGTGGGTCCGCCCGCTGGAGATGTTCCTTAGCCGGGTAGACCGGGAAAAATACCCGGGGGGGTCCGCCAGGAATACCGCTTCCAGCTGCAGGAGATCGCCAGTGTGGCGCATCACGGGGAGTGAGGCTGTCCCATGGAGTGTGAAAAGATCCACTGGGTGCTGTGCCCGGCCTGCTGGGGCAAAACCCGCACCTAGATCCGGGAGGATACCATACCGGAAAATTTCCCGCTGTTCTGCCCCAAGTGTAAATAGACCTTCCTGGTGGCAGCCCACAGTGGAAAAATAGAATACAGAGCAATCATGCCAGACGCAGAGACGCAGAGCCGAACTTGATCCCATTCTAGGTTTGCTCTGCGTTTTTGCGTCGAAGGAAAGGAGACAGAACCCCTATGAAAGAAATTACCGTACGCCTGCTGCTGGCTGCGGCAGTGCTTATGCATGATATCCCGGCACGGAGGCGCTGCTGTGGCTGGAGATTATCCGCAGCTCGGTGGAAAAGACCACCTTTTCCTCTTACACGCAGATGGTAAAGGGAAAGATCGCACCGTATTTCCGAAACACCGGACTGACGCTGGACGGAATCCAAGCCAAGCACATTCAGAGCTTTTATCTGCATGAGCTGAAAACCGTGTCGCCCGGTACGGTGATCCACTATCACGCCAATATCCACAAGGCACTGAAATATGCGGTCAAGACCGATATGCTGGTGCAGAATGTGGCGGACAAGGTGGACCGGCTCAGAAAGAACAGCTTTTAGCCGGTCTTTCTCTCGGCGGACGAGATGCAGAAGATGTTTGAAGTTCTCCGTGGAACCAAGCTGGAGCTGCCGGTGCTGGTAGCAGCTTTTTATGGATTCCGTCGGGGCGAAGTGTTGGGACTGAAGTGGGACGCCATCGACTTTGAGCGGGACACCATCACCATTAAGCACATTGTAACCAACGCAAAGATAGACGACAAATGTGAAATCGTCTGCGCCGACCGCACCAAGACGAAATCCAGCCTGCGCTCCCTGCCGCTGGTCAGCAACATCCGGGAAAAGCTGCTGGCGCTGAGGGAGCAGCAAAAGGAGAATCGGCCCGTATGCGGAAATTGCTACAGCAAAAAGTATGACGGCTATGTTTTTGTGGATGCCATGGGCAATATCTTCAACCCCAGAAGCGTTACCGCCAATTTCAGCAAGCTGCTGGAGCAGAACGGTCTGCGGCACATTCGCTTTCACGACCTCAGACACAGCTGCGCCTCACTGCTTTTGGCAAACGATGTGCCTCTGAAGCAAATCCAGGAGTGGCTGGGCCACAGCGATATCGGCACGACGGCGAATATTTACAGTCATTTGGATTACAAGTCTAAAATCACCTCGGCAAATGTAATGGACAATATCCTGACCCTGCCGGACACAAGGCAGACCGGCTGGCACACCTGAGTTCTTGCCGAAAATCATGTACGCCGATGTGACCTTGAGAGAAAAGAAAAGCCCAGTCATATGGGCAAAAGCCTTGATATGACTGGGTTTTTGGCGGAGAGGATGGGATTCGAACCCATGTGCGATTGCTCGCAAACTGATTTCGAGTCATTTCCCGCTTATGACTTTTGGTGGAAATTAAGCGAAGATGGAAGTACACAACGGAAGCCCAAAAGCTGCGGTATACTGCGGATTTTGGCTTCCGTTTTTCGCTTTTATTTGAACCCACCGGGTTTTCCGAGTTCTTCCCGTTTTTGCCCCGAATTATGACCGGAGGATAGAACAAGGATAGAACTGCACGCCAGATTGGGGGTATTCACACCCATACCATTTCACGAAAACGCAAATCACCGTTTTGATTAGACAACTTGATTTTATTTGAACTCATTTCAAATGTCAACATTTTACACACCAGTGAAGTACCTCACCTACCAATGACAGATGAACAAGAAAGTGAGTGCTGCACATGGATTTGACTAAGTATTATCCCGACATCGCCGCAAAGTATCCCGCCTATGTAACCAAACGGGAACTATGCGAGATCTGCCACATCTGTCCCAAGACCGCCTACAATTTGGAGCAACAAGGTGAGATTCCCTACACCATTGAGCAAAACCACCTGATCCGTAGCCACAAAATCAAGCTGACGGACATTCTTGCCTATCTCTATCGGCGTGAGTGCAGACAGGAAGCAGACAGTCCCTATATCTGTGCTATGAGAACATTCTATGACGAACACCTCTCTCCCTACTCAGACCTGCTTTCCGTAAAGGATATTCAGCAGATTACAGGCTTTTCGTCCTCGGCAATCGTGCGGTGGATCAGCACAGGGATTCTGAAGGCTTTCCAGCCTGGAAAGCAGTACACCGTCCCAAAGGATTTTATGCTGGACTTTCTGATAAGCCCATATTACCGCCGTATCCGCCGAAAGACCCCTCTCCAAAAGGAATTGATGGATACATTTGAGCGTCTGTGGCAGGAAAAAGGAGGCGAGTGATGTGGCACAGGTATCCAAGTATCGCTATTTGCTGAATCAGTACCCGGAAACAGTCCAAAAAGAGCAATTCCGCATTATCTGTCATATCAGCAAACGCACAGCTCGTTATCTGCTGCAATCCGGTCTGGTTCCCTGCGTACAGAGTGGGAAAAAGACCCGGAATTACACCATAAAGATGAAAGACATAGTTCGCTACCTTGAGCGCAGGGAAATCCACCCCGAAAAATACAAACTTCCCCCCGGCTCATATAGCGGGACATACGCAGTCAAGCCCCTGCTTCCCGAATCTGTGACAACGGAGGAACTGCGAAAATACTACATAGAGAGTTTCCGGGACATTCCCGACATAGTTTCCACGAGAGAGGCCGCGGAATTAACAGGCGCCACGGCATCTACGGTCGCAAAATGGATCAGAACGAAAAAGCTAAAAGCTCTTTCACATGGTCCGGCATTTATCATCCCGAAGGTCAATCTGATCGACTTTATGGCCAGTGACGCATACTTGAACAAACGCTTGAAATCACAAAAATTCCACGAAAATATAGGAGGTTTTCTATCATGGAAAGCGGGAAAATAATTGTTGTAGCCAACCAGAAAGGTGGGGTAGCCAAGACCAGCACGGTCCGAAATCTGTCCTATGCGCTGGCCGAGATGGGCAAGAAGGTCTTGGTAGTTGACTTTGACCCCCAGTATAACCTCACCACCAGTTTCGGTGTCCTGCCGACCCAGGCGCCCTATAATACCGGGACTCTTATCACCAATCTGCTTCTGGACGAATCTCTGCCGGATACCAACGAGTTCATCCAGAAAATCGGCTCTGTGGACTTGATCCCTTCCAGCCGATCTCTCACCGTTGCGGAGGCAAATCTGCTGATGACGCCGGACAGCAATGACTACCTGGCCGCTCTGCTGAACCCTCTGCGGCTGTCCTACGATTACATTATCGTGGACACCAACCCCTCTCTTGGCTCGTTGACCATCAACGCTTTAACGGCTGCCGACGAGGTAATCATCCCGATTGACCCGGAACTGTTCGCTCTGACCGGTTTGCAGGCGTTGGTGGACACCATCAAGAAAATCAAGCGGAAATTAAATCCCAGCATTGAGATCGGCGGTATCCTGTTCACCAAATGCAACAAGCGGACGAACCTGTATCGCCGTACATACGGTCAAGTCACAAAGGCGTTTCAATCGCTCCCCATCTTCAACTGTCAGATTCCCTACACGGTCAAGGTGGGGGACGCAAACAGCTACGGAATGAGCGTCATGGAACTGGAGCAGGCAAACCCCGCCTCTCTTGCCTATCTGGAACTTGCAAAGGAGGTGCTGGCAAATGCCTAAAATCAATCCGCGCATCAAGTCCATTGACGATCTTCTGGGCTTGGATGCCGCAGAAGAAAGCCCTATTGAACCTACCCCTTCCGTATCCTTGCCGACCAAGAATACCATCATCACCCTTCCCCCGCAGGCCATTCGTGCTTTCCGAGGCCATCCGTTCCGGCTGTATGAGGGCGACCGGCTCAATGATCTGGTAGAAAGCATTTCGGAACATGGGGTCCTGAATCCCGCCATCATCCGCAAGATCGAACGGGATGAAGATGGCTTTGAGTATGAAATGCTGGCCGGTCATAACCGGCAGAACGCCGCAGCCATTGCAAACCGTGAACTTCCCTGTATCGTCAAGGAAAATCTCTCCGATGAAGATGCTTGGATTTATGTGATCGAAACCAATGTCCTGCAACGCTCCTTCTCCGAAATGCTGCCCTCTGAAAAAGCGGCGGTGCTGGCTCTGCGCTATTCTAAGATGGTCTGTCAGGGGCGTCGGAACGATATTGTCGAGGAGTTGAAAAGGCTTGAAAACCCTGATGAAATCGGGGAAAACGGGACTTGTGGAAGTGACTTCCACAAGTCGAAAAGCAGAGAGGCTTTGGGTGCGGAATATAACCTTACAGGTCGTTCTGTTGCGACTTATCTCCGCATCAACGAACTGTCGGAAGCCCTAAAAATCAGGATTGACAATGGAGAGTTTGCGATTGCAGTAGCCGTGCAGCTCTCTTATCTGACCGAGCAGGAACAGCAGATGGTTGACGATGTGCTTTCGGAAAATGAGTACAAGGTCAACGAGGGAAAGGCTGTCCTGCTGCGGGAATATACCGGAAAGCTGACCCCAGAGCGTACCGAACAGATTTTGTCCGGCGAGTTTAACCGGAAACCCAAAAAATCCACGGCTACGGCGTTCAAGGTCAAACCGGCGATTTACAAGAAATACTTTACCGCCAGCATCAGCCAGAAAGAGTTCGACAGCATTGTGGACGAGGCGCTTGCCCTCTACTTTGCTCAGAAAGGACAGGAATCCGAGCAAGAGGCCGGATAACCGGCCATAATCACCAATACAGGAAGGAGGTCAGATACCGTTGAGAAATGATGAACGCCTGCGGACGATATATGAAGTCATGGCTCCCTATATCGTCCGAAATGAACACAACTGGCGGGATTATCTGGCATTTGCATCGCAGTTCCATAAGCACAGTTTTGACAACATACTTCTTGTGTACGCACAGGACGAGGATGTTTCGATTCTGGCAACACGAAAGCAATGGGCAGCCATAGGCAGAAATTTGATTCCCCGTGCAAAGGGCGTTGCCGTTTGCGTCTACCGGAATGCCAAACTCACTCTTGACTATCTCTTTGATGTAAGCCAAACTACTGGCAAAGAGATTCATCCTACGGACTGGCAGCTTTCCGATGAAATGAAAAAGGCCCTGACCGAGCGCCTGTCGTATGCACACGGTTTCCCCAAGCAGGATTTTTCCCAAGCGCTGTATGCGATGGCAAGCGAATCTGTCGCAGAGAATTACAACCACTTTTTGCAGGAACTCAAGCAGGAAACCAAAGGCCATTTGTTCACCGAGATCCCGGCCGGTGGTTTTGAAGCCCAATACATCCAGCTTTTGACCGACAGCATTTCTTATTTCATCGGCAAAAAGTGTCACCTGCCGGATGAAGAAATCCAGTTGAGTGACGGCATGGCGACGGTCAGCCATTTTAATACACTCCCGCTGGTTGCACATCTGGGTACGGCAGTAACCGCCCTTTCCAAAGGTATCCTGTTAGAAGTAGAACGGAACATCAAGATTATCAATCGTGAAAGGATGGCACAACATGAGCAAACCGAATATCAATCTGAAATACAGGGAGCAGGACGGGATGATGCTTCCCGATCTACAAATCTCCAACAGCAGCGAAGCAGATCAACCTCTGGGCAGGTACGGCCGGATGGCCCTGGAATACCTCAGAGAGAATCACCCGGAGCGATTTACGACTTTGAAAATGGATGGCAGTCTGATGGAGATCATGCACCGGGTACAGGACGAGGCGACCGAGAAGATCGAAGCCCTGACGCAGCAAATGCTCCAGCAGGAGCCGCTTCCGCAGACCGAGGACATCATGGAGCGGACGCGACACTTGAACAGTCTGAAACTGATGGCGGAGGAAGCCGTACTCCAGAGCGTAGTCCTGATTCCCCGCTGACCGAAGAACAGCCAAATACAGAAGTGGCGCCAAGCGCCGCACCTGTGGGAGAGCCGTCTGAAAAGGACGGCTCTTTTTCTGTTCCTGCGGAACAACCTACACGCCATTTTACCGATGCAGAAGTCCGGCGCAATTATGAGTACATCCTGACCAGCACCAATCTATACCCCCCAGAGCTGCACAGCGCGGTTCGCAGCGTATTGTCAGAACCGCCACTCAATCCTGACTGGTCAGACAAAGGGCGGCAGATTGCGGCGCTCTTTACTCCCTATGGCGACCGTGAATATCAGGGCGATCTTCTCTATCGTACCCGGTTGCATGGTGAAGATGGCATTTCATTTTTCTTTGATGAAGGCTATACCTACATTCCCTGGAACGGGCTGGCGTTTTTACTGGATGCCATGATCGAGGATGGCGACTATCCCAATCCTGTTGTAGAGGAGCAGCCTGATCCCATCGGGGATTATAACATCCCTGATGAAGTTGATGAAATGGGCGGTCCTCACCGGCAGATGACCATTGGAGAAGCGGATTTTGATTATGTTCTGGATGCTGTTGCCTATGAAGCCGGAGAAACCGTAGTGGAACCGGTCAAGCCGCAGGCGATTGTTCAAATGGAAAACGACACACCAGCAGCCGGTGACGAGCCCGCATCCGTTCCTGACGAAAATCCCCCTGTTGTTGTGGAGGCCCCCGAAACGGCTCTCCCCACAGATACAGCGGAGCAGCCTACACCGCCGCCCGTCAAAGGAAACACGACGGCGCACAAGAATTTCCGCCGCTTTCAAGAGTTGTTCCCGGAGATTGTGTCCGGTCAATATGAGTATCTGCGGCTGGAGGCCGGAGAAGCCTACTATCCTCTGGTCATTCACCATAAATACGGTTCCCATTACTGCATGGAGCATTACTATATGCAGAACGGCGACCGGATGTATGATCCTTATATGGATTTCCAAATCGACAAAGAGGCTGGGACACTTCGGGCTTTCAGTTATGAGAACAGCGGCATTGGTGTATATAACGAGGCTGATCCCGACGACCCCGCATACGAGAAAGCAATCAACGGGTTCAACAGTTTCTTTGCCACCTGGCTAAACAATATCCGCAGCCAAGGCTATGAGCCGGTGCGGGCCTCTATGATGGTCAACGATGAAGAAGTCGATGTGGATTTGCGCCCGGCTGCCGAAGCTGTTCCGGTCGTGGAAGAAGAACAGCCGGAGCAGCTCTCCCTTCTGTCCTTGGAAATGAGTACGGAAGATCTGCTTGTTGAGCGTGTCATGCAAAGAGGCCCCCTTACCGCAGGAAAAAAAGAACAAATCTACGAGTTTGCTCAGACCCACCCCACCGGATCGGAATTTACTGCTTTCCTAAAAAAGCTATATGGCTATGAAGGGTTCTCCGGTGATGAAATGGGCGTGAAATACGCCATGTTCAATAGTGAAGGTGTCACTATCGAATGGCAGGATAAGCAGGGCGAAACACAGGAAACGAAACTGTCCTGGGCGCGGGCTGCCGGTGTCGTGCAACGTCTGGTGGATGAAGGCCGCTATCTGCAAACCCCTGTTGTCAGCCAGCCGGAGCAGCAGGATGAGGTGCAGCCTTTCAGTGACCAATACCGTCTGTTAGACCGTCTGTGTGCTGACTGCGAGTATTTTCTGGGGGCGGGACAGCGGGCAGAAAAGCATTTGTGGGCAGGCAGCGTGGATGCACAGATTGAGAAAATGCGGGAACTGTATGCCCAACTGCCGGAAAAACCTGATTGGATTTCCCTGGATATAATCAACGCCTACGCCCGCCGCATGGCAGCCCCGGAGCCGGTAGAAAATACTGCGGAAGCCTCGCCGGAGGAAACGCAGATTTTGGACGAAGCCCTGGACGCCCATCATGGGCAGATTGATATGCTGATGCAGGCGGTCCGAGGTGAGCTGACGGTTGGAACCATCCGGTACAGTATTTTTGAGGGGCGGCCCCATATCAGCATGATTGAAGTTCTGGAGGACTACCGCCGTCAAGGTATCGCAACCCAGATGCTCCGCTATCTGCAAGGGCAATATCCCAATGAGGAAATTGTATGGGGGTATTTGACCGAGGATGGCTCGGCCCTGTACCAAGCCGTGGTGGATGAACAGCCCAATCCCGACTATCTCCGGGTACAAAATGACCTTGAAGATATTACGCGGGAATTTGACGCTTATGTGCGGCGCCTGGACGGTGGGGCTATTCTCTCCCCCCAAGAAGCTGCCGACATGGACGATCTGGAGGACACGCAATACCGGCTGGAAAAAGAGCTGGAAGAACTGCGCCCCATTCGCGCCTTTGTACGAATGGGCGATGGTACAGCAGCAGAGGCGCCCGCTGTTATGGATGAAGCCACCCCCACTGATCTGGCGCCCCTTCGTGAGCCGCCTGCGGCGCCGCAGGTCGCCACACACAACTTCCGTTTTTCTGAGGACTATGACCTGTATCCAAGTGGAGCAAAAACCAAATATAAAAACAATGTCATGGCAATCAAACTGCTCAAGCAGATTGAGCTGGAAAAGCGGACAGCGACACCGGAAGAACAAATCATCCTTGCCCGTTATGTCGGATGGGGCGGGCTTGCCAATGCTTTCTCCAGTACGGCCTCTGGTTGGGAGAACGAATATCAGGAATTGAAGTCCCTGCTGACTGATGTGGAATACAAGGCGGCCATGAACTCCACCATCACAGCCTACTACACCGAGCCTGACCTGATCCGGCACATTTACCGCGCCCTGGAACGGTTTGGCTTCGAGGGCGGCCCTGACCGAAAAATCCTGGACCCCGGTATGGGAACCGGCAACTTCTATTCTGTGCTGCCGGAGCAGTTTCAAGGGAGCAAGCTGTTTGGCGTAGAGTTGGATTCCATCACCGGCAGAATCGCAAAGCAGCTTTATCCTGATGCGGATATTTCCATCACGGGATATGAAGCCACCAAATTTGAGGACAACAGCTTTGATGTGATTCTGGGCAATATCCCGTTCAACTCCGTGAAAATCTATGACCGGCGCTACAATGACCTGAACCCGTACATCCATGACTATTTCTTCATCAAGTCCCTGGACCTTGCAAAACCGGGCGGTATCATTGCCTTTATCACCAGCAAAGGAATTATGGATCGCAAGGACGAGAGCCTTCGGGAATATATCGCACGGCGGGCAGAGTTCATCGGCGCCATTCGCCTACCCAACACAGCGTTCAAGGCTTTGGCGGGAACCGATGTAACAGCGGATGTTGTTTTCTTGAAAAAGAGAACGCAGCCCATAGAACTTGATCGCGCGAATCTTCCGTCCTGGATTGAAACTGACCTGGACCGCAGTAAATGGATCGCCTATAACCGCTATTTCAAAGATAATCCCGAAATGCTCATGGGCGAGATGGTGAGCAGCCGGAATATGTACGGCAACGAAGATGGGACGGCCTGTGTTGCCCCGGAAGATTTTGACCTGAACCAGCATCTTACCCAAGCGGTTGACTCCCTGTACGCCCGTTTCACAGCAGAGCCAGATGAAGAAATTGAGGCAGACGAACCGGAAGAAAGCAATACAGAGTATGAGGACGCTCCGGCCGGAACCAAAAACTTCACCTATGTTGTGCGGAATGGCGAGATCTTCTTCTGTGAAAAAGATAAGCTGATCCCGCAACCTTACACCGGCATGAAGGCCGAAAGAATCAAGGGATTGTGCGAAATCCGTACTGCGCTGCTGGAGGTTATCAACATCCAGTCCCATGAGTATGACCCGGTTGATCTCCAGAAAGTACAGGACACACTCAATCAGGTATATGACCGCTTCGTTGCAAAGTATGGAGCCATCAACAGCAAAGGAAACATCCTCGCTTTTTCTGATGATGACCAATTCCCCTTGCTGCGCTCTATCGAGGATGAGCGGAAAGACAAGACCGGTTGGGATAAATCAGCGATCTTCACCAAAGCCACCATCCGTCCTTTCCGTCAGGTCAACCATGCAGACACCGCCGAGGACGCCCTTCAAATCTGCCTGAATCACAAGCTGCGGGTGGATCTGCCCTATATGTCCTTCCTGACAGGAAAAGCCCCACAGGAGTTGGTGCAAGAGCTGGATACTCGCATCTATCTCAATCCCCAGAAATACTACGGTAATCCGCTGGAAGGATGGGAACTTGCAGAAGAATATCTCAGTGGTCATGTGCGGGATAAACTGCTCTACGCACGTCAGAAGGCAGCGGAAGAACCGGAACTCTTTGCCCGGAATGTAGAGGCTTTGGAGGAAGTACAGCCGGAGCCGCTGACTCCTGCCGACATCGAAGTGAATATGGGTGCCATCTGGGTTCCCATTGAGTATTACCGCCAATTCATGTATGAAACCTTCCAGACCAGCGGATATGAAAAGGTCATCGAGGGCGGCGACAACCGGCACCGCATTGACATTGAGTATTTCTCCTATACCACGACCTGGCGTGTCACCAATAAAAATGCGGAACCGGATTCCGTAATGGTCAACCAGACTTTCGGAACCAAGCGGAAAAATGCTTATGAGATTTTTGAGGATTGCCTTAATATGCAGTCCACTACTGTCCGTGACCGGCAGGAATACATCAATGAAAAGGGCAACAAGTCGGTTAAATATGTAGTCAACGCACAGGAAACCATGATTGCCCGTGCCAAGCAGCAACAGATTCAGGAAGCATTTGCGTCCTGGGTTTGGAAAGAACCGGAGCGCCGGGATAGGCTTCTGCGTATCTACAATGAAACCTTCAACACAGTTCGCCCCCGTGAGTTTGATGGGAGCCATCTCGTATTTCCCGGCATGAACACGGAGATGAAGCTGCGGAAGCACCAGCTTGATTTTGCTGCCCGTGTCATCTATACCGGGACGGGGCTTGCCGCACATGAGGTAGGCGCCGGAAAGACCGCTGCTTTAATTGCCGCCGGGATGTACCTCAAGAACCTGGGAGCGATCCACAAGGCGGTGTTTGTGGTTCCCAATCCCCTGGTGGGCCAGTGGGCAACAGAGTTCTACCGCTTTTTCCCCAACGCAAACCTTTTGGTATCCACCGCAGAGGATTTTACTCCCAAAAACCGCAACCGCTACATTTCTAAAATCGCCACCGGAGAATATGACGCAGTGATTCTGGCGCACAGCCAATTTGAGAAAATTCCAATCTCCACAGAGCGGCAGATTGCTATGCTGGAACGGCAGATCAACGATATTGAAAATGCAATCCATGAAATCAAGAGCGAAAATGGCGAGAATTGGTCTGTCAAGCAGATGGTCATTTTCCGCAAAAATCTGGATGAGCGGCTGAAAAAGCTGTCTGCCGAGGAAAAGAAAGACGATCTGCTGACCTTTGAGCAGCTCGGCGTAGATATGATGATGGTGGACGAGGCACACTTTTTCAAAAACTGCTTTGTCTTTACAAAGCTGCGGAATGTGGCTGGTATTACAACCTCAAGCAGTCAACGCGCCTTTGATATGCTGCTCAAATGCCAGTATTTACAGGAAACGAATCAGGGGCGCGGCGTAGTATTTGCGACCGGAACGCCAATCAGTAACTCGATTTCCGAACTGTTCGTCATGCAGCGGTATTTGCAGCCGCAGGAGTTGGAACGCTTCGGCTGGTCCTACTTCGATACCTGGATCGCCCATTTTGCAAAGAAAGCCTCTGTGCTGGAATTGAAGCCGGAGGGCGGCGGCTATCGGATGCGTGATCGCTTCGTCCGTTTCTACAATCTCCCTGAACTGATGGCTGTCTTTCGTGAGGTCGCTGACATCAAAACAGCGGATATGTTGGATATTCCCGGACTCCCGGCTGTTCGCACTGGTAAAGCGGAGATTGTTTCGGTGGAAGCCACACCCGCACAGCAGGCGATCATGGCCGATTTTATTCTGCGGGCGGAAGCAATCCGAACCGGCCGAGTGAAGCCGGAAGAAGATAATATGCTGAAGCTGACCGGTGAGGCCCGCCTGATGGCGATTGACCCGCGCCTGATTCGACCGGATGCGGATGGTACAGGAAGTAAGTTGAGTGTCTGCATTGAGGATGTTTATCAGGTTTGGAAGGACACCGCCGCCTCTGCTTCCACACAGCTTGTCTTTTGTGATGTTGGCACTCCCAAAGCCGGGAAATTCAATGTATATGATGAAATAAGAAATGTGCTGCTGGCAAAGGGTGTGCCGGAATCGGAGATAGCCTTTGTTCACGACGCCACTTCTGAAGCACAGCGGCAGGAACTGTTCGAGCGTACCCGCCAAGGAAAAGTCCGTATCTTAATCGGCAGCACCAGCAAACTGGGAACCGGCGTGAATGTTCAGAATAAGGTAATCTCCATTGACCATCTGGACTGTCCGTGGAAGCCCTCTGACATTACACAGCGAAATGGGCGTGGGGTACGGCAGGGCAACGAAAACCCGGAAATTATGATAAAGCAATTCGTGGCCAAAGGAACATTTGATGCGTATCTCTGGCAGATTCAGGAGCAGAAATTGCGCTATATCACGCAGATTCTCACCGGAAAACACATTGCCCGCTCTTGTGAGGATGTGGATGAAACCGTCCTGTCTGCCGCACAGTTCAAGGCGGCCGCTACCGACAATCCGATGGTCGCACAGAAGATGGAATTGGAAAACCGGGTCACGGAATTGAAAATTCTGCGTGGTGCGTGGAGCAATGAACAGCTTGCTTTGGAACACAAGGTTAACTTGACATATCCATCCCGCATCCGGGAATATGAGCAGAAAATTGAGCGAGTCACGCAGGACATTTCTCTGTTGGGTCAGACCGAAGGCAAGGATTTCTCCATCGTGCTGGATGGAAAGCATTATACGGAGCGACCGGCAGCGGGCGAAGCATTTGCCCTTCTTTATCGGATGATAAGTGAAGGCCGTGGAAAAGATGAATATGAGTTTGAAATTGGTTCATATCGTGGCTTTTCTCTTTTCGTGAATTTCAATCCGTTTGAAAGGGATATTATTCTGAGGGGCGCTTTGCTGTATGGGACGGATATAGGCAATTCCGGTCAGGGAACGATTACCCGTATCGAGAATCTTGCTGAACGGATTCCCAACTATCTTGAAGATGCACGGCGCGAATTGAAAGAAACACAAAAACAACTGGCGGTTGCCCAACAGCAGGTTGGACAGCCGTTTCTTTATGAGGAAGAATTGTCGGAAAAGGTTGCCCAACTCACGGAAATCAACACGAAGTTGGAGTTTGAATCATTACAGGAAAGCGAGGTGATTTTGGATGAAAACGGACAACGATCTGATGGCGAGGAAGATTGGGATTCTGAAAGAGTTCCTGCCTGCGCTTCTGCCGAAGTATAAGATCATGCTGCTGGAGGCATTCAGCCCCCACGATCTTCTCACGGCGTATATCAAAAACACTCTGGCGGGCTATCCCCGTCTGGAAGATCAGAACTTGGATGACCTGACGCTGGAACTGCTGTACCCCACTGACGAGGCGGCAGAACACTGTATCAAAGAGTTCCTTGCTCTGCGCCTGGACGATGACAACGAGCATGAGCTGGAGCAGTGATGTGAGGTGGTGATATATGGGCGAGAAACATTCGGCTGTCGGCTATCTCTTTCGAGAAGGTGCTTTTTTGCCAGCCCAAGAAACAAAGCCGGTCCGCAATGAGTTTGGCCTGGACCTGTTTCAGCATAGAGGCTCCGTTTATGAAGGAAAAACCGGACTGCAATTCTGTTCTCTCCAGCAAGCGGAGGACTTGGCCGGTTTCGTTGAGAAGCATGGCGGTATTGAAAAAGTCCAAAAGCTGATTGCAGACAGTTTGGAGCGCACCGGTCTTTCTCCCCGCTATACCCGACCGGATGAAAAGAAAAAGGACATCTTTCCGCCAAAGGAAAAAGACGAGAACCGGGTCTTTGCCAAAGACCTGATGGGCAACAAGCACTACTACTACCGCTTCTACAACGAAAACGGCATTGAACTCTACACAATGGAGAAGAAACGGGAGTTCTTCCAAACGGTTTATATTCCATGTGACGGGTTTATGGTGGGCATTGACCAGCGGCACCGACTTGAGGAAGTCCTGAAATGGCTGCCTACGCTGGAGCATGGCATCCGGGGTGAGATCGAGAGGGTTTTCAATCAGAGTATGGAAGCCCCGGACCGGTGGGCTGATCTGGGATTTGCCAATCTGCTTGGACGGTATGAGGAAGCAAAAGCCCACAATGCCCCCATTGCTGCGGAACGGCAGCGGCAAGCTGATGAAAGGCGGGCGCAGCAAGACGCCCGTGAACAGCAGTTGGCACAAGAACGACAGGCCCGTTACGATTCCGCCATCCGTGAGGCCGAAGGAAATATTATGGCGGGAAAGGAGGTGATAAACCGGGAGATCAACGGCAAATCTCTCATTATGCAGCTCTTTCGTGAGCATGAAATTCCTGTTCCTCTCAAAACACAGGGCTGGATCATCAATTCGCTTCACAGTATCCGGTACGATCCCCAAATTGGAGAATGGAACTACCGCTATTTCAAAGGCAGCCGGAACAGCACCAAAATGTTTGACCTGCTTTCCAAACTGTCCGCTGCGATTCAGACCCGACAGCAGTTTGAAGAACATGGGATGTCCCCGCCGGACAGCCCTGTATTGGACTGTGAGGAAGAACAGGATATGGAACTGTAAATCTGGTTTTTGAAAGGAGCCAATATGAAAAAAGCAATTTTGAGTGTATCCGCTGCCGCCGCCATGATTGGCGGCCTTTTCTATTTTGGCTGGTATCGCAACCGCCACGGCGCCAACTAAGCGAATCGACCTGTCTGGAGGGAGGTGAAGCGATATGCCGATGACAGCGACAATGGCGCCCTACACCCTTTTCATACTGGATGATGATACCCCTCTGAACCCTCGTGAGGATCACGACTGCCTGGGAAAAATGGTCTGCTGGCATAGCAGATACAGCCTGGGCGAGAAGCACGATTATGATGAGCCAAGCGATTTCCTGCGGAACCTGCTGTTTTCTGAATACTCCAGCGGCCATGACCGGAACAATCCGGTTTTTGCATTTCTCAAATCTGGCAAGGCCAAAGATGCCCGATTGGAATACAACCGCTCCACGCGGGAGTGGGAATTGCGGGAGAATCAGCACTGGAGTTCAGACAGCGATTGGTATGTGTCCTCCAGCTATGCGGCCTCGTTGAAAGATGAAGTCCCGGACTGGTTTTTGGATGATTGCCTTTCTGCCCTCACCACCGGCGAACTGTTTTCGCTGGTAGAACAAATGGATGGTATGGTGATTCTTCCGCTTTACCTGTACGATCACAGCGGGATCACCATGAATACCTGCGGCTTTTCTTGCCCGTGGGATTCCGGTCAGGTTGGCTGGATCTACGCAGATAAAGCGATGATCGAGCAGGAACACGGGAAAATCACCCCTGAAATATTGGAGAAGGTTCGTCAAACCCTGGAAGCCGAAGTCAAGGAGTACGATTACTACCTGACCAACCAGTGCTATGGATTCCAGCTTTTCAAGGAAGATGTGGAGGTGGATAGCTGCTGGGGATTCCTGGGGGAAATCCGGGATGTTCAGGATGCTGTAAAGGAGCATCTGCCGGAGGACTGCAATCCGGCAATCGTTGAATCGCTCCAATTTCAGTATGAGGAACTGGACATCGACGAGTATTTGGAGCGATTGCAGGAAGAAACGGAGGGATTAGACTGTGAGCCTGGATAACACAGTGAATGTTTTCATCCTGTATGGCTGCACCTTGAGCAAGGAGCGAAGTTCCATGCGAATCGTGGCCGCCACTACGGATGAAGAAATGCTGCATACCATCATCGGCGCCCAAATCCTCGGCGGCACAATGGACTACCGGGGCTTCAGCAATATGAAGGGCTTTGAACAGTTCCGGGCGGCCTGCCGTGCCGGTGATGTTCAGTATAGCAATCTGGACTATGGCTTTGTGGAGCAGACGGAAAATCTGATGCTCCCGGACTGTGCAAAGGAGCCGCAGTTTGAGAAAGCATATCGGCTGCTGAACCTGTCCGACCATAAGTTCAATGCCATCCGCAATGGTTCTCTGGAGAGCCTGGGCGAAGATCGCACCCGTTTGATTCTGGATAAGGCGCTGTCATGGGCGGCACAGAACTATGCCGGATGGGACTTATACCGCCATTTGAGAGATGAACTCGGCATGAGCAACGAGGAAATCGGAAAAGCCGGATTTGACCTGGATGAGTTCTATGAGGTCGAAGCGGCGGACTCTGCGGAGTATGAAGTGGAGGCTGACTATGGCGAAGAACTTTAATTCTTCTGCTCTGCCGGAACATTGCTATGCAGTTCTTCCCGGTTCCGGGCAGCTCATAGAGGTCAGGCGCGGCGAAAAGGGCTACTATCCCTGTGCCTACTCCACCAGCGACCGTGAGTATAACAAGGTTCTGGCAAATTACTTCAATGCCCATGAGGGCATTTCAAAGGCACAGGCGGCAGCTATGTTGGCCGGTTCCATGTTTGGCTGGAATGTTCCTGCTGCCGATCCTGCCTGTTACGATGCAGAGGGCATCCCGATCCAACCGGGAGAAAAGAAAGCGCCCACCAGATCGCCGGAATATCAGTACGAGCAGGCAAAGCTCATCCGGCAGAACTACCAGCCCGGAACCAAGGTTGTGCTGGATGAAAAGATGGAAGATCCCTACCGTGAAATGCCTGCGGGACTGACCGGCATCGTAGATTCCGTTGACGATCTGGGGCAAATTCATTGCCATTGGGAGAATGGTTCTTCGCTGGCGCTTATTCCGGGCGTTGACCATTTTCATCAGGATATGACTCAGGAGCCTGTGATTGAGAGCAGCGAAGAACAGGAGCCTGATTTGGAATTGTGAGGTGATGTGATATGAGCAGAAGCGCCGCTGCGTATCAGAAATTTACCGAGGATGAGATTCGGAAGGCAAACAGCGTGGATATTCTGTCCCTGGCCCGTGGCTATGGATATGAGCCGGAAAAGGCAGGCCGCAAAGCTGTCCACATGAAGCACAGCGGCGGGCTTTACATCTTCCCCGAAAACAATCGCTTTTTCCAATGGACGGGTCCTGATGATGGAGTCAAAGGCGGCGCCATTGATTTTGTCATGCGGGAAGAAAACCTGTCCTTCCCCGAAGCGGTGGGCAAGCTGATCGGCAAGGAGTTCTCTCCATCCGTAAAGCAGGTGGTTCCCTATGAGAAAAAAGAACGGGAGCCGCTGGTGCTGCCCGAAAAGGCAGACAACATGAAGCGGGCCTATTGGTATCTGGTTTCTGTCCGAGGTATCAGCCCTAAAATCGTAAGCCACTTTATGAATCGGAAGATGATTTATCAGGAAAAGAAGTATGGCAACTGCGTGTTTGTAGGCTACGATGCGGAAGGAACCGCCCGGTACTGCTCCATGCGGGCGGCCAGAGATAACAGCTCCTTCAAAATGGATGCGACCGGCTCTGATAAAAGCTACCCCTTCTTCCACGAGGGCAAAACCGATCTGCTGATTGTCACCGAGGCACCCATCGACCTGATGAGCCATGCTTCTATTGCCGCTGACTTTTATGGGCGTGACTGGATGCAAGATCACCGTATCTCTACCGGTTGCCTTTGGAATGGAGCCATTGACCGTTATCTGGAAGGCCATCCGCAGATCAAGCGACTGGTGTTTGCAGTGGACAATGACTATCTGGCCCGTGACAAGAATGGGCAACTGCGAAATTGGGGGCAGCTTACAGCGGCAAAATGGATGAAGGCATACACCGAAAAGGGATATGCCTGCACGGTTCATGTGCCGCATTTGAATGACTTTAACACCGACCTGGTGGAAATGCGGAAGGGGCGTTCTGTGGAGGATTTAGACCGTCAGCGTATGGCGGAGCTGGAAACCGCATTTGAACAGAGCGCCGAGGAAGAACCGGAACAAGGTATGGAGGTGTAAAATTGGCAAAAATCAAAACCTTTGAATTGGATCGCTGGAGTGAGCCGGATGAAAAGCGGCGTGTCCGGCACATCGGCATGGCCGACGCAAAAGAAACCTTTGACAGACTGCAAACGCACCTGGAACTGAAAGGTCTGCTCCCGGATGAGTATTTCCTGTTCTCCGATGAACTGACGGGCGAGCTGCCTGAATTTGACCAGGCGCTCTGTATTCCCAATTTTGGGGCCAGCGAAGGTATCTATCTGGACATTTCCCTGGCCTGCCGCGACAAAGATGGCAAGCGCTATTTTCAAAACTTTGCTACCGGCAAGACATTGGGAGAAACTGCGGACGACTATTACAGGATGTTCCGCATTGCTGCCGAATGTTCCCTGATGCTCAATGGCCGTGGAAATACCTATGAACAGAAAAAAGTGGACATCGTTCTGACCGAGCAAGAAGCAGAGGCCGTGGGAACTGTGGTGGATATGGAACTCTGCGGCCACCATCCGCCGGAGGCCGAGGCCATTTTGAACTCCGCGCTGGAGAAGATCGACCGGATTGCCTTTGCAAAAGTCCAGACCATCACCTGTCACGGGAAAGACGATTACTCTCTCTGGTCTGCGGAGATCCCCAAAGATATGCTGCACTCCATTCTGCACGAAGCCTGCGAACGGGTTGGAACCCTGGATGAACTGATGGACGCAATGAACCCGAAGGACGGGTATGAAATGCGGCTGTTCATTCAGACACCGGGACGGCAGTTTGCGTTCTACCGTATCCCTGAACGGCTCTCCAATCTGGAGGACTACGCCAATGAGGGCTGCTCTGTCCGAGGAACAAAGGACGAAATCATGGCGGAGATTTTTACCGAGTGGGCGCCCGCCCAAGAAGATCTGGAAGATGACTTTGAACTGTGACAGCCCGCACTTTTCTTTTCATCTGTATCTGCCCGCCCCCCTTGCGGGGGCGCCCCGCAACCGGAATCCGCAGGCCACGCCCTGCGGTTCTCGGTTAAGGCAGGAATAGCCGTCATACCTGACGGCGGGCTGACAGCTTGAAAGCAGTGCTTTCAACGGGTTTGCGGGTTTTTGAATCGGTATGACTTTCAAGTTCCGGTGTGATTTTTGTCACACCTCTCTTTTCAGCCATTCTACCCGCCGATTCTAACCATTCTAACGCCGAGAATGTGAGAAGTATTGGTTGGGGCCTGTTGTCTGGTACTCACTCATTTGAAAGGAGGATTGATTTGAAGGAATCGCCCATTAAAACAGAGCGCAAGACGCTCCATCTGCCGGAAGATACAGTTCGGGCGCTCAATAAACTGGCAGCCAAGAATGGGACGGACTTTTCCAAAGAAGTGCGCAGGGCGATTGACGAATATCTGGATTTGGAAACCACCGCCGAAAATATTGACATGATAAACGGGGTCATCCGGCAGGAACTCAGCGGGCAGCTCAAAGCCCTGGGAAACCGGTTGGCCGGACTGATAAATCGCCTGACGATCATATCGGCTGCGGGCTATTATGCCAACATTGCCATTATCGCAGACCTCATTGACCAAGATCGCTATTCGTCTTTTGAAAAAATTGAGTCGGCGGCCCGAAAGCGGGCATTGGCATTTGCCAATCAGAAAAACGCGGATGCGCTGCGTACTTTCATGGATGACGAGGAAATGCAGAAAGCCATCCATGCCGTACAAGGAGGTTCCCGTGTCGATTCTGATTTATAAGCAGCGCCACCGGCACCCCAACTATAAGAAAACTCCAAAAGGCAACTATGCACATATCGGTTACATTGCAACTCGTCCCGGTGCCGTGAAGAATGAGGGGATGCGCCACGGACTGTTTGGCAAACTGGAGCCGGGGGCGGTCAAAGAGTTTGACACTTGGCAGGAAGCCGCCCGCCTGGTTCGGGAGCTTTCCTATCGTCGGGTCAATATGTATCGTGGTATTATCTCTTTTTCACCTGAAACGGCCGCCGAATTGGGGCTGTCCGATCATAAAGCGTGGGAGGACTATATCGACCGCCACATTTTGACCCTGGCAAAGTTCAATGGAATCCGGGTGCAGGACTTGCAATGGGTGGCTGCCCACCATAACGAAAAAGGTCATCCCCACATCCATGTGGTGTTCTGGAATAAACATCAGCGAACAATGGTCCCTTTTGTCCATCCAAGCATCCCGGATAAAATCCGAAAACAACTCATTCGAGATACCTTTGCCGAGCGTATCAAAGAGTATTGCGAGGCCAAACAGCGGGCAAAGGAACACCTGTCGGCCATCACAGACGAAATGATTGACGAGTTTGAGAAGTACATGGAGCATCTTCACCCGCAGGAATATCGCCGTCTGCGTGAAGCGTTTGGGCGTATCACGGATGATGAGCTGGGGACTTCCCCTTTGGATAGCGTTGTTGGTGCAATGAAGATTGCCCCCTTTATCTCACGCCTGTTCGCGCTGAAGGAGAAAATGCCGAAAAAGGGGCGGCTGTATTACAAATTGCTTCCAGAGGATGTGAAGGCCGAATTGGATGCCTTTGTTGCCTTCTTGAAGGAAAACAACGAGTACATCCGCAATTTGGTACAGGACTATGCAGAGAGCAAGACCCGTCTTGCCATGCTCTATGACACCGACCCGGCGCACATCAGAGAACAGCAGGAAAAGGCTGTGGCGGAGGCCGATAAGCTGATTGCCAATAAAATTCTCGACGTAATCCGCACCATGCTGTGCAAAGACCGTGAGGTTCAGTCTTTTGAATATACAGAGGCCCGCAAAGCCTACTTCACCGAACAGATGATTTGTGAGATTTTAATTGCTTTGGAGCAGACTGCCATGAGCCTTGATATGGAATATGATGACCGGCAAAAGGCGATGAGTACAGATTTGTCAAAGGCAGCCCGAAAAGAGTGGTATCTGCGGCACAAAGATAAAGGTATGGAGCCATAAGGTTCCATACCTTTTCATTTCAAATCAGACCGGCCACCCGGTTTTGGAAAGGAGTTAAGATGACTGCGAACACCTCATATAAGCAAAATGGTGTGCCGGTGTCGATTCCGAGCGGTTCGTATGGTATTGCCCCTCTGACGGTTCACCAATATGAATACCCCAAAGGACACCCCTGCCATAACTGTCCCTATACTCTGCGCACTTCTGTCCCGTCCTGTATGTTCCCCACAAGAAGGGACGGCAGTTGTTTATGGTACGACCTGAAAAACAAGCGGCGCCCGCCGCTGCCTGCGACTTACCCCAAAAATCAGGCGGCAGCAGAGCGCATTTTTGCTTTCATTGGAGTTCTCAAAGATGTGATGAAGCGAAAAGGTTATCAGGAAAGGAGGAAACAGATTGCGAAGTAAAACCGAT
>ERZ836441.1424-NODE-1424-length-23103-cov-4.255163_pt1 | contig 23103 bp, 27 predicted proteins | sample MGYA00519686_ERZ836441 | MGnify/ENA primary metagenome ERZ836441 (study PRJEB31850, sample SAMEA3708800) | human gut metagenome | biome: human gut; feature: human-associated habitat; material: faeces | place: China | collected 2014 ... | reverse complement strand
AAGTAAAAAACTACTTTTCACACTACTAAAATCCTTAACTTAATGACATTGTTTTCAAAAAAACCCCGTCCCCAATTGGACTTTAACCTGTCCCTTTTTTAACCCCACCTACGTTTTTACGGGCTTTAGTGCTTCTCACACCTGTCCCTTTTTAACTTTCCACCAAATACTGCCTCATTATGCGAAGTGCATTTTTTTCGAGGCGGCTTACTTGTGCCTGGCTGATTCCCACATCTCTTGCCACTTCCATCTGGGTTCTCCCGTCAAAAAAGCGAAGGGAAATAATGTATCTTTCCCGTTCGTTTAAATGTTCCATGGCAGCCTGTAGCGACAGGCTTTCGACCCATTTTTCTTCTTTATTCTTGTGATCGCTGATCTGGTCCATCACGTAAAGTGCATCGCCTCCGTCACTGTACACTGGCTCCTGGAGGCTCATAGGTGCCTGAATGGCATCTAGCGCATAGACAATGTCCTCCTTGGCTATTCCAATCTCCTGTGCGATTTCCTGAACTGTAGGCTCTCGCATATTCTGTTTCACATAATTTTCTTTCGCATAAATTGCTTTGTATGCGGTATCACGAAGGGAACGGCTGACTCGTATACTGCTGTTATCCCGCATGTAACGCCGAATTTCTCCAATGATCATAGGCACTGCATAAGTACTGAATTTGACGTCCAGCTCCGTATTAAAATTATTGATTGCCTTAATCAGCCCGATACAACCAATCTGAAATAAGTCATCGGGGTTTTCATTACTGGAATGAAATCGTTTGATCACACTTAGAACCAGTCTTAAATTTCCTTTGATATATTCCTCTTTCGCCTCATCATCTCCCGCTTTAATACGCGCAAACAAAGCTTCCTTCTCCTCTTCTTTCAGGATAGGAAGCTTTGCCGTATTCACACCACATATTTCAACTTTTCCCTGCATTTTTTCAAACCTCCTGCCAGATGTTTTCTGATTACGTCTAGTAGAAATTCTCTCCATATGCAGGTTACTTATTCGTAAGTGTCATGAAATTAAAAAACTTTTGCCCCTTGACATCACATGTCTGGCATCATCTTATCCCGCCAGCCATGCAAACCACTCTATAGGTCTGATTATCTTGACAAATCTGACACTCTTATCGGTCCCACTTGTCTGCCAGATTATTAATTTGATTCTCGAACTTCATCAGTTCTTTGTTTGCAAGTCCTTCATTCTTATATACCACATCAAGCAGTCTCTTTGCCGCTGCGACCACTCTGTAAAATGCATTCTGCTTACGGATCTGTGCTGGTTTTTCCACTGCCTTTTTCGGTTCTTTAATTCCAACGGACAGGATTTCACCTGTAGCAAGATCCACACATCCTCCGGAATACGGTGCCATGGCCGGCCAGCCAAACTTTTCCGTGATTGCTTCTGCAAATGTATCCGTAACCTGATCTTCACCATGAACTACGAATACATGCTGCGGTGTGTTCTCAAATCCTGACAACCAGTCTAAAAGTCCGTTCCGGTCTGCATGTCCGCTGATACCTTTCAGACTTTCGATCTTCGCATTGACTTCGACTGTCTCACCAAAAAGCTTGACGCATTCCGCACCCTCAATCAGCTTTCGCCCCAGTGTTCCCACCGCCTGATATCCTACAAAACAGATCGTACTTTCTTTTTTCCACAGATTGTGCTTCAAATGGTGGCGGATTCGTCCTGCCTCACACATTCCTGATGCCGATAAGATAACCTTCGGTTTTGTATCAAAATTGATCATCCGGGACTCATCACTTGTAATCGTTGTTTTTAAGCCCGGAAAAACAAGTGGATTGATTCCTTTCTCAATAATCGCAAGTGCATCCTCGTCAAAACAGGATTTTACATTCTTATTAAATACGTTCGTTGCTTCAATTGCCAACGGGCTATCCACATAAACCTCGAAATTCGGATAGTCCGGCAGCAAATTTTTCTCCTTGATCTCACGGATAAAATACAGAAGCTCCTGTGTACGTCCCACTGCAAAGGACGGAACGACCACATTCCCTCCGCGGTCAAAAGTCTCCTTTAAAATTCTTGTAAACTCTCCGACATAATCCGGTCTTACATCCCCATGCACCCGGTCTCCATATGTAGATTCAATCAAAATATAATCTGCTTCTGTCACTTTCTTTGGATCCTTGATAATCGGCTGATCCAGATTTCCCACATCTCCGGAAAATACGATCTTTTTGGAAATGTCTCCCTCTGTGATCCACATCTCGATTGCCGCAGAGCCAAGAAGATGCCCTACATCCGTAAAACGAATATCTATTCCGTCACACAGTGTAAGTCTTTGATCATAATCACACGGTGCCAGCAATTTGATTGCTGCATCGGCATCCGCCATTGTATAGAGCGGCTCATATTCCGGTCCGCCGCTTCGCCTTGCTTTACGATTCCGCCATTCCGCCTCAAACTCTTGAATATGAGCACTGTCACGTAGCATGATATTACACAGATCTGATGTGGCAAATGTTGTTACGATTTCTCCATGAAATCCCTGTTTGCAGAGCATCGGAATCTTTCCGGAGTGATCGATATGTGCATGCGTCAGGAGAATATAATCTATATCTCCCGATGCAACCGGGATTTCCTGGTTCTCGTAAAGATCTGGCCCCTGCTCCATACCGCAGTCTACCAGAATGTTCTTTCCGCAGGCCTCAACAAGGTGGCAGCTGCCTGTCACTTCGTGGTCCGCTCCTATAAAAGTAAGCTTCATACACGTATCCCCTTTTTATTTTCATTCTACCACTTTTTCAGGAATACTTCACCATTTCTTTTCTCAGGCGCACCATAATTTTTTTCTCAAGTCTGGATATGTAGGACTGGGAAATTCCCAGCAGATCTGCCACCTCTTTTTGCGTCTTTTCCTCCCCGTCCACAGTTCCGATACCAAAGCGCATCTGTATGATGGAACGTTCTCTTGCTGACAACAGATTCAGTGCTTTTATCAGAATCTTCCTCTCTGCCTCCTGCTCCAGATCCTTATAAATCGTATCCTCCTCCGTGCCCAGAATATCTGACAGCAAGAGTTCATTTCCATCCCAGTCCACATTCAGCGGCTCATCGATCGACACTTCCAGTTTCGTTTTATTATTACGTCGCAGATACATTAAAATCTCGTTTTCAATACATCGGGAAGCATAGGTCGCAAGTTTTATATTTTTCGTCGGGTTAAATGTATTAATTGCCTTAATCAATCCAATTGTTCCGATGGAAATAAGATCTTCCACTCCGATACCAGTATTATCAAATTTTTTCGCTATATAAACGACCAGGCGCAAATTATGTTCTATCAGAAGTTTCCTCGCCTCTTCGTCATGTGCACTTTCCAGATAACCGATTGCTCTCGCCTCATCATCTGCTTCTAACGGTGCAGGCAAAATGTCTGACCCTCCGATATAGTGTATCTCTCCTCCGTCCGGAAATAAAAATGTCCGAAAATCCGGAATTACGTTTAACTGAAACTTTTTGGGCATAACTGCTTTCATTAACATATCTATTCCTCCATTTACAAATTAACTTTTTTATTTACTTATCAGTCATTTCATAGCTTCCATTTTCACAGATGTCTTTCCATATTAAATCCACTATTTACTTCGACAATGACTATAAATACATTTTTCAATGTCCGATTTATTCTTCTGCCTGCTATAAATCATCAGGATTTAAGATCATGTCATATACATTGGAAAGCTTCTGTCTCTCACTGACTGCCACAAGTGGTTTTTCCACCCATTTTTCTTCCTTTTCACACCGACAACACAAACAATCCAGCATAAGGATCGGCATCGTACCATTTTCCTTTCCAATACTCTGATAGGTGATTACACGTTTACTTGAAAAATCTGTGCAGCCAAGTTTTTCGGCTATCTCTCCTGTAATTACATGAACCGGTCTTCCCGTCAACGAATCCCGCAACCTGTTTCCAGTGTCAATAATGGCATAAATCTCACATTCTCTTCCGTTTTGATACAGCCTGGCTCTACAGGAGCCAGCCATATTTTTATGAAAATAAGCCAGCAAATCCCATATTCCAAGACAAAGATGATATCCTGCAAATGCAAGTATTAAAAACACTGCACCTCCACGAACGTATGGCTGAAATACATTCAGTATACCGCCCAGTAAAAATGCACTGACATACAGCAATATCCATGCTTTTATCAGAGTACGTTTTTCTTTTATCCCAAGTCCTGTTTTCAACAGACACATATTCATGACTCCGTGAAACAACACAAGCCTCCATATCTTTCCTCGCAAAAAGACCACAAATATGCAAGTCAGAAACGCACCGACCATTGCTCCCGCAATAATTCGCAGACGTCTGATCCGGCACTTAAGCATCTTTCCTACCATTAATAACAGGAAATAATCCATCAGAAAATTAATAAGAAAAAACAGATCTATGTACAGCTCATAGTGCATGTTCCACCTTCTTCCTCTTGTATACGCAATCGATTTTGTACTTTTGAGTGATTTTATTATACGTGTGACCACACGTAGATTTTGTCAGATAATGAAAGAAACAATTCAGTTTATTACGACAGGATTTTACGCATTATCCCTTCTTTTTCCATGTTTTTTCGCCATGTAATTTTATATGACATAATTCATGTATTTACCACAAATGAACGAATTTTTTGTCGATGTATTTTTACAATGAATACAAAAAGAGTCAAAGAAACTTATTCGTTTCTTTGACTCTTTTATTCATTCAATCTTGTATTCTAATATGAATTCCTATTTTTTAAAGAAATCCGGAATCTTGATAGACTGCTCTTTTACACGGCTTGTCGGAGTTCTCGGTGTCTCCATGGAAGGTGATGTTCCTCCAACTGTTCTTCTAGGAACTTCCGGCTCTTCCACTGTTCTGTTCACAGATCCCATACTCATATCAAGCTTTGGAGCTGCCTGCTGGCGAACCGGCTGTCTGTCATATGCAGAAGCATGTCCTGTATGTGTAGCCGTATGCCCCACATTTGCTGCCGGGCGCTGGCTTTCCAGTCTGGATTTTAATTTGGAAGCTGTACCTCCTACATTATGAAGTCCTGTTGCGATAACTGTGATCGTAGCCTCATCAGCCTTGGAATCATCATACATTGCACCAAAGATAATATTCGCATCTTCTCCGGCAAGATCCTGAACATACTCAGCTGCATCTGATGCATCCATAAGAGTGATATCTCCGGATACATTGATGATAACATGAGAAGCTCCGGCAATTGTTGTCTCCAGAAGAGGACTGGCAACTGCCTGTTTTACTGCCTCAAGCGCTTTATCGTCACCGCGTCCCATACCGATACCGATATGTGCGATTCCCTTGTCTGTCATAACAGTCTGAACATCTGCAAAGTCCAGGTTGATCAGGGATGGTACATTGATCAAATCTGTGATACCCTGAATACCCTGCTGTAACACCTCATCAGCCTTCTTAAGTGCTTCCGGCATAGTTGTACGTCTATCAACAACCTCAAGAAGCTTATCATTTGGAATGACGATCAGTGTGTCTACACTTTCTTTTAATTTTTCAATTCCTGCAAGAGCATTGTTCATACGTGTCTTGGACTCAAAACGGAACGGTTTTGTTACAACTCCGACTGTCAGGGAACCCTGTTCCTTGGCAATACGTGCTACAACCGGTGTAGCTCCTGTTCCTGTTCCGCCACCCATACCACAGGTAACGAAGACCATGTCTGCTCCTTTTAATGCTGCTGCAATCTCTTCGGAACTTTCCTCTGCAGCTTTCTCACCAATCTCCGGTCTTGCTCCCGCACCAAGACCTTTGGTAATCTTATCTCCGATCTGTAAAAGTGTCGGAGCCTTACTTAACTGAAGTGCCTGTTTATCTGTATTAATTGCAATAAATTCCACACCGGCAATCTGCTCGTCAATCATTCGGTTCACAGCGTTGTTACCGCCACCGCCGACTCCTACAACTATGATCTTAGCCGCTGCTTCTGACTCGTTGGTTTTAATTTCTAGCAAGGGTTTCTCCTCCTTTGTTATCCTTATTATACATTATACACCCATATATATTTCTATAATATAGACTTTTGTCCAAAATATCAATAGAATTTCATGACTTTTTCAATTTTTTTTGTTTTATCCTGCATCTTCCGGAAAAACTCCAATATCAAAAGTCGCTGTGTCACTCTCATCAGAAAAATTTTCCAGATGAAGCGTTCCTTCTTTTCCTTCCAGCTTTTCAAGAATCTTAGGAATCTGCGCAACTTTCACGGAAGTGACATCATTTCCAAGGCTCACACATACATTCCCGATGTACACATAAATTCTGTCAGAACGACACATAATCTTTGTGACAGACAACTCGTACTTTTTCATCTCTCTGGTAGCTTCCAGTATCTCCTGATAGATAATCGAACTTTTCTTTTTCAATTTGTGGTAAAGCTTAAGTTCATCCGGATCCATACCGTCTACAAGCGGAATTCCATCTACCGGTGCTTCCTCTACATCTACGACCATACCATCCTGGTCAAAATAGTAATACTTTCCATCTGAATCCATTACATATCCGATTCTTTCCTTCTCCTGAACTGTAATCTTAAGCGTCCACGGATTTTTAAGGCTTACCTTAATACTTTCAAAACAGTCCGGCTTTTTTCCATAACCGAGTTTATATTTTGCAAGCACATACAGCCCATTGACCGAATATTTATCGTTCTGAACAGATTTTACAATTTCTTCTGTACTGCAATAATTATTTCCCTTCACTTCTACTTTCTGGACATGAAACAAAATAAAAATTCCAAGTACAAGAATTAAAAAGGCAAAGAGCAATACAAAAAAAGCATAAACTCTATGTTTTCGTTTTTTCTTCTTTTTTTTCTTTTTCGGACGTCTTTCTGCATGATCTTGATAGTCGTCCAGGTATTCTTCCCTTTTCATTCACCCCTGCTCCTTATTCTGTAATCTCCTCTTCACAGTAACTTCCATTTTTCGAGACGCTTAGTACAAGCCCCATTTCTACCAGTAAAAATACAACTGAAGTTCCGCCATAACTAATGAATGGCAACGTAATTCCAGTATTGGGGATCGTATTGGTCACGACCGCAATATTTAAGATGACCTGAATCATCATATGTGCCATTGCCCCGGAAGCAATCAATGCCCCAAACAAATCTTTTGCCTGCGTTGCAATGACAAAAAAACGCCAGATCAGAAGCAGAAAAAGCATCAGAATAAAACATGCGCCAAATAATCCAAGTTCTTCACAAATGATGGAAAAAATCATATCATTTTGGGCTTCCGGTACAAAGCCAAGCTTTTGAATACTCTGTCCCAGCCCTCTTCCAAATAATCCTCCACTCCCAATTGCATACAATCCCTGCAGAGTCTGATATCCCTTTTCATAAGCTTCCGGATTCTTCCAGACTGCAAGCCGTTCCAGCCGGTAGCTCTCCAAAGCAAGAAAGATTCCCATAAATCCTGCCCCGGCCGCTCCCAGAAAAATAAACTGCCCGTACTTTGGACTCGCCACAAAAATCAAAACGACTGCTATACTCAGAATAATGATTGCTGTGCTCAAGTTACTGGCTCCGACCAATCCTACTATCGGCAGCACGACTATCATGATTTTTATCAATGTCCGCATACGGTACATTTTTTTCACATTGTGTGTGACGTAAGAAGCCAGAAATAAAATAACCGCAACCTTTGCAAATTCCGATGGTTGAAATGACAGTGGACCAAGTGCAAGCCAGCGCTTGGAACCATTATACTCCCTGCCCACAAATATAACAGCAATCGACAAAAGCAGCGCCACAAGGTAACAAATCCACGCTATGTTCTTCAATCTGTGATAATCAAGCTGTGCAGTAAAAAACATTGCCAGAAAACCAAGACAAGTCGCAAATACCTGCTTTTTCAGATAATAGGAACTGTCACAGAATTTCACTTCCCCATTATACGCACTTGTACTATACAGAATGATAAGACCTGACAGCACCAGAATTCCCAGTACTGTCAGGAGCGTATAATCGTATCTGCCTCTTGCTGCCATACGTGTCAATCCATTCGCACTCCTTATAAGGAATTTACAATCTCTTTAAATTTATCTCCACGTACTTCATAATTCGGGAACATGCCCCAGCTTGCACACGCCGGAGACAGAAGCACTGCATCTCCCGGCTCTGCCATCTCCACTGCAAGATTCATAGCTTCTTCAAATGTGTCCACATACACATAATCATGAAAATCACATTTTTCACAGTCTCTCGCAATCTTTTCTTTTGTCGCACCCATCAGGATCAGTTTCTTGACTTTTCCATCAAAACTGTTAATCCACTCTGTATACTCGGAATCCTTGTCGTATCCCCCGCCTAACAGGATTGTCGGCCGGCGCATTGCCTGGATTGCCTTAATTGCGGCATCCGGATTCGTTCCTTTAGAATCATTGTAATAAACAACTCCGTTTTTCTCAGCCACATATTCTATACGATGTGCGACTCCTTTAAATGCAAGAATTGCCTTCCTGATCGTCTCCATCGGAACGCCATAAACAGCTGCCATGCATACAGCTGCCATAACATTTTCATAATTGTGCGTTCCTAAAATCTGAAGTTCGTCAACATGGCAGACTTCGACTTCATCCGGATTCTTGTAAATAATTTTATCGTTATCCAGATAAATACCTTTTTCCAGCTTATGCTGACTGCTGAAGAACAGAACATGACACTTTAATGTCTCTGCGAATTTACGCATAACCGGCTCTTCATAGTTCAGAACACAATAATCGTCTTCTGTCTGATTTCTTGCAATATTCTCCTTAGCAGCAATATAAGCTTCCATCGTATGATGCCGGTTCAAATGATCCGGTGTATAATTCAGGATTGCACTTACATTTGGGCGGAATGACACGATACTCTCTAGCTGAAAACTACTCATCTCTGCCACGGCAATGGAATGCTCTGTCATAAGATCTGCTGCAACAGTATACGGATTCCCGATATTTCCAACTACGAACACATCATCCTGGTAAGCCTTCATGATCTCACCGAGAAGTGTTGTTGTTGTCGTCTTGCCATTCGTTCCGGTAATTGCAAGTACGTCTCCCTTACCAAATGTATATGCAAGTTCCACTTCTCCGATAACCGGAATCTCTTTTTCTTTCATCTTTAAAATAATCGGAAGATCTGTCGGTACACCCGGACTTAAGATCACCAGATCCAGCGTATTTGGAAGTTCCTCTGGAAAAGCACCGATTATGATCCGGGCTTTGCTTCCTTCCTGAAGCTTTGCGCGCACGTCTGCTTCAGTCAGTTTTTCATTTCCGTCATAGAGCACCACATCCGCTCCATTCTCTTCCAGTAATTTCACTGCCCCGATTCCACTGATTCCAGAACCGAATACCAGCACTTTCTTTCCTGCTACTACCATTTTATCTTCCTCCTGCATTCATACCCAATCTCGCGATTCGGTATTTTCATATTTTCTCTCTACTTCACGTAATGCCTCGGCTCCGTGCTTCGGACTTTTGAGATTTGGCATCATTACATGGCCATCAGTGCGATCAGGCACAGAAGTGCTGTAATAATGGAAAATACAGCGACGACTCTTGTTTCTGACCAGCCACATAATTCAAAATGATGATGAATCGGAGCCATTTTGAAAAATCTCTTTCCACCTGTCTTTTTAAAATAAGTTACCTGAATCATAACAGATAATACTTCTACCAGATAAATGAGTCCGACAATCACAATAAAGATTGGCATCTGGAGCATATAAGCTGCGGACGCAACAAAACCACCCAGTGCCAGAGATCCTGTATCTCCCATAAACACACTTGCCGGATACACATTAAACAGTAAAAACCCAAGCAACGCACCTACAACTGCACATGTAATCGGCTCAATTCCACTCTTTGTCCCAACTGCAACAACTGTAAAAAATGTTGCTACCAGAACAGTCACGCTTGAAGCAAGACCATCCAGACCATCTGTAAAATTTGTTCCGTTAACAGTACCAATCACAACAAAGAACATCAAAGGAATCGCAAGCCAGCCGATATCCAGATACTTTCCACCAGAGAATGGAATCAGCATTGCAAGAGAAACTCCACTGTACTTTACCATATAAAACGCAAAAATTGCTGTCACCACAATCTGAAGTGCCATTTTCTGCTTTGGATATAAACCATCAGAACGTTTCATAACAACTTTCAGATAATCGTCTAAAAATCCAATCAGACCGAATCCAAGTGTCAGAAACAAGATTGGGATAATCTTCGGATAGTCTTTAATATAAAATACGGATGTGATCACAACACTAAGCAGGATCATAACTCCTCCCATAGTCGGAGTTCCTGCTTTTTTCAAATGAGACTTCACACCATCCTCGCGTTCTGTCTGATCCATTTTCAGTCTTCTCAGCACCGGAATGATCAAAGGCCCCATAACCGCACTCAGTGCAAATGCAATAATCACCGGTAAAAATATCGTATAATCCATAACACACCTCTTCATTTCTTTTGTTCATTTTGCTTTAGTTAGTATACTGCATTTCGACGTCTTTTTCAATGCCAAGATACGGGAATATGTTGTCAAATATATCCCGTATCACCGGAGCTGCGATGGTCCCCCCGTAGTATACACCCTGTGGGTTATAAATAACACACATGCCGAGAATCTGCGGATTGGCAGCCGGTGCAAACCCTATAAAAGAAGAAATATACTTATTCGCACTTCTTGGAAGTGTCTGAGACGTAGCTGTCTTTCCACCAATATGGTATCCTTCGATCTTTGCATTTTTCCCAGATCCCTCTGACACAACACTTTCCAGCAATGCCTGCATCGTCCTGGAAGTTTCTTCCGACACGATTTGCTTTCCATCGTCATATTTTAATTCCCGCACTGTCTCTTTATCTTTGTCCAGTATCCGTACTCCAAAATGTGGTGTCACACGCTTTCCGCCATTGACCAGAGCACTCACGGTCGCTGCCATCTGAATCGGTGTCACTTGAAAGGACTGGCCGAAACTCATGGTCGCAAGCTCCACCTGACCAATATTTTCTTCCTTATGCATAATCGTTGCCGCTTCCCCCGGAAGATCTACTCCTGTCTTTCCAAGAAGCCCGAACTGTTCAAAATAATCACAGAATCGTCCTGTTCCCAATCTTAGTCCAATGTCAATAAATACCGGATTACAGGAATTCTGTATCCCTTGTACAAATGTTTCAGCTCCATGTCCCCCTACTTTGTGACACCGGATTTTCCGGTCCTCCACGATTCGGTAGCCCGGACAGGAAAATGTATCTGAAAGAGATACCACCCTTTCTTCCAGACAGGCTGACGCTGTAATAATTTTAAAAGTGGAACCCGGCTCATATGTATCATTGATGCATCCATTTCTCCACATCTGATTCAAAGCTTCTTTTGACTTTTCTGAAATTTCCTGATCCTGATTCAACGTAAATGGTTCATTCAGATCAAATTCCGGTACATTTACCATGGCAAGGATTTCTCCGTTTTGTGGATTCATAAGAAGAATCGCAACCTTATCCGCCTGTTTTTCTTCCATGACTTTTTCTGCCATCTGTTGGGCGTACATCTGAATATTATAGTCCATACTGATTTGAAGTGTCTTGCCTGCCACCGGTTCTACCCGGTCTTCAGCTACACCCTCCAATTCAATACCTCTTGCATCTGTCGTTGTCAGAATCCTGCCGTTACTCCCCTTTAGGTAATCTTCGTATCTCACTTCCAGTCCGATGATTCCCTGATTATCACCACCGGTAAATCCAATCACCTTCGAAGCAAGCTCATTATATGGATAGTACCGTTTAAAATCTTCATCCACTTTCACTCCGGCAAGTTCCATTTCCCGTATCTTATCCCCTGTTTCCTTATCAACATTTGTCTTAATCCGTTCCATGGAAGACACCTTCTCCACTCGCTTTCTAACTTCCGCTTCCTCCATGCCCAGACATTTGCTCAGTTTTTTTATCACCACCTCTGGTTCCTTAATCTGGCTATGTATGACCGAAATTGTGCACACCGTCCGGTTTGTTGCCAGCACTGTACCATTCGTATCGACAATTTCTCCTCTGGCTGCCTTAATCTTTCTTTCCCGCTCGTGAAGATCTTCCGCCTTTTTCTGATAATACTCCGCATCAAAAACCATCAGATAGACCATTCGTCCTATCAGCCCCAAAATCATCAAAAGTGCCGCCAAAAACACAATCATAATTTTCCTTTTATTATATGTTTTATTTCTCAATACAAAAAAACCTCAGAAGCGCTGTTTTTATCAATTTATTAGGACACTTCCGAGGTTATTCATTTTCATATTTAATTTTTCTGTTAATTTTCAATTCAAGAATGCCTCGGCATTCTTGCCGTATATCTATTCTCTGTCACCGGACTCTGTTGCCATGTCATCTGGTGTATCACCACTGCTGTCACTGCTTGCACTGCTATCAGATGATTTTGCATCTGCTGCCTTAGCATCTGCAGATTTTTCTACTCCGAGATATGGGAATATCTCTGTCATAATCTGAGATGCCATTGTCGTTGCCAGTTTACTGTTTGCCTGATTATCCACATTTGGCTCGTCGATCACAACGTAGACCATGACCTGTGGATTTTCCTGTGGTGCATATCCAATAAAAGAGACTAGATACTTTCCATTTCCTCTTGGCAGTTTTTCCGCAGTTCCAGTCTTACCTCCAACGTCATAACCTTCTACTGCCGCAGTCTTAGCTGTTCCTTCTTCCACAACTCCAAGCATATAATCTTTGATAATATCACTCGTCTCCTTAGAAATGGTATGTCTTACAAGAACCGGATCTTTATTTTCCGTCACATTTCCATTTTCATCCTGAATCTGCTTTACCACATGTGGTTCATAGTAATTTCCGCCGTTGATCAGTGAACAAAACGATGCTGCAAGCTGAGTCATTGTAACATTAAAGTTCTGTCCAAACGCGTTGGTAGCCAGCGTAGAGGAATCCATATCCTCTAGTGAGTATAAAAGTCCTGCTGCTTCTCCCGGAAGATCAATTCCAGTAGACTGTCCAAATCCAAACAACTGCTGATATCTTACAAACTGCTCTTTTCCTATTGCTGAACCGATCTGCATCAGTGCAACATTACAGGAATTTTCCAAAGCTACTTTTAATGACTGTGTTCCATGTCCATCACGGTTACTACAATGAATATCGTGATCTCCTACGTGAAGAACACCATTGCAGACATAACTTTCATCTCCGGTCAGCACTCCAAGATCCAGTCCTTCCGATATGGTAAACGGTTTAAATGTGGAACCCGGCTCATATCCACTGCTGATGCAGAAATTATTCCAAAGTGAATTCAGTTCTTTGACTTTCTCCTCATCAGACAGTGCTGCCAGTTCTTCTTCTGTGTGTAGTTTTGTCAGATCACGTGGATTGTTGAGATCATAATTCGGATAAGATGCCTCCGCAAGAATCTCTCCATTTTGCGGATTCATAACCATAACTGCCGTATTCTTGCTTCCAAGTGTCGTACCGGAACCGTTCTCCTCGTTGAACTGTGTAATATATTTTTCCACTACACTCTGTACCTGAAGATCGATTGTTGACACAACCGTATCTCCGTTCTGGGCTTCCTTCACTGTCTTTTCATAGGATGAATCTTCGCTCAGATAGCCATATTCTCTACCATCTGTACCATTTAAAATGGAATTATAAGAAGCCTCGATCCCATTACTCCCCACATTTCCAGACACGGTAAATCCAATCACATCACTGGCCAGTGTATTATACGGATATGTTCTCACATAATCTTCTTCCAGCCAGATTCCATTGACATTCGGATAGTTCTCATCATCCTCATCTATCTTTTCGAACTCCTGAGCCTTTTCATAACTGACACCCTTTTTCATAATCAGATAACGGCTGTTCGGATTCTCCTCCACTTGATCTTCCACGTCACTTTTATCCAGTCCAAAACAGTCTGCCAACACCTGAATGGTCGGGTCAACATATTTTTCATCACTGTTCATGACCTTTGCATCCAGAATCACATTGTATACTCGCTGGCTTGTTGCAAGCTTCGTGCCATTGCGGTCTACAATATCACCTCGTTTAAATGGAATCGTTCTACTCTGATACTGTTGCTGATCCAGCACGATTTTAGAATATTTATCCCCGTTAAAAGCATTGATATAAGTAATTCTTCCTACCAATAAAGCAAAAGCCAGTACAATCCCCGCGAAGAGTAATACCAGCTTTTTTTGCATAAGTTTTGTAAATTTTTTTCGAAATTTGTTTTTTCTTGGTCTTCTTGCCATTCTATCACCTATTTCGCATTCTTATCAGACTGGGCAAGTACTCCATCCTCCGGAATTCCTTCGTATTGCTTCACATAATCTCCAGAAGGGCTGTCATATTCAATCACCTGATCAGAAGTCGCATATACCATACCAAGTTCATTCATAGCTTTCTCTCGGATTTCATCTAAATTTACAGAATCCATCACTGAATTATACTTCGTATTGTTCTGCTCCTTCAAATCTGCAAGCTCCTTCTGCAAGGAACTTACTTCTTTTGAATGACTTGTAATTCTTGACTGCATCTGCACGTAATTCACGCACAGGATCAGTGCAAATATTGCTGCCACCGCAAGAAATGTTACATAAGCACGGTTCATAGCCAGAGCCTTTTTTCGATTTTGGCTGACCCGTCTGCTTACATTCTTCTTTCTCTTTGGAGCACTCGTTCGTCTCTGTGGCTCATATGACGGCTTTGTCACAACATTGCCATACACATACTGTCCCTGTCTGTTCACTCTATTCTTTTGTGTATGCACGGTTCTTCCCGCTGCCATAATACTCACCTCAATTATCTATCCGCCGATTTTAGCAATGTTCAAAAATACGAAGCTTCGCACTCTTAGATCTGCTGTTGTATTCAAGTTCCTCTTCACTTGGCAGAATCGGCTTCTTTGTTATAATACTCCCTTTTGATTTTTTTCCACATACGCATACCGGAAAGTCCGGTGGACAGGTACATGGATTTTCATTCTTTCGGAACGCACTCTTCACAATACGGTCCTCCAACGAATGAAATGTAATAATGCATAATCTCCCACCCGGATTCAGCAGATCGATCATATCGTCCAGCGAATCGCGTAACACATCAAGTTCTCTGTTCAACTCAATGCGTATTGCCTGAAATGTCCTCTTTGCAGGATGTCCAGACTTTTTCTGAAACTTCATAGGAATTGATGCACGGATAATCTCCGACAATTCCGCTGTCGTCTCTACAGGCTTCACCGCGCGTGCCTGCACAATGTGCTTGGCTATGTTCTTCGCGAACTTGTCCTCCCCGTAATCACGAATCACTCGGTAAAGATCTGCTTCTGTGTAGTCATTGACGATGTCTCTGGCCGTCATCTTCTGACGTGTATCCATTCTCATATCCAGAGGTGCATCTTCCCGATAGGAGAATCCTCGTTCTGCCGTATCAAGCTGATATGATGATACGCCCAAATCAAGCACGATCCCATCTACTTTGTCAATTCCCAGTTCATGGAGCTTTGACTTCATATCACAATAGTTGCTCCGGACTATTGTAACCTTCTCCCCGAAGTCTTTTAATCGGGCACTTGCAGCCTCGATCGCTGCAGCGTCCTGGTCTATTCCTATAATACTCCCCTTTTCTCCGAGACGTCTGCACACTTCGTATGCATGTCCGCCTCCACCGAGCGTTCCATCTACATAGATCCCGTCCGGCTTAATGTTCAGTCCGTCAATTGTCTCATTTAGTAATACTGATTTGTGTTTGAATTCCATATCTTCTCCCTCTAGATACTGAACCCGCTTGCTTCCATATCCGATGCAATCTCTTCAATGTTAAGCTCCACTTCAGCATTCTTTTCATCCCATCTGGCCTTGTCCCATATCTCGGCACGCTTCCCCATACCGACAAACACAACTTCCTTATCAAGTTTTGCATAGGTTCTGAGCACAGAAGGAATCAGAGTACGACCTTGTTTATCAAGTTCGCCGTCTGCTGCGCTTCCCTGAAAGAAATAGGCAAAAGCGCGGGCTTTCTTATCTGTAGTGGTTGGTAATGCATTGAGTTTCTTTTCGAAGTCGTTCCATTCATCTTCCGGATATACATAAAGGCAATTTTCCATTCCTTTTGTTATGACGAAATTCTCCCCTAGATCGTCACGAAACTTTGCAGGAATGATCAATCTTCCCTTTGCGTCAATATTATGACTGTACTCTCCTTTCAACATGAAACTCACCTTCTCTCCCATGGTGGATATTCTCTCCACATCTCCACCACTTTGTACCACTCATCACCACTTTCTACCACTTGAAACCATTGTAAAACACTTTTTCACCTATTTCAAGCACTTTTTCCTGTTTTGTGCAAAAAAAGAGAACCGAATTTCTTCAGTTCTCTGATTTGTCTTCTAATATGCAATTTCAATTCTTATCTGTATACTCTCTATCTGTTACTCAGCTGTTGTTGCTGCAGTGGCAATCTCCTGATTAAATGTATCTACAGACTGATAATTTACTTCCGCTTTTTTCACCGGTCTGCTGGATTCATACATATTGTAAGCAGAATATCCAATCCACACAACAAGTGCTGCTGCTACAACTGCCACCGCACACTTGCGAAGTCTGTTTGCAATCTTCTCCTTGCGCATGATTTTCTTTCTGTTTGCTTTTTCTTCTTTATATCTATCCACTTTCGCCTGGCTCATAATTCAAATGCTCCTTGTCTATGTTCGCTTTTCATATTGTAGCACATCCCACGCATTTGTACAACCAGATTTTACTATCAAGGCCTGAGCTATCAAAGCCTGAGCCCTGCGAATCCTACACAACTACGATGATACCGCCGTCGTTAGCATACATACTACTGATTCCTGCCATATCCACAACAATCACATCTTTAAATGTTGCATGTTTCACCAACTGTTCTTTAACTGCTTCTGCGCGTTCCGGACAGTTACAATGGGAAATTGCAAGTATCTTATTCTGTGGATCTGACATCTCAGCCAGCACGCTTTCTGCCATCTTACCAAGGGCTTTTTTCATGCCACGCCCCTGTCCGATCTGATAAATGGTTCCTTCCGGAGTTGCTCCCATGACTGGTTTAATATTCAAAGCTGTCGCAACAAGCGCCTTAATTCCTGTCAATCTTCCGTTCTTTCTCAATGTATCCAGTGTCTCCAGCACAAAATATGTATGCTGGGATTCGATGTATGCTTCCACCGTCTCTATGACCTGTTCATATGTCATATCCTGCTCCTCGCATTCACGAATCTTCAACGCAATCAACGTCTCTCCAATCGATGCAGAACACGAATTAAAAACATGGATATTCTTCTCGCCGTGCTCCTCATGATACAAATTCATGCCAAGAACTGCGCTGTTATAAGAACCACTCAGTTCTGCTGACAATGTCACTGCGTACACCCGATCCACATCACAGTCATACTTTTCCATATATTTTTCCGGTGATGGACAAGAAGACTTGGGACATTCTGCTGCTTCTGCCACGTATTGCAAGAACTGCTTCTGGTCAAATGTCTCATCATCTACAATATGGTGTCCCCCTACTTCTATTGTCAATGACGCTGTCTCAAAAATACCGGAAGCTTTCATCTCCGGTGTTAATTCTCCACAACTATCCACAATCACTTTATAACTCATACTTGCCTCCCGACTTAGTATCTTATCTATATCTCAAAGACACGTGTTCATTTCTATTATATGTAGTTTCTATTACTACATTAGTAATATAGCACATTTATAATAGAAAGAAAAGAAATATTTATATTTTAATTTTTCTTGATACTCCAAAAGCTATTCCCATTTCTGCCATCAGGAAGAGAACCGACGTACCTCCATAACTGATAAACGGTAATGTAATTCCCGTATTGGGCATAACATTAGTCACAACCGCTACATTTAATATGACTTGAAGTGCAATATGAGCAAAAATTCCAGTTACAATCATATAACCATACACATCTGGCGCATTCTGGGCAATAAATAACAGTCTGTATAAAAGCAATCCAAAAATCACAAGGATCATAATAACACCAAACACTCCCAGCTCCTCGCAGATTGCTGACAAAATCATGTCATTTTGCACCTCTGGAATGATCATTTTCTGAGCACTATTTCCTAACCCTTTTCCAAAGAATCCGCCAGAACCAATTGCGTACAGCCCCTGCAAAGTCTGATAACTTCCGTCTGAAGCATATTTTTCCGGGTGCAGCCATGCAATAACACGGCGAAGTCGGAAGCTTGTGCTTGTCTCCAGAGTCTTCGACAAAACCAACACTCCAACTGTGACCACTACCACCCCGGCTCCAACAAGCATCAGAAACGGTTTCGTCTTTGGGTGCATAACAAAAATAAGAATACATGTAATTCCAAGTACAATCATACCTGTACTTAGGTTATCTGTAAGAATATATACACACGCAGCATTGAATCCACCCCAGGCCAGTGTCTTTAGAATACCATTCAGAGTCTTTGCCTCTTTTCCAAGTTCAATAATCACTACCGGTATAAACAAAATTACTGCGATTTTTGCAACCTCTGCCGGCTGGAACTGCTGATTTCCCGGAAGTCTCAACCACCTTCTCGCTCCATTGACCGTCTTTCCGAGCGGCGTCTTAACTAACGCCATCAGAAAGATTGAAAACCAATACAACGGTTTCGCCAATTTAATATAGTAATGATAATCTATTGTTGATACGATTATCATTCCCAAAAAACCAACCGCACAGAAAATCAACTGGCGCTTTAAATAGAACATACTGTCCCCTTGTTTTATCAGGGCACTATAAGAACTGGTACTGAATAGCATTACCAATCCAAAACAAATCAAAAAAATCAGAACAGCCAGCATACTGTAGTCAAAATACTGGTCTGCACTCTTAACATTCCTTGTATTTCTCTTTTTCTTTTTTCTTTCTGCCATTATTTTATACTCTCCAATCGTTTCTATTATAACGGGACACGCTTTCAAAAACAACAGATAATTCATGAGTACCGTAAATTCACAGTTTTTCAGATTGAAACATAATATGATAGTGCAATCAGTTATGAAAGGAATATGGAAAATGCAAAATTACCGTTATCGCTCATCAGGAAATTCCAGAGGCTGTATGAGACAGCCTGATTCCAGGCGAGATAATTTGAAATCAGATACTTTTTGTGATATGCCATATCAGGATTCCTGTAACACGCCTTGCCAGGATTCCTGTAGCCCATCTCATCAACAAATGAACAATCGAGAATTATGTGCAGGTATAGCATTAGACCAACTGCCTGTGACTATGGCTTATGTGCCATGGACGAAATGGCGAAATATTTATGAGGCTGAAAAAGGATTACGAAGAGGAACCATTTTTCAGGATCTGGATAAACCTTTCCGTGGAATAGGAGGTTGTCAAAATGGCAGATAACAGACCTTGCAAAGCAGAGCTTCTGGACTGGATCAACACTGTGAGTTTTGTATGCGATGATACAAAATTATTTCTGGACACTCACCCATGTAACACAGAAGCCTTAGAATTTTACGAAGAATTTAAAAATCAAAGAATGCAGGCACTTCAGGAATATGCAAAATATTATGGTCCATTGACACTGGACACCATGTGTACACCTGCTGATAGGTGGAAATGGATTGATACACCGTGGCCGTGGCAGGAAGGAGGATGCTAGTCTATGTGGAATTATGAAAAAAGATTACAGTATCCGGTGAAAATCACAAAAACAAACCCAAAAATCGCACAGATCATACTTACGCAATATGGTGGACCTGATGGAGAATTAGGCGCATCTATGAGATATCTCTCTCAACGATACACGATGCCATATAAGGAAGTAACAGGAATACTGACAGATATAGGTACTGAGGAACGGGCACAAAAACGTTATCGCTATTTTTTTCTTTCTATTATAATGTGGAATTTACACATAAAATAAGGAGGCATTTCAGCCCCCTAGTATTCATTATTCAGTTTTAATTTGGTGTAGATCTACGATGGCCTCCAACCTTTGTGCCATCACTTTTGGTATATGGTTTTACCACTACAATCTTTTTATTCTGTTTACCTCTTACGCTTGATTTTGTTTTCGCCATTATTCTATTCTCCATTTCATTTTAATGAGCAGAATATCGGTCAGCTTATAAACTGCTAACAATAGTAGTTTCTTAGTAATACACGTGTTTTGTTGATTCTGGTTCTGATCCCGGACCAATCCAGATAGGAAAACCGCGTTTTCCGTAATCACGTGCATATATTACTGTACCGTCAGGCAACTTTCTTGAAGCTCGAAATATATACATATGCCTCTCTCCTTTCAAATTTTCACTTGCCAGGAAGAGACCTATAGTGCTATACTTAACTTGTGTAGAGAAAAGTATAGCTGACCGAAGCAAACTATATGTTTCTTCTGGTAAGTGCCAAGCGTCTTGTGCGCTTGGTTTTTTCTATGTATAAAGCCCATTGAGCTCGACACATCATTTATGATATTCATTATATTGAATTGTAGCTGCTTGTCTAGACATTCCACAATTTTCCATGATCTCCTTAATCCCCATATTTTTAACAAGATCATACGGTGCCATAAGTTCGCCCGCAAATGTATTTGCCTGCCATTCAGGTTGACAATATCTCGGAACTTTTCCTCTTGGATAAGACATCGTTTCAGGTCGATGCATAAGGTAATGTCCCAATTCATGACACAATGTAAATCTATCTCTAGGAACTCCTCGCACCGCCCGCTCATAAACATCTTTTCGTATCTTCATGACGTTGGTTCTTGTATTAGTATTTCCATACATATCTTCCATTTCCCACGGTTCTACTATTTCATAATTAAAATCGGGGTTGTCAGGATCCCCTAACACAAGCTCAATAAATTCTATTATTGGAAAGTATGTACATTCAGCATATCCACTGATCTTTCTTACATACTTTGTGAGTTCACGTATCTTTGCTCTTGACAGACCTGTAGCTGCTACATTCAAAAAGCATTCCTCCTATTCATCTAAGAATTGTTTTAATTTTTTGTGATCCAAAGAATCTAATTTTCGTGCAAACGACCACATGAAAGCCTTATTTTCATCCGAGAAACCACTAATATCAATACTTTTTCTGTTTTCCGCTTCAAATAATGCTGCATCCAGTTCCTCTATATCATCTTTTTCTAAATTATAAAATGATATTATCTTCTGGCGCCAATCAGCTGGCGGCTTTCCTTTTCCATTTTCCACTTTAGATAAGAATGCGGAAGAGACGCCTAACTTTTCAGCCATATCGTATAATAATTCACGATTTTCAAGCCTCAACTTTCTGCAAAATACACCAAATCTGCTTAATTTGCTGTTTCCCATACTACTCGCCCTTTCCAATCTTGATTTCATTAACCATACTTCGTTTTTAATTTTAACCATTTCAAGTTAATTTGTCAACTTGAAATTGGAAATTTCATCACATCCACCAAGACTTTATTTCGGTGGATGTGATTTTTTCTATTCTAGTATTTCACAATATATTTCCACGAAAGCTCTACATTCCCAGTAAGATTCTCCATGTGTTCTGTCCAACAATGCCGTCAGTTGTAAGTCCATGCGCTCTCTGGAATGCGATTACTGCTGCGAGTGTTCCAGTGCCAAAGATTCCATCTACTTTGCCACAATTGAATCCAAGACTGTTCAATCTCTCCTGAATCAATCTCGTGATATTTCCCCGAGCTCCTTTTCTACAGGTCGGGCAACCTGCGAGAGTGTTCTTACCTGGGATTCCATCAACACGCTGGTTGGAAAAACCCTGAGTATTACACTCTGTCTGCAATCTGCGTACCCAGTCATTTCCAGTGTATGTTGTTGGCGTTTTGGCTGGCGTGGAATTAACTGGTGTATTTGATGCAGCTACTCCAGCAATCTGGTCGAATGGGAAATTCGTGCCCGGGCAATTGGTAGAGCATACATCTCTGTGAGCCTGGACCTTACTGAATCCATACTTGCCTTTCAGGTAGCCTAACAACTCTCGGCCGGCGTTGATCTGTGCCTGTGGCATGGTCTCCGTCATGTAAGACCCCTCAAAGCAGATTCCGATACTGTCTGAATTGCTACCCTTGGCATGGGAACCGACTGCGTTTTCTGGCCGGAGTCTGTAGATAGAGCCATCTTTTCTTACCAGAAAATGATAACCAGCACCGGACCAGCCGTTCTGCAGATGCCAACGGTGGATATCCTCTGCAGTACACTTAGAAGCTTCCGCGTGATGCAGGATTGCTCTCTTGGTTGATTTACGTGTGGATAATGCTCCAAATTTAAGATTTGTTTCGATAATGTTCATACTCTTCTCCTTCCTGTGCGACGTCGCACATAAATAATAAGAGGACGATTACTCGCCCTCTACTTACACTGCTGTTTATACAACTGATTTACTCCGGTCGCTGCCAACCCACTCGCCATTCCGACTGCAATTGCATTAATCACATCTCCGGCCGGAAAATCCGGCATTGTGTAGAGTCCGGCAATGCCCAGAGCTCCGCCACATACAGCCATGATGACCGGAATCCATTTGTCCGGAATTTTCTCATAAGCCTTACAACCAAGTCCAATCACATAGCAGATTGCTACGATTCCAACTACTGTTCCTAATGTTGTAATATCCATATCATCTAATCCTCCTGATCATGCGCTTGCTTATTTATATGCTTCTCAATCTTGTCTATTGCCTCAGTTACTGGACCATTGCACCCCTGCTCCTTAAGTCCTTTCAAGCAAGCGAGAATTCCATAAGTCAGCAAGCATTGTTCTGACTTTACTCTTTCAATTTCTACGTCCTGCTGATTTTGCTTTAAGTACCACTTGTACACCGCAAAAATAGCAGAAAAAATAACCACTACAGCTGTCAAAAGACTTCCGGCCATAATGATTGTGTTTACGTCTACATACACTCTATGTACCTCGATTCTTGAATTTTCTGTATAAAAATAAGACCTCTCGGTCTTACACGTATTTCCATATATACCTCCAATCGAGTAGGAGGGAAATCTGAGTGATTTCCCGACCTCTCACACCACCGTGCGTA